>PPYE01311099.1_pt1 | contig 190651 bp, 158 predicted proteins | sample 1559881 | NCBI WGS metagenome assembly PPYE01 (sample SAMN08240022, study PRJNA423297) | Human gut metagenome, whole genome shotgun sequencing project.
ACCACTATAATGCGTATTATCAAGAGATTTTATCTCTGTTTTTTATATTTAAGCTATTCTAAATTCTATTTTCATTTGCATGATAAAACTTTTTAGAGAAAAAATACCAATCCCTCATCTAATCCTAAGCCTGCTGTCCATAATCACCGCATCCTGACAATACGTATTCAAAAGACATTCCAGAAGTATCCTGTCTCCCTGGCTGAACTTGGGCGCGCACAATATTTCAAGCTCATCGAAGCACTCTTCTCTGATTTTCAGGAAATAATCCTCTCTGGCCAGGCTGATGCTGTTTCTGATATTATCATCCATTTTTCGTTTGGCCTGTTCGGGATCCTTGAGCAGCTCCTCCAGGGAAACCGGCATAAAATACAGCAGATACCGCCATTCCTTCTGAAACTCCCATGCGCTGTTTTTATTCTTGCCTAACCGGGTAAGCTCAATGCCGGCACAGTCCTCTCCGCCGTGCTGCATCTGCCGCCTGAGACTGGGGTATAACAGTCTCTCGTCATCTGTATAATTGACTTTATGAAGAAGCTCTTCTTCCATTACCGGAAACATGTTTTCCTGATATAAATCTTCTTCGGGAATACAGCTGGTTACAAAGCGGCCCTTCTGCCTGGGATCCTCCCAGGTATATTGTTCAAAGGGATTTAGAGGGAGCCTGATTCTTACGCCGTCCATTTTTGAGTACATATTCCACATCGGTATGGATTCCTCTTTTTCACTGGTCCATGAGCTTACAAAACAATATTTCCCCGCTCTTCTGAAATCAGCGCTTGCCAGTTCATTCGGATCGTCCACATATTTCAGGGAATTCAGCCGGATTGACCGGGTTTTTACTATCTGGGCCAGCGCGCTCAGGCTTGTATATTGATATAAATAGTCCATATCCCCTGTGCCTTTCTTTTCTGCCTGGATTTGTGGAAAATACATTGCCTAATGCAGAATAATTATCGGTTCTCTGTGAAGTATTTCCTGTGCCTTTTCCTTTATTCATATTATACCAGCATATGGTCCGTACAAGCAGATGGGTGATGCGGCCGGAACCTTTTCTTTAACATAACAGCAGCCGGGGATACGCATATCCCCGGCTGCTGATCCTTATAACCGGCCCTTATCTGTATAAAATTGTCCACATACCAAACAGCATCGTATCTACGGTAATCGTTGATGGATCCTGATCCAAATCAACCAGCTCCAGCACACCGCCTCTGCCGTCAGGAACAAGAATGCTGAAGGTTCTCCCTGCTTCAACCATACTCTGCGGCAGTTCAATCACCATACGCACAGGCGCCTGCATATTCCTGACTGCACTGACTCTGCTGTCTTCAATTGCATATAAATCCACCAGGACCGCACCTGCTGTCTTTGCCCCCAACATTCCTGCGGCTTCTTCCATCACCTGTAGTAACTCATTCTTTTCGGAAACATCACTGGTATACAAGCTGAGTCTGCTTCCTGTACCCTGAAGCCCTGCCGCTGCTTCCGCCTGTACCTTCTCTGTTACAACAGCTATCCCGTCCACCCGATGTGCTGCGTACACACCATCCAATGTAGATATAAGGATTTTTCCATCGCTTCCCTTTACCTGATTTGCTTTTTTTTCAGGAGCCGCCTCTTCCTGTGTTTCCCCGGATTTTTCCCCGTGCGTCTCTTCCTGCACAGTAGTCTGCGGATTTTCAGGTTCCGGCCTTGGATATAAATGAGTTTCCAGGAAACTGCGCATTTCCCGCGTCCTCTCACAGGCTCTGTCCAACAGTGCTCCCAGACCGTCCAGCGCATCCCAGCTTCCTGTGTCTTCCGCCTCATTCAGCTTTTTATCACCTTCTGTCAATGTATCATAAACCCAATCCATGGCCTCCGTACTCTGCCAGAAATACATCCAGTCTTCTCCAAGAATCCAGTAATGCCCGGCAGGAATCATAGAATTCATATTATTTATGAATTCGTCATCCACTGTCTCATCCTCCTCAGGCCAAATTACATGCACATTTTTCGCCTGGCTGTCCGGATCCTCCGCATCACCGTAGCTTCCTGAAAGCTTATCAACCAAAGCCCATGCGGCTTCACTCTTTTTATAAAGTGAATCCAGAAAAGAGGGGCGTGTTCCCGTCCTTATATTGCTTTCCAGCGCCTCCGCCCGGCTCTTTAATTCCTGATACAGAGCCTGTCTGGCATCCTTATTCTCAGAAGCGTTAAATGCTTCTACGGATTCCTCACCGCCGTCTCCCACAGCCCACAGTTCTCTGGCTTTTTCCTCCAGCGCATCAATATAGAATTGACTGACAAATACCTGCCCCTCCGGAACATCTTTGGGATCCAGGGATTCACCATCTCCCATTCCCCATACATCCTGACGTTTAATAACCTCCTCAAAGAAATAATCCACATAATCTGCAAGATCTTCAAAGGTATAGTCCTCTCCAACCGCAGGCGCAGCCAGCGCTGTAAGGCCAGTCGAAACAAACAGGGCCATTACGGTTAAATAAACAAGCAGTTTCTTTAATTTCTTCATATCCATCCTCCGTTTCCAGTGCTTCCGTTTGTCTCATTATAGCAAAACGGGATATGGATATGGTCTGCACTTTGCAGACTTTTAAAGTGATATGCAAAAAACTGCCCCTTCTATTCTTCCCAGGCATAAATAATTAGCCCGGAGCCTTCCAACTGCCTCGTTACTTCTTCTTTCCGGCTGAGGCCCACATGAACCGCATGAAGGCCCTTACACCGCAGAAGCGGCGTATAGTCCTTAATATCTGCCCCTACCATCTCCACATCCCGCAAGGCGCTGTTTTTTGTCAGCGGCTCCAGGCTGTCCGGCTTCGTATATCCCAGTCCCAGATATTCCAGCTTCGTCAGCCCTTCCACTCCCTCCAGACTGACCAGCCTGCTCAAACTCAGGTCAAGCATGACAAGCCGATGCATTCCTTCAAAGCCTGTCAAATCCTCCAAGGTACCGCTGACTGTCAGGTATTCCAGCTGCTTCATCCCCTGAATAATCTCCATTCCCTGCTCATCGGTTTCCCCCGCCGCCAGTACTGTAAGCTCCCGCAGCTGCCTTAAGGGGGCGAGATCTTTAATCAAGGTATCCTTCATTTTCAGTATTTCCAGAGGCAGGCTGCAAAAATCTGACGCCTCAGCCAGATTTGTACCGCTGATTTCCAGCTCCCGCAGTGATGTCAAATGAGATAAGACAGCCCCGTCCGACACCGGAGTATCCTCCAGCCAGAGTGCGCAAAGCGTTGTCATCTCCTCCAGGGCAGATAAATCCTCCACTTCATTTCCGCACAGGCTCAGATACTGCAGCTCCATACCCTCCAGGGGTGAAATATCTGTAATATCCTGATAATCCAATACCAGCGACTCCAGTGAGGGCAGCTGTCTGAGTTCATCCAAATCACTGATATCTCCTCTTCCGCTCCTGAGTGCGCTGTCGTTTTTCATATCATAATGGATCGCGTCATGCTCCGTCCAACTCCCCAGCACTTCATTCCCGCAGATAATAATCTGGCGCACCTCCGGCAGCCTTTTTGCAGGAATGGCCTCTTCCTCAGGGATGCCCAGTTCCTGACGGACAGCTTTTTCCAACAACGGATTACTGAACTCGGCTGATGAATTAATCTTCAGAATGCTTCCCGCAGCTATAAGGGTTGCTACCGCCAAAATTACTGCAGCTACTGTTCCTGTGATCTTTTTGCCGCGCCGCGCATATTTTAAAGCGGCGGCTACCCTGCGGATACCGGCATACCGTTTGGCAGGGTCAAAGGCTGTGCATTTATTTATAATCCGTTTTAAGTCTCCCCGCACGGATGTATCACTGTCCTTTTCCAGACTGCCTGTTAACAGGAAACGCATAAGTATCCCCAGGGAATATATATCTGCTCTCTCATCCGTCTGCCCATAACCAAACTGCTCCGGCGCCGCAGTGGCCTGTGTCCCCAGAAAAACCGTATCTTCTTTATTTTCTTTTTTATACAGTCTGGCCGTGCCGAAATCAATCAATGCACAGTCTCCCTCCGGCGTCAGGATCACATTCTGCGGCTTAATATCCCGATGTATTACCGGCGGTCTGCAGCTATGCAGATAATCAATAACTCCGCAAAGGGAAAGCAGTATGCGGATGCTTTCTTCTTCGCCCAACCTCCCCTTGGCGCTCACCGCCTCTTGCAGGCTTTTTCCGGGGATATAGGAACGCAGCAGATACTCCTTTCCGTCCTCCTCCATATAAAAATAAGCCCGGGGGATCTGCGGATGGGAAAGCTTCTGTAAAACCGCATATTCCCCTGCCAGGGAATCCGGCCTTCCTGATGTACGGATTTTCAATATGTACTGTTTTCCGTCCTTATCCTGAACAAGATAAACCTCCCTGTCATCCTCCGCCTTCAGGCAGGAATTCAGGCGTATATGATCCTTTATGGCATTCGGAAGAATGACTCTGTTCAGGATATCCCTCTCATATCTATTGAGAAAATCTTCCGTTTCACTCATTCCGCTTCTCCCCATATAACGGCATTTCCCCCAGTTCCGCCAACAGCTGCTCGGCTTCCAGAAGCGTTCCTTTTTTATCCAGTGCGTAAATCAGAGCTGCATCTCTTCTTATCTTTGGATAAAGGCTGCTATTGCCTGAAAGTGTGAGAAGCCTCTGCGTATCTTCTACGGAAAGCTGCATTCCAAAGGCAATCCTCAGCATCACATCCCTGCCGGCGCTTCTTTTCCCATCAAAAATCTGATAGATATAGGACTTGCTCAGGCCGGAGGCTATCATCACCTGTGGAATCGTCAGACCCTTCTCCTGCCTTTTTTCATCAAGAAATTCTTCCAGGGAAGGGGGCCTCATACTGCTTTCCCCTATGGAAATAATATGCCCAAAGCTCTTTTTGCTTTGCAGCAGCTTCATCAGCTCACCGGTATCAAGAGTTTTCATTTCCATCACCCCTCTGCGCTCCTGGCGCACCTTCCTTTTCTAACGTGCAGTCAAACCTATGGCAGTTCGTCCAGATTCTCCATAATAAAGTCTATAAAATACCTGCTGGCGATAGGAAGACTGTCTCTATCCTTATACCCGACAGCCAGAGTCCTCATCACCTTTGGCTCCAACGGCAATATTACAATCCGGTAACAGGTGCGCCGCAGCACCAATTCCGCCAGGATGCTGACCCCCAGCCCCGCCTCCACCATAGTCATAATCGCATAATCATCATGAATCCTGTATTTCACATCAGGCTCCAGTCCTGCGCTGTGAAACGCGTTCAAAGGCTCACTGAAATGTCCTTCCTCCAACAGAATAAATGGTTCCGCTGTCAACTCCTCCAGCCGGATTTTCTCTTCTCCGGCCAATCGGTGGCCCTCAGGCAGCACCGCCAGCATCTCCCCTTCCTTAACCGTAATGGTCTGCAGATCCCTAACCGCCTCCGGAGCAATAAACCCAAAATCCACAGCCCCACTCCTGATCCATTCGGGTATGGACGAATAATCCCCCTGATGAAAAAGAAACTGTACATTCGGATAACGCAGCTGAAACTTACGGATCAGCTGCGGCATCCAATGACAGGTAATACTGGAAATCGTCCCGATACGGATCAGGCCGGCTTCCAGCCCTCTTATCTCCTTCGCCTTCTCCTGCATGGCCTGATACTGAAAGATGCTCCGCTCAATAAAAGGATACAGTGCCTCCCCCTCCGGCGTCAGCTTCACGCCGGACCGGGAACGGTTCAGAAGCCGTAACGACATCTCATCCTCTAAAGAAGAGATCATCTGGCTAATCCCCGACTGTGTATACCCCAATATCTCCGCCGCCCTGGAAAAACTCCCTGACTCTACAATCTTTTGAAGAGCAATATATCTCTGCATTTCATATTACCTTTTCTAATATAAATATTAATTATTTTTGTTTTACTTATATTATATACCGGTATATACTGAAGAACAAGATATTTATCCCACGAAATTATAGCTGCTGATTAAGTTAAAAGCCTCAACGAAAGGGAAAAAACGGGAGGAAGAAAATGTATATCACGGAATACAAGGAAGAATTTAAAAAGGATTTCATAGACCTGAATATGGAATGGATTACACGGTATTTTACTCCGGAAAAAGAAGATTATGAGGTGCTGGAAAATGTGGATTCCCTGCTTGCCTCCGGCGGTATGATTTACTGTGCTCTGGAGGATGGCCGGGTGCTTGCAGTCTGTATGACCGCCCCTCTGGAAAACGGTGTCTGGGAAATCTGCAAACTGGCGGCGTTGGGACAGTATACGGGAAAAGGCGCAGGCAGCGCAGTTTTTTGTTCCTGTATGGATTATGCCATTGCACACGGAGCGAAAAAGCTTACTCTCATATCCAACAGAATCCTGAAGCCCGCACTGCATATTTACAGGAAATGCGGGTTTCAGGAAACTGCGCTGGATAAAAGCTATTGGGGGCTGGAGCGGGCGGATATTGCGTTTGAGTATCTAATTCCAAATGAAAAGATATAACTCTTGCGTTTCAATAGTTTACGGTTGATAATCCCGAACCATATCTCTATTTGGTTCATCCATGAGCTATGTTTCGGGGTATATACGAAACGGATACGGTGGCTTGGGGTATGCAGGAATTCAGCCCGGCTTTGCTGGCTTTTCAGTATTCCTGATTTCCCCTTTTTACCCAGTTCATTTCCCAAATGGCATTCTTGCGCTACCAGCTTTACCAGCATTTCCGATTTATGCGTATTTAAGCCATCGCATACAAAGACCCATTCCTTTTCCGGGGCTGTTGCAATTATCTGCCGTACTGCTTCACAAAAATCCATCTCCGTTCTTGTTTCATTTAAATAGGGCGGATACATTGTCCCGCTTGCTATATGCAAGAAGCCAATTAGGCTGGTCGTCCCGTGACGGATATACTCAAAATCTCTTGCCGCAGGATGCCCAGGCAGTGGCAGTTTATCAGGAAATTTATGCTCTAATGCCTGGATACCTGTCATTTCATCCACTGATACCACTTGAGTTCCTTCCTTTTCGAGAACCTGGGCGTGCAGGTATAAATCACAGATTTCATTTACCTTGGCGGCGAAGGTTTCCGGTGATTCCTGTTTTTCAGTGGAATGCAGCCAATAGCGAATTTTATGGGGCTTTAAATTCACCTCATTTTTAAAAAACGGCTTACGGATTTCGCAGAAATCTGCTCCGCAATCCCTTGTTTTTTAATCTCAGAAACAAGCAGATTTAAACTCCATTGGCTGGTTTCATACCCGAAATCGGAGGGATGTTTACAGGCAAGGTCAATGATTTTAAGGATCTGTTCCTGGGTAAATATAGGAGAACGCCCGGAACGCCTATCATCAGTAAGAAGAGTTTTAATTTCAGCCTGAAGTTTTTCAGGAGACAGCATTTCCACCTCGGACAGGATGGGAATCATATCAACCGTTTTCTTTCGCATAATAGCCACCTCTATAATTTATGAGTTTATTATGCAACAAAATGGGAGAAAATGGTAGTACATATTTAATCATAGTTAATTGCGCAATGCTGTACTAGTCTACGGCCTTATAATATTGTGCCTGAGCGCTCCACAATTTGTAATACATTCCGGATTTGTCGCTCACCAACACCTCATGGCTGCCGCGCTGAGTCAGTCTGCCCATATGGAATACTATGATATCCTGGCAGAAACGACAGGAAGACAATCGATGCGAAATGAATACTGCTGACTTTTCACCTATCATTTGTTCCATCCTGCTATATATCTCAAACTCCGCAATTGGATCCAGTGCTGCTGTAGGCTCATCAAGTATAATGAATGGTGCATCTTTATATAATGCTCTCGCAAATGCAATCTTCTGCGCCTCTCCCCCAGAAATATTAATCCCATTCTCATCAAAATCCTTATATAATGCCGTTGAAAGCCCCTTCGGCAGTTTATCAAAACGTATTCCAAAGCCTGACTTACGAAGACATTGAACTGCTTTACCATAGTCGTAGGCAATGCTGCCGGCGACATTTTGCCCGAGTTCAAAAGAAAGTAATTTAAAATCCTGAAACACAACAGAAAACAGTTTCATATACTCATGATAACTGTATTTTTGAATATTGATTCCATTCAACAGAATCTCACCTTCAGTCGGATCATACAGACGACACAGCAGTTTTATAAAAGTGGTCTTCCCGCTTCCGTTCATGCCCACTACAGCAAGCTTCTGCCCTGCATGGAACTTCATTGATACATTATATAGTGCATAATTATCCTGACCTGGATACTTAAAAGAAACATTACGAAATTCAATCTCATATCCGTTTCTATTGTATTGGTTAATAGCTGCATCTCCTTGCTCCATTTTATTCGATAAGTCTAAAAAATTAAACACAGTATGTAAAAATGGGGTATTATTCCTTAAATCTCCTAACGCTTCAATTAGCGTGGACAATCCGCTGGATAATGCAATAATAGTGCTCACATATTGTACAATTGCGCCCACACCAAAAGCTCCTCCCAGCGCCTTTAAGCATACAAAGAGATATGCAACACCTACAAATAGTTGTGATATCGCTCCAGACATGGCACTGTATCCTCCCATAGGCCCTCTTGATGCCTTAGCAAGCTTTGAGGTGGGAATAAACGGGTTATACTTTTTCAAATTATTTCTACTAAGAATGTCCTGACGGTAGATACGTACATCAAGCGCCTTTGAACGATCATTCCCCAGTTCACCTAACCAAAATCCAAAAAGCCGATTTCCCAATTGGTTTTCATCTGCATACTTTATCCAGTATGAACTCGCTTTGACCGATAATACTGGTGCAGCAAATGTCACGCCTAACATAACCGCAAAAATAAGCAGAACCAATATAGGGTGATTAAGTATCATTGACCCTCCGTCATTTGTTTTGACTGGCAATATGAACATCGACGCAGTTAGAAAGCTCGCGCCAATAATGGACATAATGGCTCTGACAATTGTCTCAAAACTATATATAAGTTTATATAGTCCCCATCCCCCTGAGTCTGTATTTTGCCATATCTGGGATCGAAGTTCCTGTACGTGACTGTCATCCATATCCGCAAAATCCATCGACAATAGTTTTTCGATGAATACTTTATTTTGTGTATGCCATAAGCTGGCTAACTGAGTATTTTTCCATCGGGTCAATCCTGTACAGAGTAATGATAATACTGCAGACGTACTCATCAATGCCAGTACATATACCGTAAGTTGCTGCTGATCACGCGCCCCGGCAATCTCATCGATTAAACGTGCCAAAAGCCAAATATCTACGTAAGGCGACAAAGCTTCAATTATTCCACATATTAGGATGGATAGCAGCAAGCAAGGATTTTCTCTCCACCAGATGCCAAGTCCGCGTAAAGATAAATGTACTGTATTCTTAAAAGAAACAGGGGATTTTCTTTTACTCATTGTCCGTTCCTCCTTCTCTATAATATCTGCTTTGAATCTCGAAGAGATCGGCATATTTTCCCTTCTGCGCAATTAATTCTTCGTGTGTACCCACTTCAACGATATTACCTTCTGTGAGCAATATAATACGGTCACAAAATCTGGTGGAGGAAAGTCTGTGGGAAATATAGATAGACATCCGGCCATCCGTAAGTTCATTGTACTTGTTATATATTTCGTTCTCTGCGATTGGATCGAGTGCAGAGGTTGGCTCATCCAAGACGATAATCGGAGCGTTTTTATATAAAGCCCGCGCCAACATTAACCGTTGTAATTCTCCCCCCGATAGAATAATGCCATCTTCAAACACTTTGCCTATGTGCGTCTCCACACCATTAGGCAATCCGTCAATTTTCTCACGGAGTCCTGCCTGGTCAATGCATTGCTTCATCAAATCCACATTTATATTTTCATCAGCCTGTGCAATGTTTTCTGATATTGTCACATCAAGAACCGAATAGTCCTGGAATACAGCAGAAAAAAGCCGATAATAATCCCGCCGATTATATATTCTAATATCCGTATTATTTAACAGCACTCTTCCTTCCGTAGGATCCAGAAACCCGCATATAAGTTTAATGAGTGTCGTTTTGCCAGCACCGTTCAGGCCAACAACTGCTAACTTCTCTCCAGGCCGAATAATCAGATTGATATGAGATAATGTGTTCTTCTCAGACTCCGGATAGCGAAAAGAAACATCCTGCAGTTCAATCTGATAAGGAATATTCAAATCCGGAGTTATGGACAGGCCTTCCTCCATTTTAAATGTTTCGGGATATTCCAGGAATTCCCGGACTGCAGAGATGTCGAGACTTTGTTTCCGAAGGGTCGCAAGATCGGTCATAATTTTGCCTATCCCGCTAGTAAAAACATTTATCGTATTAAAGTACAATACAAACTGAGCGGCTGACATTTCATTCTTAAGTACAGCACCAATCAGAAAAAAATAGACAATACCGTTTCTCAAAAATGCAAGTATTACATCAATAATATTTCCACAAAAATAGACACGTTCTCCATGAGCGATAAAGCTTTGATACATACGGAGCATACTATTGTATACATCTTCTATCCAATCACGCATTCTAAAAATACGGACATCCTTTGCCAATGTATAATCTCTTGATTTTTCGCTCAGATAATTCATACGACGGGAATATTCCGACTCTTCATCTCTATGCCGATATCCCCAGCCATTGAGATAATTGCACACTGAAAAGCTGGCAATAGTAGTGACCAAAACAGCAATAATCATAAGCGGATTAAGCGCAGCAAGCAACGTAAGGAAAACAAAAAATTCAACTGCATTTTTTAGCAGATTCATCACTGTTATCCAGATAGCCTCTGTAGCCGCCGAGTTACTGGTAACAAGCATTGAAGCCTTATCCATTTTCTTCCTGACTACCTGATTTTCAATATCGGGATACGACATGGTTAGTGCCTTATTTTGAATCATTGCTCCAATGGCAAGACGTACTTCAATTCGTCCGAACTGTGAACACGATGAAAAGTATGATTGAGCAGCACTTAACAATACCAGTGCTCCTGTAAACAATAATATGATTATAGTAAGTTCCACAATAGAAGCATGCGTTTCAACAGCTCCAAGTATAGAAGGTACGATAAAAAGCTGTGCAAGATTGAGCAAAATCGCAGAAGCCGCCATAGTTAGCACAAGTAAAATCACACTACGCCTTTGTCTCCATGCAAACGATATCATATATATAATATTCTGTCCTAAACTATGGGCAGACTTATGCTTTATATACTTAGCAGCTTTCAGCACCTTTGATGAAATAAACATTACGATTCTCCTTTTTCCTTTCAATGTTTCATCCATTTACGTCTTAGTCACTATAAAAGTTCTTCAAATCAAATTGATTATAGAATTTTTTGATAAAGAAAAGAAGAATGGAGAATGATTATAATTATTTTATCCCAAAAAGGGCTTTATCCTCTCAGGATAAAGCCCCATAAACCTACTTTATTATTTTACGAATTGTATCATAAGAAAGATGAAAGCGTTCACACAATTCATCAATACTCATACCTTTTAGGTATAAATCAATGATAACATTATTCCTTTCCTTATAATACTGTTTAGATCCACTTTCGCTTCCCCATGACTTTTTACACTTCGTTGAAGGAACATATAGCAATTGTCCGTTGACATAAAATGATAATTCTTCAAGAAGCTCCTTGGGAAGTACTTCTGCCGCATTCAAATATCCCACTATTTCATTCCATCCTTTACTTAATATTATTAAATAAAGTGCAGAATCAGCAGGTTATGCAACTTTCATAGCACCCATACAGACCGTCGCATATCTACTATTCTGCATGGGAATATTCAATAGCTGAATATATATAGTCCTTAATGATCACTACAAACACCTCCTTAGGTAAATCCAACAAACATTATGTTGTATATGCTTTTAGAGTATACCAAACTTTTTAGGGTAAAACAACTCCACTTGCTACACAACTCATTGATAAATAACATAGAAGAAAAGTATCTTCCCCATCTTCCTGTAGCAGGAGAAGATATTTCATCTGGCCAATGAGAACATCAGAAAAAAATGAGCACTAAGATCCCGTGGATGGGATCAGATATTAAATCAGCTAATAGTGTTGTACGCGAATGGCCAGCCACCCCAGTCCTATTTCGTATCTACACTCCAGCCTGTGTATTCTTGGGCTTCAGGGCCACTTCCTCTGAAAATGGCAAATTAGAGGAATCTCTTTCCGACGTAATTATCTGCATATCTTCAGCAATCGGCCATTGTATTCCCAATCGTGCATCGTTCCATAATATACCGCTTTCATCCTCAGGATGGTAAAAATCCGACAGCTTATAGGAAAACTCGGCTACATCGGATAAGACCAAAAAGCCATGGGCAAAGCCCTCCGGAATATATAACATATTTTTCTTTTCAGCACTCAGCACAATGCCAAACCATTTTCCAAATGTTTTTGATCCTTCCCGTATATCCACCGCGACATCAAATACTTCTCCCCTTAACACACTGACAAGCTTCCCCTGCTGGTGTTTCTTCTGAAAATGCAGGCCGCGCAAAACTCCCCTTCCGGAGGAAGAACGGTTATCCTGGACAAATTTCATTCCCAGCCCCGCTTTCATAAAATCATTTTCATTATATGCTTCGAAATTAAATCCTCTCGCATCTTCAAATATATACGGCTGGACCGTATAAAGCCCCTCAATATCCCCGCACTGCTTAAACTCAAATCTTCCCATGAATTTCTACATTTCCTTTCCTATTTGATTTTCCTTTGTCCAAACAAAGTATTCTCTTATAACAGTAACCAGAAAAAAGATGATTGCTATCTTTAATTTATCATGAATTCCAGAACATAACAACCATCTGCTGTCCGGATAACTTTGTATGTACATTGATACTCGTATGCTAATTTTCGCACACTGCTTCTCGTAAACTGATGTCAATATGCAGATTCCCGTATACTGATTCCCTTATATCCATAACAAAGGCAAATCAAAAAGCCGGCATCCTTTTACGAATACCGGCCATTGATTATATAAAGCGCTGTCATTATTCAACAGTCCAGCGCATTTACAGCGCCGGCCGTTGTCCGTCTATCTTCAGTCTTCCCAGAGAAGCTTTGCAGCCGCTTCAGCGGAAGCAAAAGGCCCGGGGATGGCTGCAACGCCCCTGTGTTCGCCCAGATAATCCGTGTCGAACAGGATGGAGGTGCCGTCCGGATTTTCGAAGCGCTGTTCCGGCTCAAAAGCACAGCCCAGCAGATCGCTGTCGATGATGCCTACCTTGAAGGCTTTCATTACGTCATACACATTTGTCCTGAGGTAATACTTTCCTTCCTCTTCCACCAGCTCCACGGATACCTGATTCTGATCATCCACCAGCTTATCCTTCTCATTCTTCCAGGCTTTGGCACCGTTGAAATAAGCATTGCCGTTAACCCATACGGGAAGGTGTGAGAAGTGGTACGGGGTCAGCTCCATCATGTTGGCGGGCTTATCCATTTCAAACCAGCCAATCCATTCATCATAGGTAGGGTAATCGTCAAATACATGCGTTCCCACTTCCTGGTTATCGGAGGTTTTAAAGCCCATATCTTCTTTTTCCTCTGCCGCCGCGGCAGGCCAGTTCTGGATGAAAATATTGTTGTACATACGGTCGTCTCCGTGAAGGATCGACATAAAGCCGGCCACTTCGGTACGGTGACGGATATGATAAGGGGTATAACGGGGCTGGTTGATACCGTTTACGGTATTGTCCGTTCCGCCGCCTACCGCTGTAAATGCGCCCAGAATCAGATTATGTACGCAGGCTACGCCTTCGGTTGCAATCCGCAGCGCCGCTTTGGAAAGCAGCACATTGTTGTCAATCAATGTGGGGCCGTGACCCACTTCCACGAAAATATCCTGGCTCATCATAGCGCCCTGCGCCATGGGAGTACCTTCCGGCGCATGGTTGTCATGCAGCAGGTTCTGTGTGATCCGCGTGCCCTGTGCCTGCCAGTCACACCAAATTCCCATGGTGGAATGATGGATATGGTTGCGGCGGAACACAACATCGATGGCTGCATGGAATTTGATACCGGAAATCTCCGCGCCGCCCAGCTGCTGCATATTGTTGATATGATGAATGTGGTTGTCCTCAATGAGACTGAACACGCATCCCATACGTCCCACGATACCTGCCTGCTCGCAGTGATGGATATGGCAGCGTCTTACAATGTGGCTGCCCACCTTTTCCTTCAGCCAGCCATGATACTGTCCACGGCAGACCGCATCCCTCTCCATCTGGGTCGGGCTTTTCACATGTTTGTTGGTAAAATAATGATCATTCTCCGGATCGTAATATTTTCCTAAAGAAATACCGCAGCATTTACTGTTGCTGATTTCACAGTCCTCAATAATCCAGCCCTTGGACCAGTGGGGACCTACCATACCGTCCTGATAAGCGGCGGGCGGTGCCCAGGTGGTTGCAGCCTTATTTACATTAAAGCCGCTGAAGGTGATGTAATCCACGCCTGTTTTAGAGGGCATAAAGCAGTTGCGGCGCACGTTGATATCCACATTTTCCTCGTTGGGGTTATGTCCCTGGAAATTAGCATAAATCACAGTGGTATTGCCTTCCTGCTCGGTATACCATTTGTAAACGGAAAAATCATGATCCCAGGAAGGGGGATATACCTCGCCCTTGATGCATTCCTCCAGGGTCTGGGTCTCATACAGCTGGCGGTCATTTAAGTAAACGGCGCCGGTATGCCTGATAACAGGGGCAAAATACCAGTCCCCTCCCACAAACGTGGTATAAGGGTTATAGCTTCCGAACACCCCGTTATCAATGCGGCAGACCCATACATTACCCTGATAGGGTTCCCAGGAATCCACCGGTTCCGCACCGGTAATGACTGCGCCCAGAGGCTGCTCGCTGCGATAGGTGATTCTGGCATCCTTCGTTCCTCCATTCACCGGATCCACATACTCCCGGTAAATGCCCGGCGCAACCAAAACCTCATCCCCGGGTACTGCAACCTTTGCCGCCTCGTTAATGCGCCTGAAAGGCCTTTCCTTACTGCCGTCGCCCTCTCTGGCCGCGGCTGCGTTCACATAAAAAATCATACTTGATCTCCTTTCCTGTCGTGCGTTTTCTGTTTTTTGAAACTGTTCAATTCCTTCACAGCCATAACAGTTACTTTAATAAAACCGCCTGGCTCTTCTTGCGAATCCTATAAAGCCATTATATAATCATTATATTCACCTGGAAATGTCGTATCCAGAAAGAAACAGTGTTTTTTTGTATCCAAAACAGACTATCTTTGGAAGCCGGGAGGAACCTTATGAAAAAAATCAAACCGTTGAGAGATACAGACGGAAAATTGTCACAGGAGGGCTTCCTAAAAAAACTGGGTATCCCCAAAACCTTTCTCACCTTTCATAACCTGGGCAGCTACACCTCGGAATTTGTGGAAATCGGAATGCCCTATATGATCATTCATGAGGCAACCGATCAGAAACGCGGCGAGCTGAATTCCCTGGAGTTTACGGAAAGCAATAAGAACTATTTTTTCTCCTCCACAAGCAGGCTGGATCTGGCCGGAACACGTACGCTCCATTCCCATGATTTTTACGAGCTGACCATTGTGCTGGAGGGTGAGCTTCACCTGCAGATTGAAAATGAAACCGTGACCTATCATGCGGGTGAATGCTGTCTGTGCAATAAAAATATACGCCACAAGGAGCTGCATGACAGCGAATTTGAAATCATTCTCTTCATGTTTCAGGAGGAATATATCAAATCCGTGCTGGAACAGGATCTGCTGTATGATGAGGAAGGAAGAAGCTGTACCAATCATACTTTTTTCCACCATCTGTTTGCGGAAAACCAGAAGCTTTCCTTCTACAGCGCAAAGGAGTATATCGATTTCAGAAGAAAAAAATGCTTTGACCCCGACGATTTTTACAGACTGATTAATGCTATCGTGCTGGAGCTGAGCGAAAGCCGTTCCGGCAGAAATTACATGGTAAGAGGATATTTCTGCCGATTCATCGCCATGCTTGGGGATGAGGAAAGCTATCTCATCCAGGCCCATCAGACCAGGATTTCCAAAGAGGAAAGGCTCTTCTGCCAGGTTTCCTGGCTGTTGCAGAACAGAAAGGGCAGGATCAGCCGCGGAGAGCTGGAAAAAGAATTAAACTATAACAGCGACTATATCAATCGGGTGATTAAAAAGTATACAGGTCAGACCCTGTCGGAGTACAGCCGCGCTTTTCTGCTGAAGGAGGCGGCGGAGCTGTTGAAAAATACGGACAAAAGAGTGGGCGAAATCTGCGAGGAGCTGGGTTATACAAACAGAAGCCATTTCAACAGGCTGTTCATTGAACGTTACGGCATGACGCCCGCGGAATACCGGACACTGGAGCCGGATGCCTATTAATTGGAAGAAACGGGGCTTCTGATAGAAAGAAGCCCCGGCATTTCTATTCCCTGCCTAACCCTTCACCGCTCCCGCCATCATTCCTTTGACCAGTTTATCCTGGAAAACAATGAACAGGATAATCATGGGCAGCACGGACAATACCAGCACGGAAAGAATAATCGGGATATCCAGGGAATGCTCCCCTTTAAACTGCCCAAGTGCCAAAGGAAGCGTTTTGTTGGAAGCAGTCTGCAGCAGCGTATTGGCAAATGCAAACTCATTCCACATGGATACCCCATTGTAAATAGCCAGTGTGGACAACCCGGATTTGGAAAGGGGTAGTATAATCGAGAAAAAGTTCCTGAATTTATTGCAGCCGTCTATCTCTGCGGATTCTTCTATTTCCTTCGGAATCGTTGTCATGAATGCGGTAAGGATAAATACAGACATTGGGAGCGCAAAGGTGACGTAAGGCCCGATCAGCGACTGCAGGCTGTCATACAGCCCCATATTCGTCGTCATTTTAAAAATAGGAATCAGCGTCACATGCATGGGAACAGACATCATGGCTACAATCCCGGCATAGGTAATGCCCCGGAGCCTGAACTTCATCCGGGAAAGAGGATATGCCGCAAACGCTGAAATAATCAGCATCAGTACCAGGGAAACGGCAACAACAATCACGCTCCGGAAAAAATATCCGAAAAAGCCATGCGTCATAACCTCCACATAATTCTGGAAATACCATGGATCAGGAAGATGGAACACCCCTTGGGCAAGCATATCGAACTGTTTTCGGAAGGAGTTCATAATCATGAATATGAACGGAACCAGCGTGACAACCAGCCAGACGCAGGCGAAAAATATGGCAATTCCCCAGGCAATCCGGGATTTCAGCTTTTCTCTTCTGTAATCAACCTCTTTTTGCTTAACCATTTCAATAGTCCTCCTTTACCACAAAGATCTTCTGGAACAGCAGCGCAATCGCAGTGATCAGGAGAAACATCCCTGCCGCGACACAGGAGCCGTAGCCCATGTTGAACTGCTGGAAGGACAGCTTATACATATAGGTTGCCATCAGCTCGGTTCCTCCGGCCGGCCCGCCGCCGGTCATATTCCAAATCATGTCAAAATATTTCAGGGAGCCTATCAGGGACATCGTACATGCGGTCTTAAAGATCGGCCCCAGCAAAGGGATCGCAATCGTCCGCAGATATTGCCCTCTCGTCGCGCCGTCTATTACCGCCGCTTCATAAATCGATGTATCAATATTCCCGTAGCCGGCAATAAAATAAACCATATAAAAAGGCGTAAACTGCCATGCCATAACACCGATTACGGAAAACAGCGCCTGGGGATTGCGCCCCAGCAGATCCACGGTCACCTTGCTTCCCTTAAACAGCGTGCCCAGGGAGGAAAAAATACCTCCGTTTGTAGCCAGGGCATAGGTGAACAAAAAGGCGATTGCCACGGAGCTCATCAGATATGGAAGGAACCATATGGTTTTAAAAATATTAAATTTTCTGCCGCCCGCATCCAGAAAGGTGGCAAGCAGCATGCCTAGCGGAATCTGGAGCAGGATGGAAAAAACCATGACGACCACATTATGGCCGAAGGCCGACCAGAAGGATCTGTCCTCCAACAGCGTTTTCCAGTTCTGCAGCCCAACATAAATCCTGTCCGCAGATATCCCGTTCCAGCTGTATGCGCTGATTGCGAAGGTATCAATCACCGGATAAATCATATAAACAACAATTAAAATCAATGCAGGAAGGAGAAATACCACAGCCGCTATTGCAGTGCTTTTTTCCCTCGTTTTGGCCAGACTGCCTGCCTTCTTACTTTGATCCACATTATCTCCTTTCCGGCTTTCCCAAGCCTATTCAGCCAGTGATGCTTTCATTGCAGCATCCTGCTCCTGTCCGATTTCCTCCGGTGTTTTCTGAAGGCCGAACAGTTCCGTCATACAGTTCTTATGAACCTCGGTAACCGATGCGGGCAAATACTGGTCATACCACAGCTGCACATTGGATGCGTTGAAAAATATATCCGCAACCACCTTCATATTTGCATCATCTATGGTGTTTTCAAAGCCTTTAATAGAAGGAATCGTCCCATTGTCAAGCTGTCTCTGGTTATAGGCATCATCGTTGAAATACTGTGTTGCCAGCACATAGCAGGCATCCAGCTTGGTCTGGTCAACAGAACCGTCCGCATTCCAGCAGTTAAAAGAAAAGCCGTTTCCGATTGCTGTGCCGATTTCCACATCCTGTGGAACGCCCTTTGCCGCTGCTTCAGAATCCTCCGGGAAACGGAAAACACCGATATTCTCGTCGTACCATTCCTGATTATCCGCCCTGATGCCGGATACCTGCCAGGAACCGTGCAGCATCATCGCACAGGTATTGTCATACAGTAACGCCTTATCCTGTCCATCGTCCGTGGAAAGTGAGTTTACGCCATCCGGGAAATATCCCTTCTTTACCCAATCCTGAATTTTGTTCCCGGCCCATATAAATGCATCTGAAGTAAAGGAGCCTTCCTGCGTATATGCCGCATCGAATTCCTCATTTCCTGAATGACGCGCTACCAGATACATATAGTACATGGAACCTGTCCATTTGGAACCATTAGCCAATGCAAATGGCACATAGCCCGCTTCGATTAATTTGTCGCATACTGCCTCCAGATCATCAATGGTTTCAGGGACCTCAACTCCAACCTCCGCGAAAATAGTTTTATTATAGAAGATATCGCATCCTGACAGGCCGCCGAAGGGAATGGCCAGAACCTTGCCGTCATAGGTAGATTGTGCAACCGCTGCATCAATAAAATCCGGATGATCATAGGTATTGAACATCTCCGTCATATCATTTACAAAGCCGGATTTATAATACTCGGCCATAGGACCGCCGCCCCAATGAATATACATATCGGGAGCCTGCTTGGAACTCATTGCAACCACCAGCTGCTGCTTGTAATTATCATTCTGCTGATGCACCTGATTTATGGTGATATTGGGATAATCCGCCATAAATCTCTGCACTGCCTCTTCCATCGTCGTCTTTCCGGGATCCTCCGTGGAAATATCCCATAAGGTAATCGTCAGCGGCTCCGAAGTCAGTTCCGGTACATTCTTGCCGTCCGTCTGTTTTCCTGAGGTTCCTGTCTGTGTTGCGCCGCTCTCCGCCGGCTGCTCTGAAACCGCCGCCCCGGTATCCGCCGCAGCTGCCGGCGTCTCCTGTTTTGCTGAAGAACCGCATCCTGCCAACATGGTTCCCGTTAATGCCGCCGCAAGAATGATGGATAAAACCTTTCTCTTCATATTTTAGTGCCCTCCTTATGAAAGTAATAAAATGATCCCGTATCGGTTCCAAAGCAGAACCTGAACGCACGGAATACAAAACGCACAAATAATTTTATTTTCAGCGTTTTTAATAAAGCAATTATACCCCCCCCGTAAAAATTCAAGCATTTTTACTAATTTTAACTATTTTTCTGTTATTTTCACTTTTTCTTTTAGCTATATGCACAAAACAGTCATAAAAGGATCGGGAAGATAACTTCCGAAAACCGGAAAAGAATTAATTCACTTGAATTATTGATTATATCGAGCAAACCATGTCGTGTTTTACATTCGCTCTATATATCGAATAAATATTAATTTTATATTGTTTTTCTGTTATAAGTGGAATATGATGATGTTAACAAGATTTGAGAGAGGTGCTCATGATGATTAAGCGTGAACAATACATGCGCCGACTCCGCCCCTTTATCGGAAATGATCCGATTAAAGTTCTTACTGGTATCCGTGGAAGCGGTAAATCAGTTATGCTGGATTTGATTAAGGAAGAACTGATTTCATCCGGCATAAGCGATGCGCAGTTCATTACATTTAATTTTGAAGCAATGAAAAACTCCCATCTTTGTACGGCGGAAGCATTATATCGGGAAATTATTCAGCAGACAGCTGAAATTAATGGAAAGGTTTATCTTTTCTTTGATGAAATCCAGGAGGTAGTGAACTGGGAAAGATGCATCAATTCCTTCCGTGTGGAATTGGATTGTGATATTTACATCACCGGTTCTAATGCTAAACTTCTTTCCGGGGAACTGGCTACCTATCTTGCCGGCAGATATATTGAATTCATCATCTATCCTTTTTCTTTCGGTGAATTCCGGGAGCTTTACACCTCCGTATTTCCTGCTGCCAATCCGGCGCAAGCCTTCCGCGAATATCTTACTGCTGGCGGCATGCCCTACCTTGCCAATCTTCGCTATGCCCGGGAGCCATGCCGCCAATATCTGGAAGCGCTCTACGATTCTGTATCAGGTACTGTTTGGACGCTTACCTGTTCCATTCATCCTGCGTCCTGAAATAATCTGCAATCTCCCGCATCCGGCCGCTTTGATCCACGCCGAAGGGACAGCGGTTATTGCAGTGAGCGCAGGATATGCAGGCATCCGCCCGAAGCTTTAATTCATAGTAATGTCCGGCCGCCATGGTATCTCCATTTCTTGCAAGGTCATAAAATTTGTTGACGGTTCCGATATCAATTCCCACAGGGCAGGGCCTGCAGTGGTTGCAGTAGACACATTTTCCCACCGCGTCCGCCGGCTTGAAGGAACCGATCACCGAATAATCCCTCTCTTCTGCGGAGGCCTCAAAAAACCGCAGCAGCTGTTCCGCCTGGGCCGCGGAATTCATCCCCGGCAGCACGGTAAGAACTCCGGGGCGGTCCAGGGCATACTGCAAACACTGGTATACCGTCAAGGCTTTGCCAAAGGGTGAAATGGAAGCATCCAGCAGCTGTCCGCCGGAAAAGGGTTTCATTACCGAGATACCGATTCCTTCCGCCTCGCAGCGGCGGTACACGGCCGCGCGTTCATCCACTGTACCGTTGGCATAATCTCCTTTTTGGTAATCATATCCCGGATTTATGGAAAACATCAGCATATCCACAGGAGCTTCGTCCAGCACACGCCGGATCGCCGCCGGCGTATGGGAGGACAGACCGATATGCTTCACCACACCCTCATTTTTCATCTGCATCAGATAATCAAAAGCGCCGTTTCTGCAATACTCCTCCCAATCTGACATTTCATCCAGGCAATGGATAAAACCATAATCTATGTAATCTGTTTTCAGCTGGCTAAGCTGCCAGTCTATGCTGCGCCGGATAGTTTCACCGTCCGTTGTCCAGCCATAAGCGCCGGTTTCATAATTCGCGCCAAAATGCACCTGATACATCACACTTTTACGCACATCCCCAAGCGCTGTGCAAAAGTACGGAAAGGTCCTGCTCTCTGCAGTGGCAAGATCATAATAGTTTACGCCGCCCTCATAGGCTCTCCGGATGGCTCCCACCGCGTCTTTTTCACCGGCCTGCGCAATATAAGAGGTTCCAAACCCCAGTATGCTGATTTTGTCTTTAGTCCGTTTATTTATTCTATATTCCATCATTCGTTCCCTCCATATAAAAATCTTGTAAGCATCCGGGGGATTCCGGCGCTGTTTCCTGATGTTATTATATAATCCATTTTTGTAAATAGCCAATACCTTGTGGCTATGACATGAAATTACCGATCAGAATATCTGTTGGTAAGGTATGCAGAAAAACTTATTATCCTTCCAAAAACGGCTGGTTCGTCTGGATTTCACCTGTCCGGAACCTGATTCTTTCCAATATAATTGTTCTTTGTACCGCTGCCAGATGGTATGGAGGGACTTATCTCCTGGAAATATAGGTAAGACAGCAGTACGATTTTCATTGCACTGCGGAATTGATGTATTTTCCTCGGGGAAGGGAATTATCTGAGAAACCGCTGCTGCGTGAAAGACGCCAGTATAGATTAAACCGATTGATTTAAGTAACAGAGAATACATCCTGTTTGTGGAGATTCCAAATATGTTTTACATAAGTTCAAAGGATACGACGCAGGCATTCTCTCTTCTCCGTCCCATAGCATATTCTAATACTTCGTTTTCGTTCTCCGCCCTCTGACACCCCCGCCGCATCAGCCCGAAAGAATACTCAGACAACAGGTTGCGTAAATTCTGAATATTCTTTCCATTATTATTGCTTATTACATTACCTTATATATTGACAGAATAGGTCAGGTTTTACTTGCAGAAAGGAGACGAAGTGCATGCAATCAAGGGCGTCCCTACGTGGCCATCATAATTAAATAAATTAACAAAGCTTTCAGGGTTTTCAGAGCACTTACCTAATATCTGAGAGATAACCTTTGCCGAAAATCGCTCCTGCTGCTTACCTTCTCTGCTTCTTATACTCACTCGGTCTCATCCCTACAAACCGTTCAAAAACCTTGTTAAAGTGATTTGCGTCAGAGTAACCCACCTTTTCACACACCTCATATATTTTCAAATCCGTTTCCGTAAGGAGTTTTTTAGCCCGTTCCACACGCAGGCCAATTAGATAATTCTGATAGGTTTCCCCCGTTTTCTTTTTAAACAGCTGGCTGAAATAATAAGGATTAATAAAAAACTTCTCCGATATCTCATTTAGCCCGATTTCCCGGTTAAAGTTCTTTGTAATATACTCCTTGGCTTCCTGGATGACATCCTTTTTCTCAGACAGGTTGTCCTTCAGCATCAGCTCGTTCATGCTTCGCAGGGTATTGATTATCCAGTTTTTCAGCTGCTCTATTGTCCGGAACTTGGAAATGCTCTCCAGTGAAAAAATGTTTTTTCCAAGATACTGGTTTAATTGGAACTGCACAAAGGGTATTTTCCTGATTCCGGAGAGTATCAGGTTTAGGCTTAGCATTTGGAGTTCTTCCAGGCTGAGGGTATTCTTTTCACTGATTTTCCTGAAGATTTCTTCGATGGCCGCCCGGCAGCCTTCGTCATCCATTCTGTCAATGCATTCCTCCAGGCGCTTGATGTCCTCAGGCAGGATGGGTGAAGCACTGTCTTCTATATCACAGATTTGGGTATAGGAAATCACACAGTCCGATCCCTTCATTATTTTATAATTCAGCGCGCATCTGGCTTCCTCGAAGGATTTCGGAATATCCTCCACATTCCTATAAGGCATGCCAATCCCTATATTCACGGTGGTACCCAGCAGCTGTGTCAGCTGATTTTTCAGCTTTTCCGCAGCATAGTGGAGGGATCTTGGCTCCATTTCCCGTTTCAGAGCACCTGTCAGCACTATCTGCTCCTGTGAATACTCCACTGCAAAGCAGGCCTGGAGGAAGCCGAGGGAAGCAAGCTCCTTTTCTTTTACCAGTCTGAGGAATTCCTGTCTGCGCTCCCTTTCCGGTGTTTCATACAAATCTGTCACCAAGCATACATACTGCCTTCCTGATACCGGAAAATCATACTGCTCCAGATAGTCTTTTATTGTTTCCGTATATTTTCCTGACCGTTCCAGAAAATCCTTTAGCACATAGTCTTTCATTGTGCTTTTCATATGCTGCAGCTTTTCATGGTTTTCCTGTTCCCTTTGCAGCGACCGGCAACTCTTCTGAAGCACCGCGCATAATTCATCCTCCTCCACCGGCTTGGTAATAAAGTCCTCCACGCCCAGCGTGATCGCGGTTTTGGCATACTCGAATTCCGCATATCCGCTTAGTACCACATATTTTGTGGACAGTCTTCCGGCCTGCAGCCTGCGTATCATTTCCAGGCCATCACATTCCGGCATCCTGATATCAGTCAAAATGATATCAGGGCGCAGGGAAATTGCCTTTTCATAGCCCTCCAACCCATCATAGGCAACTTCCGCCACCTGGCATTCCGGACAGAATCGCTGTATCAAAAAAGCAATTCCCTCTGCAATTTCCGGTTCATCATCCACAATCATTACTTGATAACTCATGCTATACCTAAACCTTTCTTTTCCCCAATACCTTTACAGAAAATCGATTCCTTTCCGGCCATTTTACCTTGTTTCTCTCCATGGAATACATATCTCCACCCCTGCCCCTTCTTCGCGGGCAAACAGCCTCAGATAATACGCATCTCCATACTGCAGCTTAATACGCTCTGCAATATTTCTTAACCCGATGCTTGTCCTACCTTCCTCCTGCTCTTCCACCAATTCAGGCTGCCGGCAAACGTTTTCCTCAAGCCTCCTGTTTACTTCTTTTGTTTTTTCAGAGGAAATTCCTTTTCCGTCATCACAGATCTGCAGCATAATTGTTCCATTCTCCTTAAGTCTTCCTGTCAGCACTATATGAAGGGGAACCCGCCGCCCCTTAAATCCATGCTCTATACTGTTTTCTATGACAGGCTGCAGGATCATGGATATCACTCCAGAGTCCTGAACCTGCTCTTCCACCTCCACCTGCAGGAAAAACATATCCCTGAATCGCAGATTCTGAAGACGGATATAGGCCTGTGCATACTCTATCTCATCCCGGATTTTGTGGGATTGGGTCTGTTCACTGAGGGCGGCACGGAACATTTTAGCCAACAGCTTTACCATCTCCGCCACCTCGTCCGCCCCGCTGCGCAGCGCCTTCATCCGAATAGACTCCAGCGTATTATAGAGCATATGGGGATTTATCTGTGTCTGCAGCGCAAGAAGCTTAGCATTTTTCTGCTTGATCTCTCCCACATATACTTCTTCTATTAGATTCTTGATCTTCGTGACCATATGATTATAGCTTGCTATCAGGCTTCCAATCTCATCGTTGGTGGTTCCCTTTTCCAGGATTTTGTATTCTCCTTCTTCCATCTGGCGCATTCTTTTCTGGAGCCTTCGGATGGGGCTTGTGATAGTTCTGCTCATCAGCAGTGATATGACCATTACAGCAGCCACACAGACAAACACGCACAAAATGGTCACATATTCAATCCTGCTTATTTTGAACAGAAGGTCGCTACGGGGAATGACCGCATACACATTAAGACCCGCCCTTTTTGTCTCACTGTTCAGGATAATATAATCCTGTGCATTTTTCTGGAAGAGAAGAACATCCTCCTCCATAGCCTCGCTCCAGCTAATTCTGCCGCTGGCCACATCGGAATCATATAATACGCCGTTTTGGGCGTCAGTAATGCTGATTTTAATATTATACTGGTTCCTGGCAAGCAGGAATCCATCGCTGAGGGTAATAAGGCCGGACGGATCCAAATCAATCAGAAGCATCCCCATATATCCTCCGTCGCGGTTGTGTATTTTCCTTCCCACTGTAAAAACAATAGCATCCTGGTTCCTGTCATAATAAGAGCAGTCGTGGACAGCGGTCAGCGTCAGGTTTTCTTTACTGTTGCGAATCTGCGACAGCCACTGCTGTTCCAGCAGGACTTCATGGTCTACCAGATCGCCCTCGCTTCCGAACTGATACAGCTGCCTGTCATCCGTCAGCAGGCAGATCGTCTTAATTTCCGGCTGCAGCGTCATGAGCCGCATCATGATTTTACGCATATACAACTGCTCATTCATTTTATCGATAACCGTGGCGTTTTCATCGTTACTCAGATGCATGATAATGTCGTTATCCACCAGAACCGACTTCGTAATCCGGTCGTATTCTTCTATAAACTCATCCATATCAGATACGATTTGGGAACTGAAAATCGAGGCAAATTCCAGAGACGCATCCTCCAGGTTATTCGCCGATACCCTGTAAATGATCGTACTGGTAACTAGCAGTGGTATAACGCAGGCAAACAGGTAACTGACCATCAGCTTGCTTGCTATTTTCATGTTTTTCAGCGGATTTTTCATTTGTTTATTCCTCTTTTACCGTAACGCCTTCCGGAACGCTATAGCTTAATGAAAGCTTTCCATTCTCTTTTTTCCATTGTACCCGCACCATGCCTCCAGGTGTTATAACCGTTCCGCGGGCAGAGGTAAATGCGCCGGGTACCGGATGGATCCGGATGCTCTGAAAGCCCGGCTCCGCGGGCCTTACCCCAAGTACGACTGCAGGCAGCTCGTAAAGAATAACCGAAGCCCATGCATGGCAGTCGCTTCGCTCATCGGTGTTGTTTTCCACACATGTGGTCATGTTCTTCGATACCATATCCCGCCACGTATCCCATAGCTTATCTGTCTTTTCATACAGCCCCACCTTTTCAAGGGCGCGGAACAGGTAATAGGTCATAGCGACGGAACACTGGGAATAGGCCTTATTCCCCACCGTTTTTTCAAGAAGCCTTTTGCCGTCCTCCATGGACAGCACACCTGACAGCACGCCAAATACCTGGCAGTGGACACTGTATTCAGGGACTCCCGGTCCATCCTGCAGCAGACCGTCCTCTCCCGTACAGCAGCTTTTTACCGCCAGCTTTACCGTTTCCGCGCGAGCCAGATATTCTGCACCGGTATCCCTTCTTCCTGCAAATTCAGAAAGCGCCGCCGCACATTGCAGCCCCAGAATATACAAAAGGCTTTCCATTGTCACCGGACCTTTGCGGATCGCGGTAGGAACGCCGGTAGTTCCCTGCCATTCCTCCGTCCAATCAATAAAGGACCAATAATTCTGTCTCTGATTTACGCCTCCTGTTTTCCCTGCCAGCTTCCTGTCGTCCAAACGTGCATCAAAAAAATGAAGGATACTGTCAATTGCCGGAAGATGTGTTTTCACAAGCCCCCTGTCTCCAAAATACATCATATGATCATAAACCATCATAATATAATAGATAGAAAAACCGGGGATGACATGTTCCCGGAGGGCCGGGGAGCAGCTGTTTATCATGCCGTCCGCATGAGCGGAGCATCTGAAATCCTCCATACATTTTCTTGCCAGCCTGTCGTCTCCTGAAACCATATAAGTATACAGAATTTCAAGCCGGGAATCCATAGCATACTGCAGCTGCTCATAGTATGGACAGTCTATATAGGTTTCGTGCATACAGCGCCTGAGCGTCCGCAGGCTGATATCCCATACCGGCTTCAGGGAAGCGTCAGAGGTTTCTACTTCAGTCACCGCATTCAGAGGATATCCAGTTTCCATATAGGCAAAGGAGCCTATCTGCAGCTGTGTGTGGGCAACAACATCCAACCTGACGTAACGGAAGGTACGGAACCAGAAAGGCTCATATATCTCTGGCCTTATCTTTGTCCCGTATCCCTCTACGTGATATTGATCCTCACTGCCATGCAGCTCTCCATGCTGCCAGCAACTGCGATCTCCTTTTATGTAACCGCCTCTGCCGTCAGGATAAACGTAGCTTTCCGTATATAAAACCCGGATATCACTTCCTTTGCCTCCCAGGATTTCCATCACCGGATAGCCTGTCATGAGTTCCCCCGCATCCAGATCCACAATCAGATGGAAACCGGCAGGTATGGTCAACGGACTTTTCCCGCTCAGCAGCTCCTCCATATTCCTGTAAACCATCTGTTTTCCTGCATGTCCTCCCGCTTTTGTCTCCCAGCAGCGGATGGCCAACACACCACGGAACAGACGCTTTACATGCCTCTGATGCGGAATCGGGCTTTTCTTCATTTCTCTGGGGGAATCCGAAAGCTTCATCCGATTGAATTCATATTCTGACGCCGCCATCCAGTCCGTATCAACAAACCCGGCCTGCTTCCATCTTGTCATGAGGAGGTTTCCTGTTGTATTTTCTATAATATGAAGCGGCGCAGGCACTGTGTCTTCCCCTTGAAAGATGATATTTTTATTCTGCATACATTTCCAGCCTGAAGCGCCTTTGAGAAACACCTTCATTACGCCGTCCAAACAAACTTCACCCAGGACATACAAAAAGGGCAGGCCGGTCCTCAAAAGGCTGTGGTTGCGTCTTCCGAAATCTTCCGGATAGCGCAGGACTTCAACGGCGATACAGTTTTCGCCCGCACGGATATAGGGCTTAAGACGGCATTCTTCATAATACCAGCTCCCCTTATTTGCTTTGCATGGCCCTTCCTGGATAAACCGGCCGTTAATATACAGTTTGTATCTGGAATCAGCTGATATTTTAAGTATACCGTTCTCCGGTACACTATCGGATGAAATTACCTTCCTGAAGCAAACGATCCGCGGAACCAGGCTGTCTTCCGCCTGCCAGTCCGGCGTCCATATACGTGATTCATATAATGCCTCCTTATCCTCTGTCCCGGTAATTATTGTATTCATACATTCTCTCCCATCATGCTTTTATGCCTTACCGCCATTTCTATCCGACAAAAGCGCAAAGGCATATTATAGCCTCTGCGCCATTATCCCCGCATGGAGCGGGTCTGTTTCAGCAATTTCTACTTATTTTTTGCAGCATACCAGTCCCTGGCAGCATTGGTAACTTCTTCCCCGCCTGATGCATACCATTTCTCTACAAATTCATCAAACTTCTCAATGGGCCATTCCCCTGCGATTATCTTGGAAGCATATTCCACGTACAGGGTGCGGTTTTCAATATCATCATAGCCATCGTAAATACTGGAAGGAATACCATCTCCCGCAATCAGCCTGCCATACTGCTGAACATCCTTCACATTCTGGATCGCCTTATCCACAGCCCACTTGTCTTCCTCGGTGCCGGTAAGCTCCAGAAGATGGATTACACTATCAACATTTGCCATACAATCACTGGGTTTGACTACCATATTTTCCTGGGTAGTCTTATCATCTGGCAATTTTTTCAGAGTTCCGTCTTCCCCCCTGGAACTGGTCATTCCTTCTGGTCCCAGATCCAGCGTATCTCTCAGTTCCTTATTACCGTATGCATCCAGTACCTTCATCGCAGCTTCGATACGCTCTGCGTCATCCATATTTTTGACACCATACTGTGCACCCATTGTAGGTTTTTTTGTATAAAATCCTTCATAGCCGTCTGCACTGATTACAGGCAGGATTGACCAGTCAGCCTTTGTTCCGGTGGCATTATAAATATTAGTTGCATACATGTAGGACTGTTCCGCCCACTGAAAGAATACGCCGACCTGATCGGAATTTACTTTACCGTCCCAGCCTGCCTTATCATTCATTAGAGTCTCGGCATCCAGCAGCCCTTCCTGATACAGACCGCTTATAAACTCCAGTGCGTCCCTCATGTTAGGAGTTACTGCCGCATAGGTCAGCTCTCCATCATAGATATCCCATTGCGGGAAACCTTCCCACATGGCAATTCCGTACATACTGAATAAATAGTCCATCCATCTTGCTTCCGCACGTCCACCCGTAGGGATTTCATCCGCCTGTCCATTACCGTTGGGATCCTGTGTTTTAAAGGCTCTCAGCACATCCACAAATTCCTCCTGGGTCACAGGCATTTTCAATCCCAGCTTATCCAGCCAGTCCTGACGTATCATAGCCCCATGTCTGGTATAATCAATCATGTTAGGTGTCATATAGATGCGCCCCTCGCCTGTAGGATCATAACTTTTCATTACATCCCAGGTCTCCTCCGGAACACTCTCCCACAAGTGGGGTGCATATTCCGGAAGCAAATCGGTCAGATCCAGCAGCGCCCCTTCCTTCGCCAGTCCGGTTTCCATCCCGTTTACAAACTGTACGATATCCGGCATTTCCCCCGCAACAATCTTCAGATTCAGCTGCTCGCTGTAGGTCTGTCCGCCGTTCCATTCCACATATGGCTGTACAATCCCTACGCCCAACAAATCCTTGTAGAAATTATATGTGACACTGTCCTTTTCCACCGGAAGGAAGCCTGTATTGGTGGTCCATACCTCCAAATCAACAATGCCGTCCTCCACAGAAGAATTGCTTTCGCCGGCAGTCTCCTGTGTCTGTGTCGGTGCATCGGCGGCCTGGCCTTGTCCACCTGTGTTTGAATTTCCGCAGCCCGACAGGACCCCTGCCAAAATAGCACCTGTTAATAATACGGATAAAGCTTTTTTCGTTCTCATGTAATACCTCCCTGTTAATTTTATAATAAATTGGCCTTGCACTTATTGCAAGCCGCCAAATCTATCCTTTCACCGATCCAAGCATGGCACCTTTAGCAAAATATTTCTGCAGCCATGGATAGAATATTAATATAGGAACAATAGCGAACACCACCGCCGCTGCGCTCAGCGTAGCTTCTGTATAATTCACATGCTTTACTGCTGCAATCGCCTGGAAGTCCCCGCCGCCATCGATTATCTGTCGGATTTTCAGCTGCAGGGGATACAGGTTCAAATCCTGGATGAACATGACAGGATGCTGGTATTGGTTCCACATGGTCACCGCATAAAACAGGCCCAATGTTGCCAGCACTGCCTTTGACGCCGGCAGGACAATCCGAAACAGCATCCTGAAATGCCCGCATCCGTCAATCATGGCCGCTTCTTCAATCTCCGCAGGGAACTGTTTAAAAAAGGTTCTCATAATGATCAGGTTGTAGGCGGTCAATATATGCGGCAGAATCAACACCCAGTAGCTGTTGTAGAGTCCCATTCCCTTCAGTGTAAGAAAATAGGGTACCGTAGGCGCTTTGAAAATCATGGTAAAGACCACAAACAGCATAAGAAATTTCCCTGCTTTAAATTTTCCTTTGGAAAGCGGATATGCCATAAGCGCCGTAATCAGCAGCGCCATCACCGTGCCAATCAGGGTTGAGGTCAGGGTAATGAAGAAAGATGGCCAGATGCCGCCCTTGGTCAGCATATATTTCCATGAATCAATTGTAAATTCCACCGGAAGCAGATTGACTGCATTCATATCCGAGGCGGCCTTAGAGCTGAAAGAAATCGATATTTCAGACAGCAAGGGAATAAAAGCCGCAACCGCCAGTATAATTAAGATTACAGTGATAACACCGGAAAACAACCGGTCCTTTCGGGATTCTTTTATCATCTTACCAGAGACCTCCTTCTTCTGAATATTTATTGGACAGCTTATTAAAGGTGACTACCAGGATTAGCCCCACCACCGACTGGAATAGTCCAACTGTCGTTGCAAAGCTGTACTGCCCCTGCTGGATACCTGTGCGGTATACATAAGTGTCAAAGATATCCGCTACGGAGTAGGTCATCGGTGTGTACAGGTTATATACCTGTTCAAATCCCAGTTCCAGAAAACTTCCGATATTAAGCAGGAATAAGGTCATAACCGTGGGAATCAACAGCGGCAGGGTGATATATCTCATTTTCTGGAATTTTGACGCCCCGTCAATGGAAGCGGATTCGTAAATTCCAGGGTCGATTCCGCTGATGGCCGCAAGATATACGACCGTGCCCCATCCCGCTTCCTTCCAGATGGATGATATGACATAGATAGGACGGAACCAGGTCTCCTTCTGCATTACCAGCAGGTTATCCATTCCAAGCGCATTGCGGGCGTTATTAAACAATCCGCCTACGCCGAACATATCAAATATCAGTCCGCCGATAATAACCCAGGATAAAAAATAAGGAATACATATAATCGTCTGCACTCCCTTTTTCAGCTTCTGGTTTTTTACCTCATTCAGCATCAGGGACAGCAGTACAGGAATCGGAAATACAATTATAATTTTCAATACGCCGAGAATCATGGTATTTGTCAGTATTTTATAAAAATCAGGGTAATGAAACAGCTTCTGGAAATTCTTTATGCCAACCCACGTGCTTCCAAAAATACCCTTTACTACAGAAAAATCCTGAAACGCAATTATGCTTCCCAGCATGGGTATGTATTTAAAGGCCAGCAAATATATGACCCCCGGCATCACCATTACATAATATGGCCAGAATTTCCTTATATGGCACATGGTCCCTCCGCCTGCTGCACCTGCCGGAACATCTGCGCTTTTTGCATTACTTTTCATCGACAGTTTCTCCTTCCAACACTTCTTGTTTGTTTCTGTAGTTATCATAGGATTTCTGGAGATTACTCACAATATGGGGGTTTTATATATTTCTACGCCATTTTTAAGTTTTGATTTTTCCGGAAAAAGAAAAAAGCCCCGGCAGGTTTTTTCCGTAACCTGTCGGGGTTCCTGTAAAGCAACTTTTTTTACTCTTATTTGTAAATCACCAGTTCAGCATCATAAGGCTTCAGCGACAGGCTGCCCTTATAACAGCAGTCGTGGAGGACTCCATATTTAACTGCTGTCTCCGAGCTGTCCGCTTCATTCAAACATGAAAAAGGTATGGTTATTTCGTCTGCTGTGGTGTTTACAAAGAAATACTGTCCCGGCGCGATCTGCCTTGCCTGGATTCCTTCAGGCACCTTAATCCCCTGCTTCAGTCCCAACTCAGGTGTCAGCCGCTCCAGTATCCATTTGATCATATCCGCATTCGTCTCCGCTGCCAGATAGTATGCTTTGCCCTTTCCATAAGTGTTGACCGAAACGGCACACAGCTTTTTATCCGGAAATTCCACATATTCCTCTGCGGTTACAAGCTCCAGCTCTTCATAATAAAGGACGTCGATGACAAAAGGTTCCTTCCGTCCGACCCGGAGCATTTCATGCCGCCCTTTCTCATTCCTCACAATATCCGAATCCGCAGAGAAAGACCATTCCTCATCTGTCCTGGCAAACCCTGCCACCCGGATACCAAACACATCCTCGAGGTATCCCGGCCTGGGCGTGGAGAACACCTGTCCATGTTCATCCACTGTTGCGGAACAGGCGGTCATAATAACGCAGCCTCCCCTGCTTACAAACTGTCTTACCGCCTCCGCCTCTTTCCGGGACATACACACCTGTCCAGGTATGATCAACAGCTTATAGTCACCTCTGATGTCGTTGAGATCAACCACATTCATATCCTGGTTTCTGTCAAAAAAGACGCGCTGAACCTCTGTCATAATCTGTTTATAAGACATCCGAAACTGTGCCGGGCTGTACTGTATGACCCAGTCACTGTCATAATCATAGGATACCGCCACCTCCGGCGACGGTAAATAAGGAAAAGCGTATTGCTCCAGTTTTTTCATATCCGTTGCAATCTGCCCGTACTCCCTGTAGTTTACAGTAGGCACTCCATCGTGGGACAAAAGTCCGTAAAGATATTGTTCCTCCCCGCCAAGCATACTCCTCCAGGTCCATCCCAGAATCATCTGCGTCCGGTTCAGAAGGCACAGCATGGCATGCATACGGAGCGCGCCATAGGGTCCGTGCATAATCCCCTTGCTTCCTGTCTGGAATTCCAGGCACCACATGGGTTTCTGTGTTTCCGCAATCCTCTGATAATGTACCCCGCTTAAGAATAGGTATTGGTCACCTGCCAGGTATCCGGGATAAAATCCCATCCCCGGATAGTCCACAAAGCTGCCATAATACTTCATATAATCAAAGCCCAGGTTTTCCTTTTCCGCATAATGATTGGAGGAATGAGGAATTCCCGGAGCACATACTTCCACTGTCCGGGCAAGCTTTACCATAAATTTCCCATTTGCATCGGAATAAAAACGCCTCATATCCAGCCAGGCCTCCGGAGAGCCTTTCACCCAGTCATTTTCCGGCAGAACCACATCGTCAAAGGATGTCAGCTTTCTGCTCCAGCGCCTTGCCGCCCATGCAGTATTCAAAGCGTCCACGGTTCCGTATTTATGCTTCAGCCAGTTGGTAAAACGTTTTCTTGTATACTCTGAAAGGGAACGGTATCCGTCACCGATTTCATTACACAGCCCAAAAGCAAACAACGCCGGATGATCCTTATACCTTTTTGTCAGCACTTCTGCAAAACGGAGGGCATAATACTGATACGCCGGATCCTCCACATCCTCCATGTAACGCCTGATGCTGGGCTGACTCACGTCTCCCTGGCTGTATACGCCGCAGCCAGGACAGAGCTTATGCACCCAGACAGGCGCCGGACGCATGGAAACATCCAGAACCACACCGATTTTAGCCTGTGCAAACAAGTCCATAACCTCATCAAACCATTCAAAGGTATAAACTCCTTCCTCCGGTTCATAGCTGTCCCAGCATAAATGCCCAAGGCGCACCGTTGTAAAGCCTGCCTGCGCCATCAGCTCCACATCTTTTTTCCATCTTTCTTTTTCCCAGTCATGGGGATGATAATTCGTACCGATATAAAGTGCCATTATTATTCCTTTCTATTGTTATTTTTCAAACCGGAATACTGTAAACGAATTTCCTGGAAGTATATACTGATAACCATTCCCATTAATTACTTCTATTTTTTCTTTAGGAACTACTTTACATGGACTATCCAGGCTGTTTCTTTCATCTGGAAGAAAACCTTCCATTGCAAAAATATGAACTTTGCTCCATTTTTCAGATTCATTCTCCGAAAACGTCATAAATAGTTCTTTTTCTTTTGCTTCCACATTTACTGTTTTTACAATAACTGTCCCCTTATTCTCTTTCACAGCTGAGTAGTAAAGCAATTCCGGTACTGCTTTTTTACAAATATGGTCACAATACAAAACATCATCAATATAAGTCTGCACATGATTTCCTTTGACCAGCAGTTTTGCTTCATATTCCTTTTCTTTTTCAGCTTCAAAATAATAGAGCCCCAAATCACAGACACTGCCATGTATAATACCATTCAGCGTGGTAAGCCGCTGCCATCCGTCAATTTTCCAGGAAAGTTTATTCTCATTATCTTTTACGGCAAATTCAAGCTCAAAACTATGAGTTCCTTTCAGATTATCTTTACTTATACCATTTCTTTTGACAAAATGGAATGATATAGCATAGTTGCTGCTGTCCGTCTTCAAACATGGTATAGATTTATTTTTTCTGATAACACAAAATCTGGGAATGTAGTAGCTTCATCGGTTTCCAGATTCACAAACCGGAAGCCAGTAACTAATACATCTGCCAGATTGGTTCTCATGGAAATTCCTCCAGAAAGATCTATATCCTGTGTTCCCTGCGATTCAATATTATCTCTGGTTTCCAGGAGGACATCTCCTTGATGATTCATAAATAGCTTCTACACATAATAGCAGGCGCTTCCATAGACTCGATGATTATCAAAATAAATCAGCGTTGGCACAGATTCATAGAATTCGTATCTATGAGAATTAGCAATAAACCATTCCGGACACTGGTAAAAGTGTTCATCCACCAAATCTGTACGTGTTCTGCGCGACTGTTCCCACCCACGGACAAATTCGCTACCACCCGATCCCGGGCCTGCAGAATTTATTACCTTTATATTTGGATATCTGTCCTTTACAGCGTTCATTATCATTTCATAGCGAATGAAAAAGTCTTCTCCAACCTCTTCATTTCCTATTCCAAGATACTCCATATGAAAACTTTCCGGATGCCCCATCTCCGTTCGTACAGCCCCCCAGTATGTTTCTTGATCCCCATTAGCAAATTCTATTAAATCAAGCGCATCATCGATCCATTCCTGCATGTCTTCAATCTCAGTTTTCCTCAAACAGTGCGGAGCATATCCTGCCGAAATTACAGGCAGTGGTTTTGCACCAATATCCTCACAAGACTGAAAATATTCATAAAAGCCCAATCCCATAGACTGATTATATCCCCATCTGTTATTTCTGGTTGGTCTTTTAAATAATGGCCCAACTGTATTCTTCCAACGGTACATTCCTGCCCTGTCATCTTTATCAAGAGAGCCGCTGTGTATCAGGCATCCACCTGGAAAACGCATAAAACGGGGCTTCATATCAGAAATCATTCGGGCAATATCTAATCGCAGCCCATTTTTTCTGTCATAGAAGGTAGCCTGTGGGAATAGCGAGAGCATGTCCAGTTCGATATTTACTGGTTCATTGGAAATAAGAACAAGCCTGGCACTGTCATCTGTCCCTTCAGCATGCAGAACTCCTTCTCTTTTTTTCCAGCCCCCTTTTTCCGGGTAAAAGTTATCCTTGGCATAGCATCGGCTTCCATCCGCACTCTCCAGACGTATCTCTAATGGAATATGTCTTTTGCTACGCAATCGGTAATCGAATGAAAATATATAGTTCTTGCCCAACTCTACTGGAATCCCTGGGAAATAACCTTCATTGCTAATTCCGCCTCCCTCTCTATTACCCCCCATGCAGTCATAGCATGATAACCTGGTGCATCTACAGCATCAAATTCAAAAGAACTGTTTCTTACAAGCTCACCATAAAGGCCTCCGTCTGCTGCATGATTCAAATCTTCAAAGAAAATGCCAAACAAATCCCCTTGCTCCTTCTTAATTTTACGTGTATTTATGCGAATATTTACTGTACTCATATTTCTGTTCCTGTTCGATTACTTCCGGTACCCTATGCTATCAGCAGCATAGCTGTTTGACTATATTGATATTTCATCCAGTTTTATATCTTACCGATAGTATAAAAGCTCCGCGTCCTTTCATCAATCAGCCTGTCATCTGTGATATGGAACATGCCCTCCAGCCGAATGTCAACAGAGGACGCACCGACCAGAACCTGGATATCCCCTTTTTCCACCTTCCATTGATACATTCTGTCAATGAAAGCCATCTGGCTGGCATGGATGTCAAATATAACTTCCTTTTCCTCCCCTGCTTCCAGAAAGATTCTCCGGAAGCCTGCCAGCTCCATGACAGGACGGAGCATGGACGCATAGAGATCCTTCAGGTATATCTGCACCACCTCTTCCCCTGCCCATCCGCCTGTATTTTTTACCTTTAGGGAAACCTGCACCAGTCCATCCGGAGGAACGCTGCAGATTTTTTCCTGTTTCTGTCCTGAATTTTTCATGCCTGTAATTTTCATATCCGAGTACTGAAATGAGGTATAGGATAATCCATGCCCAAAACAGTATCTGGGTTCGTAGGAGCAGTCCATATAGCTGGAAAAGGCTCCGATAGTTCCCTGATGATAGCTTGAACCGTTGGTATGGTTATAATAAACCGGCTCCTGGCCCGCTGTTCTTGCTACGGAAACTGGCAGACGTCCGGCAGGATTGTATTCTCCCAGCAATACTTTTACAATAGCCTCAGCACCTCTTTCCCCGGGATTCCAGGCTTCCAAAATTGCATCTGCCACAGTATCCGCCGCATCGCTGGAAATCGGGCGGCCGTCAAAATGAACCGCTACTACCGGCTTCTTTAATTTCCCTAGTTTTTTAAGAAACACTTCCTGACATGGAGGAATATTGATATTTACAGCATCAATTCCTTCTCCGGTGGAAGCCATGGAACCTGTCCCATATTTTCCTCCCAAGGTTATAAGCACCAGATCCGCGTCCTGTGCTGCACGCAGTGCTTCCTCATGACCGGATACATCCGTACCGGTATGTGGATATCCAAATGCATAGACAATCTGCGTATCCGGCAATCTTTTCCGTAGCTCCTCCAGAAGATTGTTCGACTTCGGTTTCAGTCTCTTTGCCAGGTCTTCCGCATCTGGATGTTCCTTTTGGACATAGGTCCCCAGATAGGTTTCCACAGCCTCATCACTAACCGTATTTTCCGCCGTCATCCCCGCCATGGTATTTGCAGCCCCCAACCAGCGCTCCGTCATGCTCATATGGGTATAACCTCCGAACATGGCTCTGGTGGATGCTGCATGATATCCTATCACCGCAAGCTTTTTTATCTTTTTCTCCAGGGGAAGAATTCCGCCATTTTTCAGTAATACCATGGATTTCAGAGCAGTATGCAGACAGATATCCGAATCTTTTTCCTGATGGAAACATTCCTGCAGTTCCTGCCCAAACAGACCGTAAGGATTTTCAAACAATCCCATCCTGTATTTTTCCGTTAGGATATGGAACACCGCCCTGTCCAGTAATGCAATATCAAGTTTTCCTTGTGCAAACCAGCTGCCCAGTTCTTCATTATAACTTCTTTTAGAGGGAAGCTCCATATCAACACCTGCTTCCAATGCCCTGCTGCCGGCTTCAGTCACAGATTCACACAGTCTCTGCCGGTCATGGATTTCAGAAATGGAGCAATAATCGGCTGACACCAGTCCGTCAAAGCCCATCTCTTCCCTGAGAAGCCCCTGTAAGAGAGCGCTGGAAGCAGATACCGGCTCCCCGTCAATTGCACCATAACAGGGCATAATCCCTCTTAGGCCTGCTTCTGTAATTGCGGCCTGGAATGGCCGGGCATAAACTTCACGAAGGAGTCTTCCAGGTGTTTCGCACTCCGCTGCATGGATACCGCCCTGAGAATTATGATAACTGAGAAAATGTTTGGCAGTACTCTCCACCAGCATTCCCTGCCGTTCCTTTTGAAGCCCTCTTATATATGCGTTTCCCATGGCGGATGCAAGTGCCGGATCCTCCCCATAGGTTTCTCCCTGGCGGCCCAACCGGGAATCCCGGGAAATATCCAATACAGGCGCAAGAATTTGTGATGCCCCTACTGCCCTTGACTGTCTTCCTGTAATATCCCCGACCTCTTCCTCCAGTTGCGGATCCCATGTAGATGCCCTTCCGATTCCAGAGGGAAAACAGTCCCCTTCCTGTATCAAGACACCGCATAATCCCTCCATGTGAAAAATAGCCGGAATGTGATGCTCGCTCAGTTCCATTATCTGAGACTGGATCTCTTTCTGGTAGGAAACAATTTTCTCCAGGCTGTCAAGCTCCCTCATTCCGATACAGGCCACCTGCCCTGCCCCATGGGGATAATCCCTTTTCAACTCTTCCGCAGACCAATTTTTCGGATAATAACCGACAAGTTGACCCATTTTTTCTTCCAGACTCATTTCCTGCAGGAGTAAAGCCGCCCGCTCTTTCGCTTCTTCAACTGAATTCATTTCTTCTCCTGTCCGCGTGCAGAGCACGCTTTTAATAGATATCCTTCTTTTTGCTTAACTAGTAAATTCCCCTGTCCTGGACAGGTTGTATTTCCTTCTCAGCTTTCTGCCCCGACTTTTAAAAGATAAGACTTCAAATTAATTATTATCGTTTTTGCATATTGGAACAATAGAGGTATTTTATACATTTTTATGCCATTTTTAAGATTCTGTGGCTTCATTACAGTAAGAGATGTATGCTAAAATAAAGATAAAGATTTAATCGGACAGCAAATAAAAAGAGAGGCGCAAATGAAAACAGAAATTATTCTGGCTGACAAAGGAAACGGCTTTATCATAAAAAACATGTATCCGCTATATTTACATGATCTGGCGGGTATCCACGGCACTTTGCCCAATCGGTATGGCATCTTTGAGGAGGGAGAAGTAAAAACCCTCCAGGAACAGTATGATATCCAGCAGGCCTGGTTTGAGCATCCAGGAGAGTTGTTTGCATATATTATTATGGCGGACAGTCTTCCTGCCGGTTTCTGCATGATCGGAAGCGGAAGATATGTGCCGGAGGATGTGGATTTCTGTATTTATGAAACCTTTATCCTGAATCCCTTCCGCCGTAGGGGCATCGCCTCCAACGCGGTAAAAGAAATTCTGAACCGGCATCACGGACGTTGGATGCTTTTTACTCAGGCAAACGAGAAAAATGAAGGCGCGCTGCGCTTCTGGCAAAAAAACATAGAAAGCTTTACCGGCGGAGATTTTATCCGGATGGACAGGACGATTGATTGCATGCCGAAAAAGGTATTTCTCTTTACTGATTAGCTCCAGGGGCATATTAAGGAAACAGGCCGTATTAGAATATCACCGGGGGAATACCGGGACAGCAAGCAGGAAATATATGAAGCACCGGTCAAGAGCATTCAGAATACAGGCAGGATTATCCGGGAATAAAAGATACTGTCCAAGCCAAATAAAGCTGCCGCTTTACGATTCTAACCGTTAAAGCGACAGCCTTTTTTCATTCATTAAATCATTACAGGAAAGCCGTATATTTCCTCCGGGATTACCCCTTAACCGCCCCAATCATAACACCCTTCACGAAATACTTCTGCACAAACGGGTAAATACACAGCACCGGTACAGTTGTCAGTATGATGGTGGCGTATTTAATCGCTTCCGCAAACTGGTTCACCTGATCGTTTTCCGCCGCGGCCGAATTGAGGACATTGGAGTTGGCAATTAATATAGCCCTCATGATATTCTGGATCGGAAGCTTGTTGTTATCCTGCAGATAAATAGAAGCATTAAACCAGGAGTTCCAGTGGCCCACGCCATAGTAGAGCAGCAGCACCGCCATGGTAGGCTTGATCAGCGGCGCGACGATGCGGAACAGGATAGTGAGATCGTTTGCCCCGTCAATATACGCCGATTCCATCAGGGAATCCGGCATGGCCTCGATTGCCGTTTTGCATATAATCGAATTATAGACGCTTACCGCACCGGGCAGGATCAGCGCAAAAAGGGAATTGTACAATCCGAGGCTGCGTATATTCAGATAGGACGGGATCATGCCTCCCGAAAAAAACATGGTAAACAAAATTAAAAACTGGATTACCGGCTTGAACATCATTTTCTTTGACGCCATAAAATATCCGGTAAACAGTGTGAGAAGTATATTGATCGGCAGGGATACGCACAGCACGATCAGGATATTTTTATATCCTGACAGCAGCAGGGGATGCGTCAGCGCCAGCTTATACGCCCCCAGCGTGAACTCATGCGGCCAGAGTATCATCCCCGGATGGGACACCAGGTACGTATTGGATGTAAAGGAAGCGCACAGGACATACCAGATGGGATACAGCGTCACAATACACAGCAGTATCAGAATAGCTGCGTTTACCCCTGAAAAAATCCTGTCCCCGCGGGATTCTATACGCTTCTGTCGTTGAGAATAGCTTTTCTTCATGTCGTTGTTTCCTCCCTGTCAGAACAGGCTGGATTCCGTGGATTTCTTGCTGATCGCATTCGTTATCAGCAGAAAAACCACATTGACCAGCGTATTGAACAGCCCGATGGCGGTTGATTTGGAATACATAGGCGTACCGCTGGTGGGAAATGACAAACGGTACGTATATGTGGAAATCACATCCGCCACATCATAGGTAGACGCATTGTACAGCAACAGGATTTTTTCATAGCCTACGTTCAGGATATTGCCCATCCGCAGGATAAAAAGGATCATAATGGTGGGAAGCAGGCCGGGCAGCGTGATATGCAGCATCTGCTTGAACCGGTTGGCCCCGTCCACGCGCGCCGCCTCATACTGCTCCTGATCTATCGCGGACAGCGCCGCCAGGTAAATAATGGAATCCCAGCCTATTTTCTGCCAGATATCCGACACCACATAGATAATCCTGAAGTAGGACGGGTTCACCAGATAGTTCTCCGCCGTTCCTCCGAAATAGCCCGCTATCTGTCCGAATAGCCCGTCCTGCATACAGAAGATTTTTACCATGGCGCACAGGACAACCATGGAAATAAAATAAGGCATATATGTAATTGTCTGCACCGTCTTCTTAAACGTCCGGTTGCGCACTTCATTTATGAGAAGCGCCAGAAGAATCGGCGCGGGGAAGCTGAAGATGATCGTCAGCCCGCTGAGCAGGAATGTATTCTTGATAACACGCGGGAAATAAGGATCCGTGACGAAATTGACAAACCATTTGTACCAGGGATTTGCCCAGGATGAGCCCTGGATCCCCCTTGTGATTTTGTAGTCCTTAAAAGCAATAATCAGTCCGTACATCGGTTTATAACAAAACAGCGCCAGATAAACAAGGACCGGGATGATCATCACATATTTCCATTTGTTCATGTTCCAGTCCCTGGTCAGCCTTTTTTTGAGAGTTCCGGCGCCGCCCTTTGCAGCATCTGCCTTCATATCTGTTCTCCTTTCAGCGTTTATAGCCGGACAGCAGCGAAAGGCATACGCCTTTCGCTGCTGCCGGCTGCTTCCAAGCTTTTTTACCGCTTATTGTTAACGCTCTTTGTATCGGTCATAGCAGGCCTGACGGATTTCAAGTACGCGGGACAAATTGTAGGTTTCCAGATCTGACAGATATTTTTCCCATACGGCATCATCATTGATGTCCTTGGAGCCTGTGAGGAATTCGGCAAAGCTTTCTTCCACAAAGGTGGGGATATTCTGCGCTATCTCATCCAGCTCGTCTGCCTCTGCAGTGGTAAAGGTAACGCCTATCGGCCATTTCCATCCGCTGGTGACAGCCCGATTCTTTTCTTCATCATCCGGATATACGTAAAACCATGTGTTATTGGCTTCAATCGCCGCTTCACTGTTCTTTAAATACAGCAGGTTGGTTGCCTGGATCCCGGGAGCGCCCCAGGTAAGGCCATTATATTTTGTCATCGGATCGGTATCCTTATCATCCGTCACAAGGTTTGTAAAGGCCGGAACACCCTGGTCGTCATACTCCCAGGATACGCCCTGCGTGCCGTAATTCCAGTACAGGGAACCTTCCTCCGTGTATGCATAGTTCAGCATCTGAAGGCAAAGCTTCATCGTCTCCTCGTCCGCCGATTTGGTAATGACAGTCGTCTGCGTGCCAATACCGGGGCCGCCGAATATGGAAGAGATCTCACCGTTATCCGACTTGGGATAAGGAATGCCGATCCATACCGCTTCCTTGCCGTCCGCCTCACGCTCCGTATTCCAGATATTCATCTGGCCCATGGAGGTGATTGAGATGCCGCATTTATCATTGTGAATCTTATCCTTGATAGTTGTGTCGTCCTCCGTCATGATATCCTGATCGATCAGGCCGTCTTTCCACAGCTTGTTCTGCCAGCTCACGTAATCACGCCACTCCGGCTGCGCCTGGCCGAGGCCGACCTTACCGTCCTTCACATACCAGCCGTTCCCGGCATCCGCGTTCCCATATGCGCCAAACGCGCCTGCAACGCCCTCCGCCTTATATCTGACTGAAAATGAGGAATTAAAGGTAGCGCCGTATTTTTCATTGAATACGCGGATTACATTTTCAAACTCGGAAATAGTTTCCGGTATTTCCAGGCCGCATTCATCCAGCCAGTCCTTTCGCACTACGGGTCCCTGGTAGCTGTCGTTCCAGCCGCCGTCCTCCCGGAAGAAGCCAAAGGCATAATACCGGCCGTCGTCCGTCTTCATTGCCCTGTCATAGGCAGGGTTGCTTTGCAGCCATGCATAATAATCCGGCGCATACTGCCTGATATAATCCGTCAAATCCCATATGATTTCATCCTCTATGTACTGGTTGGCGTTGTTCATCCAGTAAACGCCCATAATATCCGGCAGGTTAGCAGGATCTGCCAGCAGGGTAGTTGTAAAAGTTGTCCCGTCGGAGCCGGTGGTAGGGAACAGCCAGTCGATTGACACTCCCAGCTTCTCAGCCAGCCCGATATGGAACGGTGATTCCGATGCATCCTTGAACTTCTCATGAGGCAGTATATTATCCTGCGCATACCAAAGAACCTTAATATCGCTGTTTAACGGATAAGAAATGCTTCCCGCCTCCGCAGCAGGCGCCTCTCCTTCCCCATCCTCAGCAGGCTTCGCTGCCGTTTCCGTCTGCGGCGCGTTTGCTGCTTCCTCCGCGCCGCTTCCGCAGCCTGCCAGAGACAGCATCATAACCGCCGACATTCCTAATGCCAGGATTGATGTGATTTTTCCTCTTTTCATGTAACCCTCTCCTTGTTCAGTTTGTTTTATTAATTCAACAGAATGGCAAAATTCCGGATATTTCCATTTTTCCTGCCTGTCCTGTTAAATCCCCTCAGACTGCCGCCCGGCTATACGGCCATTGGTTTTTCGTATCCCCGTCTGCCAGGCGCCGTGCCCTTTCAGAAACCCTTCTTCCCGTCCCCGAAATGTCTTTCTTTTTTATACGTATTACGTATAATCCTGTTAAAAAAAATTTCATTCGCCTTTTCCGGAGTAAGCTCCAGGGCGGAGGCAAGCTCCACCATAACGTCCATCGCAGGCAGATTTTTCCCATCCAATACAAGCGTGAGCTCTCTTTCGTTAATCCTGCTCTTTTCAGAAAGCTCTTCTACGGATTGAAACCCCTTCCGTTCAATCTCCGTTTTCAGTGATTTTAAATCCACTCTATACTTCATGCGTATTTATCCTTATTAAAAAATATACATATTGCGTATATTCATAGTAACATAATCTACCATATATTGTCAATTAGTCTTATCATTTCCTGCCAGCCATTTTTTCGTTCTATTTAACCGTCCAGACAGCTGTACCGTCACAGGCGGCAGGCATCCAAAAACGTTGTACGACAGGCCGGAGACCTGCTTTTTCTGTGCATTCAGGCGTTCTGTACGGCAAATGTACAGACCTGTCCGAACTGTTACTTTTATTTCCGGATCCTCCCTTTCCGATTTTGGACATTCGTTGCTTAGAACGCAATTTTATGATATATTTACTTTGTATCAGAAATAATTTTCAAACAGGTGATAATTCATGAATCCCAATCCATATGAAACCTTCCGCACGCGCATGAAGGAGCGGAGGACGCTGCTAAATATAACCCTGACTGAGATAGCCGAAGCCCTGGACATTTCACAGCCCACCGCCCAAAGATATGAAAGCGGTGAAATCAAAAACATACCTTATGATAAGCTCGCCCTGCTTGCAGAAATACTGCAGTGTTCCCCTCCCTATCTGCTGGGTTGGGAATCCATGGCAGCTTCCCCGCCGGATATTCCCGGGGATGAGGAACGCATGCTCCGTTATTTCAGGAAGCTGAACGTCAAAGGGAAGAAGGAAGCCGCGCGGCAGCTGGAAAATTTAACGCTGATCCCCAAATACAGCAAATCACCGGACAATTAAGAAAAGTATGTAAATGTATTTTCCCTGCATTTATATACTTTTTTTATTGACCGGCCTGTAATTCCCGTAAAACAGACGAAGCACAGGTGAGTCAAATGCTGTGCCGCCGATAATAATAAATCATGGCAACTTAAATCAAGCATTCCCCTTTCCACGAGCTTATAATGGCTTCAGAGCGGCGAAACGAGGTAAACAGGCATGTACGAATGGCAGAAGCAGATCCAGATGATTGTTGATGAAATCGACAGCTGCATAAAAAACTATGAGGATGAAGCGTTGACGCTGCGCTGTCTCTCCCGCAGGCTGGGATATTCCGAGTTCTATACCACAAGGAAATTCAGGGAAATATCCGGCATGCAGCTGCGGGATTACCTGCGGCACAGGAAGCTGGCCTTTGCGCTGAAGGAGGTCCGGGACAGTGACAAAAGCCTGCTGCATATCGCTTTTGACTATGGCTTTTCTTCACATGAGGCTTTTACAAGAGCCTTTAAGGCGGCTTATGGCATAACGCCCAGCGAATACCGGAAAAATCCCCTGCCTGTCGTTCTGCGTACAAAAATAAACCCCTTCGACCGCTACTTTTTAGGATTAGGAGAGATTGGTATGATGAAATCTGACGAAGACGTTAAGATTTATTTTGTGACAATACCTGCGCACAAATTTATGCACATCAAAAATTATGAAAGCAATGGGTACTGGGATTTCTGGCAGAAGCAAAGCCTGATTCCGGGACAGGACCGGGAAACCATCTGCGGCCTGTTAGACAGCATCAAGGGCAAGCTGGACGATGACGGAGGAAGTGAGCCGAACAGCGGAAGCGGGCAGATTATGGCGTATATTAACGACCCGGACGGCAGGCTCTGCGATTGGGGATACCCGCGCACGGAATGCCATGGCGTACGGCTTCCCGCCGATTATGACGGCGAGGTTCCCCCTCAGCTGATGATGATCGATGTCCCGGAGGCCGAATATATTGTTTTTGAGCACGGCCCCTTTGATTATGAACAGGAAAACCGCAGTGTTGAGGAAAAGATTGAAAAGGCGATGGCTGATTTTGATTTTTCCGGAACCGGCTACTGCTATGATACACAGCCCGGCAGGATCCTGTATTTCTATTTTAATCCGGAGCAGTATTTTAAGTACATCAGGCCGGTGAAAAAGATTTAATTACTTTACAGACGCCCGCGCGGGAAAGCAGCGCGGGCGTCTGTATTCATCTGTTCTGCTGAAACTATGGACGGAGAGATCCTATTAATTTTTACCTTCAGTCAGCAGGATAAACGCATCAGCGCAGGCGGCGTCCTTCCCGCTGTCCGGGGCTTCAGTCAGGTTTATTACAATTCATTGATCGTTTCTGTTACGGAAATATTCCGTATTCTCTTTGCCGGTGCATAAACGGCCAGTACCGCCGCAGTGACAACGAACAGGAGTATGATGGCCAGTGAAGCAACCGGCAGGCTCCAAGCCACATAGCTGAAATGATCAACAATGAGGAAGTTGAAAATCATCCTGCTGACGGGCACCCCGATTCCACAGCCAATGATTCCTCCCAAGAAAGCATAGGTAAAGGCTTCGGCGGCAATCATTTTAGTAACCTGGTGTTCATCCATTCCCACCGCCCTCATGGCTCCGTACTGCTTCATCCTGGCAGACACGCTCATGGAGATGCTGTTGACAATATTGAGCACCGAAACCAGCGTGATAATCCCCAGAAATCCATATACGCAGGTTACAAAGGCAAGATATGTCCCGCTCGTGCGCTGGTCACGCTTATCGCTGAAGACATATTCATTGCCTGTTGTACTGCGGATTGCATCAACATCCGCATCATCTGCGCTGCCGGTCAGTTGTACCATAACGAGCGAATAGCCGTTCACCCCTGTCAGGCGGGCAAAGGTTTCCCCTGAAGTGATAAGCGTTATTTTGCCGTTTGTGAGCCCGTCGCCGCTGAACACGTCATATTTCAGCAGCCCTGCAATTTCCAGCTCTTCCTCTCCGATACGGATCTTATCTCCGATTTTCCAGGGGCTGTTCCAATCCCATGTTGCAAGAACATAATCACTGTCGCCGTATACCTTTGACAGATCGCTGCCTCTTTTGAGAAGACCGTCCTTTTTAAGGCAGTCCAAATCAAAATCATCATAGGAAATCAGATCGATCGTTGTGGAAAATGTAGTATCGCCGTTTAATCCCGCAGGGATTTCAAAACAGCTCCTGCGTCCGTAGGCCCGTCTGACGCCCTCCATGCCGCTGAGCGTCTGAACCAGCCCGCTGTTTATGGAATTCGTACCATCGCTGCTTGTTATTCCAATATCAGAATCCGCCGCCGACTGCGGCATAACACAGTTGACAAAGTCGATCAGAACGGAAAAACATAAAAACAGAATAATGCTGAGGGCAAAGGAGCCCGTCATGAGGAACAGGTTTTTCCTGGCGGAAACAGCGTGATGAATGCCCAGCGCCGTCTCGATTTTGACCAAACGGGCTTTTACAGGATGAAGCTGTGCCCCGGCGCTCTCCGAACTGCCCGAAACCGCAGCGGCCGGCGATACCTTTGCAGCCCTCCTGGCGGGAGCCCTGGCGGCGAGCAATACCGTAACAACGCCCACAACGATCCCGCTGACAATTCCAATGATGCTGAACCCAAACAGGGGGATGTTGGAAAATTCCTCGCCCACGAGGAAACGCAGCGCAGCACACAGCCCCCATGAGGCGATAATGCCAAGCACGAGCCCGATCGGGACCGCAGTTTTACACCAGTTCAGGGCTTCCAGCCTTACAAAGCGGATAATCTGCCGCCTGCTCATCCCGATACAGCGCATCATTCCAAAAAATTTAACCCTCTGGGCGATACTGCTGTTGATACTGCTTGAAATCATCAGCACGCCCGCAATCAGGATCAGCACGAACACTCCCCCTGCAGTCAGTATAAACGCCTGTCCCAGCTCACTCTGGAACAGTTCTGCAAAGGACAGGCTGCCGTGCTTCTCCAACAATCTCGTCTGCTCCATCCTGGCGCTCATTTCGGCCATGCTGAACACAGCCGTCACCATGAACACCGCAAAGATTATACACAGAAGCGTCATGCAGTTCTGCCGCCTGTGTACTTTGGCAGAGATAGGAATCAGGCTAAGATAGCTCTTCAGCGCATGCTTGCCAGCCCCGCCGCTCCCGTAAGTTTTGGAAATATTTTTAACCCCTGATAATTCCATAAGGCTGATCACCTCTTTCTGTTTTGATATAGAAAGATTAACACATCAACCCTACTGTCAGATGACATGAATCCTACAATTTTGTAGGATTGGGAAAATCAGCCCCTTCAGCCAGCCGGGCAGTTGCAAAGGAAATTCATGGTAAAGGTTGTGCCTGCCCCCAGCTCACTGTCAACCTCGATGGTCCCGCTGTGCGCTTCCGTAATTGCCTTTGCCAGAGGCAGCCCCAGCCCGATTCCCTGGGTATCCTTGGAAAAACGGCTCCGGTAAAACCGTTTGAAAATATGGGGCAGGTCTTCCGGATGGATACCTTTGCCATTGTCTCTTACGACAATCTGGACAATGGAGGCAAACTCACACCATTCAATCCGGATTTCGGCCCCTTTGTCCGTATGGTCAAAGGCATTTTTAACAACATTTCCAACCGCCTCCAGCAGCCAGATCCGGTCGCACGAAAAAGTAACCGTGTCATCACCGGACAGAATCAGGCGCTTTCCCTCCTGTTCCGCCCGATAGGCAAACTGCTTTTCAATACAGCCCATCATTTCGGATACATTTTCCGTCGCCTTCTCTATTACGATTGTTCCCGCATCCAGCTTCGTAATTTTAAGCAGGTTCTGTACCAGGGTTTCGATCCGGTCAAGCTCCTGCTCTGAAAGGGCGGTAAACTCCCGGAGCGTCTCCATATCCTTCGTTTCCTCCTGCATAATCCCATTATAAATATTCAGGGCGGCCAGCGGTGTTTTGAGCTGGTGGGAAATATCGGAGATGGTATCCTTCATAAACTTTTTTGAGCGTCCCTCATTCTCGGCATGGGCGTTCAGAATGGAAACCAGGGAATTGACCTCCTGGAACAGGCGGTACAGCCCTCCCTCATCGTCGCATTCGATCCTGGCGTCCCGATCTCCCGATATATAGTCCCGGATCTGCAAAATAGCGCTTTCCATGATTTTGCTTTGCTCCCTGAAATATAAATACATGGCCGTGAAAACCAAAAGCCCCATGCCTGCGGAAGAAAGCAGCACACAGAGCGCCGCATTTTTTAACCCCAGCCCGGCGCAGGCGGCGGAAATCAGGGAAAATACGGCAATGGCCAACAGCACGCTGCAAAATAAAGTTTTTATTTTTCGGTTTACGAATATTTTCATAACGCACCTCAATCCGTACTATTCCACCGGTAACCCATGCGGCGGACGGTCACTATGTTCCGCGGTTCGGCGGGGTTATCCTCGATTTTTGTGCGCAGCCTGCGGATATAAACGGTCAGGGTATTACTGTCTATAAAATTTTCGTCACAATCCCAGAGCCTGCTGAGAATCTGTTCGGGAGAGAGGACAATATTCGGGTTCTCCATGAACAGGCGCAGCAGCTTGAACTCGCTGGCTGTCAGTTCAACCAACGTCCCGTTTTTACGGACCTCCCGGCTGAGCAGGCAGATCCTTATCCCATTTGAGTTCAGTTCCGTTTCGGCCTGGTTAAAGTTTTCACTTCTGCGGAGGAGGGCATTCACCCTGGAAAGAAATATCGCCAGCTTGAAGGGCTTGGTAATATAATCATCCCCGCCTATGTCAAGGCCCATGATGATGTCGGTTTCTTCATCCGCAGCGGTCAGGAACATAATCGGCACCCTGGATGTTTTCCGTATTTTTTTGCACAAATCAAATCCGGATCCATCGGGCAGGGATACATCCAGAATGACCAAATCGTATTTCCCGTCCGCCCACAGCTGCCCGGCCTCGGCGCCTGTCCTTGCAATATCCAGCTCATAGCCCTGCTTCCTCATGGCAAAGGCCAGGCCGTTAATCAGGCTTAAATCATCTTCCACAAAAAATATCCGTTTCATTTATTTCTACCACCCTTTTCCGTCCTGCATTCCAAAATGCGACAGGGGGCGCTGTTCACGCCCCCTGTCATCATCTTAGCACTCTATTGATAATATCTCAACAATTTTCACCACAAAAATGGCGAAGCACCCCGCCAAAGCTAATCAAGCTTCCGTAATTGTTCTATCAGGGACTGTTTTCCCTGTTTCCTGATGCTCCACAAAGACAACAGGAACTGAATTGCCATAAGCAGCAGGAAATACAGCGCCATATAAAAAAACGGGAAGCGGAAAGCCGTCGGGCTGCCATATACGGCCGCGCTTATTTCATGATGCAGAACAAAGGACAGCGGCAGACCAAGCAGTGCCGTCAGGAGAACGCACAGCAATACATACCCTACCCCTTCCACTGTAATCATTTGGTATAATTGCTTTTTAGTCAGCCCAACAGACCGCAGCACACTGTTCTCCCACTTCCTGGACATCAGATTCGACAGCGTCGTGTTAATGAGATTGATGATTCCGAACAGGGAGATAAGCAGGGCGATTCCCTGCATGATATGGAACACCGCCGAATTGGTTGACCTGCAGTATTCTACATAATCGGAAAAGGTGTCCAGCCCGATTCCCGTATGGCTGTCAAGTATCTCCTGCAGCGCCATTTTAACAGCGCTGTCCTTGGCAGGGTCGCTTACAATGTCCCAGGAATAATCGAAGTTCCCGACACCGGGCAGCAGCTCCTGAAACAGTTCTTCCGGCAGATACAGCATAGCGCTGTCAAACTGGTATTTCCCGTGGCCGTATCCGGCGCTTACCTTTGTTATGTCAAACAGTCCGTCTACCGTAACCTCCGCGGTGTTGCCTCCCAGCGACAGCTGTACGGCAGTTCCCACTTCAACCCCCACATGATCTGGCAGCAGAATTCCCTTCTTTCCCTCCGGCATGTGCCCCTGCGTCAGCCCCTTCTCCAGCGCCTGGCAATTGTCCTGCGTAATCATATCCCCCATACCGCCGCCGGTATAAGAGCCTGCCTTATAATCTGTTCCCACACTCTTTCTCGCCGTAATCACATCCTCTACGCCTTCCACGGCAAGAATCTCCTGCCGCAGCTCTTCCGACAGCGGATTGCCGGAATACAGGACTTTGGAAAGCTCTTCTTCCGAATCGGTATAAACCTTATAATGGCCGTTGGGAAAATATTTGCCTGCCAATGCTTCCGGTTCGTAGGTCAGAAGCAGCGTGGATGCGCATAACAGCAGTATCCCGCCAATGCTTAAGGAAATAGTAATGCTGACGGTTTTCATTTTGTCCCGGCGAAAATTCATATTGCCAAGCGTCAGGGGATTGAGTTTTTGGCGCTTCCTGCGCCGGTGTGAAAATCCTTTCTGCACCGAGGCTATCCGCACCGCTTCCATGGGAGAAGTATCCGCGGCTATCCTGACCGGTTTCTTAATGGAGAGCGCCACCATTCCCCGGCAGATCAGGACCGTGGCTGCAAGGGTCATCAGGTATCCGGCAATATGCAGTCCCTTCGGGACCAGAAAAACCGGTATGATGATTCCCGGCACCGTTCCGGCAAAAATTCCAAGCCATCCGAGCCGGCGCCCCTCTTTTTTTACCATGCGCATGATCTGCTTTTTGGTGGCTCCAAGAGTACGCAGCTGCCCGAAGCTTTGGATTTTATCATGAATTGAGATGCGGAAAATGCTCTGGATTACCACGCAGCCCCCTGTCAGAACAACCGCCGCCAAAACGCCGAGCACCGCCGTCGTACCGAAATCCACACTGCCGAAGGTCCGTGAAAAGAACAGGGAATAATAGGTCGGAGCCGATAACCCGTATTTTTCAGCGATTTTCTCACAATAGCCTTTTATCTCCTCTTCGTCCATCTCCTGCACATTTTTTAAGTGGACATAGGCACGGAATCCGGAAGGGTTATAACCGGGCAGCTGCACCAGCTGCGCTTTTGATACTATAAAACCATAGATTTCCGAGTTTTCCACATTCGCAAGATCCATCAGTCCGGAAATCCTGTACTCCCCCGGGAAGCTTTCTGTCCCTAAGGCTATGCAGTCTCCGATCCCGGCCTCCGGGGCAAATTTCTTAAGCCAGTTCCTGCTTACCATGATCTCATTGGCTTCTTCCGGCAGTTCCCCGTCAACGATTTCCATCTGGTTCCGCCCTGTATACATCATGGTTTCATCCGCATAAATAAAAGAGCCCTTGAACCCCTGTATGGATTGTTCCTCTCCAATCAGATAATATCCCCCCGCCCGCTCAATTCCGGGCTGTTCTTTCAGAGCCTCCATATCCGTTTCCGTCAGATTACTGTATACCGCTTCATAGGTATCCGAAATCTGATTGTTCTGCATCTGTACCAGGGAAACCGCCGTACTTCCGGCAAAGCTGATGAGAAAAGCCGCCAGGGCAACCGATATCACCACCATGGCGTTGCGGCGTCTTTCACTTTGCATGCTGCGCTTTGCCAGCTGTTTTACAAAGGCTTCGGTATTGTTTTCAAAAGGCCGGATCATATGTTTTACCTCCATCATTCTGTAATCAGGACATTTTCAGGCCCTGCAATACCTCCTGCAGGGCCATCGCCTGTTGAGAATTATTGTAAAACAAAAAGGTTACAGAAATGTCCGCAAAACAAATCAAAGGCCCTCGGCAGCTGCCAAATATCCATACAGGCACGGATACTTGGCTCGTTGCCCGCGGAAATCAATTGACAGGCAAAATACAGTATTTTATACTGTAATAAATCGTCAGTTTTAGCAACTGACGCAGTAACGGTCACTTTTAATGTACTATTGTAGCTTTTCAGCACTCCTGAATCACTTTCTTACGGTCAGCGCAGAGCGCCCGCCTGCTGGACAGTTATGCTTTATTTACCTCCGTTTCACCTCAATAAGGAGATGTGATCATGGAAATACAACTTGTCTTACCCGAAGAATCCCAGGCGGAAGAGCTGGCTTTACAGAGAAACGATTGGGAGGTCATCCGCTACACCGGCGACACCAAATATCCTTATACGAAGGAGGATGCGCTTGCGGATATCAGAAGCTTCCTGGAGGAAGAAAACAAATCCCGCGTCACGCGCACCATTCTGGCAGACGGCCGCCCGGCAGGCATCGTCTACTTCTATCTCCCGTGGCGCGGGCAGAAGTCTGTGGAACTGGGGTACTGGCTTGGAAAGCAGTACTGGGGACAGGGAATCGCCACCCGCGCCGCAAAGCAGCTTTGCGACTACGCCTTTTGCACCCTGGACATCAACCGTATCTGCGCCAGCGCCCTGGAAGCCAATACAGGCTCCTGGCGTGTCATGGAAAAGCTGGGGATGCGCCGGGAGGGCCGGTTTGTAAAGGCAATCTACCAGGACGGCGCGTTCTTTGACGACCTTTATTATGCGGTTCTCCGGGAGGAATACCGCCTGACATAAGCTCCCTTCATCCTTCCTCCAACGCAAGATAATGCATATAAGCATCAACAAATTCCGCATATTTCGTTTTGGATAGAATCAGACTGCTGCCATTGGTAAGCTTAATTGATTCTCTGTCGTAGCTCCTGATTTTATCCAGGTTTACCAGGTATCCCCTATGACAGCGGAAAAAGGCGCTTCCCAGGAGCTTTTCCAGCTCCGCCATCGTGTAATAAATTTCAAAATGCTCATTTTCCATATTGATAATGACTTTTCGCAGGTTGCTCTCCACGAAATAAATATCACTGGGATAAAGGCGCAGATGATTATTTTTTGTATGGAAAAGGATAGCTTCCTCTTTTTCCTGTTTCGTATATTTTTCTGCTGCAAGCTTCAGGACCTTTGCGAATTTTTCCTCATCCAGAGGCTTCAGCAGATAATGGAAGGGAAATAAATCCAGCGCTTCAAATACATAATCATCATAGGCCGTAATGAAAATCACGGAAGGCCGGACGGGAGATTTTCCCCGGTCCCTGCTTTGCAGCCGTTTGATCACATCTAAGCCATCCATTTCCTCCATCCGCACATCCATCAATATAATTTCAAAACCTCCGTTACCGCTTAACAGCTCCACACCGCTTTTATACTCCGTAACCTCCGCTTCCGGCAGGATTTTCTTACATAAAGCAGCGAGGCTGGACAGCATATGGGGATCATCATCACAAATAGCAATCCGCAGCATAATCATTCTCCTGTTCCCTTGTTCAGACTGTGTAACCGTTCCGTTTTTAATCATATCCCTGCAAAAATTCAGTAAAAACCGCCTTCAGCAATGGATTTTTGCACCCCTGAATCACTTTTTCCGGTCTGTGCGGCAAAAGCGCAGGCCTGATTGGATAGTTACAAATTGCTACGATTTTACCATAATCCTGACCAGGGCGCAAAGAATATGTAATGAATCGCATATGGAAATGTAATGAAAAGGAAGAAAATCCTTCCGTTACCTATGGTATATTTAATATAAATTTCAAGCTGCTGATTAACGCAGTAACGCAGATAAATATGTGATATGCAAAGGGGATATGTTAGAAAGTTCCTTTCAAACTACTTATCATCGCAGTATCGCAGATAAATCTGCAATATGCAAGGGGGATAAAAATGGAATGGTTTAAAACAAACGGCATACTTGATGAGCATATATTGCGGGGAATTGCAAAATATGGGATTAGCAGGACAGAAAAGGTTGCGACGTTGGTCTATCTGGCAGGCGGCACTGTTTTTATACTTCTGAAAGTACATGTCCTGGCAGTCTTTTATTTTATAGTGGGCCTCCTTCTGGTGCTTTACCAGATGGTTTTATTTAAAAGAATTACGGTTCATGATAACTTAAAGAATATGCAGCTGGTAAACGGTGTGTCGGCCTTCCAGTATATCACCTGGTTCGATGAGGAAGGCATTGCTCTTATTAACCTTACCAACCATGCGGAAGGGAAAATACTGTATCGGCATTTTATAAAGGTAATCGAAACTGAGGATATTTTAGCCGTGCAGACAAAGAAATGGTTTGTTCCCGTTTTCAAGGACCAGCTGGGGCCGGGCGAGGTGGAGGAGCTGTTTGCCTTCCTGAAAAGCCGGAACAGAAAAATAAAAATAAGGCGGCTGAAAAGTACGGCGGGGAGTAAAAGGAAATGAAAATTCTGATAGTTGAGGATGATGAGATGATTGCGGATGTCATATCACGGGGGCTTTCCAGGGCGGGATATCAATGCCTGTGTGCTTACGACGGCCTTGAGACCGCCGGGCTTCTGGAGGAGCACCGGTATGATTTAATCCTTCTTGACATCATGCTGCCGGGGGCTGACGGTTACGAATTAATGAGATACATAAAAGATTTTGGGATTCCCGTTATTTTTATCACAGCCAGGACCCGGCTGGAGGACAAGGTGAAGGGTTTCAGGCTGGGAGCGGATGACTACATCACCAAACCCTTTGAGCTGGCCGAGCTGACAGTCCGTGTGGAGGCTGTTTTAAGGCGGTATCATAAGCTGCAGGACAAAATTTCGGCGGCGGGGATGGAGGTTGATACGCTGTCAAGAACTGTAAGGAAAAACGGGCGGCCGGTGGAGCTTACCGCAAAGGAATATGAGCTTCTGCTGTTGTTTCTCAGGAACAGGAATATTGCTCTTTACAGGGATCGCATTTATGAAGAGGTATGGGAAGGGGAATTCGACCCGGACAGCCGGACCGTGGATATTCATGTACAGCGGCTGAAAAAGAAGGCGGGACTGGAGGATTCTATCGTATCTGTCAGAGGGGTTGGCTACAGACTGGAGGCGCCGGAAACGTGAAGCTATGGCAAAAATTCTGTCTATGGCCGCTTCTTTTTTCAGTTATTATTTTTCTGGGGACAGGTATTCTGCTCATTGAAAAGAATGCGGGGGAAGTGTTTCAATTAAATTTAACACAGCTGACGGAGGAGCAGAAAAGTATTTCAGAGGGCCTGAACTGGTACGTTTATATCAGCAGCATACGTGATTCGAAGCGGGGGCTGGGGAAGCTCAACCAGTATATCAGGGAATATATGGAGAACCGTTCGGGAATTCAGGGCGTCTGTTACCACATTACGGAGTATGCGCAGGATGCCAGACCCGTGTACAGCAATCTGGAGCCGGAACTTCCTGTGATGGATATGCAGGATGTGACCTATGCTCCACAGTTCAAGGTCTTAAAATACGGAGAAAAAAGCTTTCTTCGCCTGACCAGTAAGTTTTCCTTTCAGGGCCGACCGTACATGAATACCGTTTTTATGGATATTACGGTTTTTGTGAAGGAACGCAGCCGGCAATACCGTTACTTTTTCAATCTTTTTCTGTTGTCCGTAACCGTACTGTCGGCCGGAATGTACGGAATATCCGGGTATTTGACCAAACCGGTCCGTCTTCTTACCGATTCTATCAGGAAAATGGGCAGCGGCAATTATACGGAGCATGTTGTGGTGCGGGGGAAGGATGAAATCAGCGAGCTGGCCATGCGTTATAACGAGATGGCGCGGATCATTGAGGAAAAAATTGCTGCCCTGGAAAAAACGGCGGAGGAACAGCGGCGTTTTATAGATAATTTTTCCCACGAACTGAGGACCCCTCTCACTGCCGTTATCGGCTATGCGGATTTGCTACGTTCCTCAGAGAATGGCGGGCCGGCCTCTCAGGAGCTGGGCGAGCGGATTTTCAAACAGGGGAAGCGGATTGAAAAATTGTCCGAAATGATGCTCCAGCTTGTTTTTCTGGAACGGCGCAGCTTTGCGCTGGTTCCGTGTGATTTGAGGGAGGTTCTGGCGGAGGCGGAAGCCGTTCTGGCCCCGTCCATCCTGCAGGCGCAGATGAAGCTGGCGCTGGAAATACCGGAAACGCCTGTCATTGTCCTGGGGGAGAAAGACCTTCTGTTGAACCTCATCGGAAATCTGGCGGACAATGCCAGGAAGGCTTCCGCAGCGGGTGACGCCATCCGGATTTCCGTCCGGGAGGAAGAAGCCTGTGCGATTATGGAAATCCAGGATCAGGGAACGGGGATCCCGGAGGAAGAACAATCTAAAGTGTTTGAAACCTTTTATATGGTGGATAAGGTAAGGAGCCGGAAAAATAACGGCGTGGGGCTCGGTCTCTCCATCTGCGCTGATATCGCCAAAATCCATCACGCGGCAATTGAGCTGGAAAGCAAGGAACAGGAAGGGACAAAAATAAAAATTCTTTTCCCGTGTTACAAACCTGAAACATTTCCCGGTTAAGATAGCTTCATACCAAACAGGTAAAAAAACACAGGAAAGGGAGATTCATTATGAAAAAAAAGAAAAACATGAAAAATACGGCAGGATTGCTTTGTATGGGAGTTCTGGCACTCAGCCTGTCGGCATGCGGAAGCGTCAACGCCCAGGAGATACAGACACAGCCGCTTTCTGCTGCCGCCCCGGTGCAGAGCACGGTTGAAGCAGCCGGAAAGAATACGGAGGCCGGCCAGTCTGAACCGGAGGAACTTTTTATCAATCTGGCAAAGGAGGCGCTGCTCAGTTATTTTGATGTGGACATGGCCGATACCGCAGGATATTCCGTCAGTGTGCAGCACATGGAGGCAATGCCGGAATTTGATGCCGAGGCGCAGACGGCCGTAACATTTCTCCCTGACGAGCTTAATTTAGGCGAAATTTCCGCGGATGCCGGGATCGATATGGAGAATATTCAGACAAAGCCAATGTACGATGTGACATTTACAGAAGAAGGCAAAATAAAAGGCATACATTTAAGCTACGTGGACTGGAAAAGCAGCGAGAAGCCCGTTAACGCGGAATCGGCAAAGGATCTGGCGAAGGATTTTGCGGTTTCCCATGGGCTGGCTGAGGAAAGCAGCCTGAAAATCCTGGGCAGCGCCACTACCTCGTCAGATACCATTTCAGTTGTAATCCGCCGCAGTGAAGGACGCGCCTTGGTGATTGGCGTGGACTCACTGGCCGGAAGAGTAAGGTTCTTTGAAGATATGCCTGAAAAATCTGCGGTGAATTCCATCACTCCTCTGGAAGAAGGCAAGGGGCTGGGCTGACCTGCTGGATACAGTCTGACTGCATACCGGTGACCGGCCGGAAGCAGACCTGCTCCGGAGATTAGCCGAATGCAATCCTGCTCCCGAATATTATCAGACAGCACCCCTGTGCGCAGACCGGCCGAACGCAATCCTGCCCCCGGAAATTAACCGGCAGCAGGATTGTTTTCGGCCTTTTGCAGCATAACGGTAAGATGAAACGTCTGCCCGCTGCAGGAATATTTTGCGCTTCCGAAATATTTTTCCGAACACCGCAGTATATTCTGGAATCCAAGCCCATGCCGGGCGGCGTCTTTTTTACGGGTAAGCGGGGCTGCTGCGCTCTCAGCTTCCAGCAGGACACCATCGCAGCTGTTTTCCACTTCCAGCAGGAACATATTGCCTTTGCAGCAGGATTTCACCTCTATATATGTTCCGGCCTCCGGCTTCTGCCCCAGCAGGATTTCACAGGCCTCCAGCGCATTGTCCAGGCTGTTATTCAGGATAATGCTCAAATCAAAGGCGTCAATGCCGTAGTCTGCCGGGAAACGGAATTCACTGTTAAACCGGATGCCCCGCTCTTTTGCCCGGCCGGCCTTTCCGTTGAGCACCACATCTGTTACGGGATGCCCCGTATGTATGGAATAGTTCAACGCGTCCAGCGAAGTGCCGATTCCGGAAAAATAACCAGCCAGCTCGCTGCCTTTTTCCTCCACGTCAATTCCCCGGGCCGCCAGGAGGCTCTTGATATCAAAGAGATAATTCTGCATATCATGCCGCATGGATCGGATACCGGTATAAAGCCGCTCGATCTCCCGGATATGCCCCTGCATCTGCTCCACCTGGTTTTCCAGGATAACCGCCCTCTGCTTTTCCTCCATATAGGTGATAAGCTTTTGGTATATGATATAGGCGTACAGGATACACATAAGGAAAGCGGCGGCAAGGAACGGTATCATAAAATACAGGGTCATGCTCTGCGCCGGGCTGTCCCAGGTGGCCCAATTGACAAAGACAGAGTTTTTCAGAAGCAGCCGTGCCACTTCGGTAAATACGGAATAGACAATTCCGGCAAAGGCCGGCGTCAAAAGAAAATACAGCTCGCTGCGGGGGATTTCCTCCATATTCCGATGCCCTCCCTGCGCCAGTTTCCTGACCGAAAGAATCATTACCGCGCAGGACAGGACAAGCATCAGGCAGGCCTCCCAGTCGAGGTAAATCCTGATGTTCAGTGATGCATAGGGGTAAGCGTCCGCCGGGTCCGCCATATAAGAATATAAAGGAAACAACTCCACATCCGAGGCGATTCCCAGGCAGTCGCCCAGCCGTTCCAAAAACAGCTCCCCATAGCTGCGCAGCACCTCGCACAGGCCGAAAACTGCCTGAAAGGTGACTGCAATATAAATTTTTTTGCTGAAGCTTTTTCGGGAAACCAGACTGATAACCGCCAGCAAAAGAACAACCTCCAGCACAGGAAATAAATAGTAAACGCTGCGCGGCAGACGGATCCACCAGTGATGCTGGAATAATGCAAAAAAGACCGCCGTCAGAAGGATATTGCCCAGCCATTTTATACGGCCCGCCCCTGATTTCAGGAACCGGTTCAGCAGGTATACCAGGCAGATGCTGGCGGTAAGGGCAAACAGGAACGGGAACTTGCTGGAAAGTCCCATATTTTCTATGGCATTTTCAGAACTGCTTTCTGCAACGTACTCCTCTTCTGTCAGTGTCTTCCATGTTGACGGTGCTTCCTCGACTCTATAGCCGTTTTCCGAATCCGGATCAGGCACCAGTACGGCGTCTGAGTTTTCCGCCGTTTCCAGGGTATCCGGCCATTCTGAAAATATGACGGATTTTATCAATAAGGCGTTCATTGCTTCTCTCCTTTTCCTTGTATTGAAATGCAGATATGCGCCGCCCGCAGACGGCGCAGGTTATATTCTATCATGCCACCTGGTTTTATCCAACATATATTGGAAGAATGAAACTGTTCCGTACCCTCACAGTTACCGGGTACTTCCGTTGATTACATACCCGGGGCGGCCTGGCTGCAACGGATTGACATTTACCATTAATTATACAGTGGAAACCTGTCCCTTCAAATTCCATTTCATTACATTAACGGTATACTTTCATGACATTCCTGTTGGACAAAACCATTCATCGTGGTAAAATAGGCAGACCATAATGTATAAGGAGGCGCCGCATATGTTTCAATCAATCTTACAGGAGACTTTAGCCGAAGAAAACTGGCAGGAGGTTCAAAAGCTGGGAGGCCGGAATATCCCCGCGCTCTTCCCCCTGGGAGTTATCGAGGAGCACGGTCCGCATCTTCCTCTGGGAGCCGATATTTACTGGAGCTGCGGAATGTGCAGAATTGTCAGGGATAAGCTGAAAAGCATGGGGAAAAAAAGCGTAATCCTTCCGCCCTACTATTGGGGTGTGAATCATTGCACGCATAATTTCCCCGGCACCTTTTCGCTGCGTCCGCAGACCATGAAACAGGTTCTGTTCGAAATATTTGAAAATGTCCGGGATTTCTCTTTCCATGATGTTTATTGTTTTAATTATCATGGAGATTCTTATCATGTAGGCGCTATTGCAGACACTATAAAAGAAGCGAACGAAAAACTGGGGATTTCAGCCAGGCTTGTGCTGAATGAGATGGATTTGCCGCTGTTTGGCTGGCAGGGGAATGAAGACTTTTTACTGATAGTCAATCCGGAATACCCTATGGAGTGGTTCGAAGAGGAGGACGCTTCGGAACGCGGCCTCCTGGATATCCATGCCGGCGCTTTTGAGACTGCCGCCATGAATTATTTCTGCCCTGAACTGGTTGATTTGAAGATAGCGGAAAAACTGCCCTCAACATCACTGGACCAGGAAGGGCTGCAGAAGTGGCTGCAGGGCGGCGATGTTACCAGGGAATCGGTGCCTCTCGGTTATGCCGGCAATCCGGCGGGTTATAAAGCAGTCGGCAGTATATTTGAAAAAATACTGGATTTACAGGCTGAGAATATTGCGAAACAGATTATTCAGTAACATAAGGCGCCTAAAAAACAAAGCGCTGACCGTAAAAACAGATACTAAATAATAACAAATGTCCTCAACAGCGGCTGATTACGTATTCTCCGTAAGACGCCGCGCCGTCTCTGAGCCGGTTCAGCCCATCCTGCAGCAGGGTATGCGGGCAGGCGATGTTCATCTGAAGGAAACCGCGGCCATTGCCGCCGGATCGGTTTCCCGGGGAAACGCACAGCCCTGTATTTTTGCAGATAAACCGGGCCATTTCCGCTGCGCCTCCCGCCATCTCCCTGCAGTCCAGCCACAAGAAATAACCGGCATCGGAAGGATATGCCTTTATCTGCGGAATTTCTTTTTTCATAAATGCTATGGCCGCCTGCCTGTTTTCTGCAAGATAATCCCTTAATGCATCCAGCCAGGATGCCCCCCGGGTATAGGCGGCAATGGCCGCCGCTGCCGAAAAAATATTAGGGCTTGCGACAGCGTCCGTATTCAGGCCCCGGACCACCTTATGACGGAGCCTTTCATCCGGTACTACAACAGATGCCGTCTGCAGTCCGGCCAGATTGAAGGCCTTTGCCGGCGAAATGCAGGTAATGCTGTTTTTCCGGCAGTTTTCAGAAACAGAGGCAAAGGGGATATAACTGCGGCCGGGAGCCGTTAAGTCGCAGCCATTTTCATCGGCAATTACGGTTACATGATATTTTACGCAAAGCTCCCCGACCCCGGCCAGCATTTCCCGATCCCAGATAATGCCTGCCGGATCATGCGGATTACACAATATCATGAGCGTTGTCTGAGGATCCGCCAGCTTCCGTTCCAAATCCTGAAAATCCGCACGATACCTTTCTCCGTCGTATTTTAGCGGGCTTTCCAGCACCTGACGGCCATTATCCACAATGGAAGCAAAAAGGCTGTCGTAAACCGGCGTCAGGAGCAGCACCTGTTCCGCCGGCGTTGTAAGTTTCCTGATAATGCCGGAAATTGCAGGGACGACACCCGAACAGAAAACAAGCCAGTCCTTTTCCATAAGGAAGCCATGCCGCTCCTTCCACCAGCCGGTATAAGCCTGATACCATTCCTCCGGTATCGTCTGTTCCCCAAACATCCCCTGCCCCGCCAGGCCCTCCACAACGCTTCGGACTTCAGGCGCAGCGGTAAAAACCATCCCTGCCCCACACATGGACAGCCCGTTTTCCGTTGTATCCCATTTCAGGGAATCCGTATCCCTTCGGTTACTCACCATGTCAAAATCATATTTCATACTTGATCTCCTTCTATTCCTGTGCGGCGGACTGCCGCCGGCGTGTACATTTTTCAACTTCCGGATTCTATAATATACGCCGCTCTCGCCGCTTATTGTCTCTTAATCTGATAAATCAGGTAATCCAGACAGGATATCCTGCCTTCCTCCCTATGTACCCGTTTCAGGAGACAGTCCCTGTGTTTTTCCAGCAGCGCCAATTCCTTCTCCTCCTGCTTCTGGTCATAACAGTTCATAAAAGCATCTATGATATCAGCACAGCAGCCTGCGTCCTTCAGGTTTTGTACAACAGCTTCCCTTGATAAAAAATCCATGCCGCACCTCCCGGTTTTTCTCAGGCACAGACCGTTTTCCCGTATTTTCCCGAAGCCTCATTACGGATGAGGATTTCGCCCTTTGCGTCCGGATCGTCCAGAATGATTTCACCGGCTGCCGGGACACGGATGCTGCCGGAAAGCGGATTTTTAATGCTCACCACAGGTGTCAGGATATCTGCCTGTACCTCTGATTTTTCAAAGGCAAGATCCGTGCCCTCCATTTCACAGTCGATTAATTTCAGGTTCCTGCAGTAGCACAGGGGCTGTGTGCCGATGATTCTGCAGTTAATCAGGGTCAGCCCGTCTGAATACCAGGCGAGATATTCCCCCTTGATGGTGCTGTTCTTAACGGTCACATTTTCAGCGTGCCAGAAGGCATCCTTAGTATCAAAGGTACAGTTATCAAAAACCGCATCGCGGATATACTGGAAGGAATATTTTCCCTTCAGCCCCACCTCTGAAAAATCCAGTTTTTCTGAACGCATCATGAAATATTCGCTTTCCACGTTGCTTTTACGCATGGCAATATTCTTTACCGACCAGCCGAATTCCTGTGAGACAATGTCGCAGTTTTCTATCAATACATCACTGCATTCCCGAAGCGCCTTGATTCCATGCAGCCTTGTATCCGAAATCTCGATAGAATCGGAATACCACAGGGCTGCCCTGCAAAGCCCGGTCAGCTCGGAAGCCCTGATTTTCAGGCCGTGATCATGCCAGAACGGATAGCGCAGATTCCAAAAACAGTTTTCCACCTGAATATTGCGGCACTCCTTAAAAGCGCTTTCCCCATCTGCCGGTCCGTCAAAGGTACAGTTCTTTACAAATACATCCGCGCTTCCATAAAGCGCGCGCTCCTGATCAAAGGTTTGATTTTCAATCCGTTTCATATGATTCCTCCTATATATTGCAGGGTTAACTGCGATAAACATCAATTAATAGTTGGAAAGGGAGGTTCAGTCCTGTTTCCGTCCGTACATTCTGCCGGCAAGTCTGAAGGCCCTGTCAGAAATAAAAACAAAGAAGCCCATCAATGCCAGATACTCCAGATAGAACAAAACCACCGGCTCCCCATAATCCATAAATACAAATTCCGATCTTAAAAAAAGATAGTCTATAAAATTCCTCTTCCAAAAAACATACAGTCCGTAAGCTGCAATTAAGCTTCCTGCCGTCCTCACTGACGCCTTAAAAATAACAGGAAAATTCCCGCTCCCGCCCACTCATGGGCTGTTTCCCCCCAGAACTGATAACCCATCAGAAAAAGCATTGCTGCTGTCATCAATATATCCGTCACCATTTTAATTTTTGCTTTCTGTATCATGCTTCCAGCTACGCTCCTACTCCGCCGTTCCCAGGTTAGATAACCATTCCGCCACTGCGCTTTCCGGATCGTCCGCTTCGGAGCTTCCGATATGCAGGCCTTCCAGCACCACTGCATCCGGCTCCAGCGTTTCAATCGTGCGGACGGTATCTGACAAACCGCTTCCCCCGCTGGTGCAGAAGGGCGCTATGGTTTTACCAGAAAGATCGTACTCGTCAAAAAAGCTGTAAAGTATCATTGGCATGTCGCCCCACCAGTTGGGAAAACCTACATAAATCAAGTCATAGCTATCCATGTCTTCTACCTTTTCTGATATTGCAGGACGGATGCCATTTTTCTGTTCCTCCTGCGCAATGTTCAGAAGCGTATCATAATCCTCCGTGTACGCCTCCCGCGGCACAATCTCAAATATGTCCGCCCCAGTCCGTGTCCGGATCTCTGCCGCCACGTTTTCCGTATTGCCCGACCAGGAAAAATAGACGATCAGCGCCTTTCCCGCCGCTTCACTTTCTGCGACAGGGGCCGGATCTGAAGACGTTGTATCTGCCTGTTGTGCCTGCGCGGCTTGTTCCGTCCGCTCGATCTGTTCCGTCTGCGCGGCCTGCTCTGCCTGTCCGATTTGCCCCATCTGCGCGGCTTGTTCCATCTGCGCGGCTTGTTCCATTTGCGCGGCCTGTATATCCGCACCATCGCCTGTGCCGCCGTCCGGATCTTCTGTTCTGCTCCCGCAGGCTGAAATTCCCAGTATTATTATTAACAGTGTCAAAAAAGTTACCGTTCTTCTCTTTGTCATATCTTATTCTTTCCTTCTGTCAGTTCCCCCGCTGATATCAGATGGCTGCAACGCCTTCCAAATCTTTGAAACAGAGGGGCTTTTTATAAAACATTTCCATTGTAACGATCTGTGTTAGTCAAGTCCCAGCTTAATGCGTGCTGCTCCTGCTTTTCTTACCCTGTTGAATTGGCCCTTATTCCTGAAAAACCGCAACCGTAATTGTCCCTGCCAGCTTTTCAATATCCTCTGTCCCTGAAACCGCTTTTCCCAGCTCATACAGATTGCTGCCCTCTCCGAAATGATCGTAAAACATCACCACGTCCTCCCAGGGGGAATAATAGGCTAAGGTTCCCTTTCCGGCATTGGCCGGCGGGGCATCACTGACATCCAGCGCCTCCGGGGGATAAAATGTCTTTTCATTTGTGCTGAAATCTATCACTTCCAGAGTCAATGGAAGCTGGGTGTACAGCTCTTTGGCCGCCCGGCTCCGGTTCAGTTCATACACGATTTCATATTCTTCTGAGGCCACTTTAATTTTCATCGCTTCAGGCTCCTTTTCTTCCGTAGCTTTTTCCGCAGTGCTTTCTTCCATGGCATCCGTTGCTTCTTCTGTCTGCTGTTCAAGACTGCTCAGTTCCGAATTGTTTTGTTCCGGATTGTCCTGTTCCACCGCAGGCTGAAAGCCTTTCTCGCCAGGTACTCCACAGCCGGCTGCACAGACAAACATAATAATTACAGCAAGACTGAAAACAGTATATCTTCGTTTCATCGTTCCCCCTTCCTATGCAATATCAGTAAATCAAGGCATTTCCGGACTTGATTCCGTGGATTGCAGGTCTTATAGTAAGAGTACAATTAAATTATATTTTTCAATCAATTAAATAGCAAATACTTAATAATAATGATTTTCTATAGTTAAAAATTAGTGAAATTTATAGTATACTGGATCCTATACCGGATGTATAACATCAAATAACCATGTCAAAAAACACTTAAATATGAAAGTAAGGAGGCATTCCCATGGAATTACGCGTACTTCAATATTTCCTTGCCGTGGCCAGAGAACAAAGCATACTCCGGGCGGCGGAATCACTGCATCTGTCCCAGCCCACGCTTTCCACCCAGATTAAAAATATGGAGGAGGAACTTGGCAAACAGCTTTTAATCCGCGGGACCAAAGGATCCAGAAAGATAACCCTGACTGAAGAAGGAATGCTTCTTAAAAAACGTGCGGAAGAGATTCTTGAGCTGGTCAGAAAAACGGAAAGTGAAATCACCCTCTCAGACAGTATCATTATGGGGGATATTTATATTGGAACCGGTGAAACGGATGCAATCAGACTGCTCGCAAAAGCGGCAAAGGAATTACAGAACACCTATCCGGGAATCCATTACCACATTTCCAGCGGCAATGCGGAATTTGTGGTGGAACAACTGGATAAGGGCCTTATAGATTTCGGCATTGTTTTCGGCCAGGTAGATCAGACTCGGTACAACTCTTTGAAGATGCCCACAAAGGACATCTGGGGCGTATTAATGCGCCGCGACTCAGCCCTCGCCCAAAAGGAAACCATAGCCCCGGAGGATCTGTGGGACAAGCCCCTGATTATCTCCCATCAGCGAAACCAGGGAAAAGAGCTGAGCGCCTGGATGAAACGTGATATTTCAAAACTGAATGTAGTCGCCACCTATAACCTTCTCTTCAATGCCTCCCTGCTTGTGGACGAAGGCCTTGGATACGCCATAGGTTTTGACAAGATTATAAATATTACGGAGAACAGCTCACTGTGCTTCCGGCCTCTTCAGCCGAATATTGAGATAGAAATGAGCCTCGTCTGGAAAAAGTATCAGATTTTTACGAAGGCTGCAGAGCAGTTTATAAAAAAAATAGAAAAAATGCAGGCGGCCAGCCCCACAGACCGTGGTTCTGCCGCCTTATAGGCATCAATTTAATACCTGTTTTCCGTCCACAAGCACCAGCTGCATTCCCTCCGCTTCCACGCAGGGATCCAGATAAGATGCCCCTGTCCTGACTTCCTCCGGCCGAAACAGCAGCAAATCCGCCTTATATCCCTCCCGCAGCAGGCCGCGCTTTTCCAGGCCAAAACGCTGCGCAGGCTTTCCCGACATTTTATGGACAGCCTCCTGTAAGGTTAAAAGCTTCCTGCGGCAGACATACTCCTCTATCACCTTCGGAAAAGCACCGTAAAGCCGGGGATGCGGATGACTTCCGCCCCCATAGAGCGCATCCGAAATAACCGAAGTAAAGGGCAGGGAAAGCACATACTCCACATCCTCCGGGCACATGCTGAAAGCTATGATTCCTGCTTTTCCGTCCTCCTCGTGCATCAGCCGGGCAATGGCCTGCGCTTCCGAGGAAAAATTTCCTTCCTTTACAATCTCTTCCAGGCTCCTGCCGATCATCCACTGGTTTTCTTCCCGTTCCAGGGAACTGATAAGAATCCTTTTGCTGCCAATGGCCCGGAGCATATTGTCCCATCCCTCCCAAGTTTTGTCCAGGGCTTCCTCCAGGGCTTTTACACCCTCCGGCGTACCGAGCGCGCTGCAGAGCCTTTCGCCGTATGCCGCGTTCAGGACGGGCGGAAGCAGGGAACCCAGAATGGTAGCCCCGCCGTCATAGGGATAAACATCTGCGGTAATATCCATTCCCGACCTCTCAATCAGGGATACCGCCTCATAAATATCCCGCTTCCAGTTTGCTCTCCCCACGGACTTAAAATGGCTGATATTGATCCGTACTCCGGTTTCCCTGGCAAAATCAATAACCTCCTTAACGGAAGAAAGCAGCCCGTCCCCTTCTCCTCTGATATGAAAGGTAAACAGCCTGTCATGCCTGGCCGCCTCCCGGCAGAGCGCGTACCATTCTTCTCTTGTATTAAAGCATTCCGGCACATACATAATCCCTGCGGAAACCGCCTGGGCCCCTTGCTCAAAGGCCTCCGCCAGCAGGCCGCAGGCTGTGTCCAGCTCTCTTTTTGAAAAGGGGATTTCCGAAAAACCCTTTACTGCAATGCGCACCGCTCCGGTACCCACCATTGCATCCACGTGAAGCGGCAGCTTTTTTGCATGAAGAGCGTCCATGTAGCTTCTGAAATCCGGGAACCGCAGCTCCTCAGGCATTTTCCCCAGGCAAGGCTCTAAAAAGCGGTACATTGCCGCCCTTGATCCATCGCCGGAAGGCGCCAGGCCCATGCCGCAGTTTCCGGCAAGCACAGAGGTAATTCCCTGCTTCAGCTCCTGACGCCCAAAATCGGGATCCGTAAGCGCCGCCAGGTCACAATGCCTGTGCACATCCACGAATCCCGGCGTCACTGCAAGTCCCTGCGCCAGAATAAGCCGCCCGTTTTTCCCTGTAAAACGATCCTCGCTGTGGGGAAGCACCGCTTCTATTGTGCTTCCATTGATTACAATATCCCCGCAGAACGGCTCTTTCCCCGTTCCATCGTATACCATACCGCCGCTGATATAGGTTCTTTCCATTATTGCTCCTGTCCGCGCAGCAAAGCGCATATTTCATCCCCGGGAAAGGCTGCTAATCCGTTGTGGATATTCTCGTTAATGCAGCTTTTCATAAAAAGGCCTTAACTAAAAATAATATAAACTGTATCTATTTTATCATGTTTTTCCTGAAAGAAAAAGGTAAGACTTATGGCCTCTGCCTGTTCCCCGTTCATATCTGCCGTCCGGATTTCATATGGGTTCACCATTACAAGATAATACATCTCCACCGGATTCCGGCAAAGATATTCCATTGAATCCCCATAATTTCCGTCCTATAATCAGGATACAATACTTATTTGGGGAGGTTTCACCTATGGAACTGCAATACAATAATTATCAGCTTGCCTGCTCAAACGGCGGGATCGAAGTGCGAAAAGGAGGCAAACTGCTGTACTTTAACAGACGTCCTTTATTTGTTACCGTCAAGACAATGTTTGCCGTAAGTGAATTCTATGACGCGCCATATGAAAAAGCAGAATTTACCGACGGGCGGCTGACTGCCCGGGGAACACTCCGTGTTCCATCCGGCTCTGCTTTCACCTTTACGGATATCTATGAAACAGATGCCGCCGGCTTTAAAGTGAGCCGCTGTGTCAGGGTCCTTGAGGCCGGGGATGACCTGGGCTTTTCCAGCAAATTCTCCCTCGTTCTGGCTGAATCTGATAATCCCCGGGATTATCAGTGCTTTGCTCCGGGGTTCTGGTACCGGCAGAACGAATTTGCTCCCGCAGAAATGATGGGAAAGGATTTGGACTGCGAATATTTCTGGATGCTGGAAACGAGATGCGCCCTTCCTTTGTTTTCCATGCACCATACCGGTTCAGGGGAAATGGTATCCCTGTCACGTCATGCTGCTGATGTGGGCATGCGTTCCCTGGACATTGAACAGTCAGAGAACAATGTGGATCCCAGGTTTTCAATAGGATCCTTAGGTATGAGCAGGCCTGACAGCCGTACCCTCAATTATATGTACTATGGTTTTGCCGTGCGCAAGGATAATCCCACGCCCATCGATGGTCTGTCCATTGACTACGTATATCCGGGCTGTGACGGACAGACTCCCCTGAAAAAAAATTATGGCGGACTGGATTATCATAATAAGGCCATGAGCTTCCGCAGAATTAACCATCCTGTGGAGCCGGGTTTTGAACAGAATTATTCTGTTTCCATTAATTTCGGCCGGCATGAAAGCTTCCAGGAAATGATGCGGGATATCTGGAGAATTACTTACAGCCGTTTAAGGGACGGGCTTTTCTGTGTGGATAATGAACGGCATTTCCGCAACTGCATGAATATTTTTATCAAGTATACCCGTAAATATGGGGATTCTTACGGCCTTCCTTTTGCCTGCCAGCTGCCTGATATGGATATTTCCTCAGTATCCTTCCAGTTTGGCTTCGTTGGGCAGCAGCCGGGGATCGGCAATCTGCTGCTGCGGTATGGTGAGCGCGAAAATATGCCTGAAGCCAGGGAAAAGGGAATTGGCATCCTTGAATTCTGGGTGAAAAATTCCATGACGCAGTCCGGGCTGCCGCAGATGTGTTACAATCCCAGTCTCCAGGGCTTTGAGCCTTATCCTCACTATGTCCGTATGCTCGCTGACGGTATGGAAGCCATTTTAGACGCTTATGTTTACCTGCATAAACGGAAAGAAGAAAAACAGAACTGGCTGGAATTCTGTATAAAAACCGGCGACTGGCTAGTGCGCGTCCAGAATGAGGACGGCAGCTTTTACCGTGCATACAACACGGACGGTTCCATATGTATGGATTCCAAATCAAATACTCCCAGCGTCATCCGTTTTCTTGTGCAGCTGTATCTGGTGACCGGAAATGAAACGTATAAATGCGCTGCGCTGAAGGCCGGAGACTGGTCCTTTACAAATGCCTATCTGAATATGGAATACCGCGGCGGAACCTGTGACAATACGGATATCCAGGACAAGGAAGCAGGCATTTATGCACTGTTTGGTTTCCTGGCCCTCTACGATCTGACGCAGGATCCTCATTGGCTGGAAGGCGCAACCGGCGCAGCGGATTATACCGAAACCTGGACCTATGCCTGGTCCTTCCCTGTACATACACCCTGGCCGAAACATCCCTTTAACCAGTATTCCATCAGCGGCCAGAGCATTATCACAATAGGCGGCGGCGCCGATGTATATATGGCGGCCTGTTCCTATACTTATTACAGGCTGTATCTTCTCACCGGAGATGCCCACTACCTGGATTTCGCACAGTTTATCCATAAAAATACCCGGCAGTCTAATGACATAGACGGCATTTCCGGGTATATTATGCCCGGCCTTGGCCATGAAAGCGGCAATTTTTCCAGCCAGAAGCTGGGAAGCCAATATCACTGGCTGCCTTGGTGTACCTTTGTGGAGGCTGAGCCTTCAGAAAAGCTTTTTGAAACCTTTGGTGTATATGAAATCGAAGACGCCCAGAAGCTTGGCAGGGAGGAACTTGAGAAACGAAACAGGATATATGACAACTACTTTTGATTTTTACCGACAAGGGATATATCCTTGATGATACGCAAAAAACGCAGGTTCTTTCCTGCGTTTTTTGCTGCCATTAAAAATGCACTTATTATTTCTACTTCTCTCCTGCCGGCAGCAGACTGACGGTCTGCGCAATCTCCTCTGCCTGTTCCCGACCTATTTTACCCGGCATAAAAGCAATGCCGATATATACTTTCAATTCTGTATCATACGACAAGATACCAACCGTATTCAGCTGTGGTACTTCTGCATTGGCCCCGGGATGGTTATCCAGTTCCTCCGGATCCAGATACCAGATATCCGCTACCCCTGTTTCTCCCGTATCCGTAGTATTAACCGCGGTATAGGGATCCCAGAAGAAAAGAGACGACAGCCTTAAGGAAGGATAAACGGTCTGATAATACTGCTCTTTTGGAATTTCACCCGTGTAGGGTTCAAATTTATTAAACCCTATATACCCAATCAGCGCATCCTTTTCATAAATATAAAGCGGCGTATAAAAGTCGCCGGGAATGACTGCCCCGACATCCGGTCTCTCACTTTTTAAAGTCCAGGTTCCGGGAAAACTTACACTCACCTGAAATTCATCCGTATTATTAATCTCATCCACATATTGCAGGCCGGCCGGATTTTCTTCTTCATATGCGGGAAATGTAATAAACTCCGGGCCTGCCCTTGCCTTCTCTTTTGTACAGGCTGTCATGATACAAAACATAAGCAGGAAAGTTATTGATAAAATCTTCTTCATCGCCTGCCTCCCACTGCTATATTTATATAGCTGACGGGCATAAAATCTGTTTTAAATACTCCACGCTCTTTTCCGCAACCGCCTCATAATCATATTGATACACATCAAGCGATGCCGGTCCGTCAAATCCCACAGAAATAAGCTTCTGCAGATACGCCGTCAAATCCATATCCCCTTCATACGGAACCAGATGGTTATGAATACCCTTTTTCATATTTTCCAAATGCGCGTGTACGATATAAGGACCGCATTTATCAATAGAAGCCAAAGGATCCTGATCCTGGAGGAACATATGCCCGATATCTGCGTTCATGCGCAATATAGGTGAACCGATTTGATCAAATGCCTTCAGCAGAAGTTCCGAATTATCAATGACAAAGCCCGGTTCAAATTCTACCGCCAGATAAACCTCATATTCTTCTGCGATGCGGCATAATTCCTTCATCCGGTTTATCTGCCTCTCCCACTGCTTTTCAAAAGCTTCTCCTTCACGCCTGACTGCTCCATTGATGATTACTGTGTCAGTCCCCGCTGCTGCCGCAATTGGAATCGCTTTCTCCACCGTACGAAATTTATCTTCATTTTCCGTAAAATCCATATGGGCACCAATGGAATAAGCTTTTACGCCGTTTTTCTTCATGCATTCCTTTATCTTTTCAGCGAAGCCTTCTTCAAAAAACTCTTTCCGCGCCTGAAAATTCACATCGTAAATATCAAGCTCCACGCCATCAAAGCCTTTTTTCATAATACGGGCAATTGCTTCCTCATAGGATGCAGCCGGTATCATTTGTGTCCTTCCCAATATGTACATTTACTTTCCCCCGCCTTTTCAATAGCTGTTCTTCCCTTAACGCAGATATTCCCGAAAGCTGCTATAAACTGCTGCCATCTTCTTTTGCTGGTTCTTAAAATATTCCTGTTCTATCACCGGATTTTCCTCACCGCTTTCAAATACTCTGTTTTGAATATAGGCACGATAGCTAAGCTCAATCTGAACTGTTTCACAGCAGGGAAACTGCCTGCAGTAATTTTTTGTGATATAGGCGCCTGAAAAGGGGATATTTTCAACCGGCAAAAATCCGTTTTCGCCAAATTTATCTTTTAAAAAGGAAATTATGCCGTTTGAACATGTTTTTCCAAAATCATTTCCCAGGATAATATCGGCCTCACAATCCAGGCCAAAACTATGCAGGTCAAGCAGGTATATTCTGGTATACCTTTTCAGCTTCTCACGTATTGCCCCAATAAGGGCATTATGATAGGGCGCATAGTAATTTTTAATTCTTTCCTCTGTCTCTTTTGCGGTTAAAGGAATCCGATACATTTCCTCTCCCTGCGTTGTCGTGGTATATACCAGATTTGTCTGATAGGAACCGCACCTCTCATTTTCTCCCCTGTTTACATCAATGACGTAGCGGCTCACCCGGTTAATGACAACGGTATACCCCAGTTCCTCTAAAAAAGCATAAAATGCAGGAAGATACCAGTCCATATTGGGCAGTTTAATTCCTTCGTTCAGTTTGTTTCTAACCTCATCCGGCACATACAGGCCGCTGTGAGGAATACTGATAATTACAGGAATTTCATGGTTTCTATCATTTTTTATTGTTACAGGACAAAAATGTTGCTCCATCAACAAATCCCTTTTTCTCATCAGCTGCCGCTCTCTTCCCACTCCATCATCAGCGTCTCTAGCTGTTCATCCGCCGCCGCGCACAGCGCCTCCAACTCCATCAGTTTTTCATAGTCTGACTGTATGGAAGGCTCCTTCAGCTGCGCCTGGTATGCCGCAAGCTCCTCTTCCTTCTGCGCAATGAGCATTTCCAGACGCTCCAGGCGGCGTTTTCTCTTCGCTTCTTCTTTTCCCGGATTATACCCCTTCCGGTCGGCGGCGTTTTTAAGCGGCTCCGGGGCAGCCGCTACCGGGACGTCCCCTGCCTTCTCCGGGTTGTTGTTCTTTGCCGGTACACCAATATTTTTTCCAACAGGCTGCAGTTTTCCCGGCTTTCCATCCGCCAGCTGGTCCTGCCGCTCTTTTTCGTCCGCCTGCAGCTTTTCCCAATACTGCTCATATCCATAAGGATAGAAATTTACAGTCCCGTTCTCAAATACCAGTAGGGAATCCGCGATTTCCTTTACGAAATATCTGTCGTGGGATACAAAAAGCACGCTGCCGGGATATGCCTTCAGCATGGCCTCCAGCGACTCCTTTCCCACAATGTCCATGTGGTTGGTGGGTTCGTCGATAAAATGTAGCCCCCTCGAAATCCCTTGTAAATGCTGCCTTTCACGCTATACAAAACTGTATATCGTGTTAATTCTGAAGGGAACAAAGATATATTTAATTGTGAGCCTCTATCTCTTCTACCAGTTCATTTAAATCTATCCATCGATCCATCTTTTCTTCCAGTTCTTTCTTCTTTAATTCCTTATCCTCCATCAATTCTTTAAGTCTGGCATAGTTAATGGCGGCTTCCACCATATCCTGATCCGGTTCCGTTAACGCAGCCTCCAAGCTGGCAATATCCTCTTCTATGGTTTCCCAATCTTTTTGTTCCTTAAATGAAAGTTTTTTCTTCTTTTGGATATTCTGACTATCCTTCCAATTGTTCCTGTTTACAAGCTGATTTGAGGTCGCATTCACCGACTCCCCAGACTCTCTCCTTCCGACTTCATCGTCCTCAATTCTTTTTCTCACAGCTGTCTGTTAGTCCGTAAATCTTCCAAAATAGTAAGCGTCTGAATATCCAGACAGTTGGCCGGCTCATCCAACAGAATAACATTCGGTGCACCTGCAAGAATCCGGAGCAGATACAGCCTGCGCTTCTCACCTCCGAACAATCGATTGATTGTTGTTTATTGCACACTAGGCGGAAACAGGAAATGTTCCAGCATTTGACTGGCACTGATACTACCATCTTTTGTCTTTATAAACTCAGCAACATACTTAATGTAGTCAATAATCAACATACTTTCATCCATAGCCTCATTTTCCTGTGCAAAATGGCCCATCTTTATAGTTTGGCCAATTTCCACACTTCCGGCATCAGACTGCTCAAGACCGACTACTATTTTCATTAAGGTAGATTCTCCGCTTCCGTTAAGCTCTATAATTTCCACCCGGTTATTTTTTAGAAAAGTATATCTAAAATCTTTTATCAGTACCTTATCACCATAGGACTTACACAAATCCTTTGCCTCCACTGTTGTCCGTCCCAAACGGCTGGCAATGGATTCCAACTCCACATTCCGATCATACTCAGGCCCCTTTTGCTCCTTTAGATCCTCATATCTCTGAATATGAGCCTTCTGCTTTGTAGAACGAGCTCTCACCCCCTTTGCATCCACTGAAGCTCTATCCTCAAAATAGATTGCCTTTTTCGCTCAGTTGCCTCAGCCATACATATATAATCGCTCAGCTTTTAACTTCAAAAATTCCTGATAGCCCCCCTGATAACTATAAAATTTCCCACTGTCCAATTCCACAATCCAGTTTACCACACTATCAAGAAAATATCTGTCATGGGTAATCATCAATAATACTCCTTTAAAGCTTCTCAAATATCCCTCAGGCCAATCTGTCATATCGATGTCCAAATGGTTAGTCGCTCATCCATGAGCAAAAGCTCGGCCCACTCATTAGTACACTTGCAAGTGCCACTCTCTTTCTCTGCCCTCCCGAAAGTGTTTTCATTTTTGCATCATGGTCTTTGATTCCCAGTTCATTGAGCATGCTTCTGGCTTCAGCCTGCATCTCTTCTCTGGAACTGTATTGGGTTTCTTTTTCATTATCCCTCATGATACTCTCATGAACTGTATCTCCCCTAAATTCCGGTGTCTGCGGCAGGTAACGAATGTACAGATTCCTTTTCCGCCCCACAGAGCCTTCATCCGGTTCTTCTAATCCTGCCAGGATTTTCAAAAGTGTGGATTTCCCCGTGCCATTGATTCCAAGAAGTCCCACCTTCTCCATCTCGTTGATTGAAAATGACGCATCGTCAAACAGCTGTCTTTCTGTATATGATTTTACTTAAATGTTCTATAGTTATCAGGTTCATCAAAAAGTTTCCTCTACTTTCCTTAATTCGTATTGGATTTATTATAACTATTCCTCCCACAAAAGAAAAGATACAACACATCCCGTCGTATCTTTTCTTTATAATTTTATACATTTATTCTACTGTGCCTGATTTCGCCCTAAGATATCTGCAACTTCACTGTTTTTCTTTGGTACTCTGCCGCATTATACTCCAATACTTTTGGTTTCTTAGGAAATAATCCTCAAGTATAGACTTAAGAATGATTCCCAATGGATTTCATCTTTCCTACCCCCGGATCTTCCGAAATATATTCCTCATTCCAATATCCCTTGGGATGTACTTTGGTACGATATCTATTATGTGGCACCGGTATAGAATCCTCTGCCCGCATCATATTCCTGACAAGGAGTTGGAGCATTTCCATTTTTATTTGGCTATAATTTTCATTATCCCACAAATTACAAAGTTCATAGGGATCCTCCTTCAATTCATAAAGATAGCCTGTTCCCATCATATCCAACTGTAAGTGAAATCCATTGTGCCATACCGCTCTAACCTGACCGCATTGTGTCCACGTATTCAGACAGTCAAAGGTAACAGCCGGGTGCCTGGCCCCCTCCACTTCCGGTAGCAAAGCATCATTTCTATCCCAAAACAATCCTCCATATCCACTCTCCGCATATGCCGTATCATACTCATTGAGGGGAATATTCCGGTTCTCCAGCAGCGGCAGAATACTTTTCCCCTGTGTACCAAAGGGAGCCTCTATTTCCAGTATATCGCATATAGTAGGAAGAATATCAACAATATTGACATAATTGTTCTTATCCTTTCCTCTTCCTTCAATCCCCTGTCCCCTCCATATCATAGGAATTCGCGTGAGAAGCTGCGGTAAATCCGGTCCTTTCCTGATTAATCCGTATTCTCCTACAAAATCACCATGATCGGATAAATATACGATAATGGTATCCTCTTCAATATTTCGCTGCCGTAACCCTTCAACTAAACGTCTGAACTGATCATCAATGAGTCTTAACATCCCATGATAATTTGATCTGGACCTAAGAATCCTTTCTTCTATATCTATACCTAACACCTGTTCCCAATTTTCACGCAGCCACTCAAAACGGATGCCTTTTGATGATAGTATTTCTTTTCCTGCATGTGTCTTTGGTAATGTATTCGGAGGAAACATATCAAAATAGGGCTTCGGAACCTGATAAGGATTATGTGGTTCTGCAAAGGATATCCAGGCAAAAAAAGGCTGTTCTCCATCTACACTGTCAATAAATTTCAATGCAGAGCTTACATTTCTGTATGGATGCTGCACTCTGATACCTCCTGGAGAAGGCCGGTCTACTTCCATATGTTTGGTCTGACAAAGGAAATCTGCAAATTCTATCTCTTCCTTTGTCTCGTTAATTTCTCCTTCATATCCCATATGCCCGCTTTCTTCACAAAAATCAAAGTCTGCTGCTTTATGATGTGAATGATTTTTTCCGCATAAAGCTGTTTTATAACCATTTTCTTTCAGTATATCCAAAAGATCCCTGGTATAAAGTGCATCCACAGCATTATGATTCGTTCGTACTTTATGTGTTTCCGAGTATCTTCCGGTAAACATACTGACCCGCGCTGGCATACAGGTAGGATTTGAAGTATAGGCACATTCAAAATCCACACCACCTTCCGACCATTTATCTAAAAATGGCATTGTATCAAGTTCATATCCGCAACTTTTCCGTAAATCTGCACGTTGCTGATCTGTCATTACAATAATAAGATTTTTCTTTTTTCTTTCTTTCATATTCTCACCCCTTAATTGCTCCAATCATAACTCCCTTTACAAAATATTTCTGAACAAAAGGATAAATAATCAACATAGGTATACTGGATACAACAATTGCTGAGTATTTAATTGCCTCAGACATTTTAATTTTTTCTGCCATTCCAATATCATTCGTTCCCATTTGCTCCGTCTGTCCCAGCAATAGGATATTCCGCAGAATAATCTGTAAGGGATATTTATTATCATCCTTCAGATAAATCAAAGCATCAAAATATGCATTCCATATGCCTACTGCATAATATAATATTAAAACAGCTATAATAGCTTTGGAAAGCGGAATCACAATTTTTAATAGCATTGATATATTTCCACAGCCATCCAGAGTAGCTGACTCATATAATTCTTCTGGTATACTGTTTTCAAAAAAAGTCTTTGCTACTATTAGGTTATAAGTAGAAATTGCAGCAGGGATCAGCAGTGCCCAAACCGTATTATACATACCTAAATTCCTTACCAGCAAATAGGTTGGGACCATTCCTCCATTAAAATACATGGTAAAAAGAATCGCCAGCATAAAAAAATTTCTGCCTGGCAATTTCGCTCTTGATAGCGGATAGGCCGCAATCACTGTCAGGACCACACTAATCAAAGTTCCGCTCAGAGTATAAAAACAGGAATTCAGAAAACCTCTCCAAATATCTTCATTTTCAAAAACCATAGTATAAGCTTTTAGTGTCACACCTTTCGGTAACAATAAAACTTTTCCTTTAATAACAAGATCCGGATCGGAAAAAGAAGCAGCAACTACAAACAGGAGGGGAATTAACACAATCATAACGATTGCAGCTCCGGCTAAATTCACTATGAAATCAAAAAACAAATCACTTTTCATTTTCTTTTTCAACTCTATCATCCTAACTCCTCCCTACCACAAACCCGTCTTTGTTGTCTTCTTACTTATATAATTAGCACTGACTAAGAGTATAAAATTAATGATTGAATTGAACATCCCTACTGCCGTACTATAACTGAATTGACCCTTCTGAATACCGTTCTTATATATAAAAGTGGAGATAATTTCACTGGATGATAAAGTAACACTATTCTGCATTAATAATACTTTTTCAAAGCCTACAGACATTAAATTACCAATCCTCATAATAAACATTATAAGGATTGTACTCATAATGCACGGAATTGAAATATGAATAATTTTCTGCAGTCTTGTCGCACCATCTATAGAAGCGGCCTCATACAATTCCTGATCTACCCCTGCTAATGCTGCAATATAAATAATTGCATTAAACCCCATAAACTGCCAAACATTTGAAAAAACGTACAAAGGCTGAAAACAAGAGGGTTTTGACATAAAATCCACTGATGCCGCACCCAATAATCCAGTTATTTTATTAAATAGCCCATAGTCCTTATTTGAAAATAATGTCAACATGCTGACAATTACTACTACTGACAGAAAATTAGGCATATAAGTTATATTTTGAATCAATTTCTTAAATCTATTATTTTTGATTTCATTTATAAGAAGCGCCAAAATAATTGGCATGGGAAACCCTATAAGCATCGTAAACAGGCTAAGCGATATTGTGTTCCATAAAACATCAATAAAATAATAAGAACTGAAAAACTGTTTGAAATAAGTAAAACCTACCCATGGGCTTCCAGATATCCCCAATGTGGGATTGAATCTTTTAAACGCGATCTGCAGTCCATACATAGGTATATATTTAAAAATGATATACCATGCTAATGGAATCATCAGCAAAACATACAGACTGATATTCTTCTTAATATTTTTGAATTTTTCTTTCATACTCTGCTCCTATTTGCTTCTTCTTTTTAGTATTCAAAAAATTATAAAGGAAAAGCCGGACAGCCTTGACGACTGAACCGGCTCTCACTCTGCTGCTTTATTGAATTGCGTCTAATGCCTTTTGGTAAATATCCTCCAATTCTCTTATTCCGATCTGTTCCAGCGTAGAACAATATTCATCCCACTTGTCAAAGTCCCATTCACCAATAATAAATTTAGTCACTGATTCATCACGGTAATTCTGCAAATCTTGTTCAATCCCAATCACTCGTTCCGTATCCTCCATACTTACCGCAGGTTTTGCGTAAACCTTTTCCGGCAAGTACTTTGCAAGATCTGCTGCTACTTCTTTGGTATGATCGCTGGCAACCGTACCGTCTGTCAGGTCTGTGGTCAGGCAGGGAAAACCTTTTCCCGGAACCAGATTGATTTTCCCGAGCGCGGTCATAAATCCCTCTTCCGCATTTAAAATCTTGTCATTAAATCTTGGGATACCTTCCTCATCAAAAGTAAAAGTCTCTCCTTCTATCCCATAATTAAAAAATAAACTACCTTCTTCACTAAAAAAATAATCTACCCATCTGACAGCTACTTCCGGATTGCTGCAAGTGTTGCTCAGTGCAAATGCTCCGCCTGTTACACCACTATTGGCATCTGCCCATAATTGTTTTCCATTGGGTCCAATCAGCGGTGCATACCCAACATAATCCATCTCGCAATTTAGAAATACATCAGAATATGGCATATACATAGCGCCAAACATTTCACCGGCAAGGTTGCTTCTCCATGCGGGCCTGTCATTTTTATAGTAATCCTGCCACAATAGCCCTTCTTCATACAGTTCATTCATATATTGAAGGTATTCTTTAAATTCATCGTCACACAGCCAGTTATGAATTTTTCCATTAGCATCCACATTATATGTATCTCTCAACTGAAACTGCAAACCAAAAGATCCTCCTAATGCATAAATCGAACTGGGTTCACGGATACCAAGCGGAATCTCATCCTTCTCACCATTACCATTTGGATCTCCATCCCTGAATGCTATTAGTACCTTTTTAAACGTCTCATAATCAGTTGGAATGTCCAGCCCTAACTCATCCAGCCATTTTTTATTGATCCATTGTTTAAAATCCATACGCCCTGTAGAACTTGTATCAATTTGCGGAATGGTATAAATATGCCCATCCGAAGCGGTGATTGCTTGTTTCATCATCGGATTTTCTTCAAACAGCTTTGTCAGATTTGGCGCATACTTTTCAATTAAATCTTCCAGTGGTATGATCTGCTGGCTTGTTACTCCATATGTAGCAATCTGGTTGGGAGTCAGCCAGCATCTTAAAAAAATATCTGGAAGATCATTGGATGCAAACAGCAGCTGCAAATTTTCCTGGAACCCGTCCGCAGGTACTTCCTGATAATCCATATGAACGTTACTCATTGCTTCATAGTCATTCAAAACCATTACTTCATCCCAATTCGCCTGATTCTGATCCCGCATTCCATATACAGTCAAAGTAACCGGCTCATTGACTATGGGAAAACCCTCTATATTCAGATTAGCCTCTTCAACTGTGCCCTCGGTTGTAGTACGAATTTGCTGATTATTTCCCGTTCCACCAGTATCGGCTGAATTACTTACAGAACTGCACCCTCCAAGTAGTCCCCCTGCCATCATAATACACAACAATAACGAAAAACCCTTTCTCATATAACCTTCCTCCAATCTTTACTTTCGTTACTGTTACATATTAGCATGATTATATAGTCTATAATTTTGAGAATTATTTCATATTTTTACTTTTCTATCCTTTATTTTTACTTTCATTCAGAAATTCTTTAGGGGTTTTTCCAGTAGATTCCTTAAATACCTTAAAAAAAATACCATAACTGTTAAATCCACACTGAGAAATCACCAATTTCAATGGAAGATTACTTAAAATCAGTCTTTTTGCTTCTTCGATCCTAATCTTTTTTAAGTATTCCGTAATTGTCTGTCCGGTATCAGAATGAAAAATACGACTTAAATAGGAACTGTTTACTCCTATTTCTTCAGCTATCCCGCTCAGACTAATATTTTTGTTATAATTTTTATTTATATAAGCAATTGCTTCTATTACAAGTGTCGAATATTTTAACTGGGAATCCCGACGTTTTTTTAATTCCCTTAACACATTTCCATACAGTCCTGCAATATTCTCACCTAATGTAAGCAGTTTCTTCCCCTTGGTATACTCAAACAAATCAAAGTTCTTAGGAATGAAATCCAACTCCATCCCAAATTCAATAGTTACTTTTTCTAACAGTTCAAGCAACTCCTTCGTAACCATAAAACATTGGCTGGAATTATTGTCAGAAATTTGGGCATAGATATCTTTTATCGTATGTATAGCTTCCTCTTCATTTGGGTTTTCAATTACAGATAAAATCTTCTTTTGTTGATGAATCGTTAAGGATAATTGTGAGCCTATTGATAAATCCGTTTTATCTTCATTTTCCATTCTATGTACAACAAAAGTTTTCAAAGCATTATCACTGAAAAAAAAGGGGCAATAAAATACTGCTGATTTCATTTCGTACAAACTTTTTATACTGTCGGCGCCAATTAAATGATTATACTCCAATGCCTCTTTCATCCTTTTTTCTGACGTTTCTTCATAAAACCGAATCAATAATATAAATGTATTTTCAGCATGGTAAATAGCCAATACATCCATTTTGTCTGTAGATAATCGTTCAAAAATCCTGCAAATACCCTCAGCTAAATTATCCTTTCCTTCCTGTGAATATTTCTTAACAAAATCAACGGTTTCTATCATTACCGTTTTTCTTGAATTATCCGAGGTAAACGGATTCATTCCATCTTCAAATAACCATTCATATACCCTATGCCTTAATTCTTTCTTAATATCCCACAGAGTTCTGTCCTTTTTACGTTTGCAGATTTCATCCAGCACATTCAACAAAAGTTCTTCGGTCAGTCTGCCTTTCAGTATATAATCTCTGGCGCCATTTTTCAGAGTCTCTCTTACAAAATCATAATCGTCATAACCACTTACTATAATCATGGAAATACGCGGATATTTGCCTGCAATATATTTGGATAACTCCACTCCATTCTGACCCGGCATTGAAATGTCAAGAATTACAATTTCAACTTCTTTTTTGGCAAGCAAATCAATAGCCTCATCCGCACTCCCTGCTTCTCCAACCAATTCGTATTCACCTTTGCCCATAAACCCCATTGTTTTGATATAATTTCTAAATACTTTTTCATCATCAACAACTAATAATTTTACCGCCATTTTCATCCCCCTTCATAGATATTCTTCCACATTCAACGGAAGCTTTAACTCAACACAGGTAAATGCATTCTGGTAGCTATAGATATTACCTCCATATTCTTCCCCAAATATCAGTTTTATTCTTTCAAATACATTTGCAATACCTACTCTTCTAAACCTGGCTCCCTGATTTTTATTGATATTTTCCTGTAGCTCCTGTAATTTTTTCCGGGCAATTCCTTTTCCATTATCCATTATTTTTATAATAACAGTATCTGTATCGGAATAAACTTTTGCATTAATAATTCCCCCTTCCTTATCTGCTATCCCATGTATCAATGCATTTTCAACAATTGGCTGAAGAAGAAGCTTCGGTATTTGGTATCCCCATAATTCTTCTTCAACATCCCAGATTAGTTCAAAATTTTTTGTATATTTAAAACGTTCAATCAATATATAGTTATCTATGTATTCCTTTTCTTCCCATAAAGTTATAAAGTCTTTTTTATTAGACAAAACACTCCTGAACAATTCTGATAATGCTGTTGACACTGTTTCTATTTCACTTTCTCCCCTCATATGTGCAACATATTGAATACTATTAATAGAATTATATAGAAAATGAGGTTCAATTTGGGCATCCAAGAATTTCTGTTCTGCTTCTTTTTTCAATTTTTCTTTTTCCTTAATTTCTACCATCAACTTTGCTATTTGATCCATCATTCGATTAAATGTATCTGCCACAATTCCAATTTCATCCTTCGTCGATATAGACATCCTGACTTCAAGACTGCCTTGCCTGATTTCTTCCATGCTGTAGGATAATCTTTTTAAATTCTCACACAATTTTTTTGATATAAGGATGGAACAAAAAACGGAAACTGAAACTGCGCAGATTCCAATTATAATAAATTTATATTTTAAGTTTTGCGCATCTTTCGACAGCACACTATATGGAATCAACACTGCGATAGACATAAAACCTGTATCCGATTGATTTCTTAGGTAGTATTGTTTTTCCCCTAAAATATCTATATAGCCTGAGTCATTCTCCTTTCCGCTCATTGCCTCAAGAATATCTAAAGCCTCCTGCTCCCGCTTCTTATTGCTGTAAAATAAAACATCCTGGGGAAAACTGATTATTACTGTAGAGGTATTTAGCGGTTCCATATTATACACGCTAATAAGAAAGGCATAATTTAATTTTATGATTCCTGTTGCCCTTCTCTCGTTACGATAATAGAGAGGCCAACAATAGAAAACTGAATTTTTATTTTTATCATATATAATACGGGCCTTATCTGATTTTAATGCCCTCTGCATATCCTCTTCCTTAAGATCTTTTCTTACAATTAGTTCTTCTCCTGCTTGATATATAGAGCCGTTCGCTGTAACAATTAAAATATCTTCAATATACTCTTTTTGAGTCATTAAACCTGAAAGGAAATTGGCAACTCTTCTCTTCTGCCGGAATCTATCATAAGATACTTCACTGATTTCATCATTACTTAATACAGGATATATTATTTCGTTGCTGACAGAAATGGAAAGTGATATTTTACGTGCCTCTTCAATCATGGTATCGAAACTTTGATCTGCAAATTCAATATATTGCGTTAAGTAGCTTTTTGTAATTTTAGTATAAGAATTCACCTCTGTATAATAGGAAATTATAAGCGAAACTAATGTAATACCCACGGCAAGCAGTATACAAACTGCTAATATTTTACCTTGTATCGTATGGGTTCTTTGGAACCGATCCTCAAGCTCTTTTCTACTTGCCATATTGTCTTATCTCCATTATCACCAACTATTTTATCTGTTTACGCTATACACTATTTCTCACTTTATCTGTGTATTATGTTATTAAATCTCCACTTTATTAACTCAATACACTATATGCACAGCTTGATTCCATACTCCATTTAACATCGAGAATCAAATAATTGGGCAGCCTCCTGAAAATTTTTGCCAGTGCAAGCCGCACCTTTTCCTCACCCGACAGCATATCTATTTTCTTAAACACTTCCTCCTGCCCGAAGAGGAATGCCCCCAGCCAGGAGTGGACCTCCAGCCACTTCAGCACCGGGAACTCCTCCCAGAAATCCTCCAACACGGTTTTATCGCTGGTGTACTGAGCCATCTGCTGCTCAAAATACCCGATATCCACACGGTCACCGAAGGCGAAGCTGCCGCCAAGCGGTTCCAGTTGGCCTGTAAGCGTGCGCAGCAGCGTGGATTTCCCGGAGCTGTTATCTCCGATAATCCCGACTTTCTGTCCTTTTTTCTGTTCAAAAGTGACTTCTGCCAGAGGCATGTCATAGCCAATCCGCAGCTGTGCAGCCCGCAGTACGTCCGTAACGCTTTCCCTCGCCGGCTGGAAATCCGCATGAAAGCTTTTCAGATCATATCTGGCCGGCGCATCGATTTTTATCATATGCTCAATCTGCTTGAACTTGGAATGGGTCATCGCCTCCTTCGTGGGCTTGTTTTTATACCTTACAACCAACGTCTGCAGCCGTTCGATTTCCTTCTGCTGCAGCTCGTAATCCTTCTGCTGCTTTTCCCAGTTCAGCCTTTTTCGTTCCACAAAGGCTGAATAATTGCCGGGATATTTCGCCGTTGTTTTATATTTGATTTCGTATACCACATCCACCACCCGGTCCAGAAATATCCTGTCATGGGATACGATGACCACCACCCGGTCATAATGTAAGCAAACCGCTCCTCCAGCCTGACATATCGGGAAACAGCAGCCTCCTCGTTCTCCTTTTCCATAAGAACCACCAGGCGCTCCATCTCCGCCTTCATCGCAAGCAGCTCTGAAAAGGCCTTCCGCACCTCCTGTTCCATGGTCAGGCTGTCGTCCTCAAACGCATTCTGCTTTAAATAGCCAATCACAGGCTTTCCCGCCCTGGCAATGTAAATGTCCTCGTCACTGTCCCTCTTGGACAGCTCCACTTCCCCTGCGATAAGCTTCAGCAACGTGGTTTTTCCGCACCCGTTCCGGCCTACCACCGCAATCTTTTCCTTATTTCTAATTTCAAAATTAATATGCTCAAGCACCGTTTCCGCTGCAAATCTTACCGCTCCGTTGCAAATCTGATATAACATGATGGTTATCCTCTCTTTTTTCCGAAAATGAAACAAAAAGTATCTTCGGCACATCAACTCTCCTGCCCCTCAATCTTGTGGGGTTAGGGCTTGTGGTTCCCTTTCTTTTTCAAATCCCTGAAATTTGTCACCGGTTTCATCTGCGTTCTTCATACTTTCGGTCGCCCTCCGGAGTGGAATCCCCATATTCCCGCAATTTGCGTGCTTTTTTATTCTCAGTTCCACTTAGTTCGCCATCTGGTGAAGTTTTTTATTATATAAAAAACAGCCCCTTAACTAACTATAATCCTAATTCTGACGCCGCACTTGATGCTTCATCTCCACTAAAGCCGTCGTATTCTAACTGGTCTATCAGCTCTTTTCGTGAAAAATCAAAAATATCCAGATATAACTTACCCTTAAGAAATGCTTGTTCTTTCCAGTTTGCTCCGCAATTGTCAGCTGCGTATTTAGCTTCGCCGTACGTAAATCCTTCATATTCTAATTGATCAATTAATTCGTTTAAGGAAAATGGCATAGCATCTAAATATGCATCTGCCATACTTAATGCATTTATTTCTCCAATTGAAGGTGATTTTTCCACATCCTCATCAACAGCAAGTACACCATCAAGATTAATTGTAATGCATGGTCTAACCCCATGCTTCCCGGAATTAACATCACTGCCTGTGACATTTATAAATCCTACCCATACATCAACAGCTCTGTTCTGAGAATTTCCTACTGTTCTGAACCAATATGAACATGTTGCTCCAATACTTGGATCCATAAGCATTGAATTGTTGGCTTCCAATCCTTTGATTTCTGCAAATTTTGTCGGAATACAAGCAATATGATAATCGTAAGGATTTTCTTGACTTGCATTAATATCAGCATTGAAATATTTCACTGCTTCTCCATAACTTAATATAAATACTCTATCTGTCGTGTTATTTCCACCACTAATATTAGATTCTGGATTACTTTCGTTCTCCAAATCAGTTAATCTTATTATACTTTTATCATTGGAACTAAATGCCTCATTATAAAATTCTTCATTCAACCATTTTCTCAAAGTACAGTTTTCCCATGTTACACTTTCATCGATGTTATTATATTTTTCACAATCAAGGGCATAAACACTCATTAACTTTGCACACTTATCATCTATATCTATAACATACCACTCTATTGGTTCTGCACCATTTTCTTTATTATAATCTTGTTCATAATTTCCAAATTCTATTATATCATCAATATTAATTCCAGAAATAACAGTTGGCTCTGTTATCATGTCCGGAACACTTTCTAACTCACGTTGGATTTCCTCCGGAGAGCGTTCTGTTACCCTCGCATTATCTTCCGAAGCACTTACGCTAACTTCTGATTCTATTTGGGGTATCTCTGGATCTACTGCAGCAACCTGACTCTGTTTGCTTTCATCCACAGCCTTACCACATCCTGTTAAGATAGTAAACCCCACCAAAAACAATAGTACACTTTTTTTCATTTTCAATCTTCCCCCTCATTATTAAATAATGTAACACATAATTCGCCTTTTTCATTCTATTATTTACGCATGAGAATGTCAAACAACTCATCTCGTTTCATTACTTCATGCTACTGTTCATAACCCCGTTTGTTCGCTTTGACACCATTCGGGCACACTTTTCCTTAACAGAAAAGTTTTAATATAAAACACTGCGCAATCAGATTTTGAATATCATCTTCTCAGAGAGCATATATGCATTGGTCGCCCACAACACTGTATCGGCTACATTCATTGTAAGAAAAGCGATGCTGGTCCATCGGAAAAATCTGCCCCTTAGCTTCTGCCATAAAAATGCTCCTTTTTGGTAAGAATTTTCACATCTGAATTCTTACCAAAAAGGAGCTGTTTTTCTAAAATACTAATATCTGTCCAACTGGTCTACCGTTTCCCCGGCATTTTTACTGCCCGCCCTCCATGATATCCCCGGCTGCCATGGAAAATACATTGCTGAAATATTCTTCCTCTCCCATATCAGAACTATAATACTCATCCACGTAATCCAAAACGATATTGGCTGCCTCTTCGTCAACCACCTCAGCCGCATCACTTCCCGAAACATACCAGGTCATATAATAATCCCCATATTCCTGAAATACCAGCAGAAAATGGTTCTCATCAGTAAAAAGCTTATCATAAAGTGAATTGGCAAACGTATCCATCTGTTTATCCGAGGGCTCCGTACTGCCATAGACGTTATCCGTCAGATAAAGATACGGTTTTACGCCTGTCTTTTTAAAGAACGCCTCCATACCGGCATTCAGGGTCGCCGACTGCTTTATCCACCCCAGCCTGTCCGTAAAATATTCCCCTACAACAGGCTCAATTGCCCCGGAGGACTGCCCGCTGTAATTCGTTTTCGGCTGGCTGGAAGAATTGGTCTGTTCTTTCCCGCTTTGCTGTATCGTCTGCGGGGCGACGTATCCGTAAAAACTGTCATGCCGTCCGCCCAATGAGAAAATTGCTGAGAAAAACGAAACGGCGCCAATTATCACAAAAATAAAAGCTACCACCAGCGCAAGGCACAAGCCGAGACAGCTGCCTGAACGGTATCCCCCGCCTCCATAGGAATAACCGTAGCCTCCCTGTGGAGAATAGTCGTCGTCATCCCAGCTGTTATTCTGTGACGAGTTGGAATATGACGAAGAATGAGACGTTGATGATGAACTGTGATACCCCGATCCGTAAGAAGAACTGCTTCTGTAAGAACTGCCCGAGGATCCCAGGCTGCTGCGGCCGGAGGATATCCTTCCGCTTGATGAGGAACCGCTGGAACGGGTGGAAGAAGGATGGCTGGTTCTCCCGCCGCTGATCCGGCCGCTCCCGGAGGAACGGCCGCCCGAGGAAGAGCTGCCTGTTCTGCGGCTTCCGCCGCCGCTGTTTCTGCCCATAAAAACCTCCCTGTATATACATCATTCACGTTTATATTTATGGCGTTAATTTCATAAAGTATAAATAAATCGTTATTTAATTTAACCATATTATAAACAGGATTTTCTGTCAAGGAAGAAAAAATGACTATTTCAGTGCTTTACAGGCAGAAAATGACTATTTCAGTTCTTCCATCATGGACAGCCTGCTTTGCCGTTTTAATTCCGTTCCCGTAAAAACCACGCCGCATAAAAGCACAAACACACAGTAAAGGCTCGTTATAACGAAAGAAAAACGATGTTTCTTTCTATCGGGACATTAAGCCCTGACAGCTCTATACGTGAGTCCGCAGATAATTTATCATACAGAAAGCTTTCCATCTGCAGAAGACGGCCTGCCGCCTGCTCCAGTTTTTCTTTGCCCACTCTGCCTTCCTCCAGGCCTTTTAAAATCTGGGCAATCACGGGCGGACCGCCGGGCATCACGATATCATTGCCCGCCGCCACAGCGTCTGCGCCGTCCACTACGATATCCATATCGCCCCAGTCTGTCACCACGGCGCCTTCAAATCCCCATTCCTCTCTGAGAATATGGGTGCACAAATCCCTGCTGCCTCCGGCAAAGGTTCCGTTTATTTTATTAAAGGCGGTCATTAAGACATGTATCTGTGCATTTTTAACGAGCATTTCAAAGGGCTTTAAATATATTTCCCTCGCAGCCCGTTCTGTTAGAATCGAATCGACTGCATCATAATTTTTCTTCGCATTCCCACGGCGGCAGGTTTCCTGTTCATTGACAGCAAAATGCTTGGGGCAGACAAGCACCTGATGCTTCTGCTGTACGCCCCTGGCTATTTCGCAGGCACAGACACCGGTCAGAAACGGATCCTCTGAAAAATATTCAAAATTCCTTCCTCCCAGAGGGCTGCGGTGAAGATTCACTGCCGGGGCCAGCCAAATATCCACCCGGGCCTTTTCACATTCCTCTCCCACCGCATCTCCAAACTGCTGCCACAGCTCCCGGTCAAAAGCACAGGCAATCAGCATTTCCGAAGGCCATGCGGTCTGTCCGATGCCTGCCGGTCCGTCCTTATAGCTGACTGAATAAATGCCTTCCTCAATCATAGCAGGGGAAACATATCCATTCACGCCCACAGGATGGCTGTTGGTTGTCAGGGGATTCCCGCTTTCATCAAAAATCGTCTCCGGATCACTTCCGTCCCCAAACGCAGAAAAGGGTACGCCGGGGCCATAGCCTACGCAGAGGGCGGCAAGCTGTTGCTCCGTAAATTTCTGCAGCTGACCCCGTTTTTCTTCCGGCGCCGTCAGCTTATCCCGCCTTTCCGACAAATACTCTGCAGCCTCCGCCTCCAGCCGCATTCCCTCCTCTGCCGACAACGTTAACTTTACTGCATTACTTATTTCTTCTTTTTTAAATACATTTCGTTGTCCGCTTCGGGAAAGGAAACTTACCTTCCCCCGATTGCATGCCTGTATTCCCAATCTGTTGTGACAGCGTTCCAGCACCACATCCCATGCAGCCTCCAGCAGGACTGCAGCTTTTGTTTCCGCAGAAGAATTACCAAGCCTTATCAGATAGCTTCCCTTTTCCAATATCCAACAGGCTGAGGTCTCATCATAAACCGCCAATTCTCTCCAGGGAATACTGATTTCCAGCCTTTGCTCTTCTCCCGGCTGCAAAAGCCCGGTCTTGGCAAATCCCTTCAGCTCCTGATATGGCCTTTCTGCCTTCGTTACAGCGGACAGATATGCCTGCACAGTTTCTTTGCCAGCACAATTTCCCGTATTATGTACCTGTACCCAAATGCACAGCCCTGCCGTATTCTTTGCCGCCTGTATGCCGCTGATGGTAAATGTGGTATAAGACAGGCCGAAACCAAAGGCAAACAGTGGCTTTTTCTCAAAGCTGTCGAAGTAACGATAACCTGCATAGATATCTTCCCGATATACCGTCACCGGGCTTTTGGTAAAGCCGATACTTCCGTTTTGCTCCGCATCCAGTCCATAGCTTTCATAGGTAAGCAGCTTCTGCGGATGATCCTTGTCCCAGGAAAAATGACCGGCCGCCGGATAGTCTTCATATCGGCGGGCTATGGTGACAGGCAGCTTGCCGGAAGGGTTCACCTCCCCGGCCAGAATCCCTGCCAGCGCCTCAGGCCCTTTCTGTCCCGGTATCCCCAGAAACAGAATGCTCTTTATGGCAGGATATGACTCGGTCCAGCCCAGATCGATCAAACCGTTGCAGTTTAACACCAGCACTACCCGTGAAAAGCTTTTGCATACGCTGTCAATCAGGGCTTTTTCCGTTCCGGTCAGTTCATAATCCTCTTCCAGATGGCGGTCACACTCTTCCCCGCCGGCATTCCGTCCAAGCACCAGTACAGCCGTATCCGTAAAATCTGCTGATTTTCTCAACAGCTCCTCCGGCACGGCATATTCCGGGGCAGGCGCATGGTATTTTCCAAAAATTTCATACATCAACCCGCTGTTGACCAGATCCTTTACCCTGGAGAAATCAAATTCCTCTTCCGGGCGTTCCTCTTCTTCTGACGCCTGCGCCTGATACCAGCATTTCAGTTCCTCAGCAGGACATATGCCTCTTTCCATACAGGCAGCTAAAATATGATTGGTTTCTGCACCCTTCACGGCCCCGGAGCCATTCCCGGAAAAGTAAGTAACAAGCTGTGAACGGCCAAAAAAGGCGGCCTTTTGGTTTTTGGAAAAAGGCAGTACCTGTTCCTCATTTTTTAACAGGACTACGGATTCCTCCACAATTTTCTTTACCAGTATTTCATGCCGCATCTGCACGACTCCTCCATCCTTTTTTTGTCATTCCACAGCTGCCTTCGCATAAAACGCCCGATCCTTTCCTGCAATCCATCCGTTTTCCGTTACCTCATAGGAACCGGTCAAACGGATATCATCAGAAGAGCTGCCGATTTCAACCTCAATCGTCCCCTTCTCGATTTTCCAGCGCATATCCTTATCCAGAAAAGCCATCTGGCTGGGTTCGACAGTAAAAACCACCGTTTTTTTCTCGCCGGGCTCCAATCCAACCCTCAGGAAACCAGCCAGCTCCCTTACCGGCCTTGCCATGCTGGCAAAAGCATCATGCAGATAAAGCTGCACCACCTCATCCCCTGCCCTGTCCCCTGTATTCTCCACCTTCAGGGAAATCGTAAGCTTCTCAAAAGGCGCAACCTCATCTCTGGATATCTGAAGCTCGGAATAGGCAAAGGTGGTATAAGAAAGCCCGTGCCCGAAATAGTACCTGGGGGTATGGGGCAGATCCACATAATTTAAAAAACCGATGCTTCCTGTCTGATGCCAGGACGAATTATGGAAATGGTTGTAATAAACAGGCAGCTGCCCCGCGTGATAGGCTGTTGTTACCGGCATTTTCCCGCCCGGATTATAGTCTCCCAGCAGGACACTCACTACTGCCTCCGCTCCGGCTTCCGAAGGGTTCCAGGCTTCAAGGAGCGCATCCAGATACCGGTCAGCCGCATCACTGGAAACAGGTCTGCCGTTAAAATGAACCCCTACCATAGGTTTTCCCAATTCTGCCGCCAGCCTGATAAAGGCATCCTGGCATTCCGGAAGATTGATATCCGCACCGTCCACGCCTTCTCCCATGGATGCCATGGAACAGGTACCGTGCTTGCCTCCCAGGGTTAAAATGGCAACATCCGCTTTCCGCACCGCCTCCAGCGCCTCGGCAAAACGTGAGGTATCCGCTCCGGCTATGGGATAGCCGTAAGCATAAATGATTTCCGCATCCGGCATTTTTTCACGCAGTTCTTCCAACAGGCTCCTGCATCCCGGCTTCTGCCGTTTTAAAATCTCATCAAATTCTTCCGTTTCATCAGACTGGATGTTGGTTCCGGGAACTGTAATTATTTTTTTATTGTCCACATTTTCGCTGCCGCTGACACCGGCTATGGAATTAGCAACCGCATAGGTGGATTCCATCATACACATCTGGGTATAGCCGCCGAAAAATTTCCTCGCACAGTCGGCATGAGGGCCGATCAACGCAATTTTTTTCGTATCCCTTGAAATGGGAAGCACCCCTTCATTTTTTAAGAGAACCATTGATTCTTTGGCTGACTGCAGGGATACCTCCCTGTCCTTCTCATGGGAAAACGCCTTCCGCAGTTCCTCCCCCTGCAAAGCAAAGGGATGTTCAAACAGCCCCATACGGAACTTTGCGGTCAGGACACGCAGCACTGCCCTGTCTAACAGCGCCATATCCGCCTCCCCTTTGGCAAACAGTGTGGCAAGCTTATCGTTATAGCCCGCAGGATTTGGCATTTCAACATCCATCCCTGCTTCCATACACAAAAGCCCCGCCTCCTCTGCTGTTTCTCCCACATGCTGACAGTTATGTACGTTGCCGATTGCGCCATAGTCGCTGACGCACAGTCCGTCAAAGCCCATCTCTTCCCGCAGAAGCTTTGTCAAAATGGTGCGGGAAGCGGATACCGGTTCTCCGTTTAATGTGCAGTAGCAGGGCATAATCCCGCGCAGATTGGATTCCGTAATGGCTGCCTGGAAAGGCTTACCATAGATTTCCTCAAGCGTTCTTTCCGGAGTCATGCTGTTTGCCCCATGGATACCGCCCTCCGAGTTATGAAAAGCCAGAAAATGCTTCGCCACACTCTCTGTCCTTCTTCCTGCCGTTTCTCCCTTTTGGATGCCTCTTGTATAAGCCGTTCCCATAGCGGAAGCCAGCACCGGATCCTCACCATAGGTTTCCCCCTGCCTTCCCATGCGGGAATCCCTGGAAATATCCAGAACCGGCGCCAATACATGGGTAATGCCGCAGACCGCCTCCTGACGGCTGACAATTTCCGCAATTTTTTCTTCCAGCCCGGTGTCAAAAGAGGATGCTCTGCCAATACCGGAAGGAAAGCTTGTTGCATCCTGGATAAAAGCGCCGCAGAGTCCCTCCATATGAAAAATTGCGGGAATATGATGCTCGCTGTTAGCCATCACAATCTCCTGAACCTTCCGCTGCCACGCTGCCGCTTCCTCCAGCGTTTCCATGCGGCGCATTTCCAGGGTGCTGACCTCACCGATTCCATATTTTGTCTGTTCGGAAATATAATCATAATCAAAGCATACCCTGTCAAACGGGAAAACACAGTTTACCTGTCCCATCTTCTCTTCCAGGCCCATTTCTTCTAACAGCAACTTCGCCCGCTCCTCGGGGCGTAAGCCTGTATCCTTATATTTTTCGCTCATATAAATCCCTTTCTTTTGCTTACTCAGTACTGGAAAAGTTCCACCTGATAACATACCGGCTGTTCCATCATCAGCATCGCCATATATTCATCTCCGTTCATTTCCAGCTCCGGCACAAATATGCCATTCCTCAGCTGGCCTTTTTCCATTTTCAGGAAGCTTACTTTCTTTTTCCTGCCCGCTTTTGGATGGAATATAAATTTGCTCATCATGCCAATGAGCAGGAATCTGTTTTTCCCAAGTTCGTACACAACTCCTGCAGCCGCTGGACATCCTGCAGTTTTAGGAAAATAGTCCACTTCCAAATCATAATCTTTAAACTGGAAAAAGGCTCCCTGGTCATTTTCATCCCTCTGCAGCCAGCATTGCATATGATCCGTGCCGCGCATCTGTAAATACAGTGGTTTCATTTGTTCAAACAATCCATAAACTGCTGATAATGCCTGTCTGCTGCCTGTTAAATCAAAGGATAATGGATCCATTTTTAAAGCCTTGATCATTTCCTCCGTAGGAGTGCTGACATTTTCCGTATCTTCCCCCAAATCTTCAATACCAAAGGGTGAATAACACAGGGCGTTATGCTTTACCAGAGCATACAGGGCATAGGATGCCGTTACCGCATCCTTGCGTATCTCCGGAACCAGCAGCGGATTTCCTTCATATCCATACTCATCCATCACTTTAGCAGCATAGGGTACATAAATGTCCGGCGCCAGCGTAAATAAAGAAGGGGCTGCCAGCTTCCAGACCTGATGCATTTTTCTGACCGGGCCTCCTGAGGGATAGGAACCTGCATACCAGGGAAATTGATACAGCCAGGCATTCGTAAAGCAGGGCAGAGGATATTCGCTTCGGCCTGCTGCCGTGATTTTCTCTACGGCTCCGGCCATATGGCAGGCCATGAAAACTTCCTCCGCATCCTCCCCGAAAACCTCCTTCCATGTACCCGGCCTTTTTTGTGCTGCAGGAAGCTCCAGAAGTATTTCCGGCACTGGCCGCACAAATTCCTCCCTTGCTTTTGCGCAATAATCACAAGGCGTTCCCAAAAGACCTGTCTCATTTTCCACCTGCATCATAATCACAGTAGAGAATTCTTCATCAATAGCGCGGATGTGCTTCATAACATGGGCAAAAGCATTGGCATCCTTGCCTACAGCAGCTTCGCATAAAGGCGAAATGGTATTCAGCTTTTCTCCATATACTGTTTCCACACGAAAGTAAGTCTCACAATTCTGCTTTATCCAGTCAGGCACATAGGTGGATTCCGCATTTTTCCATAACCCAAACCATAAAAAAACCAAATGCTTCTTCTGCTCTCTTGCCTGACAAATCAGCCCATCTAAAAGTGTAAAATCAAAAATACCCTCCTGTGCCTCTATCCGGTTCCAATAAAGCGGAACAACTAATGTATTTAAATTCATTCCTGCAATCCTGGGCCACACCTCCTTCTCCATATACAAAAGACTCTCGGCACTGGAGTTATGTACTTCCCCGCTTAATGCAAAAAAGGGAACGTCTTTTACATAAAGTGTGGGAATTCCTCTGTCTGTCCTGATTTCCGGTATACCACTCATATCCTGTCCCTCCTTTTACAGCTTTTCACCGTTTTCCTGTATCACACCGGCATACCATAGCGCAGAGTCCTTGAGTGTACGCCCCTGCGTGCGGTAATCTACATATATCAACCCAAACCGTTTGTCATAGCCCTCCGCCCATTCAAAGTTATCCAGAATTGACCAGTACAGATAACCGATGACCGGATACCCTTCATCAACAGCACGTTTTAAGCCTTTTAAATAGCCTTTGAGATATTCAATCCTCTGCTGATCATGTATTTTGCCGTCACTCATGACAAAATCTACATTTGCCATGCCGTTCTCCGTAATCATAATCGGCAGGCCGTATCTTTCATGGTAAAAACGGACTGCCCAATACAGGGCATCCGGCGTAATTGCCCAATCCATTGCCGTACGGGGAATTCCCGGATATAATGCCGGATTCGGACCGAAGTCATCGTCGTAATTGTTGGCTTTATAGCAGTTATAGCCCATAAAATCCAGGGGCTGATGAATCTGTCCCAAATCTTCCGTACTGATAATTCTTTCCATCTCAGGATGCAGTTTCCCCTTTACTGCGGGTTCCAGCCACCAGTTAACCGCCTTACAGCTCACACCTTCCGGGAAGGTGGCTGTTCTGGCTTTCTCGATTTCTTCCTCCGTTTCCGCCCAGGGCATGTATAAGGTGCCATCCATGGCAATCCCAATCTTGGAAGGCAGAATGGCTTGTTCTCTGATGACACGCACAGCTTTGCCGTGGGCCAGCAGAATATTTTTCGTCAGAGCGCAGATCCGCTCTTTTGCTTCTGGTGTTCCTGCTTTGCACTGTTCAAAGGGAGCATGGACACCATCCATATAGCCTGCTCCCAGGAAAGTAGATACCTCGTTTAATGTCATCCAGACGGATATTCTGTCCGACAGGGCTTCCACCACAATTTTTACATACTCTGCAAAATAATCGCTGACCTTATCACAAAGCCAGCCTCCCTGCTCATGAATCCACATGGGCAGATTCCAGTGGAACAAGGTACACATGGGCATGATTCCTGCTGCCAGCAGTTCATCCACAAGATTCCCATAAAACTCCAGCCCTTTTTCATTGATACAGCCTTCTTCCGGCATAATGCGCGGCCAGCTTACTGAAAACCGGTACGCCTTCAGCCCCAGCTGCTTCATCAGCGCCACATCTTCTTTATAACGGTGGTAATGGTCACAGGCAACATTGCCGTTGTCCCCATGCTTCACATGCCCAGCAGATAAAGCATCCCAGATACCCATCCCCTTCCCATCCTCATTATAGGCGCCTTCCACCTGATAGGCTGCGCTGGCTGCCCCCCATAGAAAATCCTTTGAAAAACTCATTCCCTGCCTCCTTGTCCTGTTCTATATGAAGGATAGCATATTTCCACCTTTTTTCATTGTAAAATAATATACAGAATTATAAAATTACTTTTTTAGTTTCGGCCGCACCTATCCTTTGACAGCTCCAATGGCAATACCTCTGACCAGATACTTCTGAATAAACGGATAAATAAGCATTACAGGCAGAATTCCCATAACATTAATTGCCATACGGATTGATGTGGAGGGAAGCTCCCCGACCGATACATTTCCCCCGGTTCCCATGCTTTGCTTCAGAGATTCCATTTGGCGCTGGATATTTGTCAGTAATACCTGTACACTGTAAAGCTTATCATCATTAATATAATACAAACCGTTCATCCAGTCATTCCAATAACTCAGTCCGACAAGCATACCGATTGTTGCCAAAATGGGAAGCGCCATGGGAAGCACGACCCGGAACAGAATACGGAATTCGTCAGCGCCGTCGATGCGCGCCGCTTCTATCACGGCATCCGGTATATTCGCGGTAAAATATGTACGCATCATAATAACATTAAAGGCACCCATGAGCAGATTCGGAACCAGCAGCGCCAGAATTGTATTCTGAATATGAAAGGTACGCGTCCACATGATATAGGAAGGCACCAGACCGCCGGAAAACAGCATGGTAAAGAACAGGAAGAAGGCAAAAAAATTACGCCCCGGCAGTTCTTTCCTGGAAAGCGGATAAGCATAGAGAATTGTAATAATCAGATTGCTCAGCGTACCTACTGCCGTTACAATAAAAGAAATAACATAGGAACGCAGCAGGGCTCCCGAACCCGTCAGCAAATATTGATATGCATAGAGGCTGAATTCTTTCGGGAAAAAGGAATATCCGTTGGCAATCAGTGACTTCTCCTCCGTAATAGAGGACATAACAAGCAGTATAAAAGGGGCCACGCTGCAGACCGCAATGAATATCATAACGAAATGCGCAAATATTTGAAAACCTTTTTTCTTTTCTACCATTTTTAACTCCTCCCTAAAACAGAGAACTGTCACTGTCTATTTTGCGAACTATCATATTTGCAGTGAACACCAAAACAAAACCTACAATGGACTGATATACGCCTGCCGCCGAAGACATTCCAATATTGTTGGTCTGCATAAGCCCTCTGTACACATACGTATCGATCGTATTTGTTACTTCAAGCAATGCGCCGGAATTCATCGGGATCTGATAAAACAAACCAAAGTCCGAACGGAAAATATTGCCCAGATTCATCAAGGTCAATATAATAATTGTGGATTTCAAACAAGGCAGGGTAATATATGTAATCTGGTGCCAGCGATTGGCGCCGTCCATGACTGCTGCCTCGTAAAGACTATGATCTATGCCACAGATGGTGGCATAATAAAGGATACAGTTATAGCCGACCATCTTCCAGGTATTTACCAGCACAAGGATAAACGGCCAGTATTTTGGCTCGCTGTACCAGCTGACGGGTTCCAGGCCAAGCGCCGGAAGAAGCGTATGATTCAAAAATCCGCTGCCGTTGCTAAGGAATGCAAAGACAAGGCAGCTGACCACCACCATTGAAATCAGGTACGGAATCAAAATAATGGTCTGATACGTCTGCTTTGCGCGTTTGCTGCGGATTTCATTTAAAATAATAGCCACCGAAATTGCCAGCACCGCCCCCAAAATAATAAATACCAGATTATACAAAACCGTATTGCGTGTAATGAGCCATGCATCGCTTGTCTTAAAAAGGAATTCAAAGTTTTTCAACCCGATATTCGGGCTATGGTAAAGGCCATCCCGGACATTATACTGTTTAAAGGCAACTGCAATGCCGGTCATGGGAATATAGTTATTAATGAGCAGATAAACCGTACCCGGAAGAAGCATCAGGTATAACGGCCAATAGCGTTTCAGTGAGCGTAAAGCTTTCTGCATGATATCTATTCCTCCTGTTTTGATAGAAAACGGCGGCACGGATATTTCCGCCCGCCGTTCAATCAGCTTCAAATCATATTTACTGTGCCAGGAATGCGTCAAGCTGTGCCTGTTTCTCAGCAATGATAGTATCAAGGCCGGCCGCTTTCAATTCTTCATTGAACTTCGGCAGCGCTTCCTCAGGATCCAGTTCCCCCCAGCGCAGCCCCACATCATACTTGGCAATTACATTATTGCAGGCGGTAATCTCATTTAAAACACTGGAATTATCAAAACGGAATCCAAGTGCAGGGCTTACACTTGCACTATTGCTGAATTCAATGTTCTGTGCCCAGATATCCGGATCAGTCCCTTCATAAACTGCGGCAAGAGAACTGTTTGGCCAGGGCCAGTCCATGGAATCCCAGGTACTGCCCTCCAGGGAGCGGACAGAACTGCGGCTGTCGTCCGTATACTCGTAATGTACTCCCTCAATACCATTGGTAAGCAGATTTGCAATTTCCTTATTTGTATACATCAGATTCCAAAGCTGCATCGCCTTTTCCGGATGCTTTGATACAGAAGGAATGAAGAAAGAAGATCCTCCGGCATCTGATGTTATAAACGGGCTTACAAGCTCTATAACAACCCCTTCTTTACCCCAATCCTTGGAAAGCTGCTGCGATTTTAAAGGCCCGTTATTCTCAAACGCGGCAAAGCCTACGGAGCTGCACAGATTATTCTCATTGCTGGTGGTAACATCCGGCATGAGAAGCCCGTCCTGTTTCCACTGATACATCATTTCACAGAATTCACGATAAGAATCCGTTTCGTACATATTTACAACCTTCGTACTGCCATCATGCACGTTCTCCAGAATACCGAGCGCATCCCAGAAACCGGTGCCAAGGTTATCAAAAGCAAAGGTTTTCTGCATGCCGCCGCCTGCCCAGCTGTTTACCACAGGGTACATATCAGGATGGGCTTCTTTTACCCGGACCAGCAAATCATGCATTTCCTCCCAGGTCTTAACAGTCTTGGGATCAACCTCAAGCTCTTCAAGGATGTCCTGACGCACCGCCATACCGTAACTATTTGCAAAGCAGGTTACATTAGGAATGGAATACAAAGTACCATTTACTTTTCCCATAGCCAGATTCTCTTCACCAACAGCTGACACAGCATCCTGTCCGTACTGCTCCACCAGCTCCTCAAGGGGTGTTGCCATTCCGTTATTGACAAGTGTGACCAGGCCGCCTGAATAGGTATGATAATTAACCAGATCCAGCTGCTCACCGGAGGTAAGCGCAAGATTCAGTTTTTCACCGTCACCGCTTCGCACAAGCTCGATTTCTACACCGATTTCGTCCCGTGTAATCTCATTAATTGCTTCCGCCACTGCTGCACAATCATCAGAGGTCGCCGTGTAGCCAAAGCCCCAGACACGGAGTTTTACTATTTCGTCATTATCTGTTTCGCTCCCGGCTGCTGCAGAAGATGCGTTTTCCGCTGCCGAAGTACTGCCTGCCGCCCCTGTATCACTGCTGCCTCCGCAGCCGGTGATAGGAAGTGTCAGCATTGCAGCGGTGAGAACTGTCATTCCCAACCTGTTTAAAAAGTTTTTCATAAAATTGCTCCTTTCATCATTACCATCTCGGATAACTGTTAAATCAATTTTATCTTTTATACGGCTGCCTCTCTGTAATTTATCCGAAGAGAATTGTTGAAAATCCGATGTATGGCTGTACCGCAAAGGAAGCTGATGTTAAAAATCCTACTTCCGGATGTTGCTTTTCCGACTTTTCCCCAAAACCTTCTTATAATATGCTATAATCCCTGAAAAAGAAGCTGATTGAAATATTTGAAACACAATAAAAATACAGGGAGTGCTTACAGTATGAATGTTTTTTCCAAGAGTCATAATACAACATCCTTCCGCAACACGGCAATATTGACTATGTCAGTTATCGTACTCCCGCTGTTCATCGTTGTGGTACTTTTTGATGTGTATACCGTCTGGCAGCAGAAGACCGCTGTCCGCAATTCCCGTTACAGTACTCTTTCTGCATACCAGGCGCAATTTGAAAATACGCTCCGTGTAACCGAGGACTTTTTAACCGATACCGTTGTAAACAGCATGGATTTTGCTTCCATTATTTACGCCAGGACAAAAACAGATGCATATGTGGCATCCCAGGCAGTCGGGGTTCCATGTAAGGTACAGCTGAAAGCCAATGAACTTTTAGGCAGCTTCTGTACCTATTCCAAAGCCTTTGATTATTATCGGATCTCATATACCGGCTCCTATCCCCAGTCAGATCTTGCCGTTCTGCGCGCAGCGGTCATGGCTGCTGCCGAAGCCGGGTCCTCGGCAGCCGGATGGATTCCTCTTTCCTTCTCTGACCGCACTGTGCTGTTAAATACCTATGTACGCAACCAAACTGTTTTTGCCGCTATGATAGATCCGGCCCGGCAGAGCTATTCTGTGCTGGGTGAAAATAATCTGATTTTTTACATTATGCAGGACGGAACTCCCTATGCTTGCAATATTGCTTTTCATGCAGATGCCATTCCCCTCCCCGGAAAAGATACCGGTGTTACTTTTCAGGCTGATAACGGCAGGAAATATGATTTAACCTTCCTTCCCCTTTCCCGGGAAAACGGATATATTGTCTATGCCACGCCTTCCGTTTCTTTGTTAAAAATGCTCAACTTCACCCAGCGCGTACTGTTGGCGATTACCCTGGGACTGCTGATTTCCATTCCTCTCTGCTGGCTCAGCCTGCGGCAGTTTATACTGGAGCCCTTAAACACCCTTACCCAAACCACGCAGGCCATCCAAAACGGAGATACACAGATCCGGGTGCCGCAGGAATCCAGAATCCAGGAAGTAAATGATATTTCCGGAACCGTTAATACCATGCTGGATATTATCCGCCAGCAAAAGATCGATTTTTATGAACAGAAGCTGGAAACCCAGCAGGCACAGCTGCAATATTTACACATGCAGATCCGTCCCCACTTTTTCCTGAACTGCCTGAATATGATTTACTCCATGGCCGGAGAAAAAAAATACGCTGACATCCAGGAATTGATTCTCGATCTTTCCACGTATCTGCGCAGTACCTTTAAAAACAGCTTCAAGCCAGTCTCTCTGGAGGAAGAAATACGGTCCGTAAACAGCTATATCCGTATCCAACAGATTGGAACGGAACTGCCGCCGCAGCTGGATTTTGAAATAGATGCTGACATTTCACAGGCATCCATTCCGCCCCTGAGTATTTTAACCTTTGTGGAAAATTCCATTAAGCATTCCTCGCTGATAGATACCCCTTTGGAAATCCGTATCAAGTGCCGGAAGCTTGCCAGCGAGGACGGCGGTTACTTAAACATTACAGTTACTGATAACAGTGCCGGCTTCCCTGCAGAAATCCTGAAAACACTTAATGGCCCGGCCAATGAGGTATACAATGATTATCATGTGGGCATAGCCAATCTGAAGCAGCGGCTGCGTCTTCTGTATGGGGAAAAAGCCACTCTGTATTTCAGAAATCTGGCCGGCGGCGCCTGTGCTGAGCTATTTCTTCCCATACATGCAAACATTTCCGGAGGTGATTTACAATGACTGTTCTCCTGGTAGACGATCAAATAAGTATTTTAAGCGGTCTTATGTCCGGATTGGACTGGGATGCTTTGGGAATTACATCCGTCAGAACTGCAGGCAATGCCATCCAGGCCAGGGAAATACTGGAAAAGGAACGAATCGACGTTCTTTTATGCGATATAGAAATGCCCGGAGAAAATGGGCTTTCCCTTCTGCGATGGGCACGCAGGCAGGGAATGGACTTTGTCTGTATATTTCTTACTTCTCACGCTGATTTTATGTATGCCAAAGAAGCCATCAAGCTCAACTGTTTCGACTACATTCTGCAGCCCGCACGTTATGAGGATATTCAGTCCACCGTGGCAAAGGCGATTCAACGGGTAAAAAAAGAACATGCGGAAAAAGAACTGGAGCAATATGGAACGCTTGCCAAGCTGCACACCCCCGGCCTGCTTCAGAACCTGTTCAGCGACTGGGCCGCCGGCAAAACACTTTCCATTTCTGCTTTACGCGATGTGCTCCGGCGGTTGGGAAAGGAGGTTACCCCCGCAACTGACTGTTTTTCCATTTGGGGACATATACTGCGGTGGCATACCCTGCCCTGGCCCGCCCAGGAATGGAACTTCGCCCTCAACAATATCGTCACTGAGGTATATGAGGAAAAACATTACGGAATATTATCTTTTACGATTGACTCTACATCTATGGGGTGGCTTATCTACGCACCGAACGGACGCTTCACCGATCCGGATACCGTACTGGAGCCTTTAAGCAGAGCCTACCCCATAATTTCCGGACATATGCACTGTGATATCGCATTTTACTGCAGCCCGGCGGTCCCGTTGAATCAGCTCAATACACTGTCAGAGGGGCTGCTTCAGGCAAAAAGGGACAATGTCCTGCAGACAAGCGGAATATTCAGTACCGGTACGGCCGATTCACAGCCTCATTTTGCCAGGTATGCGGATAACTTACAGATACGCAGATGGGAAAACCTTCTTGCAGAAGGGGACGGGCATACTGTATGTGAGGAAGTATATCATTTTTTTAATGACGCCATCAAAAAAAAGCAGGTAAACCACAGATTTCTCCATATCTTCTGGGTTCAATTCCAGCAGATTATACTTAACGCGTTAAATACTCCGGGAAGGGAGCTACAAAAAATCCTGCCCCTGCTGGAACGGGGCGAGAATGCCCGTTCCCTGCCGGAAATGCGTGAAGTCGTTAAGGAGACGACCCATTACTTCCAGTCAGAGGAAGGCTCCTGCGGAAATGAAAAAAATGCAGTGGAACGGGCCAAAATCTATCTGGAAAATCATATAGACCAGCCCTTGTCCGCAGCAGATGTGGCCGCTGCATTGTTTATGAATGCCGATTATCTGTCCCGTCTGTTTAAAAACGAATGCGGTATTACGCTCAAAGAATATATTTTAAAAATCAAAATGGAATCGGCCCGGAACCTGCTGCAAACCACCGCTCTTCCCGTCAGTGTGATTGCCTCAAAACTAGGATATGATAATTTTTCCTACTTTTCCCAGGCCTATCGGAGAGTTATGGGGGTATCTCCTACGGATGAACGGAAAGACTGAACTACCTTTCTATTATTATGCATGAAAAAAGCGGCATCAGCTGCCGCTTTTTTCATGCTTATAATTTTATACGCTGCACTATATCTCTTTACCATCCGCTTTTTTCGCCCGCCGTTCAGCAAGCTCCGCCTGTATCTGCGGCAGCTTCTTCTCCAGGTCAAACCCACGGAAAACAAAATACATCAGAAGATTTGTCACAAGCGGCAGATAATTGGAAAAGCCGTATATTGCATATCTCATGGAAGTGGTTGCAACCTGCAGCGTGGCATCATAGGCGCCGATTGCCAAAAAGGCGGACAGGATAACGGAGGCAATTCCGCCGCCAATCTTATTTCCAATGCCGATGGCTCCTGAGGAAACCGCCACAAGCTTTTTATCATACTTATATTCATTATAGTCTACTGCCATTGCCAGAAGCACACCGTAAAGACACATCAGCGGAATCTGTACAAAGCTGCCGATTAGCCCCACAATAAAATATACTCCCATATTTGCCGGGACTGCACAGCGGACCGCAGCGGTAAATGCCGCTCCCAGAAGGCCGATATTGACGGTCTTTTTTACACCCATTTTGGAAATAATCGGTTTAGACAAAAGAAATCCCGCCACAGTTGCCAGCATACCGAACGCTCCCATCAGGGCAACCAGGTTATCGTTTCCGAAAATCCACTTGCAGTAATATGCACCGGATGTGCCGGAAATCGTATTCGTTATCTGTGTAATGATATTGAAGCTGAGTACAATCACCCAGTACTTGTTTTTAAAGAGGAGCCGGACTGCTTCTTTCAGCGGAACTGCTTCCTCCTCCTCTTGTGCAGCCTTTGCGGAATCCTCAACAAATTCCGCCTTACGTCCATTGTTATAGCAAATCAGAAGAAGCAATAAAACCAACAGGGCAATTACAACGCCATACTTGATCCATGCATTCTGCGTCCCTCCCAATATATTGGTCACGGGAATTGTCGCAATGGCAATCATCATGCCTGCGCCATAGCTTCCTACCGCACGGAATACCCCCATATTTTCCCGCTCACTCTGGCTGTTGGTCCGTACTACCATCACAGCGGAAAAGGGGGTTCCGATAAGTGTCCCGCAGACAGCCGTCAGGAGGATATTGGTAACCATCACATAGATAAGGGCCGGTATCTGTCCCGCCTGGATCGGTACCGTAAACATCAATATGATAACTATGGAAAGCGGCACTGCCATACGGATCATCCATTTATAATATTTTCTGTTCCCGCCTTTTGAATGGTCAATTATGTTCCCGACCCAGATGTCCGTCAGTGCGTCCACAACCTTGGAAATCAGCATCATCAGCCCTACGCCGCCCACAGCCAGCCCAACCTTATCCGTGTAAAAATAGGTCAGCTGTCCTACCAGGTTTCCCATCAGCCCCAGGGCAAACTGTCCGCCCATATCAGCCATATAATCCCGTTTTCTCATTACCCGCTTCACCCCGGCTTTATCAAAACCGAGGTCTTTTTTTGTTCTGCTCATCTCTTCCCTCTCCTTTGTTTCAATCCGCTGTTTTCTTATCTATATGTAAAATATAATTTGCTCCAGCAAACTCTCCCGTCAGCTTGAAGCGAACGCCCTCCCGCGTCTTTTCACCTTCATAGGTACCAATCGGTTCCCCTACCGGATTTAAAACCTCAAGCCTCGCCGCTTCCGCTTTCACCAAAAGGGTTCCTTCCAGCGTTTCCACGAACAATTTCCCCTGAAAAGTCACAGCCGTAAAGGAAATGCCCATCATTGACGGTCCGGGGTTATAGACAGTTTCGTCCATGCCCGTCGTCCCCAGGGCGGTCAGTATAAACTCCTTTGCTTCCGACAACAGCTCCTTATCTTCTGGCAGCAGCGCCAGGGAAATCCGTTCATTTTTTACCTGCACGTAGATTTCATCGGAAAGAGCAATTGTTTCGGATGGCGCGCCGCTGAAATAGCTGCAGTAAGGCGTACGGATACTAAACTGCGCATGATCCGGATCAAAAACCAGCTCTTTTGTATCCGAAACCAGGGTCCCGTCTGCCAATCCGGCGTCTTCAGGAACCACTCCCCATTTTTTCAAAGCCCTGTCCAACAGCTCTGCGAATTTCCGGTAATCGCCGTTTCCTGCAATTTTGGAAATTTCATCAAATACCAGCGCCTTTTCTCCCAGATGTATGCCAGGTTGTATTTCTTCCGTATTTTCCGAGGCCTGTACCAGACGGTTTTCTTCTCTGCAGCGGCGGAAGGCATCCCGATATGGCGACCATGCATAACAGACCGCATGCTTCGCCTCTGACAAATCCGCGCCATTCAGGAATCCTGCGTTTACAGCCACATCCGCATTTCCTCGATAGCTGTTTCCCCCGTCCAGAAAAACATTCCGCATCCCGGTAACATAGGGCAGAAAGGTATTGGGCATGGCATGCCAGTTCGGCAGTGTCAGCAAATCCTCCTGCGTATGTACTACCTCCACCCTGTTTTTCGACGGGGCTATCAGGCCTTTTAAAAAGACGGACGCCATGAAGCCCCACTGACAGATAACAGCCGGATCATTATAGCAGTCAAATACATTCCAAATCTCATCAGCCGGCTGATCATCCCAGCATTCCGAGGTATGATGGTTGTACAGGATCAGGCCGTCCCAGTCGTTCAGGCAGGCATAAGCCGCCGTATGTACGAATGCCGTGGAATGAAAGGGATGCTCCCCATATTCATTCCATTCACTGATCATGAATGGCTTCCCTTCCACAACTGCAGTGGCTGCCAGGCTCGGAATTGTTGTTACAAGAGAGCCTATGCCGGTCTGCATGGTCAGCGGATTGACGGAAACATACTCCGTCGGGCCTGCCACTATAAATGTGGTATCCTGAAAAGGCAGAAGGGGATGGTTGAAATAGCTGTTATTTTCCATAAAATCACCATCCGTATGCCCATATACATCCGCCGCACCGCCAAGCAGATTGCTGGCGACTATCGGTACCTTAACCCCCAGGGAGCGCAGATAATTTTTCATATCCCGATAAAACCGCCGGTTAGCCTGGATGCCGAATTCCATATAATCCGCATAGCGGGCCGGACCGCAGGGGGCATCCCACTGTCCCATAGGGTCGTTTACGGGCTGTACAAAGCTCCCCTCTGCAATACGCACCGTTCCAAGCCCCGGATCCTCATCCTCCGCCAGCGCGCAGCAGCCATTCAGGGTCCATGCCTTTTTGAGTTTTTCGCAGGTATCATATTTCATGAGAAGAAAATGATTGAATTTCCTCTGAACCTCATCCCGGTAGGGCTTCAGAGTTTCTATCTCTTTGCATTCCGCAGTTCCCTTAATGGCAGATTCTTCATTTGTCATCTGTACGGTGATCACCGCAGGATCGTCCTTCATGGCCAGACCCGTATAAGGATTCACATGGGTAAGCAGCTTTTGTGCATATTCTTTCTGCAGTTCAATCAGGCGGTCATTGAAAACCGGAAAGCATTTTGTACACAGCGGCATGCCCCCGGGATAGTCTAAACCATCGCCCTCCTGGAAATCTCTTGCAACCAGCAAATCAATATGAAGATAAATCCCTTTTTCTTTTAATTTTGCAAAAAAATAATCAAAGCGATCCAGGCCTTCTTCGCAAAAATTCCTGGTGTTTCCTTTGGCATAATCTATCAAAGGCGCTTCCTTACAGCTTGTCCAGGTGCGCGCCTCCTCTCCCACAGGCGCATCCGCCGCATGCAGACGGATTACGTTAACCCCCATGCTTGCAAAGCGCTCAGCCAGTTTATCCGCAGTTTCATGATCCGGCGTATTTGACCGCGCCGCCACATTAAATCCCAAAAATCTTGCCCTCGTCCCATCCTCAAAATAGAAATGGCTGTCTTTTACCCGGACGAAACCATGTTTCCCTGCCGGGGCATCCAGCAGATGGGAAAAATTGAGCGCCCCTGTGTTCGGCTCTGCCTTATGAATCCTGATTCTTTGCTTCATACCTTCCGCTCCCTTTCCTGTAAAGCTTCCTGAAACCGGCAGCAATGACACCGCCGGACAGACTTTGCTGTTCTTAGGGGATCATATCACAGGGATTGGAAGAGTTATTACAAAATAAAGTTTGTAATTATAATATTGGGTATTGAACTTCCAATTTACACCGCTTATACTGAAAATATCAGGGCATGAAATTCCTGTCCATGCATCCGGATAATTAAAATAGCAGAGGAGGAACAGCATATGGACTATATCGCTTTTTGCAGAAATTATTTTGATGTGACAAAAATACCGGTCAGCCTTTTAAAAAGCGGCTATGTCGCCTACTCCTCCATTGCCGAGCACCTGTCCATCGAGCCGCAGACCTTCTGGCAGATGTGGCCTTCTGAGCAGAACCCGGAATTCTGTTACCTTTCTCCCGATATCGAATACGGGCGGGTTACCGTGGAAAATACGGACTATGAGGTAATTCTCGGCCCCGCCTTTAACCTCCCGCTGACAGAAGAGGTGCTGCGGGAATATATGCGTGAACAGGCGCTTTCCCTGGAGTGCCGGGAGATAATGGCGGAGTATCTCTATACAATCCCCCTCATCAGCCACAGGCAGTTAGCAAGGCACCTGAACCTGATCCACCTGTGCTTAAACCATAAGGTTACCAACGCAGATGATCTTTATAAACAGGATACGACCCTTCTGGCAGGCAGGGAAGAGCAGCATTTACAGCAGCTTCTGGACAACCAGGAAAATGAAAATCTGCATAACAGCTACTATTTTGAAATGGAATTATATCAGTATATACGGGATGGCAGCGAAGAAAGGCTGAAGGAGTTCCTTTCCGCAGACAGGACAACGCCGAAAGAAGGGAAAATGGCAAGCACCCCGCTGCGCCATGCAAAAAACCTTTTTATCAGCGCAGCCGTCAAAGCGGGTATGCTGGGTGCAATCCCCGGCGGAATGGATATTGAAAAAGCCTATCAGCTTATCGATCTTTACATACAGGAATGCGAACAGCTTTCCCGAATTGAGGCAATACATGCACTGCAGTATTCCATGCTGATGGATTTCTGCCGCCGGGCCGGAGAATCCCGTATCCCGGAGGGTATCTCCTCAGAAGTCTATGTCTGCATGAATTACATCCGCAGCCACACCAATGAGCCCATCAGCCTGGAGGATGTAGCCGCACAGATCAGCCGCAGTATTTCCTATATCACCAAACGGTTTAAAACGGAGCTTGGCATTAATGTGGGCGCTTTCATCACACGCTGCAGGCTTGAGGAGGCAAAAAGCCTGCTGACCCACAGCAATAAAAGCCTGGCTGAAATCAGCAGTTATCTCTGTTTCTCCAGCCAGGCCTATTTTCAAAATGTATTTAAGAAAAAATATGGAATCACGCCAATGCAATACCGTAAGCAGGGGAGGCGTCTATAAATCACTTTTAAACCTTTTCAAAAGTCCATATACTTTCCCAGCAGTCCTCCCCATATTCCGGCGACAGATATATTTTCAGCATAATTTCCACTCCGTCCGGCCGTCTGTAAAGCAACTCCGGTTCTTCGCCGCCATTCAGCCGTTTTTCAACGTTGTCATAATCCAGCAGCTTCAGAAATGGCTGACGGTATTCCTCCAGTACGAAAGTCTCCACATAGATTTTTACAGCTTCGCTGAACTTTCCTCCGGATTGTTCCGCCGCGGCGTCAAAGTATGAAGGGATATAAATATAACGGAAGGTATCGATTTTTAAATCCACAATATAAACACCCAGATATTTGGAGGAAAGAACCGACCGGAAAACGTCCAGATCCCTTTTTTCCATAAGCGTCTTTTCCAGTTTTCTGTTCATACCGCGTATATTCTGTATATCTCCCGTATCCTCGTGATAGCAGCGTTTTGCTTCAAACATATTCCTTTCGGCCTGTTTTACCATTTCATAAATGAACGGCTTGTTTTTCATGCTTTCCATGCCAACGGAAATATGATACCCTTTTTCTTCTATACGCTTCTTTGCATTCCGTATTTTCTGCTTTACCTGCCCGGAAGCAGGGGCGTAACAGAACGCTACGAACTCATCTCCGCCGATACGGTAGGTATCCTCATCCCCAAATTCTTCCTTTATTACCTTTGCCACTGTTTTCAGCAGATTATCTCCCGCTTCATGGCCGTACTGGTTATTTATGTCGTGCAGGCCATCGGCATCCACATAAATGCAGAAGAAATTGCTGTCGGTGTTATTTTCATAGCTTTCCAGCGCACTCTGGTAGCTGTTCCGGTTTTTCAGCCCCGTCAGCTTATCCCGGATTCCCATTTCCTCCGCTTCCCGGAATGAGATAATATTTTTTACAGCCATGGAGAAGCTGAGCATAACGCAATCCAGTAATTCAGTGGAAGAAAAACGCTGCCCCATATTGGCAACGCCAAGCGTCCCGATATGGGCATGATCCGGATCATCCACCGGAATGCTCATCAGGCTTGAAATCCCAAGCTGCCTGAGCTTCTGATATTCTGCCACGCCTTCTGCGTCCATTTCCTTCTTATCATAATAGATAATTCTGCCCTGGCAAAGAAGCCTGGAACAAAGCACCGGAAAATCCTCTTTGCCGTACGGATCCTTCACATCCTGCGCCGTTCCTCCCCAGGTGTACATTTTTTCAGTCCCATTTTCATTATAAATAATGAAAAATGCATATTGGGCTGAATGCTTTTTTGCAATTATGCTTAAAGCTTCCCCAATCCGTTCCGTGCTCCTGGCAGCATTAAAAAGTATCTCTTCTATTTTTAATATGTATTGAACACGGCCCAGTTCCTTTTCCCTTTCACGAAAAGTCTTTCTTATTTCCCAAAACACAAACAGAAGATAAAGTAAAAATACAGTTGTTTCAAATATAATAAAATGTCTTAATATAAAACGGATATTTTCCGCATCGCCCAAAACAATATTCTCCGGCTGTCCCAGCATAATCATCCAGTCATTGATTCCGACAGGTTCATACACACAATAAATATATTCCTGCTTTGACCTGGAAAAGAACGCCGTTTTACCCGGATTTCCCCCCTCTATATCCTCCATAACCTGTTCCATGCCATAACCTTTTTTGGCAGTACGGTTTCTGAAGTTCACCTTATTTCCCAGCTCAGAATGTATGGAATCGATTAAAAAAGCGCCGCTTCCGCCCTCCAGCAGCTGGAACGAGGTTTCCTCAGCCAGCTGTCCCGTATACCTTTGTTTCAGCGTATCCAAATCAATAATACCGCACAGAAGCCCCTTTGTTTCTCCATCTTTTACAACCGGTACAAAATAATACAGATAAAACTTCCCCGGCTTCTCCCGGTCTTCAATTCTGCCGGAAACATGCGCCCCGGCCGCCGCCTCTTCCGTATAGGAAACGGCTTTCAGTTGTTCCAGGCAGGCTTCATCGTCCGCGTACATCCGGCCGTCAGGAAGTATCAGTACTATTTCATCAAGCAAAATCCCTGCTTTTGACAAAGTAAATAATTCCTTTTTCTCCCCGGGAAGCAACGTATTTTGTTTCGTCATATTATCCGCTATGACTTCCAACAGCTTCAGGTCATATTCTATATCCGTGCGGATATCTGCGGCATATTGAACCGTAGAATCCTGTAATTCCCTGAAACAGCTGCTGACAGCCAGATCAGATATCGCTTTTGTCGCAATCGCCGAAACCGCACTCAGGCAGATTGCAAGGGACAGCGCCATGATAAAATATCTGCGATATTTTCTTTTATTTACTTCACTGCTCTTCTCTTTTCCCAAAGCCTAACCTCCAATGGATTCCGACCGCCCGGCTATGGCTTTTGCCATACCTTGCTTCAATATCCCTTCCTTTACACAAAAAGAAGGAGTCTGCTGAACTCTGTAATCCGACAGTCTCCTTTTTACGCTCTTTCCTTATGCCCTGGACTTCGGTTTATTCTATCACAATCCACGGACAGGTTCAATATTGATAAATGAGTTTTTCCTCAAATTTATAATAATTATTCCTGCACACACTCTCAGTTGCTATTGTTCAGCAAATAAAATATAATTGAAATCAAGCTTATTAGCAGCGGGCGCGTATAAGATCGCAGCAGGAGGAAAGTTCAATGTCAGACTTTGTTGAAATGGATATTTATCTGGTTCAGCCCTCTGAAAGGTACAGGGAAAAAATTGAGGATTTTAAAGAGGAATTTATAAGATCAGGCGATATTTTATATGGTACCGAAAGATTACAGGATACCGAATCCTTTGAACAATGGTTGGAAAGGGTTAGAAGAAACAGATATCAGGAAACTGTTGAAGAGGGGAAGCCACCCTCTTATGAATTTATTGCTGTTCGAAAAAGTGACGATAAAATAATCGGAATGATCAATGTCAGATATAATTTAAAAGAAGAAATGTATAAGTATCTTGGACATATAGGATACTGCATCCGCAAATCTGAGAGGGAAAAAGGATATGCTTCTGAAATGCTGCGTTTGGCGCTAATTGAGGCAAAAAAAATAGGACTGAATAAAGTCCTTCTGACTTGTGACAGCGATAATATAGGGTCTTCGGCAACAATGAAAAAGAATGGTGCTGTTTTGGAAAATGAAGTACCCTATCAAGGAAAAATCACGCAAAGGTATTGGATATATTTATAAGTCTTTGCTGTTTTATAAACAATTGCCTCAGTTCTCACAGAGGGGCCAATTGCCCCTCCGCTGTCTCGTAGCTAATACGATGTTGTGTAAATACTATTAAATAAGATAAGCATAAATGAAGCGTTCTTCTCCTTCTTTTCACTTTTTGCCTCCCGGATAAAACTCATCAAACAAAGCAAGGTAATCAGACAAATATTTCACCTTCGGATCCTGAAACTCAAAGGTTGTGCCGTTCTACACCTGCTCCCCTCTTCGAAGCTCCTCCCAATAATTCCGGATAAGCCCCCTGCGCCAGGCAAGAAATATACTTACTGCAAGAAGGCCTGCCGCCAACAAAATCAGGATTACCGGGTTCATTCCTGTCACATCCAGAAACTTCGTCACGTCATCCCCCATCGGGGCTTTGCCCAGCATGTAAAGCACTGGCACCAAAATCCACGCTGCGGCCGGAATGGAAAAAGCAGCCACGAGCAGAAAGGAAAACAGCCGGTAAAAAAGACTGTCCTTCTTCCGTTGATACAAAAAAAGATAAATAATGGATATCATGGCGGGAAGCAGCATGCCGGCAATATTAAGCATAGCTGAAGTCACCCTGTTGTAGCTTCCCCCCGAAGAATTCATATATGCGCCTGCAATACTGATATGAATCGTGTCCGCCCCGCAAATATATGCAACGGCGGCATGCCCCGTCTCATGGCATAAAATATATAACGGCACAACAATACAGGCACTTACCAGTAAGTATATCAAAATTCTTGCTTTTCTTTTATTAATCATTTTTCTCCCTGTGGCTCTGAAACTTCCCTGTCAATGCCGCTTTTCCCAATATCAGCCCTTCCGCCTGTTTGAATACCTCTTTTTTTACAGATGCCGCAGGCAAATCCATAAAATCACTCAATGCAAAAACTGTAAAAGTGTAATTATGTATTGCTTTGAACGGCGGTTTCGGGCCTTTATAACAATGTCTTCCATAAGCAATTCCTTGAACTGCGCCGGACAGCGCCGCAACCGCTGCTCCTTTTGGAATGGCTTCCGGGACTTCGCTGCATACAGGAATATTCCAGATAATCCAATGGTTGTAGTTTGGAAATAGTGGATGAGAAACATCATCCAAGGTAATCATCAATGCCTTGGTACCGTCAGGAATACCTTCCAAATGTAAAGCGGGTGAAATATCTTCTCCCCGCGCAGTATATTTTTCCGGTATCCATTCCCCTTCTTTAAACGCAGTGCTGGTAATTAACATCAAAAACTCCTTTCCACATTCCGTTTGTTTCATTTTTCATTTTACATGCTCTGGCAGGCTGTCGTGCAAGACCATTTCGTACACGGTATCCTCATCAATCAATTATTTTCATATATGTTCTTTTTCGACATCAATAGGAATAACCACTTTTTCCTATTCCAGGCATATTCATACCGCCTCTTTCAAATACGGTTATATCATTTAATCCGATTATACTTGATTCCCATATATTTATCCACTGTATTCGGAATATACACTTAAAAGATTGTCAGGGAAAATATGGATTGTATGAGTAATCAGTACTGTAAACCGTACAAAATCCCTGCCGCAGTACCGGTAAATGAAAAAACGTTACTGGGGCAGGGATTCTATATACTCGGGAAGCTTAACCCATTATGTATTTATTTTATGCAGCCAAAAGCAATAGCCGCACAGAACAGCTGAACCTCCAGCTATTTTGCAGCGGCTCTGCAGATTAATCCAAAAACACTCTTCTAACCCATACAAACTTTATGCTTCAATGGATATAATTCCGGAAAGTCTGGTATCCACACTGCTGTTTCCAAGGATAATTTCAAACTCTCCCGGCTCCACAACCCATTTCATATCCAGATCCAAAAGCTTAAAGGAATCAAAATCCAGCCGAAACTGCACTTCTTTTTCCTCCCCCGGGGACAGTTCCACCCGGCAGAAGCCCTTCAGCAGCCTGTCCGGCCTCACCACGCTGCTCTGCAGGTCATTCACATAAAGCTGTACCACCTCCGTACCTTCCCTCTTTCCAATATTGCATATCTTTGCGCTTACTCGGAAGTCACAGGGTCCCTTTCCCTTTTCTATCCTCAGATCCCGGTAAGCGAATTGCGTATAACCAAGACCGAAGCCAAAGGGGAACAGTGCGCCGGTACTGCCTTCCAGATACTCAGTGCTTCCCCCCGGCATTCTGGAGTAATAGCAGGGAATATGTCCCACACTTTTCGGGAAGGAAATAGGCAGTTTTCCTGAGGGATTGATTTTCCCGAACAACGCCTCCGCAATGGCCTGCGCTCCCAGTTCTCCGCCGAACCAGGCAACTAAAATAGCATCCATGCTTTCCACTTCGTCACGCAGATCAACCGGCTTTCCGTTTTCCAGCACCAGAACTGCAGGCTTTCCCAAGGCGCCCACTCGTTCCACAAGCTCCTTCTGTTTCCCATAAAGCTTCAGATCGCATCGATCCATTCCTTCTCCGCTGGTCACCTTATCATCGCCACATACCAGAACTGCAACATCACATTCCCGCGCCAGTTCCACCGCCTTTTCCAGGGAAGAATCATGAAAATCCAGACTCAGCGTAAGATCATTTCCATTCACGTCACACACATATTCAATCTCCACCTGATGAACCGCGCCGTTGACAAACCGGAATTCACAGCCTGGCAGTTTCTGTTTTTGATCCCCAAAGCTGTCAATAACACAGCTTCCGTCAACCATTACTCTTACACTGTCACCTGTAGTAAATACCAATCTGCCCTGTATTTCCTCCGCTTCGGTAAATACATGAGTATCCACCCGTAGCGTACATTTCATTCTGACGGAATAACCGGTAAATTCCAGATCCCGGTGAGGCTTTGCCAGTATCCAGTTAAAATTGATACATTCCATCCTGCCTGAACCTACCGTATCGCCTTCAAAATGGTCATTGTTATAAAAGGTCAGCTCCACCCCATCCACATACCAGGACTCCGGCACCAGGCTGATATCCCGGTCTGAGATTCCGCAGCCATCGCACTGTCTGATTATCACATCATTTCCTGCTGCTTTTTTAAGCTCCTCATACAGAGAAGGCACCTTATAGCCATAGGGCACCGAAGAATAGCTTCCAATCCGCTGATGTCCGGAGCTCGGTCCCAGCAGCGCAATGGATTTCACCTGGCCCAAGGGCAGAATTCCCCCCTTGTTCTGCACCAATACCATGGATTCCCTGGCCGCCTGCAGGCTCAGCATCCTGTGCTTCTCGCAGCGCACTACGTTTTTATAATTCTCTTCATCCGTATAAGGATGCTCGAAAAGTCCCAGTTCAAATTTTACGCGAAGGATACGTGACACAGCTTCATCAATCACCGTTTCCTCCAGCTTTCCTTCCCTGATTAGGCTGACCAGGCTTTCTTCCCAGAAGGAATTGGAAAAATCAAATCCCTGAACATCCAGGCCGCCGTCTACAGCCATACGAATACTTTCCCTGGAATCGGCGGTCATATGATGTGCCGTCTTCAGCCTGTTTACCGCGCCGAAATCAGCCCGTACATAACCTCTCAATCCATAACGCTCCTTCAGGATTTCACGCAGGTAGTGACGGGAGCAGATTACGGCTTCCCCATCTATACAATTGTAAGAAGCCATGGCATTGTATGCTCCCGCTTTTTTAACCCCCGCTTCAAATACGGGCAGATAATCCGTTTCTATTTCCCGTCTTCCCACTCTGGCAGGAGAACAATTGGTTCCTCCTTCCGGGATTCCATGCACACAATAGTGCTTTGGTTCAACTGCCACCTTATCCGGACGGCTGATATCCACTCCCTGTTCCCCCGTGACTATGGCGTAGGCCATACAGGAGGAAAGGAAGGTATCCTCCCCAAAGGTTTCCTCCACTCTTCCCCAGCGTGGTTCCCTTGCCAGATCCAAATTGGGCGCCAGGATCTCATGAATTCCCAGGCTCCTTGTTTCCGCCGCAATGGCAGATCCTACCTCCTTTGTCAACTGAGGGTGGAAGGCAGCACCCAAATTAATCGGCATGGGAAAAACCGTTGCTCCCGGATAGGAAAGCCCATGCAGGGCTTCTCCTGTAAAAATACAGGGAATTCCCAAACGTGTTTCCTCCACCATATATTTCTGCAGCCTGTTCAGCACGGCTGGGACGGAATAGACGTCATGGACGAAGCCCATTCCTCTTTTCCCGCAGCTTTCCCTGACTTTATCCCACTGAAAACCGGATGTTTCATCCACAGCGCAAAAGTGAGCCTTATGCACTTTTTCTGCCAGCTCCACGCCCCTAATCATATCCATCTGGGCCGTTTTTTCCTCCAACGTCATACGTGACAGCAGATCCTTCACCCGTTCTTCTACAGGCAGGGATGGATTTTTATAGTTTTCCATAGCTACTCCTTCATACCGATTGTTATGATTTCACCGGGCTTTACCGGAATCCGGTATTCCCCTTTTCTTTCCTCCAGAGCATCCCCTTCCCTCTCCAGCACATCGCTGCGGTAACAGGCATCAAAACCTGCCGGCGGCTTCAGTATAAGCTCTTGTTCCTTATCCGTCCCATTAAAAAAACGGACAATCACAGTCTTGTCGCCGTCCTTTTTCTTCAGTCCGGTAAGATAGATTCCCTTTCCCTTCCATACAAAGAGGCTATCACAGGTGGGCAGCGGTTTCTCGCAGTCTTTAGCACTTCTTTTGGGAATCATTGCAGTAATCCAAGGTACCTGGAACATGGCCGCTTCTTCATATGCTCCGGAAACAGGAAAGCTTCCGTCAAAAAAGAGCAGTTCATATTCCACGCTCTGCTTCCCGCAGCACTGGGCTCCGGGTGTGGGGAACACGCCCCAGTCTCCCATCTCACCAACAGCCCGAAGCAGAGTCAGCGCAAGGGCATTTCCCTGTTCAGGAAGGATTTCGTATTCATACAATCCTTTATTTGCTGCAGCGATACCACCCTTTTTATCACAAACCGCACAGGCATACTGCTGATGCTCGCAACCGCTGGGGTTTTTCCAGCCGCATCCATGCCTGTTGGGACGTTTTACCACTTCAAAAACCGAATCGGCATAATGGACGTCCGCCTCAAGACCTGTGGGCAGTATCACTCTGAGCCGGTGATCTCTGGCGGTATTTTCAAATTCCGTACGGATTTCCACACTTCTTCCGGAACGTGTAAGCGCAACATAGGAACGGATTTCCATTTCTGTTTCTTCCAGGCTTCTTCCAGCTTTCCGTTCCCGGAAGTCTACCATACGTTTTTGCTCCTGTTCCAGTCTTTCATCCGCAGATACAGGAATACATAGCTTATGGAGGATTTCATAGACGGCACGGAAGGACGTTTTCTCAATCAGACGGATTTCCGCCTTTTTGCCTTTGGATAAAACAGGACTGTTTCCTTCCGGGCAAAAATAAATATATTCATTTCCCACGTCCAGGGTATCCTCAAAATAGCAAAGATCAGAGTATCTTTTTCCATTATGCTTATCAGTCACCTCAAGCGTACCGTCTTCCCTGATAATCACACAAAGATGGCTGTTTTCCATACTGTTTTTACCAATAATCAGATCGTCTTGCTCCGGTTGATGCATTTCCTGTGACGGCTTCACTGCCTCTGCAGATACAAGCGCAAACACCTCATAGCCTTCACAGGGCACCTTCATCACTTCAAAGGTCACCTGCACCCTTCTTGCCATAAAGGGCCGGCGGAAACCGTCTTTAGGAAGCTCATAACCAAAAACCGCACCCATATCATCAATCCGGGAAGAAACGCATTTTCCTTTCCGATTCATCAGGCAAAGCGCGGGCAGTTCAAGGTTCTGCATATTGTCGTAAGCTGTGCTAAGATTCCCGTAGTCCCTGGCAATATCCACTTCGGCTGTAACAATACCCGTTCTTTCCCAACCCGTAGTATTAAATACTGCGAAGGGAAAACAGGTTTCCGAAATCTGTTCAAATACAGCGGTATCCATACACGCCGCCATATGCTCCGCCGCTTCCTGTATAATAGCTTCTGCCACCTGCCTGCTGCGACGGAAGCGGATTTTCATTTCATCATTGACTTCATCTATACTGCAGCCGCAGATGCTGTCATGAGGATGATTCTGCATCAGGATTTTCCAGGCATAGTGCAGCTTCTTTTCCGGATAATTGTAGCTGTCCGTACACAGGGATGCCGCCATGGTACATAACGGTTCCGCTATTTTTTCCAGAAGTGTTTCCGCTTCCCGATTTTCCTGTTTCAGATAGATTCTGGCGGAACACGTATTGACCAGCGTTGTCCATCCATCCGTATCCTGGCTTGTCAGTTCTCCCTTCACACAGGTCAGCTTATTCTCTGCTTCCTCTTTAATCCGGGCAATATAATCCGGGAAATTGGAATGGACAAAGTTGATATCCGGATACAGTTTTCTGGCCGTTTCCAAAGCCTGAGGCAGTGTTTTCTGCACCGGCTGATGATCACAGCCATTCATAAAAAGCAGTTCTCTGGTGGAAGCATATTTTCCTGTACTCTCCAGACGCTGATCCCAGAATTTTCGGGCAGCCTCTTCCTCCACCGGGATTTCCATTCCATTGTTATACCAGTTGGCAAATAAAATACCAAGAAGCCTGCTGCCATCCGGCGCCTCCCAATACATTTCCGAATATGCCGATTCATACTCTCCGGCGCCGGTCTCATTGTTAAAACCTACAGGCCTTACCCCTCTGCCAAAAACTACTGCTTCCATACCGGCCTGTTTTAATATCTGAGGCATTTGCCCTGCATTGCCGAAGGCATCCGGAAAATACCCGATTTTACAGTTCTTCCCGTATTCTTCCGCTTCCCGGCAGCCTGTCAACAGGTTGCGAATGTTGGCCTCTCCACTGGTAAGGAATTCATCCTGCAGCACATACCAGGGACCGGTTACCAGTTTTCCTTCCTTTACCAGTTTCTTTATTTCTTTCTCTTTTTCCGGACATATTTCCAGATAATCATCCAGGACAATTGTCTGTCCGTCCAGATGGAAGCTGCGGTAATCCGGATTCTCTGACAGCATTTCCAGGTTATCCTCTATCAAATCCACCAGCTTCATTTTATGCTTTTCCAGGGGCATATACCATTCCCGATCCCAATGGGAATGGGAAATAATATGCACGGTTAATTGACTCATCAGGATTCCTCCGGTCCTCCCAGGACATTTGTCCTGTATTCTGACGGCGTACAGCCGGTATATTGTTTAAAAATTTTATAAAAATGCTGTGGGGTACGATAGCCTACCATCTCACAGATTTCCCCCACCCGTATAGTAGGATCCGCCAGAAAGGCAATGGCCTTATCCACCCTCACTCTGGACACATAGTCCAGGAAATTTCATTTGGTATGCTGTTTGAAAAAACGGCTGAGATAAGAAGGGTTCATTGCCACATATTGTGCTACGCTGTCAAGGCTGATATCCTTATCATAATTTTCATCAATGTATTTTTTAATCCGTCCGATTATACTCTCATACTGATAGTCCAGTACGGGGCCGTCAGACGGCCCCGCTTTCTTCAATTCTTCCTTGCCATCCAGCTGTTTCTTCATCCGTTTAAACAGCATATCGATATCCTCGTAAAGAGTAGGCTTCAAAAGGTAGTCAAAAACATTGCAGCGCAGCGCCCGTTGGGCGTATTCAAATTCCTTGTAGCCGGATAGAACCACCAAAAGGATATCCTGGTTAAACTCTCTGATTTTCTCACAAAAATCAATTCCGGACATGGTTCCCATTTTAATATCTGTAATCACCGCCCTGATCTCCGGATGGCCATTAAGATAAGATAACGCAGCTTCCGCTGTGGCAAACATGCCAGCCAGCTTGAAACCATATTCCTTAAAATCCACCACCTCTGCGAAAAATTCCCTCATCAGATTCTCATCATCTACAAAAAGAAATGAATACATAACGCCTTCCTGTCCTCTCAGTTATTTTTGTGCGTATTTCTCCGCATCAGCCAGACATTTCTCATATTCCGTCCGGTACAACTCCACAAAACGGTCTATGCCCACCTCTTGTGCGTCAGCTATCATCTGGGCCTTAATTTCCTCATATTCGGCATCATCTTTGGCAAATACCATTTTCCAGGAGCCGGTTTTGATTATATCACCCAGCCGTCCTGAAAGCTGTTCCATTTCATCGGTGTAAGTGGGGTAGCTGCTTACCGGCTCAATCTGAATGCGGCTGTCGTCCGCCATCAGGTAGCTAATCATATCCTCCGCACCATAGTCCGCCTGCCATTCCTTTACCAGTGCCGTATCCTCAGGTGCATAAGAAGGTTTCTCCCAATAAGTATTGGAAACTGCCGCTCCACAGGAAGGATCCACGCTGGAGAGCCAGAATGCCTGTGGAATCTGACAGCTTCCCTGAAGGAAGGTCTTTCCTCCGGAGAATTCCGCTTCCGGATTATTATTGATATCATAGTATTTTTCAGTTAGTACAGGTTTGTTGGACTCATCCATTTTCCATACAACATCCTTAGGTCCATTCAGGGAAATCCTTGCTCCCTCATAGGAATAATACCAGTTAATAAATTCCATGGCTTTTTCCGGATTTTCGGCTGACTTGCTTACGGACATCACCCAGGAGGAGCCCATAGGCTGCAGCGCATTGACAAGACGCTTATAGCCGGTTGGCTGTACAGGCATAAACCCTACACCGTTGTTCTGTTTTTCCACGGTACTGAAATCACCGGTTCCCCAGGAATCCAACATGAAAAGCACTCTTCCGCTTGTCACCTTCTGAACAACATCCTCAAAACGCTGTGTAGCGGAGTCAGGATCAAGGATTCCCATCTGGTTCGCATCATAAGCAAAACGTACAAACTGCATGTATCCGCTATCTTCACTGAGAATGGAGGTCAGTACCGGTTCCCCTGTATCATAATGAATTTCCGCAAGGCTTCCTTCATCCGGCATGGTAATTCCCATCATTTTTGTTGCAAACATACCCATAGTCATATAGGAACGATCCCAATCCTTAAAGAGGGAAATGCCATAAACATTCTGTCCGTCTTCATTCTTGGGCGAAAGATCCTGCATCTGCTTAAGCACAGTCAGAAAATCATCCAGATTCCTGATTTCCGGCGCCCCGAGTTCTTTATAAAGGTCATAACGGATAAAGGGTCCAAAGGTTCCCTTGCTTTCAAGATCCGACTTAATCTTCATTCCCACTCCGTAGGATTTGCCATCGCTGTCTTTAATAATATCCGCACAGTACTGCAGGGCGGTTCCTGCATTGGCATACAAATCCGGAAGCAGCTCCTTATAGTCATCATAAGCCAGCAGCATATCACCGTCCACCGCATTCTGCATCTGCTTATAATCCTTGAATACCACAATATCCGGCAGTTCACCGCTTGCCATCAGCGCCTGGAGCTTCTGCTCCGCCTGATCCCCGCAGGGGATCATATTGATGGAGACACCCACAGCCTTCGCCACCTCTTCGGCCCACCAGCCTTCTGCCAGGCCGGACGTATTTGTGGGCATACTGAGCACGTCCAGTTCCACAGTTTCACCCGCAGCAGCGGATTCTGCCGCCCCAGTGTCAGTATTCTGTGCCGGGGCATTCTGCCCGCAGGCTGCCAGGCTAATAGTCATAAGCCCGGTAAGAAGCATTGCTGTAATCCTTTTGTTTCTCTTTTTCATAGAAAAACCCTCCTAGAATAATTATATAATATCATTGCGGCAGGTATTTTGCACTGTACACTTATCCTTTGACAGCGCCAATCATAATACCGTTCACAAAATATCTCTGAAAAAATGGATAGACAAGCAGGATAGGAATCACCGCCACCATGGATACCGTCATTTTTACCGACGTAGGCGTCAGCACTGCGGACAGATTCACCTGCATTCCATCGGAAGCTGCCTGCCTCAGTGATTCCGCAAGCGCATTGGATTCATTCAAATACTGACTTAATGTATACTGTAGGGAATATAGCTTGGTATCCGTCATTAGAAACAGGGTATCCGTAAAGGAATTCCACTGTCCCACTGCTGAAAATACGGCAAGTGTTGCGATAATAGGCTTACACAGCGGCATTATCAGATGAAAATACCGTTTTATGTATCCCGCTCCGTCCAACTGGGCGGATTCCTCCAGAGAAGGCGGAATACTCTCCACATAGGTCTTAAACAGCACAAGGGAGAAGGGGGATACAATGCCCGGGATAATATAAGCTAGAAAATTATTGGTCAATCCCAGATTTTTCATGTTAATATACCAGGGAATGATTCCTGCATTAAAATACATGGTGACTATGACAAACCTATAGCACCAGGTTCTGTGCCAAAGCTCTTTTCTGCTGAAGGCATATCCCAGGAATGTAGTACCGAACAATGTCAGAAAGGTACCGATAACTGTTCTTGCCACAGATATCATCAGCGAATTAATGAGTCCTCTTATTTCAAATATTTTCTTGTAGTTGGCAAAATGGATGCCTCTTGGCAGAAATGTAATCAGTCCCTTGCTTACCAGCGTATTGTCACTGATTGTATTAATAAACAGATAATAAAATGGGAAAATACATAACAGGGTAAAAGCAAACATCAGCAGATAATTTCCGGCTCCAAACAGCAGTTCCCCCAGTTTTACATGTCTTTTTTTCTTCATCTTTGTTTTCCTCCCGGTTAAAATACGGATTCTCCTCTTACAAGCCTTGATGTGGTATTGGCAAAGAAAAGGAGTACGATACTTACTACTGATTTCAACATACTCACTGCAGTGGAAAAGGAATAATTATAGCCCACCATACCCTGGTTATATACATACAGATCCAGTACCTCAATGGATTCCTTATTCATGGCATTCTGAAAAATATAATATTGCTCCATGCCATTATTGAGCAGATTTGCAATGGAAAGAATCAGCAGTACAAAAAAAGTTGGGAGAAGCCCCGGCACCGTTATGTGCTTAATCAGCTGGAACCTGCCCGCTCCATCGATTTTAGCTGCTTCATAAAGTTCGTCATCTATACTTGTCAGTGCGGCTATGTACATAATAGCATTCCACCCCAGTCCTTTCCACAGTCCCCAGGCTGTCATGGAAAGCCATACATGATCCGGAGATGCCAGGAAATTCACCCCCTGTTCCAGAATTCCCAGATTTACCAGCATCCGGTTTACAAAACCATCGTTTACGGAAAACATGACATAGGCAATCGAATAAACAAGAACCCAACTTATAAAATTGGGTATGGTCACCGAGGTCTGCACAAATTTCCGGAACGGCTTGTTTCTGATTTCCGACAGCAAAATGGCAAATCCCATAGGCAGGATTGAGGTCAGGATTCCCAGGAAACTCATACCAAACGTATTTTTCATTACCCGCAGGATATTTTTCACTGCATAAGAATCGGCAAACATCATTTTAAAATTATCCAGCCCCACGAACTCACAGGAAAAAAGGTCTCTGCCGGGTTTGTAATTAAAGAATGCATACAGCCATCCGTACAATGGCATATACGAAAACACAAAAACCAACCCAAGCAAAGGCAGTATTAACAAGAACAGACGGAAGCCGCTTTGCTTTTCCATCTTTTTGATTGCATTCATAGCAAATCCCCCTTAAGTTTTATACATATTTGATACATTTACTATATCCTGCTTTAATTTTTTATCCAATATATCATTCTTTACATTCAGCATGTCATTTTGTACTACTTTTTATGAAAAGGGCAAAACCCGTTTTTCCTGCTTGTGATAATGGGGAATAACGAATACAATAAAGAAGAAATATCAGAGTTTTGAGAAAAAAGACAGAACCGGCTGCAAGAAAACCGGCAGGAGCTTCAATGAAAAAAGACAGTGTTTGGACAATCATAAAAAAATATGGAAAGAAAAGCGTATTCTTCCGCTATGTGGTCAGTTCCATGACCACAATCCTGTTGATATTTATCCCATTTTTCTTTGTGATCTTTACCTACTATAATTATGTGCTCACCCAGGAGCTTTCCAAGCAGGCCACAATAAATGCGCTTCAGTCCAAAAATATATTTGAAAGCCTTACTGCTGATTTCCATACCGGCTATGAGCTTGCCAGAAATTCCGAAGACGTACACGGCTTTTTGCATTCTACGGTACCGGATGACAGAATAGAGGAAAAAACAAGAGCGTTTATCCTCACACTTTTAAAGGATTCCTCTCTTCCCGAAGAGATTTTTATTTACAGTTTTGAAAATGAAACCTGCATATCCTCTCAGGAAACCATGCAGCTTGGAAGGGATAACCATTATGAATGGTACCGCACCTATCGGAGTACCAAGCTGCCCTTTATCATGTTCCCCCGTACGGATGAAACCGGCCGTTTCACAAAGCTGTATATCTGCAATGAAATCTATGAAAATAACAGGCTGACAGGCCTGTACTGTACAGAGATGAACTATCAGAAATTCGTGTCAATCATTCAGGATTCCTTTGTCAGCCTCCCTGATCAGATATTCGTTGTCAGCGATATCGGCCTGATTCTGTATTGTGACAATCCCGAACTAATTAATACACAGATGTTTGAAAAGAAGGACACCTATGCCGCTTTCCGTTCCGCCACCAATGTGGAAGGAAACTCAATTATTTATGACGATTACATCATTGCCGTTGCTAAAAGTACCCAGTCCCGGCTCCTGATCATGTCCTATATACAGAAGGACAGCATTCAGGAAAACTATAAATTCATCAATGTGCTCCTTTTAAGCAGCGGATTAGTCATTTTTGTCTCTTCCATATTACTTGCCCTCTTTTTTTCTTACCGCCAGTACCGCTCCGTAGCGGACGTGATGAAAATTCTGGAAAAGCCGGATATACTTAATAAAAATGACGGACTGTTGAACGAATTTTTTTATATAGCAAATTCCATCTCGGATATATCCCAGAAAAATGAATCGATATCCAATGAATTGAGCGAAAAAATGTTTTTGCTGAAAAATGCACAGATTGCAGCTTTGCAGGCACAAATAAATCCACATTTTCTATTTAATACCCTGCAGCTGATATCCCTGAGCATCATACGGGAAATCAAGGGAGATAACATGGCGACCTATCTGATACACCAGCTTTCCTCCCTGGTGCGAACAGCCTATGATACGGAAAACTATATTGTTTCTGTGGCAGATGAACTGGAAACCACCCAGATGTACCTGAATATCCAGCAAGCACGCTATAAATCCCAGCTTTCCATCCATGTAGATGTTTCCCCGGAATGCCTTGACTGCCGTACCATCAAGCTTATCCTTCAACCTCTTGTGGAAAATTCCATCGTTCATGGCTTCAGCGGCAGAGAGGCTCCATGGGTAATTTCTATTTTTTGCCGCAGGGAAGAAGATTATCTTGTGTACGAGATTTCGGATAATGGCTGCGGCATCAGTGAAAGTGACCAGCAAACCCTGAATGCCATCCTCGCTTCTGACAAAATAGATCGGAATGAAAAGGTGGGGGTTTCTAATGTCAACCAACGCCTCAAGCTTGTTTATGGCCGGAAATGCAGTATGACCGTAGCCTCCGATCCTGAAATGGGAGGTACGGTCATACAAATGAAACATATTATTAATAATCTGTTGTAATATGCTGGATACAGTTTCTTTACCGTTACTTAATTCAAAATGTTCATTTATTGTCTGGAAAACCTTCTTGCGTTATGCTTCAGTCAAAACCCTGCAGGTTTTTTTATAGAATGCAATCCCATAATAAGTAAAGGTCCGATACCCCTCAAGCATAAGCTCTGCGCCATACTGCTTTTCCCTAATCTGTTCCAGAGCAACAGCCGCTGTCTCATCCAGCATGGCAAAAGTATCTGCTACTTTAAGTTCTATAATAATTGCTTTCCCAATATAGGGAGCTGACAAAAGCAGGAGATCGCTTCTTCCAAGACCGCTCTCTCTGTTTGACTTTATAGTATAACCATCCATCATTTTCAGAAGCCCGCCTAAGAATCCATGATAATAATCTTCCCTGTAGTCATAGAAACTGATTGTTTCCATCAGATTCTTTGACAGTTCTATCTCCAGCAGCTGTGTGTCTTTTTTCAGAAGTGCATTATAAATACCGGTCAGATCCTTCTGTCTGATTTTTTCATCAAACCAGTCAAGAATGATGTTTCGGTAAATCAACTTTACTTCCGTGTTGGGAATTGCCAGCGTCAGATACAATGTTTCTCCGTCAAAGCGCTCTCCCTGTTTTTTCAAATACCCTGTAAAAAAAAGAAAGTTCCATAGATTATCCTCAGATTTATATACCTCATCATAGGTAATTTCTTCGTGTACAGGCTTTTCAATAGTTCCTCCTTCTATCAAAGACTCCATTTCCTGCCTGATGCTTCCATCTGCCAGTTCTACTAATTTTTTGACAATATCATTGGAAGAAGTGTTAGCCCAATATGTCTGAGGAAAAGCCTGCGGTGACGACACCGCCGCCTTTACATAATTCAGTACGCTCCATGGATTATAAACTTCTGTATCCCCAAAAAGATATCCATCATACCACTGCTGCACTTCCTGCTGCTTTTCCTGCAGTCCATAGGCCGCCAGAAGATGCTCAACCTCTGACTGTGTAAACCCAAAATGTTCTGCATAATTATGGTTCATAAGCGATATAATTTCCAGATTATTTAAGCCGGTAAAAATACTTTCTTTACCCCTGCAGCGGATAATCGAAGATTCTCCCAATGGATCGGCTTTAGCCGAGACTATGCATCCCGTTATGACTGCGAATTCCAGATTAGGATTTGATTTAAGAGCTGATTCAAAAAGTGAGTGGATAAAATCGGTCATTTTTTCGTAAAATCCACGTAAATATGCATTTTCCAGCGGAACATCATACTCGTCCAAAAGAATAATTACATTTTGTTGATAGACTTTCTTCAGACATCTTGATAAAAAGTCCAGCGCCTTAGCCCACACGGAATCCAGCCCTTGTTTATTCATCATTTCCCTATACTGTTTTTTTTCAGCTTCATTCAGTTTATCACTGGCAAGGACCAAACTATGGCGGTCAAACTCTTGGGCAATTTCATCCTGCAGACATTCATACGCCATTTTAAAACTGGGCTGTTTTGACGTTTTCATGGACAGGCTGATAACCGGATACTTCCCCATATGCTTCAGGTATTTCTCTCCGGCTTCCATGATTTCCAGTCCTTCAAAAAGATATCTGTTTTCCCTGGCACCGCATTCATCTTCAAAAAAATATTTCAGCATACTGATACCAAGAGTCTTACCAAATCTCCTTGGACGCGTAAAAAGACTTACCTCTCCTCTGTTATCCAAAAGTTCTTTAATAAACATGGTTTTATCGGCATAGTAGTAATCATTTTCCCTGAGCTTACTGAAATCATCAATTCCAATCGGAAATGGCCTCATATAATACCTCACTTTCTTTAAACCGATTATACCTTACTCATGCCTTTTTTCAATTTTATAAATCACGTTCTTTTCGTTCCCAGGCACATCGCAGTATCCCCGCTGAAAGGAAGCTGACGATAGGTATTCAACTGCTGCTATTATACTCTAAATGCATGGGGAAACAAAAGCGTTGAAAAAAAGGGTAAAACATATTTAAAAGAAGCGAAATCATTCTGATAACTGTACTTTCCTTCAGCAGACTGCATAATCTTTTAATTTATCAATAAGGATTTCTCTTTCACGGCTCCCATTTGTCCGGAATCTGACCATAGGTATTCCATACATTTCCAATATCCGATCCTTTAAGCCATCTCTGGACGCCTGTACGGTTCCCTCATTATGGAAATCATAACCATCCACTTCAACGACCAGAACAGGCTGTTTGCTGATTCTGTTAAAAATAAGGAAATCCAGATGAGTGGCCGGATTCATAGCATATTCACATTCTCTGTCATTCAGCAGACTGAGATTTTTAAGCAGCATTCGCAAAGGGGTATGGCATACAACATCCAGGCCTGAACATGCTTTTTCCTTAAAAATATCGGTAATAAGCGCATACATAAGATTTTCGGAATCATATACTGAAATTTTTTTATGCTTTAGGAGATATACGCGTCTGGCTTCCGTATATTGTTTCTATGAAACAATATCCCACTTTGAATTGTCGGGATTATATTTACAAGATTGTATATCTTTCGTTTTTATTTCGTTTTTAACAATAATCATTTGCTTTGCAGTATTCATGGCAGATCTTTCTTGTGTACCGTATAATCTGAATTTTGTATGATCGTTTTCTTTCTATCTGAATCTAAAGCATATATGTACTTTTCGTAATATTTCCGGCATATAATCCTGTCAGTTATTATTGTTTTTTAGTTTACACCTTGAAGCTGCTGCCGTCAATCCCGGACATGGATATATACCTGCGGGTTTCAAAATAGGAAAAGAGCGGCAGGCCTGAGAATCATTCTCCGGTTCATTTCCGGTTCTTCCTAAGCTTTGCCGCCCTTTCTTTTTTATCATTTATCTGCCGCAGTCTCCAACAGCCACCGAAGCACCTCCCCAAACTCCGATGTCGGCTGCCTGCATTCGCTGCCAACACATAAATAAAACTGTGCCCCCGTCTCCGGCACTGGGTAATCCCTGGAGAAAGGCGCCAATTCACAAAGTTCCTGCCCGTTCTCTTCCGTTTTCACAAGGACAGCAAGCCCTGGGACTGTCTCCTCCAGATGTCCAAGCTGTGCCAGCAGTCCCCGGCGTTCTTCCCCGATAACAGCGGAGGAAAGCGTGCATACCAGTTCTTTTGTTGGATACAGTACATCCATGATTGTCAGTAGTGCGTAACTGTGCCCTGACGGATATCCGGCCATGGATCCGGCCAGAAAATACAGCTGTTTTTCCAGCGCCTGCTGCATTTCATCATCACCTGTAAGCTGTGCCAGCTGCTGCAGGACCCGGGCCGCCAAGGAATTGCCTGACGGCATCGCACCATCATAGGTTTCCTTTGTCCTCACAATAAGCTGTTCTCCGTCTTTCGCATACAGATAGCAGCCGCCGTTTTCCCTGTCAAAAAACTGTTCCAGCAGCAGCTTAGTCCAGGCAACTGCCCGCTTCAGATAATCCGTCTGAAAGGTTGCCCGGTAAAGCGCCAGCAGGGCCAGGCTGTAGCAGGCATAATCCTCCAGCTTCCCTTCTCCCGCAGCATCCCCGTCCCGGTAGCGTACCAGCAGACGCCCATCTTTTACAAGCCGCTCCCGGAGAAAAGCCTCAGCCCGCACGGCCATATCCACATACCTTGCCTCGCCAAGCACCGCCCCGGCCTTCGCAAAGGCGCAAATCATGAAACCGTTCCAGGAAACAAGGATTTTGTCATCCTTATGGAGCCGTGTCCGCCGCAGCCGGTATTCATACAGCGTTCTTAAGTCCTGTGCACCATTTCCGCAGCCGCCGTCACTATTCGCTATACCCCATCGCTCCTCATGGATATTCTTACATTTTTTCCCGCAGGCCTCCGTCCGGCCTTTCTCATGCATTACGTCATCAAATACCCCGCAGATTTCTTCAAATCCCTCATTCTCCAGCAGATTGGGGATACTTTTTCCTTCAAAATTGCCACCGGGAAAAATTCCATACCGGGCGCAGAATTTCTCTCCCACCTCATCTCCCAAAACCGCCTTAATTTCCTCCAGTGTAAACACATAATACTTTCCCTCCACGCCATCGCTGTCCGCGTCCTGCCCGCAGAAGAAACCGCCGTTTTCATCCGTCAGCTCCCTTTCCACATATTGTAAAATACTGCGGGTCACACATTCATACAGCTTGCGTCCGGTCTGCCCATACGCTTCCAGATAAGCCATCGCAAGCAGCGCATTGTCATACAGCATTTTCTCAAAATGCGGGACCAGCCAGCGTTCATCCGTGGAATATCTGGAAAAACCGCCGCCGATATGGTCGAAGATCCCGCCCCGGTACATCTGCACAAGCGTTGTCTCCGCCATAGCCAATGCTTCCCTGTTTTCCGTCCTTTTTCCATACTCCATCAGGAATATGAGGTTGTGGGGCGTGGGAAATTTCGGTGCGCCGCCGAACCCTCCGTTTTCCGGGTCAAAGCTGTCCGCAAACTGGCGGAAGGCCTGCTGAACCGTATCCATCCCCGGCGCAGCCCGATTTCCTGTCTGTGCCTGTTCTTTTAAATACGCCGCTATCTGCTCCGCGCTTTCCAGAAGCCTTTCTTTCTGCGTTCTCCACTGCCCGGCTGCCGCGGTCAGCAGTTCTTCCAGTCCAGGACTTCCGTAACGCGTGTGGGGCGGAAAATATGTGCCTGAAAAAAAGGGCTTGCCGTCCGGTGCCATAAGTATGGTCAGAGGCCAGCCTCCCTGGCCGTTCATGGCCTGACAGACCGACATATAGACTGCATCCACGTCCGGGCGTTCCTCCCTGTCCACCTTCACACAGATATACTCTCTGTTTAAAAGCTCCGCAATTTCCTCATTTTCAAACGATTCCTGCTCCATCACATGGCACCAATGACAGGTACTGTATCCAATAGACAGGAAAACAGGCTTGTTTTCCTGCCTTGCTTTTTCAAATGCTTCCTCTCCCCACGGGAACCACTGCACCGGATTATATGCATGCTGCAGCAGATAAGGAGATTTTTCATGGATTAACCTGTTGGGAATATTTTTCGTATTATCCATATGGCCACCCCTTTCTTAAAAAAAGGATATATTTGCAGCCGCCAATATATCCTTCAAGATAATTTGAAATTTATTTTTTCTTTAATATCGTAACCCTGTCTTTACCAAATTATACTGTCAATACCGTGTCCGGTCCTGTAAGCTGCAACCCTCTTTATGTATTATTCCAGGACAACGCTTGTATTTAAGTTCTGAACAGGAGTTTTCCGATAGTGTATTGACCATAATATTTTTATTCCGCTGCAAAGGGGTAACAGCAGTTCAGCCCGGCAGACCCGGAGCCAGCCTGCCAAGTATTTCCATATAAAAATTTATCCAGTCAGATAATCCGTTGCTTTTAAATATTGAAATAATGCCAAAAATTTGCTTCAGTAATTCTTCTTCTGAAATATTTTTGCAATATTTTTCGTCCTCATACAAATCATTTTCAAGCCATTCATAACGCTCATAGGGATTATGATTATTGTCTAAGCCCCATTCGTAGACTTCCAAAGGGCCGAAAGATTTTTTTGAAATTAAAACAATAATCCCATCTTCATCCGGGACGGTATCGGGCATTGTATAACACCATCTATCAATAAAAACATATTTTTCATTCATTCTCTTTCTCCGCGGAATTCAAACCTTTTAATCAATCCGGTCGCTGCAGACTGTCCCTCCCTCATATCACCACCCTCCATTTTCGTGATTTTTCCATGATTATTTGATTCATACGCATTATTAAGGAAGGAAAAATTATCTCATTTCTCTATTGAGATAATTCTTCCTTCCCCTACTTGATGAAGGCCTTCCATGATCTTAAAGACCTGTCCTGGAACCACTTCCTGGTAATGGGCATCCTGAAAGGAAAATTTAATAGCGGCAGGGGTCGGAGCATCAAACCCTTCAATGGGCAGTTCGGTAAAAGTAATGCCCCGGTATTCGTTCAATCCGTTAAATACGGCATCCGGACGATACCCATCAGCGGGCAGCTGTTTGCGTTGTCCGGCGTAAAAGATGACTTCTGCAATCAGATACATGTTTTCGCGCTCCTTTGCGGCCTCTGACACTCCTGGTAAGTACTAAAGAAAGCAGCTCCTGTGCTTAATAGGCGGAACTTTGGATTTTAAAACTTTCATTGATATTTACCTTTTTAGCTTCCTGTCCATCTGTTCTGTGTACTAAAAACTCAAGGGTAGGCTCATATTCACCATCCTGCAAGGTTTCCCCGCCTAAAACCTCGATACTGTACCATCCATTTTCAAGTTCAATGATGGGTTTCCTGCGAAGTAAGTAATCCCTGATTAAATCATCCACGTTGTTGGCAGTAAATTGTTCCAGGATCCGCCATGTAAACAACATAAGTTTTTTGTTGGCAATCTTAAGGGAATAGCCGCCATGCCGGAATTGCAGGCGGCTTTCTCTTCCAAGCAATTCCGGTGTTTCATTTTCAAGATCAAAATAAATTGTATAGGGATAGTTTTCTATTCCAGCCATGGGAAGTATGATGCCATTACAAACAGCCGCTTCCGCACTTTCAGTTGTTATAAATTCCATTGCCAGATTATCCGAAAGGTTGTTTCCCTTTTTCCATTCTTCCAATAACTGAATATCACCGAGAAGAAAGTAATTTACAAGGTCGTTTAATACTTCGGTAAATTTATATTTCATATTTTCTCCGTACCACTATCTGTTATATTTAAATGTCTTCGCCGCCGAATACGCCATTTTCAATAAAACTGCAGCACCTAAAACGTCCATTGAAACTGCCGGTTTCATAAATCTTCGTTCCTGTAGCGTGGGCCGATGGTCATGGATATGTGTATCCCCGCTTTGTTCCATTCTCCCGGCAAATATATGCTGCAGGAAAATTCGTCTTCTGTTTCGCTGTTCGATGCCCTGAAATCATACCTGCCCAATTCCTTTTCATTGTTCCGCAGCCTTTCCAGACTATTTAAGCCATGTTCTTTTGAAAATCTCTTAAATAACTTCCATACTGCACCTGCCGCGGCACGGTTTAATGAGGTGAATGAGCTGAAATATGGCCCGCATGCGCCGCGTTTTTTCTTTCCATTTGGATCTGGTTCACATACAAAAATGCGCTTTTTCCTCACACTCCACTCCGCATTTCTTAAGGTGGGGATACTTCCGTCAGAAAGCTGGAAGATAAATTCATTGACATGCTGTTCCCAAATGCTGCATACGGCTTCAAATGCTTCAGGGGAGAGCGGTTTCGTTACCTTTTTCATGGTTTATAGTTTCCTCATCTGCAGATTCTTTTTAAACGCGTTTTGTTATCCGCCAAAAAGAGAGTCAAAAACCTGCTGAGTTTCGTCGCTCATTTTACGAACGAATCCAGCGATAAATACTGTTGTTAATTCCCCTTTTGAGTCTATCTTCAATGGTTTTTGCTTAGACTTGACAGGCCCAAACCGAAGTGTTGGTATCATCTCCCTTGGAACAGGCCGGGGGCCAATACTGGAGCCATGCTTTCCACTCGCCGCCGTCTTTGCACAGCAATTAAAAGGTTCCTGATGGCAAAGATGAGGAATTGGATCCCGAAATGCTTCTATATGAATTCCGTCAGGAAGCTCCTCTTTCCTTGTGACCAGCCCACTGGCAGCCTCGCCATCACAAACAGCATCCCATCCTCTAACGTCACCGGATAGATCACATCTCCAACTTTTACGCCGGCAATGGAAGACCTTTTCATTATGTCCAGACACAAAAACCGGGCTTACCTCATTATTGATATTGAGTAACAGCGGCCTGCCCGTTCCAATAAAGCTTCTTACATTGTTACATGCTTCGCTTTCTCTATCTCATATAATTTCACAAACTCCGCCCGGTCCTTGGCAAAAATCTTTTCCAGCTCATAGGACAGTAAAAATGGATCGTAGTCGCAGAAAACATTTGGTATGTATTGATACAGCTTTTCCGCAATCTTCTCCACATGTTCAATATCCACTCCGGTCAGGGCGTACATTTTATTTTCTGTAAATATCAGCAGCCGTACATAAAAAGGGCCGCCCTTTTGCCCAACCTGTGCGCAAATCCAGTAAATTTTATTACGTGGGATTACCGTTATCTTATTTCGGTCACTGCCGAGCAACAGATAAGACGGCGTCAGCGTGACTTTTTCTCCATGGGGCGCCTTTCCTTCGGCAAATTCATCAATATACTCCTCCACCAGAAGCTTTCCTTCCGCCGCTTCCTGGTTGATCTTTTTTGCCACGGCCTCTTTTGTATCTTCCCCAAAGGGCAGGAATAAATTTTCTCCGTTCATGGCAGTGCGTCTCGTTCTGAATAACCCAACTGCTATGGCAAGCAGCATGATTCCAATAAGTATCTTCAGTATTAATAATATTTCCCGGCCAGATGGATCGTTTAAATCAAATGAATTCCTCCCGAGAAAATAAATGAACGCTAAAAGAATGAAAAATACGGCGGTCAGCCTGAAAAGTGTTTTCCTGTAGGTCCGATTCACCTTACTGGATTCCTGTGCCAAATATTCCTGTGCCATGTTATAACTCTCCTTTTTTCTGTGATTATAGTTTCTATAAATTAAACCGGTATCTCTATTTTTCCGGAAGCGCGGCAATTATCTTTTCAAATGCGCCCTCCACTTCCTGGTTCATAATCGGCAGGCCCACGCTTTCAAGAATATCCGATGCATATCTTAACTTAACTGTAAATTTTTCTTTTGCATCCATAAATATGATGGGGGAAATCCATATATTGAAGACGACGGAAAGCAGCTCCGCTATAATTTCCGGCTCCTTTACCCATATGCTCCCATCCTTCATTCCTTCCTTAATTAATTCACAAAAAATCGCTGTCAGGTTATTTTTTGTAAAATCCATGTAAGCGGCCGCAAGTTTGGGGTTATTGATCAATGACCTTGATAATGGGAAATACATGTCAACCTGTTCGTCAGCTGATACCGCATAGATTAAAATCTGCCTGATTTTCTCCAAAGCAGAAATTTTCTTATTGTTTTTTATCTCTTCGTAAGGGACAGTTTTATGGAACATGCACGCCATAACTGATTCGACCATTTCCGCCTTGTCCTTAAAATGGTGATAAATTGCTCCCCGCGTCATTCCTATGGCGTCTGCTATATCCTGTAAGGTAGTTCGTTCATATCCCTTTTCAATAAACAGCTTCATGGCCATTTCCAATATGCGGTTTTCTGTTATTTCCGGGTACTTATTCCTTCCCATAATTTTTTCTCCTTTAGATACATGCTGTATGTATTTAATGTAGCATAAGTTGAATTTACCGTCAATTTTTACTTTGCAGCCTGACGGGTACATTTTTCTGCCCGCCCGCAATAGCATCTTACTAAAGACGAAAAGAGGATATATTTTAAAAAATATACCCTCCTGAAACTTTTCCTGTTTTATTTTTCCTGATTGCTTCTTTCTTTATCAGCCTCCTGCCGTTGCCCCGGTCCACAGGTGCCTCCTGCCGCCTTTGCTTTTGCGTGTTTCCGCAAAGCACTTATCACAGATACGGAAGGATGCGCCGAGAGGAAGCAGGCTGCCGCAGTACTGGCATTTCTGGATATACTCCTTTTTGTTTTTCGCCAGATAGCGCATGATCGTTTCTTCGGTTTTTTCCCGTTCCCTGTCCAGCCTTTCCAGATCAATGTTCTTGCCCAGGCGGACGGAGAACTGATAATACAGATCCAGCATTTTATAGAAGGTTTCATACCGGGCAAGGCCTGAATCGCTGCACATGATCAGGGCCGGGAAATGCAGGCACGCATCCGCCGTATAGGTTTTGCAGTAATACAGCCACAGCGTTACAATATCCCGGTTTTTGATATCAATGGAGCAGGTAAGCATGCGGTAAAGCATATGCTTATCCTCAAAGCCGTCGATTTCCTTCCGGTCCCTGTATGCCTTTTCATATAAAAACAGCATATCCTCGATACTGATTTTTTCAAAGGGCGGCTCCGTCGCCACGGATTTCCAGATTTTTAAAATCGCATCCAGCGGCTCGTCCATATCAAGCAGGACCTGGGGAAAGCCCAGGCTTACACAGGACACATCCGGTTCCTTTTCATCGAAATGCTCCTTAATATAATCAAGGCCTTCCTGGCCCACCGCGTTCACATAGCCGGTATCATAAATGCCGTATCTTCCCGCCCTGCCGCCGATCTGCTTGATCTCCGCAGCCAGCAGGGGACGCGTATTCTTCCCGTCAAATTTACTGGTATGGACGAAAACAATCCTTTTTACCGGAAGGTTCAGCCCCATGCCGATAGCGTCCGTGGCGACCACCACCTTGGTTTCGTGGCCGGAAAACATACGTATCTGCCGCCGCCTGATTTCCGGGGGGAGGCTGCCGTAGATGACGCTTGCCCGGACGCCCATTCTTTCCAGGCGGCCGGCGATGTCCAGCACCGCCCTTTTTGTAAAAACAATCAGCGCGTCGCCCTCCTGCACATCTTCCGGAAACCGGAAGGCCTCGTCCTCACATACCAGCTTTGTCTTGCGCTCATACCTGCGGGTTTCACAGGTGTCGCCGCACAGGCTGATCAGATGGATAACCGCCTTTTCCGCCGCCGGGCTCATGCAGACATGCACCTCCGGCGCCTGGACGCCCAGGATTGCCCTCGTCCAGGAATGCCCCCTATCCGGATCGGCAATCATCTGCGCCTCATCAATGACCGCCACATCGTATTTCTGATCTATATCAAGCATTTCTACCGTGGAGGAAATAATCCTGCTGTTTTCCTCATAGATACGTTCCTCACCGGTCAGCATGGTGCATGGGATCCGGTACTCCTTCATCTTTTCATAGACCTCCAGCGCAAGAAGGCGCAGCGGCCCCAGGTAGACACCGTTCTGCGCTTCCCTGAGACGCTCCAGCGCCTGATAGGTTTTACCGCAGTTGGTCGGGCCGATATGGAGGATGAATTTCCGTTTCATTTCCAGGGCCTGGGGAAATTCCATCTCCGGCCTGGTGGGAACCATATCTATGATCTGGTTTTTAATTCCTGATTCCGCGTAGCTTTTCGACAGGCTTTTTATGCTTCTCTTGCAGATCTCAAAGGGCTTCTCTTCCCGCAGGAACTCCAGGAACTTCACTGTAATCAGCTCCTGCTCCTCCGGCCGCATGTCCGAGAGATCAAGGCGCACCAGCTCCTTCATCAGAAGATCCCGGATCTCCATAATCGCAAACTGGTTGTTCTGCCGGAACGCATAATAGGACAGATTCCGTATCTGCCTGTGGTATTCCTCCAAATGCGGCTGGCTGAGCTTAGTGGTCTTCACATTCCGCATTTCATGCAGCAGCCGCGTGATTCTCTCCTCGTAATTCTTTTTCCCATCGTTGTTTTTCTTCTTCAGCCTGGCAGCGCATTCCTTGTACTGCAAATAGTAAAACTGCACCAGCTTTTCATTCTGTACCATAAAAACCTTCCTCTTATCCAAAAACTCCGTTCAGCTGACATTTCGCCATTGGCATTATTCTATCATAACATGCCCGTTCTTACTATCCTAAATTATTACTGCGCAAAGGAAGGTCAGCTACAGCCATCACCTCCATACTGTTGCTGCCGGTATCCTATCTTCTCAGCCGCCTTCTAGTAAAAGGGACAACAAAATACAATCAGGCCATATTCCCGCAAACTTATTGACACAACCGTCCAAAAAAGATATTTTATAATTATAGCCGCCGGGAATATCTGCCGCTGCCCAGCTGTCTGCGGGAAAAGGCATGCAACAGAGTGATATAATTAAAACCAATATCAGATATAATAATTATTGATTTTACTTATATTGAATTTTGTAATATGATGAATGTAAACGGACCCGGAAAGCGGCCTGAACCACCGTTTTTACAAAAAATAAAACATACAAAGGAGTCTTAAATCATGGAAAAACTTTACACAGGTAAGACAAAAGATGTTTATCAGCTGGAAAACGGCAACGTTCTGCTGAAATTCAAGGACGACTGCACCGGAAAAGACGGAAAATTCGATCCCGGTGAAAACTCTGTAGGCCTGACAATTGAAGGCATCGGCAGAGAGAACCTGAAAACCTCCGTTCACTATTTCGAACTGCTTAAGGCAGCCGGCGTAAAAACCCATTATGTAAGCGCTGATGTGGAAAACGCCACCATGGAAGTTCTTCCTGCAACCGTATTCGGCCATGGCCTGGAAGTAATCTGCCGTCTGGTAGCAACCGGAAGCTTTATCCGCCGTTACGGCGAATATATGGAAGACGGCACCCGCATTGAAGGCGGCTATGTTGAGACTACCTTCAAGGATGACGCAAAGGGCGATCCGCTGGTAACAAAGGATGCGCTGGCAGTGCTGGGCGTTATGACTCCCGAAATGTACGACAGCATGAAAGAGCAGACCCTGGCTATCACAAAGGTTGTTGCCGATGATCTTGCGAAGAAGGGCATGGATCTGTATGACATCAAGTTTGAGTTCGGCTATGACAAGAACGGCGAGGTTATCCTGATCGACGAAATCGCCAGCGGCAATATGAGAGTTTACAAGGACGGAAAGATCGTAGATCCCATGGATCTTACCAAGATGATTCTTGCAAAATAAGCATCCCTTATCCGTTCTGCATTACAGTTATCCACACTGTTGCATTTGACAGAAACAGACATAATCCCTTATACTGAAGTTCGTTACAGGCTGCCGTCTGAAAGGATGGCAGCCAAGGAAAACGGCCTGGTATGAGGGATTTTTTTATGATGGCAAATCTGGAATATTATAAAGTATTTTATCATGTGGTCAAATGCGGCTCGGTCACCCAGGCCGCCGGAGCGCTGTCGCTCTCCCAGCCTGCGGTGAGCCAGAGCCTGAAGCAGCTGGAGACTGCGCTGGGCGTGGTACTCGTTAAACGTACCTCCCACGGCATCACCCCCACAGCGGAAGGGCGGGAGCTTTTTTCCTATGTAGAAAAAGGCTATGAACAGTTCGAGGCGGGGGAAAAACGGATTCTGCAGATGTGCAACCTGGAACGTGGGGAAATCACCATCGGCGCTTCCGATATGACGCTGCGTTTTTTCCTGCTCCCCTATCTGGAACGCTTCCATGAAAAAAATCCGGGAATCAAGGTTTCTGTGACAAATGGGCCGACACCCGCCACCATGGACCTTCTGCGGGAAGGGAAAATTGACTTCGGCGTAGTGTCCGGGCCGATTCTGCCGGAAGACGGCATCGGCATGCTTCCTGTGAAGGAAATAGAAGATATTTTCGTTATAGGGAAAAATTTTTCCCAGTATGCAGGAAAGACGCATCCCTTAAAGCTTCTGGAGCAGCTCCCGTTAATCACCATGGAGAAGCCCACCAGCACAAGGAAATATGTGCAGAGCTTCCTGGAAGAAAGAGGCGTCCGCATCAATCCGGAATTTGAACTGGCAACCAGCGATATGATCGTTCAGTTTGCGCTGCGCAATCTGGGTGTGGGAAGCGTTGTGCGGGACTTTGCGGCGCAGGAGCTTGCCAGCGGGGAGCTGATGGAACTGAAATTCGAAGAGCCGGTGCCGGTGCGGGATTTTCTTGTAGTGACGGATGAAAGAAGCCGGAAAAGCCTGGCCGCGGCAGCGCTTCTGGAAATGATGAAGGATACATTGAAACGAGGAGAAATAAAATGATCAAGACAATTATATTTGATATCGGAGGCGTGCTGGCCGGCTTTGACTGGCGCACTTTTTATGAGGGGCAGGGCTTCGGCGGGGAAATGCTTGAGCGTCTCGCCGATGCCACGGTCAGAAGCGAGGTCTGGAAGGAATATGACAGGGGCTGCCTGACCGATGAGGAAATCCTGCGGCGTTTCGTTGCAAACGACCCTGAAATTGAAACGGAAATCCGAAAGGCACTGGATGATTTCCATGGCCTGGTGACAAAATATGACTATGCGATCCCATGGGTGAAAGAGCTGAAGGCAAAGGGCTTCCAGATTCTGGTCCTCTCCAATTTCTCACAGAAAGCCTTGCGGGAATGCTGGCATGGGCTGGATTTTCTGCCCTATGTGGACGGCGGCATCCTTTCCTTTCAGGATAAGCTCATCAAGCCCATGCCGGAAATCTATCATCTGATTCTGGACCGGTATCACTTAACCCCCGGGGAATGCGTTTTCATGGATGATACACAGCCTAACGTTGATGCGGCAAGGGCCATCGGGATCCATGCCTTCCGGTTCGAAAACCAGGCGCAGGCTCGGGAGGAACTTAAGAAACTGGGCGTGGGGGCCGGCTGAAGCACTTATCTTTTTAACCCTAAATACCCTTCTGTCTGTCAAAAACACAAAGGAGATTTTCCTATATGATAAATCCGGTAAAAGTGATCGTCGTCGGCATGGGCGCACGGGCAATGATTTATGCAGGGGAGGCCTTATCGCATCCTGAGCTTTTTACCATCGCCGGCATTGTTGACATCAATCAGGAAAGGGTACATGCGGCGCAGCAGCTTTTTCATGTTCCCGACAGCCATTGCTTCAGGACGGTGGAAGAGCTTACCGCTGTCCCCAAATTTGCGGATGCCGTGATTAACTGTACCATGGACCGTCTGCATGTGGCAACAACGATCCCACTGCTCAAAAAAGGCTACGATGTGCTTCTGGAAAAGCCCTTTGCTGTAAATCAGCAGGAAGCCGATGCCCTTTTGCGGTGCGCCGATGAGACCAAACGGACCGTCATGATCTGCCATGTGCTCCGCTATGCGCCTTTTTACAGGGAAATCAGGAAGATATTGGGAAGCGGTGAAATTGGGCGGATCATTAATATCCAGATGAATGAACAGGTCAGCTATTTCCATGAGTCCGTTTCCTACGTGCGGGGAAAATATGCCTCGCCGGAATTGTGCGGCTCAGGAATGCTTTTATCCAAATGCAGCCACGATCTGGATATCATGGCCTGGCTGATGAAGGGAAATCTCCCGAAGATCGTGGCTAGCGTCGGTTCCGTCTTTCAGTTTATCCCGGAAATGGCCCCTGAAAATGCCGGTACCCATTGTCTAAACAACTGTCCTGCCGAACGAAGCTGTGCGTATTCCGCCAAAAGGCTTTATATCGAAAATCCCCAGCGGTGGGCAAATAACATCTGGCATGACAGCGGGGTTTCTCAGCCCACGGCGGATGAAAAAATAAGGCTGCTGTCCGAAGCCGATAACCCCTACAGCCGCTGTGTCTACCGCTGCGGGCTGAAAATCGTTGATCATCAGTCCATCCTGATCGCATTTTCCGACGGGGCAACCGGCACCTTCTCCATGAACGGCGGGGCGGCGGCTTCCGGCAGGAATATCCATATTACCGGCACAAAGGGCGAGATTATCGGCAATTTTGAAAGCCAGCAGTTTTCGGTGCGCCTCATAAAGCCGGAGCATCCGGGAGGGCAGCTCAGCCGCATCGTCGATGTCTCCGCCGACCAGCTCGGCAATCCTCACGGGAATGGGGATCAGGCCGTTGTACAGGACTTTTTCTCTTTGCTGCGCGGCGAGGCCGCCTCTTTCTGCTGCACCACCCTGGCAGACTCCATGGTGGGACACAGGCTGGTCTTTCTTGCGGAAGAATCACGGGAAAAAGGAGGGGAATCAGTGAGGTACTGACTGCGTTCCTCCTGATTCCCCATTTAATTTTTGCTTCTTTACCAATTCCCTGATGTACTTTCTGCTGCCCTGCCAATTCCACGATGGATTCTCCTCCGCCCCATCAATTCCACAATGAATCCTTAGCCGCCCTACCACTCGGCAATGGAACCGTCCGCATGTCTCCATACAGGATTTTTCCAGTTATGGGGCGTGCGGTTTTCTTCCTCCACCAGCTCCTTATTTACCTCCACACCAAGGCCCGGCTTCCGGGGCAGCTTTACAAAACCGTCCGTAAACTCAAAATCCTCCCGGTTATTCACGTAATCCAGGACACTTTTCCCCACATTGTAATGAATGCCGATGCTCTGCTCCTGAATCACCGCATTATAGCAGGTGGCATCCACATTCAGGCAGGCGGCCAGGGCTATCGGCCCCAGAGGGCAATGGGGCGCGAGGGCCACATCGTACGCCTCTGCCATAGACGCGATTTTCTTCACCTCCGTAATGCCGCCGGCATGGGACAGGTCAGGCTGAATAATATCTACGCCGCCCGCATGCAGAAGGCGTTTGAAATCCCACCGGGAATACAGACGTTCCCCTGTGGCAATGGGGATATTGCACGCTGCCGCTATCTCTGAAAAGGCTTCCATGTTTTCACACAAAACCGGCTCCTCCAGAAACATCGGATCAAATTCCTCCAACTTTTTCGCCAGAACCTTAGCCATCGGCTTATGCACGCGTCCGTGGAAATCAATAGCAATCCCGAACGCCCTTCCGCAGGACTCCCTGATCGCCGCCACCCGCTCCAATACGGCGTCAATTTTGTCATACGAATCAATCATCTGCAGCTCTTCCGTTGCATTCATCTTAACCGCGGTAAAACCTTCCTCCAGCTTTTCCCTGGCCGCTTTGCCCACATCCGAAGGACGATCCCCGCCAACCCAGGAATACACCCGCATTTTATCCCTGCAGGCGCCGCCCATCAGCTCATATACCGGCACCTGAAACAGCTTTCCCTTAATATCCCACAGCGCCTGGTCAATTCCGGAAATGGCGCTCATCATAATGCCGCCCCGGTAAAAGCCCGCCCTGTACAGCGTTGTCCAGATATCTTCAATTCGCGAAGGGTCTGCCTGCAGGAGATAATCCTCCATTTCCTCCACACAGCGCAGCACAGTCCCCGCATGTCCCTCCAGGACAGCTTCTCCCCATCCGGTGATTCCCTCATCCGTTTCGATCTCCACAAAGCCCCATCTGGGCCGTACCAAATAGGTATTCACCTTTGTTATTATCATGTTATCCGCGTCCCCTTACCTTCTCTATTTTATCAACCATAGCTCTGACGTACGCCGCACAGGCTTCCCAATCCCCTTTTGCCGCCGCTTCCTTTGGTACCAGGCTGCTGCCCAGCCCTGCCCCAATACAGCCCTGCCTGAAAAAATCCGTCAGGTTTTCAGGCGTCACACCGCCGATTGCCACATACTCCGTATTGTCAAAAGGCCCTTTCAGAAGCTTCACATAGCCGGCAGACATCCCCCCTGCTGGAAACAGCTTGAGCGTGGAAAAACCATACCGCAGGCACAGCGCCACATCAGAAGGCGTGAGGACTCCTGGCATCATCATAATATCATTCTCCTGACAGTAAGCCAGCACCTGTTCATCTGACGACGGCGACAGAAGGAACTGCGCCCCGCTTTCCACCGCCTTTTCCGCGGCTTCCGCCGTCAGCACGGTTCCCGCCCCTACCAGGATTTCCTTTCCAAAACTGTTTCTGATCAGGCGGATTTGCTCCAGCGCGTGCGGCGTATTCATCGCCACTTCAAAAAAATGGACGCCTCCCCTTATGACCGCCCCCACATAATCCTCCGTCTGCTCCAGCGGCACATTGCGCATAATAGCCAGCAATGGGTTTTCCTGTACGGTTTCCCGCATATTCATAGCTTATTGTTCCCCCTTTCCCAATGACGGTGGATGCCGTTATGCCTTACGGAACGGGCACTTGCTGTCCTCCCGGCAACCGATATGGCATCCGCATAAAACCAACATTATATTATCATATTACTACTTTTATGCCCGGCATAGAAGGGATTATATTGTTGGATTTTCCCGGGCAAATTTTTGTGCAGGGAAACTCTTGTATGGGAAAACGGGAAATAATATGATGCGGTTCCCCCGGGCTTTGGCCACCTTTCCCAAAAACAACAGGAAACATTTGAGGAACATAACGAAGGCTTCTACATATCGTCCACATAAAGAAATACGCCTACCGAAAAAGCCTGATCCGTCGTGGTGATTTTCATGTATCCATTATATTTTTCTATATATTTCCTAATATTTTTCAAACTTTTAAGGGGCTGCCGCATTAGCGAACAGCCCCTCCTCATCCTTTATATTCCCCATCAATAAGCATGCCCCGAAGGCTCCGGCCCAAGCGGCGCCTTTCCGGGATTAATTATCTGAAAACCGTTTGCCTTATATTCTTCATAATCGAAATTCTCCAGCTCATCATATCCAAGCTTATGATATTCGTAGAAGCCTTCCCAGTCCTCATAGCCGTCGCCCAGCTTATGCTCCAGGAATGCATCCGCCATGGCCATTCCCGTACGCGGGGCCACATAATAACCGCCCATGGCCATCACATTGCAGTTATTGGCCGTCACGCACCGCAGGGCGGCAGGGACGGTTTCAACGACCGCGCTGTGTACATGAGGGCATTTGCTGGCCGCGATATGGATCCCCATCCCGGTTCCGCAGAACAGCAGGGCACGTTCAAATTCCCCCTCCGCAACCATGGCCCCGGCTCTGAGGCCGATGCGCTGGTACATCTCCGGCTCTCCCGTATCCCCGGCCTTCATGCCCACATCCGTAACCGTCCAGCCGCGTTCCTTTAAATGCTTTACCACTGCTTCCTTTAATTCAAAGCCGCCGAAATCAGCCGCCACCAGAATCTGCTTATCCTTTACCATTTTCATTCCCTGTTTCCTCCGTTTCCCAATAATCTCCCCTACCCTTTGACACCGCCGCCCGTAATGCCGGATACGATTTTATCCGACAGCAGCAGGTATAAAATAAAGGTGGGAAGGAACACCATCATAACAGCCGCAAAAAGCCCGGCCCAGTTTCCCGTATAGGTCATTGCTGTAATTATATTTTGAAGGCCCATAGACAGGGTGCGGATTTCATCGTTCCCGTTGGCAAAAATCAGGGCCATAAAATATTCATTCCAGGTATTCATAAAATTAAAAATCGTTACGGTAATAATTCCAGGCGAAGCCATGGGAACCATGATCCGCCAAAGGGCGCCCGTCTGGGAACAGCCGTCTATCCTGGCAGCCTCCGCCAGCGCGGAAGGGACGCTTGAAAAGAAGGCGGTCAGGAAGTATACCGTATACGGCACATTCAGGGTGGTGTATAAAATAATCAATGTGATCAGATGCCCCACAAGCCCCGCGCGCACAAACCAGCAGTAGAGCGGAATGATGAGCATAACCTGCGGAATGCTCATGCCTACCACAAAAATATTGAAGGTCAGCTTCTTGCCGATAAACGTTTTCTTCGAAAGGACATAAGCCGCCGGGGCAGAAATAAGGATAATAAATGCGCAGGACAGCGCGCTGCAGAGGATACTGTTGATAAAGTAACGCCCCACGTTATTGTCCTTCCACACATTCGTATAGTTTTCAAGATGGACACCGCTGTCCAGAAGCGTCCCTGAAAAGATTTCCCGGGTCGTGCTGAAGGAAGCCAGAAGTATCCAGCCGAAGGCAAAGACAAAAAATACCACCCAGATGACAAGAGGGATATATTTTAACACCTCCAGGGCACGGTGCACGGTAAAGGTACGTTTTTTCTTCAATACTCCAGCTCCTCCTCTCTCAGTACTTTGTTCATGATAATATAGATTATCAAAACCAGAACTGCAACCAGTACGCCTACCGCCGCACCGGCCCCCACATCCAGGACTGTGCCTGCATTGGCTGAACCGAATACCTTGTTATAGAGGAAATAAACAGGGGTTATCGTCTCCACATTCGCCCTGGAGGAGAACATTTTCGCCCAAACGAAAAAGTTTACGCTGGTGATTGTCCACAGGGTCACGCAGGTACGGAATACATTCCGGATCAGAGGAAATGTGATCCGCCAGAACTGCGTCCAGCTGTCCGCTCCGTCCAGACGCGCGCTTTCATATAAATCTCGGGGAATCCGCTCAATCCCGGACAGGAAAATCAGCATGAAATAGCCCACGCTTCCATAAACAAAGGAAAGCAGCATGGCCCAGAACAAATACTGCGGCGAGGTCCAGTTTATTTCCTCCAGTTTTTCCATTCCCAGAGTGCCGAACAGCTGCTTGAGCATGCCAAAATTATTCTGGAACACATACTGCAGCCACATGGTGGATAATGCTACGGCAGATATGCTGTTAGGCAGATATATCGCAGACCGCCAGAAGCGCTTTCCCTTTACGCCTGACGCCAGGATGACCGCAAAAAACAGCGCAACGGATAAGGTTAGGATACCGCCGATTAACCATATTTTACCGATATTCCTGAGAGATGCCAGAAAAACGCTGTTTCTGAACAGCTCCGTATAATTCCGGAACCTGACAAATTTCCAGTCCGCCATATCACTGCTGATGCTGGGCAGTTGATTCAGGCTCATCATAACCGTACGGATTATGGGGTACGCAAACATCACAAGAAAACACAGCACTGCCGGTCCCAGCGATATCAGCATAAAAAGTTTTTCTCTTTTTTTCAACCTTCCGTCTCCTTTCAGCAGGGAAAGACCGCCGCATTCGGACCGGTACCCTTCATGCGGCAGCCCCTGATATCATTACTGCATTGTAACTGTATTACTTCAGCTGGGATTTGATTTCCTCTACAAACTTCGGCGCATCAATGTCACCTGCAAGCAGCTTTGTGAACGATGCATTGATAATAGCGCGGACATCCGCATCCTCCAGGTTGCTACCGCCCCATACGAAGGCATCCGTACTTTCTTCCATAAGCTCTCCCACACAAACCAGGTTGTCGGGAAGAGTAATTCCGTTAATGACCGGAATACACTGTGCTTCATCCGCAAGCGCTTGCTGGGTCTTAACTGATGTAAATTCCGCAAGCAGAGCCACTGCTTCCTCCGGATGTTCACAGTCCTTGTTTACACCGTAGAACTGGCAGCCTGTTGTATAAGTCGTGTACGGATATTTTGAGCCCTCCGGCGCGGGGAAGAACATGGCGCCCCACTGGAAATCATCGCCTGTAATCTCCGCCACTTCATTGGGAAGCCAGGAACCATTATAGTACATGGCAGCGGTGCCCATGGCAAATTCACCGTTCTGGGCAGCCGGGAAAACATTGGAGCCTACGGACTTGGCAAAATATCCTTTTTCACGCAGCTCCTGGAAATCCTCCGCCATCTGCAGTATGGCCGGGTCATCCCACAGCTTGCCGGTTTTATCCGTCAGAAGCTCTCCCACCCAGTCAACATCCTTGATCATGGCAAGATAATGGCCGTACATGCTCTGCTGATATGCATCATCCACCGTAATCGGATCATAACCTGCATCCTTAATCTTCTGGCAGCAGTCAAGGAACTCATCCCATGTGGCAGGCATTTTATCAATACCGGCCTCGGCAAAAATTGCCTTATTGTAGAACAGGGTCCCCACGAACGGCTGGGAAGGGATATAATACCAGGATTTTCCGTCAGAGGTATAGCTCTTCGCAAAGGAAGCCATTCCTTCGGTGATGGAGCTTTCAAACTCCGTCCCTTCCATATACGGCGTCAGATCCATAAGATAATCCTCGCCGAGGTTTCCTGTGATTTTGCTGAAATCACCTTCCACAATATCAATCTTGTTGCCGGAATCAATACTGGATCTCAAAATATCACGGACATCGCGTCCTGCCCAGTTCACTTCCACCTTACAGCCCGGGTTATTTTCCTCAAAGCGGGCAATCGCGGCCTTCAGGACCTGTGCCTGTGTCTCATTTTCGCTCCACTGCGCCCAATAGCTGAGAACGATATCTTCCTTCTGTCCGCTTTCGCCCTGCGCTTCCTGCGCAGGCTCCGTTTCCTGTCCGGTGCTGCTTCCTTCGGTCTGTACCGCTTCCGCCTGCCCCTGATCCTTTTGATTCTGGCTGCTTTCCTGTGGCTTGCCGCCGCAGGCCGTCATTGACAGTACCATTGCTGCCGTCAGCAGCAGTGCACATAATTTTTTCATCACTCTTCCTCCTTTATTGATGAAATAAAATATATTTTTTCTCCAGCTGTCTGGAGGTAAAACCTTTTTTGTTTCCGCTATTTCCGTTTTGTCCCGAATTCCATATACCCTTGCGGGGATTTCAGTATGCCGCTCACCCTGCGGACTCCGCAGTCCACCCGCTTCTCCTGCCGCCAGCGCCCCGGTTTTTCCGGCTTCACTCCCAAAAGGTACGCGCCGTACAGGTATACAGGGATGCCGCTCCAGCCATGGCACAGGCTGCCGGCCCCGTCAAAGGCTTCCGGCCCCTGATCCGTTTCCCAGAAGGCTGTCGCTCCTGAAAACAGCATGCTTCCCCACCTTTCCGCAATCTGGCCAAATACCGCCTCTCCATAAATATCAGGTTCCTCCAGCAGCGCCTCGTATTTGAAAATACTGTGGCTCAATGTTGCAGCCAGCCAGCGGCCTTCGCAAAGCCCCTGCCGCAGCTCAGCCCTTCTCTGCGTCGGACAGGCCTTGGTGTACAGCGCCAGCGCCTGAATCAGCTCCGCATACTGAAGCCTTTGATTGTCACGCAGGAAGGAGGCGTACGCTCCGTTTTCCTCATCCCAGAAGGCCTCCAGGCCTTCCGCAAGCGTCCGGCATTCTTGAATAAGCGCCCCGGCGTCCCGGCCCAGATATCCATACAGGGCTGCCATCCGCTGCAGTGCAAGAAGGCCAAACAGCTGCAGCCCCGCATCTGCGGACGGCGGCACAGGCGATTCATGCTCCATGGGCTGCCCGTCCAGCAGTTCATTCCATTCGTAAAAATTCCAATAGCCCGGCTCCTGATAGCAAAAGGCCGTCCCGTTATGTATATGGCCGCGCAGGCTGTCCAGGATTTTATCCGCGGTTTCAAGCATCTCTTCACCGAAGGCAAGGTCACCGCTGTATCTGCAATATTCCTCCAGCGCAATGATAAAAGCCAGGCTGAAGCTCGGGATGTTGACCGGCACCCTCGCTGGGGCGCACAGCTCTAAAAGCCCGTCTTCCCGCTGGGAAAGAGCAAGCAGCCGCAGATTTTCCCGCGCGTAGTCAAATTCCCCGAAAGCATAATAGCCGCAAAGCATCTGATTTCGGCTGTCAAAGCCGTAAAGCGCCTGCTCCCGCCAGGGACAGTCCTCATAATGCTCATGCATGCACAGATGGAGCGTTCGTTTTGCCGTCTCATAAATTTTAGTGTGCAGCAGGCTGCCGCACGCAAAAACCGGAGCTTCATCCACCGGATATTGTACCTCAAGCAGTCCGGCTTCATAGATGACTGCCTCCCTGCAATGGATAAACAGCTGCAGATACCGGCAGCCCAGGCGGCGGAAATAGTGCACGAAACGGCTGCGTTCCGGCCCGGAAGCATATGCCGCGGCAAAGGATCTTGCGCCCACGCTTGTTCTTACCCGCAAATCCTGAAGATGCTCCCCGAAGCCAATCTCTATTTCGGCAGGGACCGGGGTTGTAATATCCAATGCCAGATAACCGCTTGTCATTCTTTCCAAATCAAGGACGAGAAACAATCCGTCCTTCTCCTCTGTCTTCAGATGCAGCCCGGAAGGCCTGGGCAGCTCCCTTCCATATTCACCAGGATTATAAGCAAGACCCGATAATTCCCTGTAATAAAGCCCTGCTCTCTGAAGCCGTTCTCCGATGCTGCCCTCCGCTTCCATACGGAAGACCCCCTGCGTCATGATCCGGGCCTTCCGGCAATCCTTTACAAGCAATTCCTTTACGGGCCGCTTAACCAATCGGGCCTCCTTCTGGACAACAGCCGCCTTTTCCCACAGCACAGGCTCCGGCGTGTGGCAGCGGAAGGTCATTCCCAGCTGCGGAGTGATGTTTTCCACCTCTCCCTGTATATAGCCCGGAAGGAGCCTTGCCCGGCAGCTTCCGCCGCTGCCGCATAAAAGCACATTTCCCTGCCGGATTTCAAACCGAAGCCCCGGGGGCTCACGGCGGCAGACCGAGCTGTCCCTGCCGGGATACCAGACCCTGATTTCCAGCAGATTCTCACCTCTGTGGAGAAACGGTGTGATATCCGGCGTCTGCACAGCCTTGTAATCCGGGAAATCAGCATATTGGGCCGACGGAATATACTGCCCGTTCACAAAAGCCGCATATTGGCCTTCCACGCTGATATGGAGCTTAACCCGCCCCTGCGCCTGCGCCGGCCGGAAGCTTCTCTGAAACTGCCCGTAGCAATTGCACTCCGGAGCCTCACACAGCCAAATCCATTCGGAACAGGGTGAAAATAAGCCTTCCCTCTCATTTATTGCCATCGCAAGCCCCCCTATCCTTTCCTTTTGTATCACAGGCCGACATCAGCCTTTGTTCCTCCTCCGGCAGATACAGCCTGAGGAAATCCCCCATTTTCAATACCGCTGCCTCCGCTTCTGGAAAATCCCCGATAAAAATCGGCCAGGAATGCGGCATATGGTCCCCCACTATCAGTTCCACCTGGTTTCCCGCCCTGCGGCTCTTCCTGTAAAAATGTATGGCATCGTCAAAAAGGAGTTCATCCGTTCCCACATATAGCTGCATAGGCGGCAGCCCCAACAGATCCCCGTAAAGAGGCGACAGCCATGGGTGCGTTTTATCCCGGCCCGGTGCATACAGCTCCGCCACATCGCTTATAATAAAGCTGTCCTCCGCAAGGATATAATCAAAATCCGCCATCTCCGTATGGCTTCCCTCCATGGTATCCATGAAGGTAATCGGACTCATCAGAACCGCTGCCGCCGGCATGGGAAGCCCTTCCTCCTTCAGCCTCAGAAGCAGCGCCAATGCCAGATTTGCACCCGCCGACTCTCCCGCCAGCGCGAGATTCTGCGCCCTCCAGCCCTTCTCAAGCAGCCCTAAATAGAATGAATAACAGTCATCCATACCTGCCGGGAAGGGATGCTCCGGCATCAGCCTGTAATTGAAATGTACCGCGGCAAAACCGATTTTTTTTACCATAGGCGCCAGAAAAATACGGGTCTGACGGATACTTCCCAACGACCATCCGCCTCCATGGATATACACCATCGCTTTATTCCCCGGACACCCTTCCGGAACCAGCCACTCCGCCTGTAGATTTCCAATGCGGGTTTTGTGCTGTAAAACCCCGGGACAGCCGGCATCCTCCGAAGTAATGCGCTCTTCCTGAAGCTGCCGCAGCCTGGCATACCCTATCCTGCGGGGATTGTCAAAGGGGGAGGTACGAAATTTTTCTGCAAAATATAAATACTCTGAACTTGGCATAATAGCAGCTCCAATTACAGTGACCTGTTTGAAATCACGGCTCTGATTTCTATGTGATTATGATAACATCCTGTTGATACGGAGTCCATGCATTTGGGGGCTAAAAACATACACTTTTTTACAAAATCACTTTTTTTGCCTCCCGTCCGGGCAACACAAATACAGGGAAGGATTTCTCCTTCCCTGCATGAATTGCCATTTCATTATTCATATTGCCGTTTTCCTGAATTCCCGGGGGGAAATGCCGACCTGGTTCTTAAAAAAGCGGGAGCAGTAAAACTCATTATTAAAATGCAGCTCGGCAGAAATGTCCCTGACAGACATATCGGTCGTCTGAAGAAGGAACTTAATCCGGTTTAACAATATGGTATTCAGATATGATTTTACACTCTGCCCGGTGGCCTTTTTGTAATGATACGCCAGCTTGCGGGGCGTGGTACCGATATTCTGGCACACATCGCCTATCGACAGGTCCGCATAAATATGAGTGGTCGTATAGGTGAAAAATTTTTCAAATTTAAGATAGATTGACAGATCGTCCGAGTACTTTTCCACAAACGGCTGAACCGCGCCCAGGATAATCTGATCCAGCTTCAGCCGGAAGGGCAGAACCGCTGAAATATCGCCGCTGTGGAGCACCTCCTTAAGCCTTTCAATTTCCTCCCTGGAGCTGTCAATCTCCAGAATGTGATCCAGCTCCGACAGCAGATCCTGATTCGGGAGGATGAAAACCCTGAAATGAACATACAGTTTTTCCAGATAGGTATCGCATTGGCTGGAAAAGGGAAGCTTCGCCGGTATCAGGTAAATATGGTAGGGCTGCAGTGTAAGGGTTCCCGATTCCGTAATAAGCGCGCCTTCGCCGTCCAGGGTGATATAAAGCCGGTTCACATTGTCATGGGGCGTGCAGCACCATTCCTTTCCCACTATGACATGCCTTAACTGCGTCAGTTCAATATTCAGATACTTGTATATATTCATCGCCGAGGAAAACAGGTAATCATATCTGTGCTGCATAAGCCGCTCCTTTTATCACTGTGGTTTTAACCTGCACGGATTGCTGCAGGGTATATGCTGTTTTTATTAAAGTATAACACAGCGGAAACCATTTCACATCTATTTAAAAGATTATAGAAAACAGACTTTTGCTGCCATTAGGACGGCTCTTATACGCTCATTGAGGAGAAGCTTATTCAAAGTTACCGCTGTGCACCGTTCCCTCTATAACTCTTTTTTTAAATAAACCATATCCACAAGCTGTACCCCTTCCTCAAAAATGAGATGATCATAATTATCCGTAAAGAAATCAGGAATCCTGTGGGAAAGCGAAAATCCATTATTTTCATAAAACCGCAGCGTGGAAGGGACATCACCTGTTCCCACAAGCATGGTTCTATATTTATCTTTGTAATATGAGGAAATATACTGTATAAGTCTTCCGGCATAGCCCATATTCTGCCACTTTTCATAGGTAGCGATACTTTTAAGCTCGCAGGTATCGGGACTTTCCTCTGTAACTACGCATATGCTTTTTAAATCATTATCATATAAGGCAAACAATTCTCCGCGTTCAAGATACCTGTCTATCATAGACTCCTGTTCATCAGCAAGCAGCAGTAAATCGATGAATTGTTTCTTATTTTCATTTATAATTTTAATTTCCATGGCATCCTCCCTGACTGCGCCGTATTATTGAAAAATAGTGTCTGTTCAGTTGCTTTACAGCTTCTGTAAAAATCCATCCTGAATCATTTTCTTATGCTTTGATCTGACAGCAGTTACAAATAATCATTTTGTACTGTCATCTACATCCAATCCTGTCAGATTTCCCTGCTTATCCCGCACGGCATAAATTTTAACCATACTGTCCTCAAACGGTCCGAAATAATGCTTCAGCGATGTATCCTCAAAATATCCCACCAGTTCGCCATGATAATACAGCCGATCAGAATCTGCATCATATGTTAAACCATACTGACCGTAAACCTCATAGGCATCCTCAATCCGTTCTTTTACCATCTCTTCCACATCGTCTGTATAGCCATCAATGCTGATGCTGATTTCTAACTCACCTGCCGCTTCTATCAAAGACGGCGTTCTGTCTACATATTCCTGTTGGCTGAAGGAATTTACCCCGATAAGCGCCCCAAATGTATCCCGTTCTGCATAAACATCCACAGCACCGGCTTTATTGGGCCATTTTATATAACGGTCCGTATCGGTAATATCCTCAAAATATCGAACCTGTTCTCCGTTAAAATACAGTCTGTCTTCTTTTTTGTCGTATACCAGCCCATAAGGCTGATAAGGTTCAAAGACCCCCGCCTTTTCTTCCCTCTTTCTCTGCTCTTTCTGCGCTGACCTCAGAAGTCCTGTGCCGATGATTGCTGCCAAAATCAATAGGACTGCACAGATAACTGCTGCCGTCAGTACTTTTTTTCTTACCGCTTCCGAATGCTTCCTTGTGTTTTTAGCCATAATCCCTCCGTTTGGGGCCGGTGTGTTTATTATACGCTTGATTTATCAGACACTTGCTTTTTATAACTCTGCGTATTCCCTTCCGCAGCAGCGACCGGATCAGTCGTTCCAGCTGGTGGCATCCTGGGGCATTTCTGCATTGTAGCAGCCCAGCTTGTGGAAATCATACCATTCTGTGATTATTTTTTCCGGAGCCGCCTCCAGGGCGAACAGCACTTCCTTCGCAAATTCCAATGGAGCCGTGCCGTTTGCCGTGATTATCTTTCCATCCCTGACGGCTTGCTTCATAACATACCTTTGTTCTCCTGTATATGCCTCTCCCGCCCATTGTTTTAAATCATTCAGGTCATTGCCTGTATGATACGCATCATTCAGGGCGCCCACGGTTCCCAAAAACGCGGCGGCATCGCAAATTCCGCCCAAAACCTTTCCGTTTTCCCTGCATTGTTCAACGAGGGGCCTGATCCTGCGGGCCTCCTCATTTCTCCACGCCAGTCCCCCAATTAAAACAAGCGCTTCATATGTGGAAGGGACCGAATTAATATCATAATCAGGCAGTACACGGAAACCGCCGATGGAGGCCACAGGTTCCCTGGTCAGGGATACCGTCTTAACTTCAAACCTTCCACGTCCCAGCATATAGAGGGCCGAGGATAGATACGCAGCCTCCCAGTCGGCATATGGCTCCAATATTACGAATAAAACACATTTCTTCATATATTTTCTCCTTTTCTTTTAATGAAATATCATAAATAAGTTATTTAATTATACACTATATTCTATAATTTGTATTGTAAAATATAGTACTATTGTTCATTTTCGTAACAGCTCAGCATTCGGCCTGGCTGTTACTGCATCCGCCCATCAAAACTCGCCTTCGGTGAGAAGCGGAAGCCTGCTGCCATCACGATTTCCCACAGTTTGCACAGTAAATGCACGGACCTGCCTGAACTGTTACTCCGTTTCTTTCCCCTTACAAAACAGCATCCTATTTCCCGCAATATTTTAAGAGCTGCTCGCGCAGCTCTTATTCATGTATCTTATAATGCCCTCCATCAGGCTATACACCACACGCTGCCCGCAGGCTGTCCGCCGTCAGCGTTTTGGCATTGCGGATCATCTCCTCAGGCGTTCCTGTAAATACTACCTCTCCTCCGTTTTTCCCTCCATCGGGGCCGATGTCGATGATCCAGTCAGCCTGCTTTATCACATCAAGATTGTGTTCAATTACCACCAGGGTATTTCCGCGGGATACGATCATATCAAACAGCTTCAGCAGATTTTCGATATCAGACATATGCAGGCCTGTTGTCGGCTCGTCCATCACAATAATGCGTCCTTTTTTTCCCAGGTTCTTCGCCAGCTTGATTCTCTGGCGCTCTCCGCCGGACAGCGTACTGAGCGGCTGGCCTAACGTCAGATAGGATAGTCCTACCTGCTGCATTACCTTCAGGTGCTTCCTGATTTTGGCATCCTCAAATATCTCCATTGCCTGGGAAGCGGTCAGCCTCAGCAGTTCCACGATATTTTTTCCCTGATACCTGCAGGCAAGCGCTTCCTCATTATACCGCACGCCGCCGCAGGCCTCGCATTCCGTTACCACCGGATCCATGAACGCAAGCTCGGTCACAATGACGCCTTTTCCGCCGCACACCGGGCAGGCCCCGGTGGAATTGAAGCTGAACAGGCGCTCCGGCCGGCCGTTTTCCCGGGCCAGCAGCTTCCGTATTTCATCAAAAAAACCGAGATACGAGGCTGGCGTAGAACGGTTGGTGGCCGTGATGGGCCCCTGGTCTATCATCACGATATCATCTTCATATTGTTTTGCAAAAACCTGGGAAATCAGGGTACTCTTACCCGAACCGGCCACGCCGGTTACAACGGTCATGATTCCCAGCGGAATGTCTGCATCCACATGCTTCAGATTGTGAAGGCAGGCATCACGTACAGGCAGGCTGCCCGCAGGACGCCGGGGCGCAGGCTTCAACGGCAGGGACTGGCGCATGGCCTTTCCCGTTAAGGTATCGGCGCAAAGCAGCTCCCGGAAGCTTCCTTCAAAGACGATCTCACCGCCGTTTTGTCCTGCCAGCGGCCCCACATCTATCACATGATCCGCAATGGAAATCACATCCTTATCATGCTCAACCACCAGGACCGTATTGCCCTTGTCCCGCAGCTGCATCAGAAGGCGGTTCATACGGCCCACATCGCGGGGATGCATCCCGGCGCTTGGCTCGTCAAATATATAGGTCATGCCTGTAAGGCTGCTGCCCATATACCGCACCAGCTTCAGCCGCTGCGCTTCGCCGCCGGAAAGGGAGGGCGTCTCCCGGTTCAGATGCAGGTAGGGCAGGCCGATTTCGATCATCCTGTCCAGTCCCTCGATCAGGGTATCCACCAGCACCGATACCGTTTGATCCGATATTTGTGACAGAACCTCCCTCAGCTGCGTCAACTCCATCCCGCACATATCCGCAATGGAATAACCGTTGATTCTGCAGCGCAGGGCGGCCTCATTCAGCCGTTTTCCATGGCAGGCGGTACACTCTGTTTCTGTCACCAGGCTCTGCGACTTTTCCCGGGTATGTCTGCTTTTATTGCTGATATCCCGGTTCAGGAGCTTTTTTGTAAAAAAATTGTACAGCCCGGGTACCTTCGGATCCTCCGGCTCTCCGCCACCGTCACGGGAGCCGTAAAGAAGCAGGTTATATTCCTCTTTTGTATATTCCCGGACAGGCTTGTCCAGGTCGAACAGGCCGGACTGTGCATACTGTTTCCAATACCAGGCGTCGGGACGGTACAGGGAATCCTTTACACAGCCTTCGTTCCAGGATTTATCCGGATCAAGGATAACCCCTATATCCACTTTTGTGACCTTCCCAAGGCCGGAGCAGGTCCTGCACATCCCGTTGGGATCATTAAAGGAAAAGTAGGACGCCGTTCCCGCAGCGGGCTTTCCTATCCTGGAAAAAAGCAGCCGCAGGCTGGCATATAAGCCACTGATGGTGCCCACAGTGGAACGGGCATTCCCGCCCAGAGAGGACTGATCCACGATGATGGAGGCCGTCAGATTGTCGATGCGCTCCACCGCCGGTTTGGGGTATTTGGGAAGCCTTGACCTCACAAATGCAGGATAGGCGGCACTCATCTGCCGCTGTGACTCTGCGGCAATGGTATCAAAAACAATACTGGATTTGCCAGAGCCGGACACTCCGGTAAACACTGTGATTTTCTCTTTTGGTATTCTGAAGGTTACGTGCTTCAGATTATTCTGGGTCAACCCGTGCACAACAATATCCGCCATCCGGCCCACGCATTTTTTGTCCATTTCTTCCATTTGTTCTCTCCTTTGGCTTTCAGTCCCTAAAAACATCCGGAGTACAGCATAGCAGAAAACAAAATACCATTCATGACAATTTTTGCTGCGTTTTGTCCCCATGGCCCGGTTACTGTCCAGGCAGGTCTGTACATTTACTGTGACGTCCACACAAATATGCCTTAACAGCAGGCATCTATCCGGCGTGTCCCTTACCTCCAGACAGGGTTATGAAGCGTGATTTTCATCAGACATACATCGTCGCCCATCTTTATGCTTTTCAGCAGCTCCACATCTGCCCTGCAGGAAAATGCCGTTTCAAAAAGGACCTTGCTGTACCCGGTGGTACACTGGCACCAGGTGTCTGTCTCCAGCCTCTCCACCTCGGCAAGCATAGGGCAGGGACAAAATCCAAACTGTAAGAACAGTTCACCATCCCTGCAGAACAGCCCGGCCGCCCTTGCTTTCCCGGAAGCCGCAAATTCTTCTATGTTTGACGCTTCCGCCTTCAGCTCCTTTACAAGCGCAAGCTTTTCCTCCATCCCGTAACCGCACTGACAGTTCCTCCGTATCTGCTTCACGGTTCCGCTATCGAAGCTGTTCTCCAGGCGGTGCATTGCTGCCTTTACCCATCCTGGATTATTTTCTGCCTTTGTCTGCTGCCCGCCATATACCACTTTTCTTGCGGTTTCCTCATCGCTTTCGGCTTTGACAGCCTTATAGATTACATCTTCCTGTATTTTTCTTATATCGAACATGGTTTTCCTCCTTTTGGGCCTGTATAACATTCCGGTTATCTTTTTCCTTTGGTACAGCAAATGTATAAAAATTGCGTAAAAAAACCTCCTCTCCGCAATAAAAAAGATTTTTCAAACCTTCTTTATTATAGAGAGGAAGCTGTCCTGCCGACTTCTGAATTCTTGCTTGGATTGCATAAGTGCTCTTCAACCAGACGTTTTGCCCTATCCGACGGAATTGTTCCCAGCCATAATGGCAGCATTCCCGTTATACATTTCTTTTTATTCAGCTTCCCTGTCTTTTCACTTCTGTCATAATAAAAGCCGGTATCCTCATCCCACAGATATCTATCGATTTTCTCAGCAATATCCTCAGCCTTCTGCCGATAAAGCCGTGCATCCTTTTCCTTCCCCAGTTCCTGTGCCAGCTCTCCCATAGCCCATAAATCTCTCACAAGATAGCAATTTAAATCCACGCCTTCATATTCCATCACACCATCATAACCCAGACGCAGAGACTGATTATCCATACCGCTGTGATCTGAACCATCCCAAAAACAAAGGCCATTTCTGTCCGCATCACAATGCCATATCCAATATTCCAGATACTTTTTTAATCCTTCATAATATTTTCCTTCCAGCCAGTTATACTTTCCTTCCTGTCTGCAGCCGAGCAAAGCAGTCTGAGCCAGAAAGGGCTTAAAATGATGCCTGGGCTTAGGATATTTACGTCCCATGGTTCTGCTGATAAAACCGCAATCCAGTTGTTCCTCCAGAAAGGCTTCTACCCCATTCCTGCAGTACTGGGATATCCCAAAATATGATAAAAATAAATTTTCAAAATACATATCCCAGTCATAAAGCTCTCCATAAGCGTAGCCTGTGATCATATCTCTGCCGTGGGCAGAGGAAATCCCCCTTGTCATAACATCCTTCAGGCTTTTCTCCACCCTTCTTTTAAAAAGTTCAATGTCTGGCATATCTTCTAAGAACTGTTTTTCATTCCATGTTATCATAATTAAATATCTCCATTCTTTCAGTCATAGATCTTTATTCCTTCACTCCTCCAAGCGTTATTCCCGTCACAAAATACTTCTGCAGGAACGGATAAATACATAAAACCGGTATCATTGAAATAAAAATCTTGGCAGCATTCAGAGTTGTATTAGACATCATAGACATCTGTTTTATTTGTTCCGCCGTCATTTGCGATGTATCCAGCTGAAAAATCAGCTGCTTGATATATGTCTGTAACGGATAGTGCTCCTCTCCTGTAGATAATACCAGCCCCTGGAAAAAATCATTCCATTGTCCAACAATGGTGAACAATGCAATGGTTGCCAATACAGGCTTTGACAGCGGTACAACAACACGCAGCAGAATATACCATGGGCCGGCTCCGTCCACCATAGCAGCTTCCTCAAGTTCTTTTGGTATTCCCTGAAAGAAATTTACCATAAGAATCAGGTTAAAGACCGGAATGCCCCCACATATGGCAAGCCCAAATACACTGTTCAGCAGCTTATAACCCTTCATCACCATGTACCAGGGTATCGTGCCTCCGGAAAACAGCATACAGAATACAAACAACCACAATACCACATTTCTGGGGGCAAATTCCTGTTTACTTTTCGCCAATGGATAAGAAGCCATTGTCAGTGTAGGCAGTGTAATCAGCAAGGCCAGAATCACTCTCCTGACTGCAACTCCAAAGGAAACGAAAAAGCTCCTCTCCGCCATAATTTCCTTATAGGCATTTACGGTAAAATCAACCGGCCAGAAAGCTACCAGCCCTGCTTCTGCTGCTGCCTTGGAGCTTAAGGATACCGCCAGATTATACAAAAGCGGAAGCAGGCAGCTGAGGGCTGAAATTATCAGGATAAGCACAAAAAGAGCATTTATCATCCTGTGTCCAATCGTCTTTTTTTCTATCATTTCTATACCTCCCGCATATCGCAGGCTCACCTGCAATACTGCATCAATCAGTCGTTTGAAAGTTGAAAGAGTCTCTCAAACCTGTCGCTTCTAAAAAATCCGGTAATTTGCCTTTTTATAGGCAATGAAATAAGATATGGAAATCAGGGCAAAACCTACCACGGACTTTAAAAGTCCCACTGCCGTTGCGAGAGAAAACTGCATATCAATCAAGCCTACACGGTATACCCATGTATCAATAATATCTCCTGTAGAATAAACCGCCTGATTATACAGGTTATATATCTGGTCGAATCCTGCATTCAGAATATTACCCAACGCCAGAATTGTCATAAGGACAATTACCGGTTTTAACCCCGGAATTGTAATGTGCCACATTCTTTTCCACCTGCCTGCCCCATCTATCGCTGCCGCTTCATATAAAGAGGGACTGATTCCGGTCAGGGCCGCTAGATATACTACCGCGTTAAACCCGAATTCCTTCCACACATCGGTTCCAATAACGAGCGGACGGAATAAGGCGGTGCTTCTGAAAAATGCAATCCTCTCCATCCCAAAGGAAGACAACACTCCGTTAATCGGACCATATAAACCAAATACATCCAGAAGAATCCCCCCCATTACTACCCAGGATATAAAATGCGGCAGATATACTATTGTCTGCACACTTCTTTTAAATGCCACATTCTTTATCTCATTTAAAAGAAGTGCAAAAATAACAGGCACGATTACATTTAAAAAAAGCTTACATACAGCAATCACCACCGTATTAAAAAATATCTGGGAAACATCCTTCATCTGAAACATATATCTGAAATTCTCAAGTCCCACAAATTCCGAACCAAAGATCCCTTTACCGGGATTAAAATCCTGGAACGCCATCACTACGCCAAACATTGGAACGATATTGACCGCCAGCATCCAGATCAGCGCCGGGAGAATCATAACCCAATAGTTTATTGTACGGGATGGAAATGTTTTTTTCTTTTTCACAAGATCAACCTCCTTGAAAAAGGGTGTCTGGAAATACAGTCACACTTTTCCAGACACCTCTGTTTTCTACCTGCTGCCAATCACTTCGGCTTAATAGCCGCTGCGTCCTATTTCTCAACTTCAGCCTGTACCTCAGCCGTAATCTCATCTCCGCCTTCTGCCTTCCATTCTTCCACAAATGTATCGAAAGCAGACAACGGCGCTTCCCCGATAATAATCTTCAGGAAAATCTCATCCTCTTTTTTCTTCAGATTCGCCCATTTCTTTTCCATTGTTGCCGTCTGACCGTAAATAAGGCTGTAGGTCTTATTTACAATTCCCTGCTCCTGCGCATCGGCAACTGCACCAGAACCCATTAACAGAGAATACAGCCTTCCAAAGTTAGGGCTTTCCGTATTCCAGTTTTCAATACCTAAATCCTCATAGTTATTCAGGCATTCCTCTAATGTTGCCAAATCATTGTCAAGCAGCTTATAGTTAATCGAATCATAATCGGGTACCTCTTCCCCGCTCATACGCTTGCGAAGCGCATTCACCGTAAAAGTATTCTCATCCAGAGGAGCAATCACAACACGGCCCGGATAATACCCCAAATCTGTTTCCAGAGTAAACTTCCCTTCATCTCTTCTCAGGAAATTATTCAGTAAAATTGCAATTTCCGGGTGCTCATATCCTTTCCTCACCACACAGTAAGTCGTAGTCGTCCCTCCCAGCTTGGGATACCACTGCCCATCCTCTGCCAGCGGTGCAGGATAGGCCTTCCATTCTGTTTCAGGGTTATTTGCAAGACCATCTTTGATGTTATACCCATGCCACCACGGAGAAAATAAAATACCTACTTTACCGCTCTTCCACGCTTCGTCAGCATCTTTCCTTACCCCTAATTCCTGATCCAGAATACCTGACGCATACATCTTCTGCAATTCACCCAGTGCTTCTTTTGTCTCTGCCGTTATAGAACCATATACGGCTTTTCCACTGCCATCCTCAATCCAGAAACCAGGCCAAGACTTATATGCCTGGAAAATACCATCCAGATTATTCAGATTATTGGAGGATGAAATAAAATCATTATACATTCTGCTGTTTATCGTAGGACCAAGGATACCAATTGTATTTTCACCGCCCATTTTGTTTTCCACGAAGGCTTCTGCAACAGCCTCCATCTCTTCTACTGTTGTCGGCGCCTCAAGCCCTAATTCATCCAGCCAGTCCTGCCGGATCCACATCAGGTTATAGCCGTCTGCTTCAACGAGTACATTGGGCAGGCCGAAAAGCTTTCCTTCAACCGTAGCCGCTTCTAATGCCTTTCCTTCCACCATTTCATTATTTTCCTTAATAATATCGGAAGCATAGGTTTCGTAATACGGCGTCAAATCCTCAAGCTGATCAGCTTTTACAAGTTTTTTATACTCCTGCTGCCCTACTACAAGAATATCCGGAAGATCATTGGACGCAATCGCAAGATTCAGTTTCTGGTTATAATCCGCATTAGATGCCTGCCACTTAATCTTAATATCAACATTCATATTTTCCTTGATATACCTTGTGTAGTAATTATCCGTTGCTGATTCTCCTTCCGGCAGCGGTATTGATGGATTAATTGACTGAATTATTTCCAGAGTTACCGTTTCCTTATATTTACCGAACGGACTGGGATTACCGCTTTCATCAACCGGTAAATTGTCTTCTCCTGCCCCGGATTCATTTACCGTTCCTGAATTTCCAGCCTGGCCGCCGCCCTCCTTGGAACCGCAGCCCATAAGACTGCTGACCGCCATCATCCCGGCAAGTGAAAATGCCAAATACTTTTTCCAACTCATAGCTTATCCTCCTCGTTAAATTTGATATACCCTGATTATATTTGCTTTCTACTTATTCTTTAACAGTCTTAAATCATAGAAAAGGAGACTATTTTCATAACTTTTCATCTGTGTATTATTAAACTCCACCTATTCGTAATAATTGTCCACTTTCCCCGGCCTTTGCAAGCTTGCATTGCCATTTTGTATCTTTTATAATAGGACTGTCACAATAAATCCGGCGGCAGTATAAACTTGGGGGGGAACAAGCAATGCACAGGATTAAGAAAAATCTCTCTTTAAAAACCAGGATTTTCCTTTTCTTTTTTGGGATTTTATTATTGATGATCTGTACCTATATATTTGCTATCAGTAGGTTTATCACCCGTTTTACAGAAGAGCAGCTGAATGCTGATTATGTCAGTATTCTTTCAGAAACCTGCGATACCACTGAAAACCTGCTGTGGAACCTCACTCTGACATCCCAGCAGCTGCTTGAAAATGATGATATCCTGGCGAATCTGATTAACTGGCAGGATGCTGCCGACCATTACTCCAGGCAGAAGTATTATGAAAATATTCTTGGCAGCATTTCTTCCCTGACAATGGCTAATACGGATATTGCCTTGATTTATCTGTTTGATCCCTCGCAAAACGCCTTTATCTACAGCAGCCTTCCAGTTGATGATGCAACAGATTCCACAAATGTCCTTTATCAAAATTCCGCCTTCTGTTTTGAAGGTCCCTGTAAAAGCCAAAGTCGCTTTATCGGTAATCCGGTGCTGATTCTTAACAGAACTGAAATGCTCAGTAATGGCAATGCGGTAACACTGTCAGTAGAATCCGGTTATTATTCTCTGGATAATCCCATTCACGCTGCTGAACGTAAATCTGCTTATCTTGTATTCACCAATTATAAAGAAGATATTATTTTTTCCACCTTTCCAAAGGATTGGGATGAAAAAAAGATACTAACGGACCTGCAGTTCGGTGTCAGCCGGGACTTCCGGTTCTTCACCAAGAAAAATCCTCAAGGCTGGTCGGTTCATATTGTAATTCCCAATCATGTTTATACCAGGGATTACCGGCTTGCCATAAGGGATTTTATGTTGTGTTCGATACTGGTCGCCATACTTGCAGGTGTTTTTGCCATATATTTTTGGAGAAGCATCTATCATCCGCTGCAGTTATTTGATAAACAGCTGAATATCCTTCTCTCTGATGATACCGGAACAGAACCGCTGCATTCCTCTGTTCCCGAATATGATTATCTTCTGCATAAAATCGTTCTGCTTCAAAAGCAGATTCAGGACATGATCCACAAAATTATTGTCTCTGAAAAGCTGCACACAAAAATGCAGCTTGAAAAAATGAGAGCGCAGATAAATCCGCATTTCTTAATGAATACCCTAAATACACTGCATTGGATGGCTTTAATGAATCAGCAGATGGATATTGACAGAATCACTCAGGCACTTTCCCATCTCCTCAGTTACAATCTGGATAAAGAAAGTAATTCCACCAATCTGAAAAATGAACTGTCGGCGCTCAGAGAATATGTGACCCTCCAGCAGGTCAGATACAATTTTAATTTCGAAATAACGAAATCTGACGAAGCATCCGAGCTGAATTTTCCCTGTCCCAAATTTATTCTCCAGCCGCTGGTGGAAAATTCGCTCAGCCACGGCTACAGGGAGCAAATGGATATTTTACTGAGGATCACAGTCGGCGAAAGGATTATCATCAGTCTGCAGGATACCGGAACAGGTATGGATAATGACACCTTACAAAAGCTGCGGCAAATCATTCCTTACTCTGGCTCAGAAATAGCTGAAACATTAGCCGGCTCTGATTCCTCCAATATGAATTTTGGAATCGGCCTCCCTTATGTTATCCAAAGCCTTAACGATTTTTATAGCGGCAAATACGATTTTTCCATAAACAGCAGTCTTAACGAGGGAACCATTATCACTCTGACAATCCCCAAATTACGAGGAGGCGGTTATTATGCTGAAAATATTGATAATTGATGATGATGCACTTACCAGGAAAGGCATCCGTATGCTGATGCCCTGGGCCAGCCACAATATGGAAATTGTCGGGGAAGCCTCCAATGGTAAGCTTGCCCTTGATTTTCTGCACGAGAATGAAGCAGACCTGGCGCTTGTTGATCTGGACATGCCTGTCATGAATGGTATTACCTTCATACAGAAGGCCTCTGAACTCTATCCCCAGCTAAATTATGTAGTCCTGACCATCCATACAGAATTTGAATACATTCAGAATGTGCTTCGATTGGGTGCTATTGATTATATTGCCAAGACCCGGTTTGATCAGGAAAATTTCGATGGTATTCTGGATCGAATAAATTCCAGCATAGCCAAGAAAAATGCTCTTTTGCAAAGCATTCCCAGCTTTAAATGGAAGGAAAGCAAAATCCTTTATCCTTATATTTATGCCCTCATTACAATAGAATCAGAAAATGATGAACAGATTTTCAATTTCTGGGAACTAAACGGACTTTCAGGCAGAACAGATATCTTTGAGCTGATGTCAGGTATCTGGGTTTTCACTGATGATCGGAAAACCTTTTTATTTCCCGACCCTTTTACCAATACAACTCTTTTATGTATTTCAGATGTGGCTGAAATGACTTTTGCTGAACTTGGCAAGCTTCTAAGAACTTATGTCCGGGGTCCCTTTTTCTACGATTACCAGCCTTTGAAACAGATTAATTACAAAAGAGCTTATGAACTGATGGAGGAAGAATTTCTTGCAGATGAGGCTACCCTGGACAGGCTGAAACAGGACTGGATTTCTCTGAATTGGATTCACGAAAATGAACTTTTCAATAAAATTAAAATCGATCTCAAAAGCAGCAAACTGAAGCTTTCCCAACTATATCACCTGCTGCTTTCCCTGGAAACGGTATGGAATGCTGCCTACGGAGGGCTGACCGGCCATACGCTCTCTCTTCCCGCCGCTTTCCATCATTGGTCGGAAGTAGAGGAATGGCTTAGTCAGCTGTATGAAAAAGTAAACCTGTTCAGTACATCATCAAAATATTCAGAGGATGTAACAAAAAATATCCTTTTGGCAAAGCAGTATGTTGATACACATTTTAACGCTCCTATCGACACTACGGAGGTCGCAAGAAACGCACATATGAGCTACGGTTATTTCAGCAGGTGTTTCCATGATATTATTGGAATGTCTTTCAGCGATTACTGTATACAAATCCGTATCCGCAAGGCAAAGGACTATTTATTAAACACCGGATATTCCATCCAGCAGATTGCCGACGATGTAGGCTACAATGATGAAAAATATTTTAGCAGGCTTTTTAAAAAGATTACCGGCATCAGCCCCACTGAATACCGTAAAAACGGGAAGGAAAGTTCTGAATAAGCAAGCCGCTTCCTGAATGCTTTCTTATAACTTAACCATCATTTCCTTCAGTTCCTGCTGCCTGCCCAAAACCGAACCTTCCTCTTCCACCCAAAAGCCCTTTCCTTTTCCATATTTTGTACCGTCTTTATCGTAAACTATTGTTATTTTATGACCTTTATATGGCAGCTCCTCCAACAGGAAGTAATCCCAAAGGCCTTCCGGCAAAAGCGGATTCATAATTAAGAGGTTATCCTCAGCAGGCTGGACACCACAGATGCCTCTGATCACCAAATCACAGAAGGCTGAATGATTATAGTCCTTTCCTCTTTCATACCCGCCTTTTCCTTCCGGCCAGCCCAGTCCCTTAAGAATTTCCCTCGACAGCCATATGCCGGTTTCCGGATGCAGATTTTCATCCAGCCAGTTCAGCCGTTTTCCTGACTCATCTGTTCTGTAATGGCTTCCGGCATACAAAGACAGCTGATTCATAAAATCATACTTAGTAACGGTTTCTGTTTTTCGCATTTGAAGGAGCTTAATCAGACTGTTCAGTGTCTGCGTTGTTGCAAACGGCCATATCGGGCCATTCCACTGGCACTCATGGGGGGATTTCGTATTCATATATAAAGGATGCTTCCGCTCTGCCGTAGTAATTCCATAAGGTGCCTTAAAATAATCTTCCCTGTTTAAATACTCCCATGCCTTATCATATTCTTCCCCCGGAATGGAAAAGTACCACGGAATATATCCAATCTCCTCTAATACGTTCTTTTCCGCCGGTATGTTTTCAAAACAAAAATCCGGAATTTTTTCTTCCCGTGTCTTCTGTGGAATCACTTTAAAAAAATGTTTTTTATCATCCCACAGGATATCCAGTATGCGCTGTTTTAATATTTCTGCTTTCCGGCGGTACAACTCACCCGTTTCCCTTTTTCCTGCCCATTCGGCTATCTCCGCTATCGCTGATGCATTTCCATACATATAGCTGTTCAGGGTAGGCCGAAGGCCGCTGCCGCTGATAGACAGTTCCATGGCATCCCTGTCGTCATAAGACCAGAATAAACCATACTCTGTCATATTGGTTTTCTCCACAGTCTCATAATACTGAATTAATTTCGGCAAAACATCAATGGCCAGTCGCTTATCTCCTGCTGCCAAAGCATACTGATACACTGCATCCGCAATCCAGGAAGAATATGAAGTCTCATGCCCTTCCCCCTTCAGCCAGAAATTTATATATTCACCTGCAAGACGCCGATCCTTCTTTAACCATCTTGCTTCTGCAATGTGATGCCCGTTTGCGCAATTTATAGAATTGCAGGGACCTGACCAATATACAGGCGGAAGAAATTCCGTAATTATCCTTCTTCCCCCGATATCCTTAATATGTTTTCTGAACACCCACCAGCGATAATAATATATTTCCTCAATCAGCCGATCCGGACATTCAAAATAAGGTACTTCTTCAGCAATCCATTCCTCCGCCTTTTCATTCGGTACCGCTTGTATGGTAAGTTCTTCATCATTGGAATTGAACCTTTGTATGTATTGTCTCCAGCCATTCTTATGCATTATACTCTCCCTTTACTTTCATTAAAATTTATATTATACCCTGAATGAATCTATATTTATCTTTAGTATATAAAAAATAATATATCTATTGAAATAGCTCATATTAACAATTTGTTATAAAATATTATCATTAAAATTAATAATTTATTAGCATCTTATATGTGTCTTTTATTGAATTTTCCAGTAAAATACAGTATTATACTTTTAATAAATTATCCACAGGAGTTAATAAATGAACTATATAAAAATGAACGTGCCTCCCTATCCATTTTTCATTTATGCCGGAAATGCACTTTACCGTTCCGGGGACTTTCATCGAAAACGTTCCGCATTTACTTTATTTGACATACTCCTGGTTGAATACGGCTGCTTGTATATGGTTGAGGACGGCTGCCGTTATAAGCTTCGGGCCAATGATATGCTTATTCTTTCCCCAGGAAACACCCACAGCGCTTATAAGCCCTGCGATACGGAAACTTACTTTCATTGGCTGCATTTTGATACAACAGAGCAGTTTGTAATCGATGATAAAATAACCGGAGAGTTAGTATCCATACGGGATTTTTCCCATAAAAATATCAAGCAGGAAACACTGACGCTGCCAGTCTGTCAGACCTTGTCAGAGGATAAGGCCATAAGTATAATCAATATTATGAACACATTGGAGTCCTATTCTATAAACAAATACAATCAGAGTAATATGGTTGCAAAGGAAAATATTGTAGGAGGAAATCATATCAGACAGCAGGCGCTTTTCTGCAGTCTGCTGTCTGATATTGCTGTTTCTGATAACGGTACCAGAGGAAACCTGATTGCCAAATGTGTCCTGCAGTACCTGAATATGAATTATTACCATGAAGTTTCTTTGGAAGACATGGCACTTGCCGCAAGCTGTCATCCAACTCATGTAATACGCTGTTTTAACGCCGAATATAATACGACTCCCGGAAAAATGCTGACCCAGATCAGGCTGCAGCACGCAAAAGAATTATTAACGAACTCCTCGTATTCCTGTGCCGTCATTGCAGAAAAGACAGGTTTTTCAACATCTGCATATTTCAGTAAGGTTTTCAGCCAAAATTTGGGCATATCCCCCAGTGAATACCGCAAAAAAAAGCAGTAATAATGAAAGAGAAGTACTGTCCCACCAAAAAAAGCACTCTCCGCATTTGAAGACGGCCTTGTACAGACACACCGTTCTGTAATTGTAAACCGAATTTATATTATTAACGTTAAAAATGCACAGGTAAAGCTTTCAAATGTCGAAACCGTCGCCTGTGCACTGAGTAAACTTATGTATTTTCAAAATACAGCAAAAACAGGGCGGGAACTGACATGCTGTCAGTACAGCACCAAACTGAAGAAAAGTTCTCAACCAGCCAGGAAACCAACCACAGTCTCCAATACCTTCGCATGCTCATCCCCCTGAAGCCCATGATCAATCCCTTCCATCAGCTCCAGCCTGCAGTTTTTCAGACACTCCTGATACCGGACGGCTGCAGATGCATCAACCACCGCATCATGGATGCCATGAATTACCAACGCAGGTCCCTGGTAATTACCGGTCACTTCATAAATCGGAAGCAGCTTTGCTATCCGGAAATAATGGCCGCCCACTACATGTTCGCCGCCCACACATACCGTATCCGGAATATGCTGCGTATCATAAACCGCATCCATGCAGACACCCTTCTGCGCATCATCCTTCAGCGTAGCCGCCGGAGCCAGCAGGACCAGTTTATGAATCACATCCGGATAATAACCGGCCAGCATGCCTGCAACCACACCTCCCTGAGAGTGTCCGATTACATAGATTTCCGTCACGAAATCCAGCTTCCTCACATATTCAAGAATTGCTATGGCATCCTCAATTTCATTCAGGACATTCATATCCGTAAAACTGCCATCGCTCTTACCATGCCCATTAAAATCAAATCGTACCACAGCAATTCCTTTTTCTGTCAGCAGGTCTGCTAATGCCTGGAAAAGTCCGTCCCTTTCATAACCCAAATCTCCGGTAAAGCCATGAAAAATGATGACTGCCGGACATTTGCTTTCCGTGTCCGGCCGCTCCAGTCTTCCCCGCAGGGTCAGGCCGTCTCGTTTGATATTGATATCCATATATTTGTATCTTCCTTTCTTTTTCAGTGGTATTCCGTCATCTTAATATTTACGGATTTTATTAATTATAATACCATATTCGTCCCTACACTGCACCGTTTATTATTCATGCTATGTTTTCTTTTTTTATCTCATGAAAAAGGACAGGTGTAATTCAACCTGTCCTTTTTTCCGTTTTTACCAGTTCCGCTTCAAGATAAATGTATGGATTATCCTCATGAAGGCGTTCCTTATATACCTGTACTTTATATTTTCCATCCTTAGTTTCGCTGAAAATTAATTTCGTCCAGAAACAGGTTTGCAGGAATTTTGTTTCCACTACCAGTTCCTCTTCATCAGCAAAGGCCGTAGATACCGTCCATGTATAGATTGGAATTGCTCCTTTGCTGTACACGGGCCTCAATTCTCCGTCCAGATAAGCATGGATACATGTCCTGTATGTCCCATCATCAAAAACCAGTTCAAGCATATTATTTTTATAATATATGGAAACTTCCTTTACATTTACATCTTCGTGATCATAAAAATCCGTATATACATTATTGTCATCCACCGGCCGCAGCTCCGTATTTATATGAAAGGCCCCGGAGGTAACGCGATATATACCGTTCCAGCGGTTTAAATCCTCCGGAATGCAATTGCTTCTGCGTTTTTTAACTTTTAGGGTACTGATGTAATTACACAATAACCGGTACCCTTCTTCATCCTCTGCCAGCGCCCCTGAGGGAAGCGTCGGACGCAGCAGATATTTACTTATGATCTCATTTTCCGCACGGGATCCTCCGTCATCAGCAGACTGGTTAACTGAAATTGTCAGATCATTCGTTCTGCTCATAATCACATCCTGTCCATGGCCGCCCGCAAACTTAAACGTATCTTTCTCAGGATAAATCCACAGCTGATAGCCATAACCAGCACCATTATCCAAATGTGATTCTTTATTGATTACTTCCGTATGGATTCTTCGCGTAGTGGCTTTATTTATCCATTCCGGATCAATCAGCTGCTCTCCGTCCCATTGTCCGTTTTGAAGATAAAGCATACCCAGCCGCAGGTTGTTTTCCGTGCTGGAAGCAACACCGGGAGCCGCATGGATATGATTTTTATGAAAAGTCATCCACTCCAGCTTATCCGATTCAACACCGATTTTATTCAAAATTTCTTCTGTCAGATATTCTCTTACATTTCTCCCCGTTGCTTTTTCCACGGCAGCTCCCAGCATACAGGAACCTGTGGTATTATACAGGAATCTGGTCCCGGGTTCATGATCAAAGTCAGATGACAGATAATTGGTAAGGAGCTCTTCCCCTGACGGCGGCTGTACAGACATTCCATTTGCCATCATCAGGGCATGCTCTATTGTCAGCTTCTTCATATTTTCAGAAGGTTTTATGTTCAGCGCCGCAATTTCTTCCGCAAATAAATCAACCATCCGATCCTGTAAACCCAGATATCCCTGAGTACAGGCTAATCCGACTGCTGTTCCAATATAAGATTTTCCCATGGAATGACAGATATGAGCCATGGAACTGTTATATGGCTCCCACCAGCATTCCAATGCAATCTTTCCGTGGCGTTCAATCATCAGACCATGCATCTGCGTCCCGCAGCTTTCCAGCTCCTGAAGCATCTGCAACAGCATTCTGCTGGATAAGCCTACTTCTTCCGGTTTTACACGCAAAAATTCTTTTTTATACATATTTTCACTGCTTTCTGTCCTTATATGGACGTAATACTTATATATCCCATGTCCTGTTTCATTCCCCCGCTGACACCGCCGGGTATATATAATTTCAATTTTCGCCCCGAAAATTCAAATTTAAAAATGTATTTTCCCATAGAGGCTGCACTCTTGCAGACAATAATAAAAGTAAAATCATTCATCCATCCTCCGCAAAGCTTACAAACCTGCGGGTTCGGACCATAGATAAGATTTTGTATGCTTGTATCCGGCTCAAGGATCAGGAAATTACTGTTTTCACACCATACAGGATCAATACCTGCTTCATATTTCTTCTTTTCTCCGCCTTGTTCAAGATTCAAAAAAGCCCTTTCTTTTTCAAAAGACAGCCTTACAGACTGCAGTCCCCACAGGTTCTCCGGAAAGTAATAACATTTTTCATTGACTGCAGTTATCTGTTCGTCATTAAAAACTGTCTCGCAGCAAATTCTGCTCATATTTTTCTTTGCAGTTTCTAAAATCTGTATTCCCTTTGACTCCCGCCTCAGTTCCTTTCCCTGAATTTTTGACAGGATCTCTTCATAAAACAGCTCAATAGCCTGTTCCCCGCGGGATTCATTTCCCATGATCACGGCAACCATATTTTGTTCAGGCAGAATAAGCGCAATCTGGCCTCCGCCGCCATCCATACGGCATCCGCCGAATACATTTTTCCAAAGCTGCATGCAATAGCCCTTTCCATTATGATACCCTGGCTTCTCCAGACCGGTCCAGGTCTGCTGCGTGCATGCTTTTTTCATAAGTTCCGGATTTAAAAGCTGTTTCCCGTTCCAACGTCCATATTGCAGGAACCATAGCCCCAGCTTTAGAAAGCCATTTGCAGAAACCACCGTCGTTACCGGATCATAAATATGGTATTGGTTATACTGCGCAGTAATCTCAATTTCTAACGGAACACATATTTTTTCATGTATGTATGTTTCAATTCCTTTTCCTGTAGCTCTTTCCACTAAAAAAAACAGCAGATGCGGAATTGAATTATTGTAAAAAAAATGTTCCCCCGGAGCACAATCCATTGGTGTGTTAAAAAACAGCCTGCACAAGTCGGCATCAGGATGTTCTATAAAAAACATAAACGCCTCATCTGAATTCTGTCCTGACTGCATTGTAAGAAGATCATATAACGTAATATCTTCAAATCTTTTGTCGTAGGTATCCGGAAGTTTATCCCGAAAATAATCAATAATTTTACTATCAAAGGACAGAAAACCTTCATCAACAGCAAAAAGAACCGCCGCCGCAATGATTGCTTTTGCGGCAGAAAGCAAACGATGAGGGCTTTCCAGCATAAATGGCTCCGATGCATTTGCAAATATAAGCTTTCCATCCTTCACAATCTGCAAGCTGTGAATATCATAATCGATGTCACGCAGCCGCATAAGATAGTTTGCTATATGTCCGGAAGCTATTCCCACTGATTCAGGAGTTCCTTCCTTTATTGTTCCATCCTTCAAAATATTTGTTTCCATAACTCTAACCCTTTACCCCTCCTATAACAATTCCCTTTACAAATCCCTTCTGGAAAAAAGGATAAATAAGCAGAATAGGTATAATAGCAATCACAGCAATTGCCATTCTCACTCCTACACTTGGCACCTGGATATTTGCCGCAATCATACTGTTCGCCTGATTGTTCCGCAGAAAATCAGCGCTGGATATCAGGCGGTTAAGCAGATTTTGAATCGTGTAAAGATCTGTTCTTTTAGTCAGATAATACAGACCATTCAGCCAGTCGTTCCAATAAGCCAGGGCAGTCATCAAACCAACTGTTGAGATGATAGGTTTTGACATTGGTATTACAATATGCAGCAGAATCTTCAGTTCTGATGCACCATCAATCATGGCCGCCTCTACAATGTTATCCGGAATATTTGTTGAAAAATAAGTACGCATCATGATTACTGCGAATCCGCTCAGCAGCAATGAAGGCATGATTAATGCCCAAAAGGAATCTTTAATGTGGAAAGTCTGGGTCCACATCATATAAGATGGGATCATTCCCCCATTGAACAGCATGGTAAAAAATACAAAAAAAGCAAAAAAATTTCTGCCAGGCAGATTCTTCCTTGATAAAGGATATGACAGCAATGTAGTGATAGTGACGCTTGATAATGTCCCCACTGCAGTAGCGGCAATGGTCATGGCATAAGCCCTTACTATCTTTGCCCTGCTGAACCATAAATACTTATACGCATCGAAGCCAAATTCTTTGGGAAAAATGGAATAGCCATTCTTCAGCAGAGAGTTTTCTGATGTAATAGATGACATAAATAACAGCAATATCGGAAAAATACAGCTTAATGATAACAGAAGCATAACAGTTGCAGATACATAGCTAAATAATTTGTCAGATTTTGAATTCATAACCCTCTCCTAAAATAACGCATTATCAGATTCAATCCGCCTTACAATTGCATTTGCGGCAAATACCGTAATAAATCCAAGGATGGACTGCAGAAAACCGGCCGCAGCAGCTCTTCCTATATCATTATTTTCCATTAACCCCCGATACACATAGGTATCAATTGTCATAGTTGCATCCTGCAGCATTCCCGAATTCATAGGGACCTGATAAAACAGGCCAAAATCTGAATAAAACATCCTTCCGATACTCATCAGTGTCAAAGTAATTATTGTGGGCTTAAGCAATGGCACGGTTATACTCCAAATCCGTTTCCAGGTACCTGCACCATCCACCGCTGCCGCTTCATATAACACCTTATCAAAGCCTATGATGGTCGCATAATATATAATAGAATTATATCCAAAGCTTTTCCAGGCCTGCACCATCGTCAGGATAAACGGCCAGTACTCAGGTTTGGTGTACCATGAAATCCCTTCCATTCCCAAAGGCTTCAGTATACTGTTATTAATCATCCCGCTGGTCTGCCCTAAAAAAGCATAGATTATATAACTGATTACCACATATGACAGTAAATACGGAATTAGTATAAGTGTCTGGGAAAGCTTACTGACAAAATGACTTTTCACTTCATTTAACATAATAGCAACAAAAATAGCAAAAATTGTATTAATAAATAAAAACAGCAGATTATATCCGATTGTATTTCGGAATAAAGACCATGCATCATTTGTTTTAAACAGAAAAGAGAAATTTTTCAGCCCTACCCAGGGACTTCCCCAGATTCCTTCGGTATATTTAAATTTTTTGAATGCAAGCTGAAGACCTGCAAGAGGAATATAATTATTTATCACCAGATATGCTAATCCCGGTACCATCATAAGATAAAGCGGTAAAAATCTTTTAATTTTTTTATTTATCATAGAGAAACCCTACCTCATATCCCCATATTTCTTTGAGGCAGGCCGAAAATACTTTATGTTACAAATGATTTTCGGCCTTTCTCATAATTTAATGTCACTGTCTGGCAGCCCATGCATCTAACTGTGTCTGTTTTTCTTCAATAATATTGTCGATACCTGCACTATGCAATTCCGTACGGAATTTTTCCAGCAATTCTTCCGTATTATCCAGTCCCAAAACTATAGTATTATAATATTGAGAGACTACATTGGTACATGCTGCAATTTCATCTGCAACATTTGTGGAGTCAAACGTAAAACCTAATGCCGGAGATGCGGTAGCATTATTATTGGAATCAATCCATGCCTGGTAATAATCAGGAGGATTGGGAGCCCAGGGAAATGTGATGGTAATGTTTGGCCAGAAGGTTCCCATACCGGACGGCCAGCCGGTAGTAAATGCATCCAGGCCCTCTGCAAAATCAATCGTATTATCATCACGTTTTACATAGTGAACATTTTCTATACCGCTGCAGACCAGATTTGCAAGTTCAGGATCCGTGTATAATGCATTCAGGAATTTCATACTGGCCTCTTTGTGTTCACTCAAAGACGAAATACACCACATCATTCCGGAAGCGGAATCTGTTGTTGCATAATTAACTGCGCTTAATTCTGCGCCATAAAGCCTTTTACCGCAATTATTCTGCTGAACCTCCGCAGTTACTGCAGGGTCAAATCCGCCACCAAGATAACAAAATGCCTGATTATTGGAAAGGTAAGCAACCGCGCCGTCCTGGGCATTCATAGGATCGTTAATAAATAAGCCGTCTTTCATCCACTGATTGGTATATGTTATCATTTCTTCAAATTTTTCTGTTTCAAAGACATTCACGACTTTAAGATTATTATCCTCAAGAATCAGCCCGCCAAACACATTATTGCCCGTAGTTCCCAGCGGATCAAATCCAACAGGTCCTAAAAAATCGCCATTAATACCTGTCGGGAAAATAGCAAGCTCAGGATGCGCTTCCTTAACCTGTAAAGCCACTTTGGTTAAATCATCAAAATTATGGATATCCTCCGGCTTGATACCAAGCTCATCACAGATTTCCGCATCCATTACAACACAGGGGCGGTTGCTGTAGGCATCGACCTTAGGTACTCCATAAATGCTCTCACCAAAACGGCCGCATTCAATATAATCGCCCAGGCACTCCTTAATTCCCGCTCCGTATTCATCCAACAGGCCATCCAGTTCCGTAATCGCACCGCTGTCTGCATAGGTAAATACAGGTGACATAAAGCTGCAATTAAATAAATCCACACCTCCATCTGTCAACAACAGATTCAACTGATCAGACCAGCTTGCAAAATCAATACAAAGAAGTTCAACCTCTACTCCAATCTTATCCCTTGTCAACTCATTAATCGCATCCTGAACCATATCCTTTTCTTCCGCGGCATTCATTGTCAGCATATATGGAACAATAATTTTTTCAATTTCGCCCGGACTATCTTTTGCCGCTGACTCAACAGCCGCATCCGTTCCTGTTTGGGCCGTTTCCCCGGAAGTATTCCCTCCGCAGCCTGCCATGGATAAAACCATGGAAAACGCCGTTAAAATTCCCAGTGCCTTTTGTACTTTCTTTTTCATACAAATCCTCCTTTGAATTTGGAACAATTATTTTCTTTTTTTTGATAAAGATTGAAGCCTGCCATCGCTATCACTATCAAAGCCGCTACACAATAAAACATCGTTGTATAACCTGAATAATCCGATATCTTACCACATATAACAGGCCCTAATCCCTGTCCCAGGTCTGCTCCGATATAAAACGTACTGGTCGCAATACCAACCTTTTGGGCGTCAACCTTTTTCATACAAGCTGTCTGTAAGGTAATCTGTCCGGTACCCTGACCGACTGCTTTTAAAACCGCGGCTGCAAGCATGATCCACAAATTTTTCCCTCCCCCTGCTGCAAGCATCGCTGCCGCACTCGTTAAAAGTGATACATTTACAATCATTGTAATGCTATGTCTATCAACAACCTTTCCTACAGTCATGCGTATTACAAACAGAACTGCCGCATTGACAGTAAAAAACAAAGAAATTCCGACGATTTTTCTTTCTTCTGCAGCCAACACCAGAAAAGAATTAATCACTCCATTCTCCAATGAAAATAACCCTCCGATAAGCGCATACACAATGCATGGAAAAGCTATCATATTTCCAATGGAAAAACGGAATTTTTCTTTTGGTAATCTTTTCTGCGGTTTTTCAGCTGCCACCCTCTTATCTGTGAAAAGCATAAAAACAATTGCAAAAGCTGTGATTATGGAAATTATCGCAAAAAGCTGTTTGTATCCATATTTATCCTTTATTTCAATTCCCAGGCCCGGCCCGCACACCTGCGATATAACCTGCCCCAGACTATAATATCCAATGCCTTCCGCCAGATGTTCTTTCGGCAGATATTCATATAAAATAGCTATATTAACGGTCCCCTGTATTCCGAACGCAATTCCATGGAGTATCCTGACTGCGAACATTGTCTTAATTCCCGGTGCAATGCAATAACCCAGCATTGTTACAGTAATCAGAAATGTAGAAAGAATGCATATATTTCTTTTTTCAAAAGCATCTGATGCATAACCGCTGAATGGCCGAATGATTAACGCTGCAATGGAAAAAATACCGGTCAGTGCGCCCGCAGTTGCCAAATCCGACCCTAAGGAAACACCGTAAGGCGTAATTAACGGTGCAATCATACTATAGCCGAAGGATACAGCCAAACCGGAAAGCATTAATAATATATAATTCTTAGTAAATAACCTCTTTTTCAATGATTTCCTCCTTGCATTTTCGTTTTAGCAACTTAGTAAAATAAAAATCTCTTAGATAAGAGACTCTTATTTTATAACCTATCATTAAAATCACCGCATGTATCGCCGAATACATATTTAGCCTTCAGGTTCCTGGCTATTGGCGTATTGCCCTCACTTCTGATTACCACCATGAGTAAATCCAGTGCACTTTCCGCCACCTCAAACACCGGCGTACATACCATACTGATAGAAGGTGAAAAGTATTCGAATGATTTACTGTGTCCAACAGAAAATAATTCCATTTCTTCCTGAAAAATTATTTGTTCACTTTTACAAGCTGTTACAGCTCCCATGGCCTGTTCCGGTACATTGATAAACACTGCCGTAGGTCTGTTTTTAAGAGACAGAATCTCTTTCATAGCATGAAAACCTGAACTGAAATCCCGATCCGCTTCTTCCCTCATCCAGATTTTATCCATATGTAATCCCAGGTCACGACATTTGTTTATAAAACCGCTTTTTCTCAGGCCCGAGTTAGGACCATTCTGATTACTGCCTATAAAACCTACTGACTTATGTCCCCGTTGGGCAAACAATCGGGCAACATTTATTCCAATATCATAATCATCCACATAAACCGAATGGTATTTCTTTTCATTGCGGAATACACATACAATCGGAATATCGAAAGAATGATTATTTAAAAACTCAGCATCCGCATCTGAAATACCGCAGATAATAATTCCGCTGAATCTGGTAGGCGTCATAATATGCTCACAATCACAAAGCTGTCCGTATTCAAACATATGAACATAAAATTCCACACAATAGCCTTTGCTGTCTGAAATATGCTGCAGCCCACGGAAAAAACTCCCCATAATATCATCCGCATATCCTGAATTCCAAAAAACGGCAATAACCTGGCTGGTCTCTTCTATCCCTGAATTTCTTAACCTGCGGGCATAAATATTAGGCTGATACCCCATCTCTCTGGCAGCATCCTTTACCCTCTTCTGCGTTGCCTTTGATATCCTTACCTTATCCCCCCGGCCATTTAATACAACGGACACTGTTCCGGGAGATAAGCCCAACTGATTTGCAATTTCTGTAATTTGTTTATTTCCTTTGCCAGCCACTTCATACCCCTTTGCTTTTTCGTTTTAGCAATTTAAGAATAAACGATATTAATTGTTTAGTCAAGGGATATATTTGAAAATTTTTTTCCAATTTTTACCTGGTTACCGGTGATTAATGCGGCATACATATATTTATTCAGAAATTTGCCCGAAACAGCCCAGTAAACATTCGGGCAGGAAATAAACCCTGCCCGGATGTTTGCATATTCAATCTGGCTATTTCTAATGCTGGGCCTTCTCCGTAATTTTAGCCCTGTTTTTCTCAAATACCGGCTGCATATACTTCTTATATAACGGCATGAGATCATGATCATAGTTACAGCGAAGCTCCGGCTTTACATCAAAAACCATGGTCTGTTCTTTCTCAGGCGTGCTTGCCGGCCATTCAGGCAGCCCGGGATGATTCGGATTACCGCTGTGTGCAAATGCCATTACCGTATCGAAAATCAGTTTCTCCAGTTTCTCCGCGCATTCCTCCTGGGCGGACGGCACAAACTCCGTATTGTGGAACACATATGAAATATCAGCGCAGTGCCAGGGCGTGGAACCGCCTTCGATGGGCATATCGTGGTTGAACATGTAGGAATAGGTACACTGGTTGAGTCCGCTTCTCATACGGATATATTTATGTATGCCATTCCTGAAAATGTAATCCATACGGGTAAGATCGCTGATATGTCTTTCCGGATATGCCTGTTTAAACAGGGGAATCAACAAAGCTGCCGCTTCGGCTCCCAGCACCTCCTCCACGCCCCTTATTTCCGCTTCCTCCGGCATTTTCTTCTTATCAGCATTTCCCGGCACAAAAGAAGCCATCTCTCCGAATACGGAACCTACCAGCATGGGAATATGGGCAGTTTCCTTCCTGAAACCGTAAAGCAACGGATCGCCTGCATAGAATTCATTACGGAAGGGCAAATCCCCCACATATCTGTTTTCTCCTGCAAAAGCAGGCCGCACCTTTATATAGGCATCCGCCAGACTCTGATAAGGCACCTCTTCCAATTCCTTCACACTGCGTATGCACAATTCCGCCATAATGCTCTCCGCCAGGGCCTTTCCGCTTTCTTCCTCAACCGGCTTTTCCACATCAAGCACACCGCTCATGGAATATCCTTTGGCATATAATCCGTCAGCCCCGGGAGACTGCAGCAGCGTAGTTACCTTTCCACCGCCTCCTGACTGGCCGAATATAATTACATTATCCGGATCCCCGCCGAATTTTTCCACATTTTCCTGAATCCATTGCAACGCTGCAATGATATCATCTCCTCCTGCATTTCCTGAATTGATATATTCGTCCCCAAAATCAGAAAGATCAAAATAACCGATTATATTCAGCCTGTGGTTAATGGAAACCGTAACTACATCCCCATACCTGCTCATATTTTCGCCTTCATAAGCGATATGCTCAATCGCAGATCCCGATTCGTATCCGCCGCCGTGAAGCCATACCATAACCGGCCGCTTCTGATCGTCACAGGCCGGTGTCCACAGATTCAGGTTCAGGCAGTCCTCATTCATCGGCCAATAACGGTGCGGTACGAATATTTCCCCATTTGGCCTGGGCAGATACAGCTGCGGGCATACATAGCCAAAGCTTGTGGCGTCGAACACATCATCCCAGGCCGGGACCGGTTCCGGGGCGTGGAAACGCTTCGCTTTTGCATACGGAATTCCTTTAAAGACATAAATATCCTTCAGGATATAGCCCCTGACTTTTCCTTTCGTAGTTTCCACCACTGCCGTTCTGTCGTCAAATTGAAATCTTGTCCCCATTTTTTCTCCTCCATTACCCTTTTATTGAACCAATCATAACGCCCTTTACAAAGTACTTTTGTACAAAGGGATAAATACAAAAGATTGGAAGCGTCCCTACTACTATTACAGCATATTTTACCACTCTTGTCAGCAGGAGTGTCGCGGCCGAGCTGGCGCTGTCCCCCACAGCCAGCATGGCCGCCCCCTGCTGGGAAGTAATTAAATCCTTTAATACAAGTTGCAACGGCCATAAGCTTCTGTCCTGAAGATAGATCATTGCTATAAAGTAGCTGTTCCACTGTGCAACAATAAGAAACAGAGCTATTACCGCAATGCTTGCCTTGGACAATGGATAATAAATGCGGAATAAGATTGTCCATGCGCCGGCGCCGTCCAGCTTCGCACTTTCTTCCAGACTGTCGGGAATAGAGAGGAAAAAAGTACGCATTATAATCAGGTTCATGGGAGTAATACAGCCCGGAATAATAACCGACCATATGGTATCCAGCATATGCAGATTATCCATCAGCACATAGTTTGGAATAAGCCCTCCATTGAACATCATGGTAAATGTAATCAGAAGCATAATCGGATTTTTGAGCTTCAGGTTCTTCCTAGACAGGACATATGCGCCTATCGATGTAAAAAATACCCCCAGCAGTGTCTGGACGGAAACATATAACAGTGTATGCCAATAGCCATTCCATACAGTATATGATTTCAGGACCTCCCGGTATCCGATCAATGAAAATTTTTTCGGCCATAATACAAGTCCCTTGCTGAGCGCAAGAGCTTCCGGATCCGAAAAAGAGGACATTATCACATGGATAATCGGAAGGATGCATACAACGGATATTACAGTCAATAATATTGCATTACCTGCCGAAAATACAGTTTTTCCCACACTTTTTGATTCAACCATAGCAGCCTCCTAAAACAAATTTGTATCGCTGAACTTTTTTGCCAGCTTGTTTGCCACAACAATCAGTACAAAATTGATAACGGAATTAAACATCCCGACTGCCGTTGAATAACCATAGTTGAACTCCTGCAGACCTTTTCTGTACACAAATGTGGAAATAACATCTGCCGTTTCATAAATATTTGCATTATACAATAAGATAATCTTTTCTGCACCAACAGCCAGCATTGTACCGCATTTCAATATCAGCATGATAATAATCGTTGATGAGATTTCCGGTATTGTAATATGTATTGTCTGCTGCCATCTGTTTGCACCATCAATCGCTGCAGCTTCGTACAGCTCCTGATCAACAGCGGAAAGCGTGGCCACATAAATGATGCTGGAATACCCCAGGCTCTGCCATAGCTCACTTACAGTCATGATTGCCCTGAAATATTTGGGATCTGCAAGCAGATTTTTACTTTCTCCTGTCAGAGCCGTCATAAGTGTACCGCCCAGAAGCCCGTCGGAAGATGTAAAGTCTATAATAATTCCCGCCAGTACTACCAGTGATATAAAATATGGCATATAGGTTATCGTCTGCACAGCCTTTTTAAACCGCAGACGTTTGACTTCATTCAGCAATAATGCAAATATGATTGGCAGCGGAAAGCAGATTAAAAGACTTAACAGGCTGATGATAATTGTATTCCTTAATACACGCCCGAAATACACACTGTTAAAAAAATCTATGAAGTTTTTAAAGCCCACAAAGCTGCTTCCGAAAATTCCGTTTGCCGGCCGGAAATTCTGAAATGCTATTACCAGTCCTCCCATAGGGACATAAGAAAATACGATAAAATAAATGAGCACCGGAAGCAGCATCAAATAGTAAGCCTTATTAATTTTAAGATCATGGATCAAACCTTTTTTCTTTTTCACATCCATCTCTCCGTAATTATCTGTTATTATATCTTTCATAGCCGGTCTGATAGATATTCAGAGCCTCTTCAATTCCCATGGAATAAATCTGCTTAACCGTATTGTCCCAGTTTGCAAGCGCAGTATCATCTGTTATCGCCTTAATCGTCTCTTCCTGTACATAGGTAGAAATATCATTCATTATTGTTGATACCTGCTGTTCTTCCTCCGCTGTCAGAGACCAGATTGTATTGTACTGTTCCGTAGACTCTGTCCAAATTCTGTCCCATTCCTGATTTTCTTTTGACTTAAACTGTGCATTACGGTATTTTGCTTCATCAGAGATTGCAAAGACACATGCCACATTCAGACGAAGGCCATCGGAGGAGCCGGATGGATGCTGCATAATTGTATCCGTAAAAACAGGTGTACCGTCATTCATCGTATAGGTTTCGCCTTCAATCCCAAAATTTGTCAGCCTGATCCCATCTTCGGAACATAAATAATCAATAAAATTCATTGCCAGCTTGGGATCGGCGCACTTTGAGGTTATCGCAAACCAACTGCCGTTTCCGCAATAGAGCTGCTTGATAGAAACTTTAGGTTTTGCTCCGTCAGCTACTCTGACAGGGTACCCTACCGCGGCCGCATCCGCATCCGGAACCGTGTTCTGCAGTGCAAGAATCATAGAGGGCAGCGGACCGTCCAAAGTATAACATGCGCCAACCTTTCCTTCCCCAAACATAGCGAGGAATGTGTCCATTGTAGACATCAGTGATCTTGTCATAAATTCCTTGTCCAGCAGTCCTTCCTTATACCATCTGTTCATTGTAGTCAGATAGTCCTTATATCCTGCTTCCACAGCACCGTAGGTCAACTTACTGTCAGAACCGGGATAAATGCCCATATCATTACGGAAGTCAACCGGTGCCTTCTCTATTCCATATGCAGCCAGCAGCGCCTGATCCATTCCTGTAGTATTCAGCATACTATAGGGTACTTCAATCCCCATATCCTTAAAAGCTTTCAGTGCGTTTTCCCATTCGTCCACTGTTTCAGGGATATCCAGGCCGGCTTTATCCAGCAGATCCTTTCTGATGACCTGCCCCCACCACTGAAGTTCTTTGCCTTCAAATTCAGGCATATATTTTGCGTAAGCCACAGCCATCCTGTTTTCAAGGGTCGTGGCTTCCTTATAGGACTGATCATTTTCCTTAATCAGCGCCAGATAATTAGGCATATATTCTTCCGCATAAGGTGCGAGATCAATAAAACAACCATCCTCTACCGCCTGATCCATTCCTCCCGGATAAGAAATACCGGTATTCCCAACTATAATATCCGGATAATTACCGGATGCAATCAGAAGATTAAACTGTGCTTCTTCTTCGCCTGTTGCAGGAATAATATAATTGATTTTAATGTTGGTATTCTCCGAAAGCTTCTGATAAGAAGGATTATTGTCAATTACCTCCTGTGTGAAGGTCTGGGCTCCTGAAAAATTCGCACCGCCTATGGCAAAGAAAATGCTGAGTTCCTTCTGTTCTTCACAAAGTGGCCCCACATAATTGCCATTTTCATCTCTCTTATTTAATGCCACTGTATCACTGTCCTTTGCTTCTGCCGCTGTTTCCGCTACGGAAGCAGATGCACCTGCCGCCTGCTGGTTATCCGTCGTTTTTCCTGACCCACACCCTGCCAGGGCCGCTGCCGTTAATGCCGTAATTCCTAATAATGCAATCCCTTTTCTTAATTTACCTTTCATTACTGCCTCCCATTCATATTTCAGGTATTTTCCACATTCCATCAGTTTTCCTTCAACACCGTACGCGTCCGGAGCTGAAATATATCTGTGTATCTGCACCTTAACATAGCTTTCGGCGTGAAGATAGTTCCATTTTCCAACCAGGGCAAAAGAAAAAATGCCATTTTCCGGCCTTTCCAGGCGAAAATGACATTTTCTGCACAAAACAGGAATAGAAATGACATTTGAAAATCCCCGTCATTCCTTTTTTTCATCTTTCTTCTTTCTGTATTCCGTAGGTGTAACTCCTTCCGACTGCTTAAAGGAACGAATCATGGTTCTGTACGAATAAAATCCTGCCTGCTCTGCAATATCATTAATATTCAGGGAATCATCCTTCATCAGATATTTCACCCGTTCTATCCTCTTTTCATTCACATACTGGCTGACCTTCATATCATACTCTTTTTTCATCAGCCGTGTAACATATCCTTCCGATATTTGAAACTTCTCTGCTATTGAAGAAAGGGAAAGATCGGGGCTGGTATAATTAGTGTCAATATATTCCTTGATTCTTTCCGCCCTCGGCCTGACGTGCTCCCCGGCAGACGCATTGTTTTTAAGCATGGCGAAAAGACGTATCATCGAATCTGCAATCCGGTCATTATCATAACAGTTCATAATTCCCATAATTTTATTTTCATCACAGCCCGCCGCAAGCTCTGCTCTGCCGGAAGAAGCATCCCGTATCAGGAAAAGTATGTGGAACAGATACAATCTGGCCGATATGGCATCGCCGTCTGTTTCTCTGACCTCCTGAATAATATCCCTTAAAACCATCTCCGCACTGTTGAGATTACCGTTTTTCAGGAAATTAACCAACCTCCACTCTTTCCGGTTCCGTATGTTGGAATCTATCTCTCTGTCAATATTGCCCCCGTCTCCCATGCTCATCAGACATTCGCTATAGCAACTTCGCAGCTCAGTCAGGCGGATACATTCAAAGCTGCAGAACCAGGAAACCGCGAGTCCCATCCTGTCCTTTAAAAATTCCCTGGTTTTATTGCTTTTCTCCGCTATCAGCTCTTCCACTGCCTGTTCTTCCCGGCTGCTGTAATTAACCAGCAGCACAACAAAGTTGTCACATTCAACTGGTTCCACCACTTCAAAAGTCTCCCGCATACATTCCGTTGCAATATTTTTAATCAGAAAATGAACCAAATCGTAGGTTTCCACCTTATTTTTAGCATCATTATCAAAAAACAGATTGGAATAATCGTCCACAGAAAAAAGGACCATCCGGAAAATATGGTGCGGGAAATGAATGCAATACTGTTCCAGCGCATTTTCAATTTCTGCCGTAGAGACGTAATATCCCTTGATGATTCGGCTGAGAATATTATTTACGATAATATCCTTCTCCTTATCAATCTGATTTTCCAGGGCATATCTGTCCCTGGCAATTGTCTGGAATGCCTTCTGCAGATATTCAAATTCATTTCCAGCCGGTTCTGCCGGATGCTGCTGTCCTATTGCCTCAATTAATTTCAAAACCGGATTGTACTGTTTTTTAGCCAGATAATGGGCAAGAAGAACGCTGATAACCGAGCTTGCCAAAATAAAGCAGATATAAGCATTCCTGGTGTGGTTAATATTACGGAACAAAGATAATGTATCAATCCCGCAATAATATTCCCAGTTCTCCGCTTCGGACTTTACTTTAGCTATAAAAATGTCCTCCCCTTCCTTCTGTATTCTTGTATAGGGAGCCATCTGCTTCAGTTCTTCCGCAATTTCGCCATCATAACACTTCTTCCTGCCTATATCATAAAAAATGCCATTGCCTGTCATTATTCCTTCCAGTACTCTTCCGTTTTGAAAATTTCCGGCTTCCAAATCCAGCTGAATCAGAATCCACCCGTCAGGGTTTCTGATATTCTCCGACATAATCACACTATAATAATACAAATGCGACTGTCCAAGGCTATCCTCCAAAATTAAAACAGGCTGATTAAGATGATCAAGCATTTCCCATAATTCTTTTTCACTTCTGTTAAAATGGCTTTCATAATCAAAGCCGTGGGATCCCATTTCATTTGATGCCTGTCTGGGTGATATCAGATATCTGCTTTTTCTGGAAAAGATAAAAATATCACTGATACAGTTTTCATTTGCCATCTGCGCCTGCAGGTATTTAAAAACCGACTGTATTGCCAGCTTACTTTCACCGCTTTGTGTTGTTTCATATTCCATGAAACCTGTAATATCAGGATTTTCCGCTATCTGTCTGCCGATCACATGAATCTTCTCCATCTTCCCATCACATACAGATTTCAGTTGGTTTACACTGTCCTCCTGCATCTGTCGAATCTGTCCGGAAAGGATCTTTCCAACATAGGAAAACATAAAGAAGCTGAGGAGGATAGGAACACAAATTACTGCTATGTAAGAAACAAACCAGGATATAAGGGTTCTGCTGCCCCTCTTATATTTTTTCAATAGATTCTGCCGACATCCCATTGATAACTCCCCTTCTCAGACAATCAAACCGTATATATTCATACTGAAACTACTCTCATCACATACATCTATAAATTACATAACCCATTAATTTTACCACCATATATCATTATATTTCACTCTCTTCCGATAAGATCATGAATAAAATACATCGTCATGGCCTCCATCCGCCGGTTCCCATTATCGGTAAATCCATGTATCTCCCCGGCAAACACCTCCAATTTTGCCTCCTCATATTCCTCCGCCGCCGATTCACTATAGGAAAGTGGTACAACCTCGTCCCGATCCCCATGCATAATCAAAACCGGCCGTTCAAACCGGCTGATGTATGTATGAAGGTCAAATCCCCTCAAAGTGCGGAAAAACTTATTTCCCAGTTCCATTCCCCAAAACTCCAATTTGGAAGGAATATCATCTTCACTTTTAAAACGACTATTCCAGTTATCCGCAATACAAAATGCAGGATATAATAAAATCAGGCCTTTGACATCATCTTTTCTGTCCGCGGCCGCCATAGCGCTTATCAATCCTCCCTGGCTACCTCCAAACAAAAATATCTCTTCTTTTTTAACCTGATCCCATGTAAGAACCTCGTCCAAAACCGCGCACAGATCCTCTTCCTCTGTAAATAATGTCATTTCCGTTGTATGGAAGCCGCTTTCATCCCTCACGCTCCCGCCGCAAAAGGTATAGCAGACCGCGCCGATTCCATTATTGGCAAAATACTCCGCCGAAATATCAAAGTCGGATTTATGCCCATTATATCCATGGCTCATAATAATAAGAGGATATTCCTTCGTATCGGGTTCATAAAAATATCCATGTACGTCTCTTCCATGATGTGCAATTGCCAGCTCTCTCTTTTTCATTTCATTTTTCCTCCACTTTCTTTATCGCTTTGATCCACTTCCCGCTGCGCAGTCTATAAACGCACCAGACACATTTTATAATCTGATCAATTTTCATGAAAAAATAAATCCAGAACGCAGGCAGCTCCCATACCAGGCCCGCCAGAATCCCCAGGGGTACACTTGCCAGCCAGAGGAACAGGATATCGGCAAACATCAGGAATCTGGTATCCCCGCCGCCGCGGAGCACTCCTTTTGTGAGTATGGAGTTGGCGGAGGTGAAAATCAGGATAATAGCCACTGAATCCATAAGCTGCTGCGCAATCTGACGGGTTTCCTCCTGGATATGATACATGCCGATGACAGGCCCGCTGATTGCCAGAATCACCAGGCAGGCCGCTGCTCCCAGCAACGCGCCGAAAATCAGGAAGGTGTATCCTTCCCGCTGCGCCTGCTCTCTTTTTCCTTCTCCCAGGGTATGCCCCGTGATGATACAGCCCGCCTGGCTGATCCCCTGCGTCAGCACCGTAGTCATCTGCTGGGTGACGGCAGTGATGGAATTGGCCGACACAAAGGCCGCGCCGATTCTTCCCATTATCATGGCAATCGCGCTGTTTCCCAGCGCCAGAAGGGAATCGCTTATCAATACCGGTATGCAGATTTTCAGATATTCCGGCACCAGCCCATGGCAATCCATCAACAGATCCTTTACCCGATAGCCAATATTTTTATCCCGCAGGAAAAAATACACGGCGATTGCGGTAAACTCGATTATCCTTGCCAGGAGGGTTCCCAGCGCCGCCCCGGCTACCTCCATGCGCGGCGCCCCCAGGTTGCCGAAAATGAAAACCCAGTTAAAAAACAGATTCGCCATAAAACTGACGCTGGAGCAGATGAGCGGTATTTTTGCCTGCCCCACGCTTCTTAGCACAATCGTACAGGTAAGCGACAGCCCCAGCAAAAGATAGGTGGGCACGGACCAGTTAAAATACCGGATTCCTTCCCTGATAATGTCCGGATCCGGCGTGTAAATCCGCATCAATGCCCCTGGCGCCAGAATCGTAGCCGCCATAAACAGCAGGCCGAATACAATGCACAATCGAAGCATGATGGTAATGGACTGTTTCAGCGATTGAGAATCCCGCATCCCCCAGAACCTGGCCACCATAACCGAAGCCCCCATGCCGATTCCCATACAGCATACGTGGTAGATGTTAATGAACTGGTTGGCCAGGGACGAGGCCGACAACGCCACCTCCCCCAACGCCCCCAGCATTACGGTATCCATCATATTGACCCCTATGGAAATCAGGCTCTGCAGGGCAATGGGAACAGCTATGATTCCCACCCTTTTATAAAATTCCGATGTTCCCAAATATAATTTCAGCTTGCTGTTTAATTGCATTCCTTCTATCCTTTCTCTGTCCTTTTACTTCGTTTTACTTTTGCCTCTGCCTTTGAAATACATCCTGCAGAAACACATCCGCCAGCTGCAGCCACAGCTGGAAATTAGGATACGTTTTCTCTCCCACTATAGTAATTCCGCCCTGCCCGTGGGGTACGCCGGCAAAAGTATGTACCTCCGTTTCCACGCCATGGGCCAGCAGATCCGGAAGAACCGCGTTCAGGTTATCCAGCGCCGAATCTTCCCTTCCCACAGCAAAAAAGACGGGAGGATACACCACATTTGTATAATCAAATGCAGCCCCCTTATAACGCGGACCGTAAATACACAGAAAAGCGTCCGGCGCCCCGTAATATCTGTCCAGTTCATCTTCCCTGTAATCCGGAAAATGATCCGCCGTTCTCTGTGTTCCGGAATAATACCGGATACAGGCCTCCCCGGTCAGGCCGCCGTTGGAAAAGCCCGCAAAGGCCACCTGGTTTTCCCTGATTCCATAGCGCCCGGCAGATGCCCTGATCATGCGGATTGCCCTTGCAACATCCGCACCGCATTCCTGCCCTGTCCAGGGACGCCTGTTAGTACGGTTCAGCAGAAGAAAACTGTGATACCCCATCTCATTGAAATCCAGGCAGGTCTGGTATCCTTCACTCAGGACACAATCTCCATGATCTCCGCCGGCACAAACTACAACAGCGCCCTTTGGCTCCTTACCCTCCGGCAGCAGCATTTCATAGAGATACGGCCTGAAGTCCGGATTATGGTTATATCTGCATTCTGGATTATCCTCGTATTCCGTCATAACCGGCATCCTGCCGTCCGGCCACAGATAAATCCTTTGCGGTGCATTTTCTTTTTTCTGAAGAGAATCCCTGAGCATGCAAAATTCCCGAAGCTGTGCCATACAGGTTTTATTGTCTGTTTCCGCTTCAAGCTGCCGTCCCAAACGCCACATCCGGACCAGCTCTTCCACCGGATAGCAGGGTGCATCTTCAAAAAAGGGAACCGCTTTCAGCCTCTCTTCCGCTACTGCTTTTTTCAACATATTGTTACTGTTTTTGTCTTCCATGTCCTATTTCTCCTTGTTTTGCGAAGAAAAATACAATTTCTTTAGAAATTTGCCCTCTGGCGGGCAGCAGTATTTCCCTCCTGACTTTGACGGCCAATATAATTGATGTTTCTACAAATAATTTTGCTAAAGTTTAGCATCGGTTTATATAAAAAGCGACGCTATCTTCAGATAGTCCGCCGCTTGATACGGGAACATTTTCAGGGGCGCTCCGCCCCTTCGGCTTCATTCACACCTTACGATACAGCAGTTTACGGATCCTGCCTTTCTGTTTTTTTCTGAAAACTTTCTCCATAAATCAATTTCGTCACATGCAGCTTGGAAAGGGTGATATGAAGATCATTCTGCAGAATTGTCAGCAGCAGATGCATGGCATTCGCCGCCATCTCCGAAACCGACACATGGAGCACTGTTACGGTGGGATATAGATACTGGCTGAAATCTCCGTCCCCATAGGCGATTATTTCCATTTGCCCCGGAACCGCAATATTTCCATCACGGAGCGCCGCAAGAATGCCGCTGTTCATCCTGCTTGTCTGTACAAAAAGGGCAGTTGGCAATTCTGCGCACTGCAGCATTTGTTTTACCGCTTCATAGCCGCCAATCCCGTTTCCAGGTCCCGATACTTTCCATTCATCCTTTAGCTGTATGCCGCATTTCCTGCACTCCTCCGCAAAACCATTATACCGCAGAACACTGGCGGCGCTGCGGTTTTCAGAGAACACAATTCCCGCGCGCTCATGCCCGTTTTTGTAAAAAAGTTCCGCACACTGTCTTCCGGTCTGATAGTCATCAACATAAACGCTGCTGTAATTTTCCAATGTCTGGTTAATCAATACAATCGGCATCTCAAACAGGTTCTCTCTCAGATAATCGCTGTCCTTTTCCGACAGACCGCCTATGATAATTCCATCGTACTGCCTACCGGAAAATGCATCCTCAAAAGCATTCAGATGATCATATTCAAAGGGCTGAAGAACGATTTCCACTTTTATCTGATACTGCTTTACCGTCTCCTGAAATCCGGAATAAAACTGGCCCAAAAGGCCCCCCATGTAATGCAGGTTCCAGAACACACCAATACGGAAGCCATCGCTTTTGCGAACTGTCTTCTGATTCTTTTTCTGGGTTTTGCCTGGCTGATAATTCATCTCCCTGGCAGTATCCATAACAATTTTCTGGGTTTCCCTGGATATTCTCAGTTCATCTCCCCGTCCGTTCAGGACAATGGACACCGTCCCGGAGGACAGCCCCAGGTGCTCCGCTATTTGTTTTACCTGCACACCTCTTGTATTTTTCGGCATTTGCTTCAGCTCCATTTACATTTCTTTATTGTAACTGTTCAGTACCCCGCACAGTTACTCTTTATTCCCGCGAGCAACGAGCCAAGTAGCCATGCTTGCATGGATATTTGGCGACTGCCGCGAGGGTCAAATACCCC
>PPYE01046168.1_pt1 | contig 190254 bp, 194 predicted proteins | sample 1559881 | NCBI WGS metagenome assembly PPYE01 (sample SAMN08240022, study PRJNA423297) | Human gut metagenome, whole genome shotgun sequencing project.
TCTAAACAGCAAGAATTCAGAAGTATATTATAATGCTTCTTATAGGAATGCGATAAAACCTTTTGTTGGTATTATCATAAATTTGATTCTTGGTTTATCATATAATGAGAAAAATGACAATTACTGAATGTCAATTAAGGAGAATTTTATGTATAAAAACAAGGCAGAAAATGGCGGAAATAACATCTGCGGCCAGAAAATTAAGGAAATCCGGGAGAACCTGCCGGAGAAAACTTCTCAACGGAAGCTGGTAGATATGCTGCAAATGGCTGGATTGGATATTGATAAGAATGCGGTGCAGCGGATTGAAAGCGGAAAACGGTTTGTGACGGATATTGAGTTAAAGGTGATTGCGGAGGTGCTGGAGGTTAGTTATCAGGAGTTATTGGACAAATCATAAGATTACCTACTTTTAATAAGCAAAAAACAGAGGAGGATTAGGTATGTTTACGAAGGAACAGAAAAAAATGCTTCAGGATAACGGTCTATTGCCACAAAGAAAAAAGTATTGGGAGGTATCATTTAATGAAGAAACAATACGAGCTATATTTGGGCATGAAGCAGCTGAAGATGAACAAATTGACAGATTAAAGCAGTATTATGTAAAAACTGAAATTTATAATTCTATACGAAGTTCTATCCCTTTATATATTTTAGTAGGGCATAAAGGTGTTGGAAAGTCTGCATTATTTAAAATTCTGATCTTAGAAGATAATGAAGAGGGTAATGTACCTATTTCGATACAGCCTGATGACATATTAGATATAAAAACTACAGAGGAAAATTTTTTGCAAAGGATAAGAGATTGGAAAGAAGGTTTAGCAAAAATTATTTTTCGAGAGCTAATTTTAACATTGAATGATTATAGCGTTAATCTAGTTGAAAACCAAACAATGAAAGAATGGATTGGCAATATTACAAAACTTATAGGAAATGTTTTTGGCAAAAAATTAACGGAGTTACAAGATAACTATTTAGATCTTTCGAATGCGCAGATAGTTTCTTTTTTTAAAAATGCCTTGTTTAAAGAAAAAACTGTAACCATATATTTGGATGATTTAGATAGAGGATGGAAAAATACTCAAAATGATGTTGCAAACTTGTCAGCAATGCTAAATGCTGTGCGAGATCTTAGTAGGGAAACTAAAAATTTGAAATTCAGAATTGGTTTAAGAAGTGATGTATATTATTCTATACGTACTTCAGATGAGACGACAGACAAGATTGATGGCAGCGTATTGTGGTTAAAATGGACTAATCATGAAATCCTTGTTATGCTAATAAAACGGATAGAAACTTATTTTGGAAATTATTTTGATGAGGAAGAACTTTTAAAGACAAGACAGCAAGATTTTCAAGAGAGTTTAAATTCGGTATTCGAAAAAGAGTTTCATGGGAAAGGGCATTGGGAAAATGCACCTATTTATCGTGTACTTATGTCATTGATTCGAAAACGTCCACGTGATTTAGTTAAACTTTGTACTTTGGCAGGAAGACAGGCATATATTAAGGGACATCAAAAAATAATGACGAGCGATTTAGAAAATGTTTTTACGAATTATTCAAATGACCGATTAACAGATACCGGAAATGAATATCAATCTGAATTTCCCAAAGTAAAAGAATTATTATTAAAAATGAAACCTAGTAGGCAAGAGGTACAAAGCGGACATCCATGTAAATATTCTCGTTCGGAGCTTTTGAAAAAACTTGAGAATATTTTGTCTATGAGTAATTTTGCCGATAAGAATGGGAAACAACCCACAGCAGAAGAATTGGCAGCTTTTTTGTATAAGATTAATTTTATAACAGCAAGAAAAAAAACAGATTCAGAAATTCAAAGAATTTATTATGATGAAAATCAATATATATATAATGACTTTACTGATTTTGGATATGATTATGAGATTCATCCGGCATACCGATGGGCTTTGCAACCGGATAGCATACAAAATTTATTTACTCAGATCGAACTTATGGAAGAAAGGGATTGTTATTAGTAGGTATTAATTGTGCAGAGTAGCACACCCATAGCGCACAACCACCCTCGAACCACCAGAAAATCCAGCCCTCGCAGTTTCCATCGAAGAGGCTGCAAACGCTGGTAAATTCTGAATCATTTAACACTTTAATGTCAGAAAGCGAAGCCTGAAATCCTACCATAGTGGTATTGGTGTGTGCATTTGTGTGCAGAAAAAAAGGAGGTAATCCAAGCTTATTATGGATTATCTTCTTTTTTCGTTTATTCTGAAAAAATCTGACATATTATTGGAAAAATTATAAAAAAAGCAACTGGCTGCCTTATGAGAAATGAAAGACTAACTATTAAAAGTCAAGTCTAAAATGAAAGTTTTTTGAATGAATTGCAGAAATGCATTTCAGATATATTTGAACAACATTATAATGCTTGCCTTCTGAACGTTTCTTTTCCAGATATACACGAAAGGATTCGTCCCAATGGCAGACATATTTTGTGGCATTGTAAAGGGCATACCGGAGGTATCTGGAGCCTCGTTTTTCCATATGGGAATAACAGTTATCCAACTGTCCCGATTGATAAGTGGAGGGAGACATTCCTGCATATGCGAGTATCTTATCTGCGGAATCAAAACGGGAGAAATCCCCAATCTCAGCGATAATCATGGCACCCATCCGGTAACTGATACCAGGAATGGTACGGATAGGAGAATGAATTTCTTCATCCATGATTCGTTTGATGGTTGCTTCGATCTCGTCAATCTCAACCGTTAATTCCCGAATGAGCTTGATGGTGTGCTTTAGTTCCAAGGACTTTGCAGGCATATAGGAACCGACAGAACTTCTTGCAGCGTCACGAAACATAATCGCAGTGTCTTTTCCGTATCTGCCTTTCGAACTCTCAGAGAGCAGGTTAGAAAGCCTTGTGAGATGTGCATTTGCAACAGCATCTGCACTTGGAAATTCACAAAGCAAAGCATAAACGGATGCCATATGAAGCGTAGGAACGAGTTTTTCCAGTTCCGGGAAAAGAATACAGACAAGTCTTGAAACAGAACTTTTCAGCTTTGCCCGTTCTTTGACCTTATCAAAACGATAACGGGTGAGTGACTTTAGTTCCTCATTGTGGTAAGATGTATCTGAGTAGGACTTTAAGTTCATGTCAGACATCATCATAGTGGCAATGGTACGGGAATCAACTTTATCCGTTTTCGTCTTTCTAAGGCTGAGACTTTTTCTGTAAAGATTTGTGTGAAGCGGGTTGATAACAAAGGTGGTCAGACCTTTATCAAGAAGGAATCCCAGAAGATTGTAACTGTAGTGTCCAGTGGCTTCCAGTCCTACTTTTACTTTGTTTAAATCATCTGATACAGATTCAATTCTTTGGAATAAGGTTTCAAAACCATCACGATTATTAGGGAAGGTAAAGGATTTAAATAATACGTCACCATCTGAGTTAGTAATAAAGCAGTCGTGTTTGTCTTTAGCAACATCAATTCCAACGTAAATCATAAGAAAACTCCTTTGAATAAATTTGATACTGTTTAGAGCCACAGGTACTCCTTGCGATTGTAACCTCGTTCTAAATAAACCGTCATGCGGTATCTAACTGATTAACAATTATACAAAGAGACTGTGGTTGTAGCCTTTCAAAAACCATCAGGTGGTAGGAGTGATTAAACAATCCACAGTATCTCCAACAGTATAGCATACAGTCCTTGGAGAGGGACTATAAACACTACTACTTTATAATACGAGGAGTAATCATACATGAAAAAAGAAATCCGGTTACTGTGATTTTTCTTGTTGGGAAAACGCAATGAGAGAATGGCTGGAAAGCAGAAGATATTTATTCTCAGAGATTTCGCTTTTAACAATAGAATCCTCCGTTTTCTAAAATATTATTACCAATCCCAATATCACAGTTGAGGATTATGCGATATATAACGATGTTGGCAGATTTGGTATTTGGTAAGCAGAAATTTCCGGTTCAATCCCTCCTGTTTTTGAACCTTATAAATGAAGAAGATAAAAATTGTACATAATGATGTTTTTGGAAGAGAAAAAAGGAAAAATAGAAAGATAAATATATATTCTGTCAGAAAAAGAATGGATAAAATAGCGTAAAATGCCAATTTTATATCGACATAATATTCCAAATGTGTTATAATTCCCGGCAGATATTCCACTCATATTTTAAGCAAAGGAGAAGAGGAAAGTGAAAACAAAATGGTTGGCGGGAGTACTTGCGGCATGTATGCTTGTCGGAATGATGCCCAGAGCAGTTTTTGCGGAAGAGGCGGGAATATATGCCGCTTTGGAACAGGCGGAAACAGAAACTACCGTAGATGTTTTCGGGGAAACGGAAATGAGAGAAGAAACTGAGGGGGCGCAAGCCGAGACAGAAAACGGTGCCGGGACCGAAGAAAGTGCAGAAACTGAAGAAAGTACAGAAGCTGAAGAAAGTACGGAAATTGGAGAAAGTGCGGAGATTGAAGAAAGCTCGGGGACTGAAGGCAACATAGGGACAGAAGAGGGCACGGAATCTGTCGAAGAGACAGAAAGCACGGAAACTATGGATGAGACAGAAACCGAAGCAACAGATATAACGGAAGAAATTACGGAAGAACCGGAGTGTATCTGTACAGAACTCTGTGAAACAGACAAGGTAAACGGACAGTGCCCTGTGTGCAGGGATGATATTTCTTTGTGTGCAGGAAATGTACAGGATAAAAGTATGGCGGATACGAAAGCATTTGATTTAAAGTCTGCTTTGGAAAACGCTGGGGACGGAGATATCATAACAATTCCGGAAGATGTGGAGCTGACAAAATCTATCTCTGTTGAAAAAGATATTACATTAGATCTGGATGGGAAAACGATTCATGTTTTTATCAATTCTGATTCAAAAAGCACTAAAAGTGCATTTTTGGTAAAAGGCTGCAAGTTTACGATCATGAATGGATCGATCAGAGGAGAGAAAGATAAGGCAGATAACCGGGCAATTCAGGCAGAAAACGGAAGTACGCTGACATTGCATGATGTAACAATTGCGGACTTTGAGGCAAAAAGCGGGGATGGCGCGGCGGTATGCATGAAGAATGGTACGCTGGACATCAAGGATTGTTCTCTGGGGTTTTATGATTTTGAGACAGACGAATATGGCGGGAACACCGCCCGGAATGGAGGGGCGGTATGGGCAGTGGATTCCGCTGTGGACATCAGCGGGAGTAATCTGTTTTATAATGAAAGTGAAGATCCGACTGGTTCATCAAAGCAGGCCTGGTTTGGAGGAGGCGCTTTGTATGTGGAAGGCGAAGGAAGTACTGTAAAATTGAACGATAATTATTTCTTTGCCAATGAGACAAAGGATCATGGCGGAGCGATTCATCTGGACTCGATTAAGCATGCTGACATTACGGATAATAAAATTGAAAATAATATTTCATATAATCATCGGCTGCAGGATGAGAATGGCAGATATTCGAGCCGGGGAGGCGATGGCGCCGGGATTTATGTCAGATTGCTGAGAGAGTATGTAAATATTACGGGAAATAAAATTACGGATGGAACTGCAATCGGATTTGGCGGCGGCATTCGCGTGATGTCTAGCGAGGGAAAGATTTTTTTAGACGATAATATCATTACTGGGAATAAAGCGGAGCGGGGGGGAGGTATTTCCCTAGAAGTCATTGATAAGAGCAAAGTTACGCTGGAGACAGGTATCATTACCGGAAATAAGGCGACGGAATTTGGGGGAGGCATTGATTATACGACGCATGGAATGCCGGTGCTGGAACTGAAGAACGTGTTGATTTCCGGAAATGAGGCAGTCCGGGGCGGAGGCGTCTGGGCATGTCCCGTATCCACGACAGAGATATATTCTACTTTGGGCGGCGCAATTTTTGGAAATAAGGCGCAGGGAAAATATGGATCGTTCCCCCCTTATTATATCACGGCTGCAGGGGATGAAGTAAGGTATGAAGGGCTTGATTCCGACGATAAATTGATCACGAATGCAAATCCTCCCAGCCAAAAAACGAGAATGACGGTAGAAAAGCGGGCGCTGGGCGGCGGGCTGATGAAGTGGTATGAGGATGAGCCGGATGCCAGATACCAGACAGGTAATCCGGAAGCAGAGGAAGAAATTTATACGGATACAAATCAGACGTTTGGACTCCACGGAGAGCTTTCAAAAGAACATCAAAAGCTGGCAGAAAATGAGGCAAAGCTGATTATTACAAATAATATATGTAAAGGGCGGGGCGGCGGAATCGCTTCCAACAGCCCTATTGTGATCGGTGTTAAAAATGCTGACGTAACTGTAAAAGTTACAAAAAAGTGGGAGGGAGAGAAGCTACATCCGGACGAGGTGTTTGTGGATCTGTACCGTGTGGGAAAAAACGGAAAAGAACGGGTTAAATTAGACAGCGGTGTGGCGTTGAATGAAAAGAATAAATGGACGGCAGAATTTTATAAACTTCCGTCCAAGTATATAGATGGGGAAGGAAATGTCCAGGAATGCACTTATGAAGTAGAGGAACAGCCGGTAGAAGGATGGGGCTGTAACTCAGAGATTACATTTGATCCGGAAAAAAAGCTGTATGAGATTACTCTGACAAACAGCGAGGAGAAAAAAACAGGAGGCCTTATTGTACTGAAAACGATTTCGGGAAGCGGTGCAAGCGCAGATCAGAAATTTACGTTTACGGTAAAGCTGGAAGATACTTCTGTGAATGGAACCTACGGGGAAATGAATTTTAAAGATGGGACAGCTGTTTTTGAGCTGAAAGGCGGAGAAAAGAAAACGGCAGAGAATCTGCCGGCGGGCATTAAATATTCAGTTGCAGAAAGCAATAACGATGGGTATACGGTAACATCGAGCGGTGCAACCGGGGTGATTGAGAGCGGTAAGAATATGGAAGCGATTTTTAATAATCATAAGGATAAACCGACTGATCCCGATAAACCGACCGATCCTGATAAACCGACCGATCCCGATAAACCGACCAATCCTGACAAACCGGTGGATCCTGATAAGCCTGAGGAGCCTGAGCTCCCTTATGTTCCGCAGAAGCCTGTAAATCCATCGGTTCCTGCAGCGCCTGTAATATCGGATATGGCTTCTGGAGTTGAGGGCCAAAGCGATGTGGAGGCGGAAAAGCTGCCTATAACAGGGGAACATGGAACGCCGGAAACCGGGGACACGGCTCATCTTATCCTATGGATCGGGATGCTGGCAGTTTCTCTGGCAGGCGTTGTTTTGGTGGTTTCAATGCGTGTGTTGTCGGAGAAAAAACACAGAAGAAAAAGAAAATAGGGCAAGGTATTTTCTTACTTGCGCCTTGAGGGGATGATGGGAAAAAACAGGACTGTTGCTTTATTGCGGCAGCCCTGTTTTTAATTCGATAGGAAAGTTTCTTTCCCATCGAATTAAAAAACATGATTATGTGCACTCGCACGAAAGGATCCTATTGCCTGACGGCAAACGCGCCCGGCGCGGATGTGTGACTTGGCACACACTTTTTATTATGAACTTGATAATTAGGAAGATGTGTCATGGGGATTTTTGCAGATATAAACAGCTTACAAATCATCCTCGATCGCCCCGGATTTTGCATAGGCGGTCGATTTCGCTTCAAAAAAGTCCGTCTTGATCAGGTTTGCGTTGCTGTATACGCTGACCCATTTCATAGAGTCGGGGATCTCGTCAAAGCCCTCGTAAAGCGGCGCAAAGCGGAGCGACGACGCACGCAGGTTGCCCAGATAGCGGATGTAGCCGGAGATCATTTCCATCGTAAGCCCCTCAATCCGGTCACCGAGGACGTACTGCGCCCATGCGATCTCTTCTTCCACGCCGCGCCGAAGCATGGAGCGGTATTCTTCGACCTTTTCTGGGGTAAACAGGTCGGGTTCTTCCTTTTGGAGCTCCAAAAGGATGTTGCAAAACAGCCACAGATGGGTATTTTCATCCCGGTTGATATAGCGGATTTCCTGAGCGCTGCCGGACATTTTCCCGGTGCGTCCCAGATTGTAGAAAAACATGAAGCCGGAATAAAAATAAATGCCCTCCAGAATATAATTTGCCATCATCGTTTTGACAAGATGCTCCCGGTCGCGGTGCTCCAAAAAGGCGTTGTACTGTTCCCCGATAAATTCGTTCCTTTTTAAAAGGTGTTCGTCAAATTTCCATTGGTACAAAATCTCGTCCCGCTTGGCAGGAGGGCAGATGGAGTCCAGCATATAGCTGTAGCTCTGGGAGTGGACTGCCTCCTGAAATGCCTGGATCGTCAGGCAGAGATTGATCTCGTTTGCCGTAATGTATTCGCCGATATTGGGCAGGTTTGCGGTCTGGACGGAATCCAGAAAAACGAGGAAGGAGAGGATTTTGTCATAGGCAGTCCGTTCCTCCTGCGTTAAAAGCCTGTAATCCTTGATGTCCTGGGTCAGATTGATCTCTTCCGGAATCCAGAAATTATTCATTGCCTGACGGTACCAGGAGCTGACCCATGTATATTTCATGTTGTTAAAATCATTCAGATTTGTCGTATTTCCGCCGATCATCCGGCGTTTTCTCACGTCTGTGTCGCCCTGTGCGTTAAAGAGCGCTTTTTTTTGAAGTTCCATAGTGTTCCATTTCCGCCGCTTTTGCGGCATTTTTGATGTTAAAAGAAGTCAAAGCGGCACGTCCCGCAAAAGCCCCGGTCAGGAGGAGCAGGATTCGCATTCCTCCACCTCGAGAGACTGGCTGCGGACATAGTAGAGCGTTTTAACGCCTTTTTCCCATGCCCGGATGTAAAGTGCAAGGAGCTTGCGGAAGGTGTATTCGTTGGTAATATAAAGGTTGACGGACTGCGCCTGATCGATATGGCGCTGCCGGACGCCCGCCGCGTCCACGAGCCAGCTCTGGTCAATGTGATGCGCATTTTTGTAAAGCCAGAACGTTTTTTCATTGAGGTCGGGGGCGACGCGGGTGATCATGCTTCCTTTTTTCTCCTCCATAAAATATTTTTTCATGACGGGATCGACGGCTGCCGTCGTGCCCGCGATGATGGAGGTGGAGCTGGTGGGGGCAACCGCCAGAAGATAACCGTTGCGTAAGCCGTTCCGGGCAATCTGCGCCGCCAGTTCTTTCCAGCGCGGGGAAGTATAGCCTCGTTTTTCAAAATATGCGCCGGTTTCGTAATCGCTTCCCGAAAAACAGGAGTAAGCGCCTTTTTCGCAGGCAAGCTCCATGGAAGCCTTGAGCGCGTAATAATTGATCTTTTCATACAGCGTATCCACAAACTGAAGATGCGCTTCCGATTCAAAGCGGAGCCCCTGCTTTACGAGCATATGGTGGTAGCCGCTTGTCCCAAGCCCGATCGCGCGGTATTTTTGGTTGGAAAGTTCCGCGTAGGGAAGGGGATAGTAGTTCAGGCTGATGACGTTGTCAAGGGCGCGCACGACGGCGGAGACGGTGTCCCAAAGCTCGTTGTCGTCGGTAACGTCCATGCGTCCAAGCGTCAGGGAAGCCAGATTGCAGACGACAAAATCGCCGGGCTTTGTTTCCTGAAGGACGACGGTTTCGCCGTCGATTTCGACGGTTCTGGGCGCCAACACCTGCATCGGGCTCATGTTCTGGGCGATTTCCGTACACAGATTGCTGCAGTAGACGACGCCCTGATGGGCATTGGGGTTCATGCGGTTGACCGTATCGCGGTTAAAGGCAAAGGGCGTTCCGGTTTCCACAAGGGATTTTAAAATCAGGCGCACGATTTCCTTTACGCTCATGACCCGTTTCTGGATGCGGCTGTCTTTTACACAGTCCAGATAGCGGCGTTCCCATTCTTCCCCGTAAAAATCTTCCAGATGATAGCCCTTAGCCAGATAGATTTCGTGGGGGCACATCAGATGCCAGTCTGCGTCCAGATCGGTTTTGGCAAGCTTCCAGAAAAGATCGGGATAGCAGACTGCCGGAAAAATATCGTGGGCTTTCATGCGGTCGTCGCCGTTGTTGGTGCGCAGCTGGAGAAATTCCGGCAGATCCCGGTGCCATGCGTCCAGATAGACAGCGGCGGCTCCCTGCCGCACGCCCAGCTGATCCACGGCGGTTGCGGTATCGTTTACGAGCTTGATCCACCGGATCACGCCGCCGGCAGCGCCCTCGAAGCCGCGGATGGAGCTGCCGTTTGCGCGGACCTTTCCGAAATAAAGCCCCATGCCGCCGCCGTGCTTGCTGACCTGCGCGAAATTGTCGATGCTGCGGTAGATCCCCGTCAGGGAATCGTCCACCGTATCGATAAAGCAGGAGCTCATCTGGTGGAAGGGCTTGCGGGCATTAGACATGGTGGGCGTCGCCATCGTCACCTTCAGGGTGCTTAAAATATCATAAAACCGCTTTGCCCAGTATACCCGGTCGGTTTCGGGAATGGCAAGGTGCATGGCGATCGCCATAAACATTTCCTGCGGCGTTTCCAAAATCCGGTGCTGATGGTCACAGATCAAATATCGTCTGGCGATCAGGTCAAGACCGCTGTAATTAAAAAGAAGATCCCGGTTTGGCTTTAAATAGGAGGAGAGCTCTTCCACATCGCTTTGGCTGTAGCTTTCCAAAAGAAAAGCCCCTGCATAGCCTTCTTTGGTAAGCCACGAAAGTTTTTCGTACCAGCCGGAAAAATGCAGACCGGCGGTGTGGCTTTCAACGCGCCGCAAAATATTAAGGGAAAGAAAGCGCGCCGCGATCATTTCCCAGTCGGGCGCTTCTTTGCTGATCAGTTCGACGCAGGCGCGTTCCAGCGTAGCGCAGGCGTCGGGAAACGTCATTGTTTCCTTATAAAAAGAAGAAAATTTTGCAAGCAGCAGTTCTAAACGATAAGCGTCTGCCGGGAAATCTGCCCGGATCTGCAAAAGAATGCCGTAAAGTGCCGGATCGGGAATGAGCCTGCAAAGCTCCCGCAGCGCTGCAGAAGCCTCCTGCACAGAAAAATCCGGGGCGTCCTGCCCGGAGGGATATATAGGGGTCGATGTATACATAGTTCAGTTGTCTCCTGTTTGTTGTCATAGGGATATTTTAACGGAGAAAAAAGAAAAAAGCAATAGTAACTATTATTGATTTTAAAATACAGAAATAAGGATACGAAAAAGCCGCTGCCAAAATGACAGCGGCTTTTTGGAAAGCGGACAGGTCAGAAATCAATTTCTTCGTCGTAATAGCATGCCTTTAAGAGCTTTTCCATTTCCTCCTGCGTAGGGATCCGGGGGTTGCTTCCGGTGCAGGCGTCGCCGATGGCAAGCTCTGCAACAGAGGAAAGCTTCTCCATAAATTCTTTTTCGTCGATGATGGATGTGTCCGCGCAAAGCCCGCCCTCGCCGTAATTTTTGATGCCCAGAGGGATGTTGAGCTGCCGGTTCATGCTGCGCAGCTCTTCAATGAGGGCGTCCACCAGCTCATCGGTCGTAGTGCCGGGCAGGGAGATGAATCTTGCAATCTGCGCATAGCGTTCTGCCGCTTCGGGATTTTTGGCGTTAAAGCGGATGACCTTGGGCAGATACATGGCGTTTGCCGCGCCGTGGATGATATGCCCGCCGGTAAACGCCGCGCCGGTCTTATGCGCCATGGAGTGGACGATGCCCAGCAGCGCATTGGAAAATGCCATGCCGGCAAGGCACTGTGCGTCGTGCATCTGATCGCGGGCTTCCATATCGCCGTCATAGGATTTTTTCAGATAACGGTGGATCATCTGGATCGCATGGAGGGCAAGCGGATCGGTGTAGTTGCAGTGCAGTGTGGAAACATAAGCTTCGATCGCGTGGGTCATGGCGTCCATGCCGGTATGTGCGACAAGCTTGGGCGGCATCGTCTCTGCAAGGGCAGGATCGACGATTGCAACGTCGGGTGTGATATTGAAGTCTGCCAGCGGATATTTGACGCCCTTTTGATAGTCGGTAATGACCGCGAAGGCGGTTACCTCGGTTGCGGTCCCGGAGGTGGAAGGGATCGCGCAGAAACGGGCTTTCTGGCGAAGCTCCGGGAAGGAGAAGGGCGTGATCAGGTCTTCAAAGGTCACGTCCGGATACTCATAAAACGCCCACATGGTCTTGGCGGCATCGATCGGGGAGCCGCCGCCCATTGCCACGATCCAGTCCGGTTCAAATTCCTGCATCATTTTGGCGCCGCGCATGACGGTCTCAACGGAAGGGTCTGCTTCCACGCCTTCAAACAGCTTCACTTCCATGCCTGCGCTGCGCAGATACTGTTCTGCCTGGGCAAGAAAGCCGCCGCGCTTCATGGAACCGCCGCCGACAACGATCACGGCGCGTTTCCCTTTCAGGTTCTGCAGCTCGGCAAGGGAGCCCTTCCCATGATAAAGGTCACGCGGTAATGTAAAACGTCCCATAAATAATACCTCCTTGACAATCATATTTATGACAATATTCTAAGCGCTGCTGTGCAAAAAGTCAATTTATATCAGAGGACAGGGCAAAGTGTTTACCCTCAGTGTACAAGGGGGCATACGGTCGAAAAGATTGAATTGGCTCATCTGCTTCGTTACGCTCCCTCTGCGTACGACCCTGTACGCGTCGATCACGTGCCTTGCAGATGATCCAATTCAAAACTTTTCGACTCTCCGATCCTGACCGTAGAAATTTGTTCGCTTTTCAAGGCGGACGAATGAGGGCGTACAATCAGACGGGGCGCAGGGCAGCCTGCGGGACATGGACATGACGGAAAGAAAGAGGAGGATGCAGATGAAAAAAAAGAGGGAACCGGCGCAGAGGGCGGCGGGGGGAAAAAAGAATGAAATACGGATCCGGCTAAAACAGAGCAGGCAGCTTTACATCATATTTGCATTGCCGCTTATTTATTTTCTCGTATTCCGGTACGGGGCGATGGGATGGCTGACGCTGGCGTTTAAGGATTACAATGCGGTGGAAGGGCTGTGGGGAAGCGAATGGGTCGGCTTAAAGCACTTCATTGATTTTTTCAAAATGCCGGATTTCTGGAAGCTTCTGCGCAATACGCTGCTGATCAGCCTGTATTCCCTGATCTTTTCCTTCCCGGTGCCGATCCTTTTGGCGCTGATGATCAACGAGGTGGGAAACAAGTTTTTTAAAAAGACGGTGCAGAGCATTACCTATCTGCCGCACTTTTTTTCGACCGTTATCATCTGCGGCATGCTGGTGGATTTTCTGACGACGGACGGCATGATCAACCGGATCATCACGGCATTTGGGGGAGAGCCGATCTCCTTTTTGACAGATCCGAGATGGTTTCGGACAATTTATATCGCGTCCGGCATCTGGCAGGGCGCAGGCTGGGGGTCGATCATGTATCTGGCGGCGTTAAACAGTGTGGATACGCAGCTTTATGAATCCGCCGTGATCGACGGGGCAAGCAAGGTCCAGCAGGCATGGTATATCAGCCTGCCGGCGATTCTGCCGATCATTTCCGTACAGCTTCTGTTAAACATCGGAAGCATGCTTTCGGTAGGATACGAGAAGATCATTCTGCTTTACAACGGAGCGACCTATGAAACGGCGGACGTTATTTCCACTTATGTATACCGGAGAGGGCTGCAGGGGGCGGATTATGGATACGGTACGGCGGTCAGCCTGTTCCAGTCGGTAGTATCGCTGATCTTGGTCGTCGTGGCAAACCGCTTTGCAAATAAGGTAAGTGAAGGCGAGGGCGCTTTGTGGTAAGGCAAAAGGAGGGTATGAAATGGCTTCTGTAAAAAAGAAAAGAAAGAGGCGCAGCGTTTCCGACATTATTTTTCTGACAATCAATTACGTGCTGCTGATCGTATGCTGCATCATCGTGCTGTATCCGATTTATTATATGTTTATCATTTCGATCAGCGACGGCTATGCGGTGCTGCGCGGGGAGGTAAAGCTTCTTCCGGTAGGGATCAATTTTTCCTCCTATAAGGCGGTGCTGGAATCGCCGGACATTCCGAGATCGTATTTAAACACGGTGATCTATACGGTCGTCGGGACGTTTATCAATGTGGCGATGACGGCGATGTGCGCTTATCCGCTTTCCAGAAAAAAGTTTTACGGGCGCAATGTGTTCGCCTTCATGATCATTTTCACGATGTTTTTTGACGCGGGGATGATCGCGAACTTTATGGTAGTGGATCAGCTGCATCTGACAAACAAGATCTGGGCGATCGTGCTGCCCGGCGCGATCAACGCGTGGTATATGGTGATCATGCGGACGTTTTTCCAGCAGATCCCGGAAGAGATCTATGAATCGGCGCATCTGGACGGGGCGGGGGATTTCGTGATCTTTGGAAAAATCGTGCTGCCGCTGTCTGTTCCGACGATCATGACGATGGTATTATTTTATGCGGTCGGGCATTGGAACAGCTGGTTCAACGCCCTGATCTATCTGGACGACAAGGCAAAATATCCGGTACAGCTCATTATGAGGAACATCGTGCTTTCGGGCGAAACGTCGGCGCTGTCTTCCAGCGCGGCGGCGATGTCCCAGGATGCCGGAATCATTGCGACGAATGTGAAATATGCGGTCGTATTTGTAACGATGCTGCCGATCCTTCTGGTGTATCCTTTTATCCAGAAGTATTTTGTAAAGGGAATTATGGTCGGGGCGCTGAAGGGATAGAGGATAGAAGGCTATCAAAAATATAAAAATGCCGCGTATGCGGCGGAAAGAGGGAAGCGTATGAAAAAAAGAGAGTACAAACGGATCTGCGCGCTGATGCTTTCAGGCGTCATGGCAGCGTCAATGCTTGCAGGCTGCGGCGGTGAAACGGCAGAGACCAAAGCGCCGGAGGGATCGCAGGATGCCGGGCAGGAGGCGGACGGAGGAGAGGAGGGCGGTAAGCTTCTGGACGAGGAGCTGACGATCGAGCTTTTGCAGCCGGAAAATGCTTATGCCCCGATCAGCGAGGACTGTGCGGTATTGCGGGAGATCTATGAAAAGACGAACGTGCACTTAAAGATCAAGGCGGTTCCGGCAAGCGATTACGGCACGAAGGCGAGCATGTACATGGCGACCAACAAGATCCCGGACGCGATGGAGGTCGGCACGGGGAATATCAAGGATTACGCCAGAAGCGGGATGTTTTTGAACCTGTCGGAATACGAGGAATATATGCCGAACTATCTGGCGGCACTGAATACGCCGGAGCGAAAGATGGACGCAAAGAGCCTGTATCTGGACGGGAATCTCTATTCCTTTGCAAATTTGGAAAAATTCAGGATCGGGACGGCGACGATGCCCATGATCCGGGCAGATCTTTTGGAGGAACAGAATCTTCCGATGCCGACTACATGGGACGAGTTTTACGACGTGATGCTAAAGATCAAGGAAAAGCATCCCGATATGTACGCGATGTCCAGCCGGATGGGGACCAATTATCTTTTAGGGCAGCTTGCCTTCCCGCTGGGAACCGGAGGCTTTGAGGAGTTTAAGACAAACAACGGCATGTATTACGAGCCGGATCAGGACAAATATCTGTACGGGCCGATTCAGGATGATTTCATGCTGGTGCTGGAATTTGTCCACAATATGTATGAGGACGGGCTGCTGGATCCGGATTATGCGGTCATGACGCGGGACATCTGCTGGGAAAAGCTTTCCAGCGGGAAGCTGTTTGCCTATTATGACAACAACACGTTTGCGGCGCGCACCTTTAACCCGGCGCTGCGCGAGATCGACCCGGACGCGCGCTTTGAGATGATCCCTCCGATGGTAAATTCGGAAGGGGATACCCGTTCCCTGCGGTATCAGAGAGACTGGCTGGGCGCAAACATCGTGATCAGCAGTCAGGTGGAGCGGCCGGAAGATGTTGTAAAATTCTTTGACTGGATGTATTCTGAAGAGGGCGCGAACGTGTGCAACTTCGGCATCGAAGGGGAAACGTATGATATGGTGGACGGAGAGCCGATCATCAATCCCGACCTTTTGGCAAGACATGCGTCCTCCGACGATGTGATCGCTTCCATTCAGGCGGAGATCGGCGCGGGCAGCAACAACTTTGCGCCCTACATCGACGAGAGCTGGTTTAAGCAGACTGCGGATCCGGATATGGTAAAGATGGGCGAACAGATCGACCAGTGGACGCAGGAAGGCAAAATGATGCATGTGCGCAATTCGCTGGAGCTTTTGTATACGGAAGAGGACGTGGAACGGTTAAAGACGCTGGAAGCAAACGTGATCACGCTGTTTAATCAGGAGATCGACAAATTTATCACGGGGCAGAGGCCGCTTTCCGAGTGGGAAGGCTTTGCGGACGAGCTGGCGGCGGCAGGCGCGACGGAAATCGAGGAGATTTATAACCGCGCTTATGATAAGATGAAGGAAGAATGACAGGGCGGTCGTTTTGACGCTGCTGAAAGATCGGCTGCTTGGGAGGCGGAGGGTTCCGCCTCCCAAACAGTCTGAAAACGGAAAAGGAAACGGGCGATGAGACAGGGAAAAGCGAAAAAAAAGGCAATAAGCGGGGAATACAGGGGGTATCTGGGGATTTTTATGTTCTTCTTTACCTTTTTTCTCATTTTTCTCGTGGTTTCCTCGCTGATCTATATCCAGACGAGCAAAAGCCATCGGGAGCGGCTGGAACAGGAGATGCTGGAAGGGCTGACCGATTTTTCAAAGGAATGGGAGCGGTGCACCCAGCAGATCTACGAGGCGGGATATAAGCTTTTATACAACGAGGCGTTCGGAAGGCTGATCCCGAAGGAAAACGAGGCTGCCGGGCAGCAGGAGACGATCGAGCTGATCGGATGGATGGAACTGTATGCGGCGACCGTTTCGGATTATGCGTCGGATGTTTTTTTGTTTTATGACGACGATTATGTGATCACGGAAGAGGGGATGAGCGATTTTTCCCTGTATTTTGATGTGGTCAGAAAACACGGGCGTTACCCGGCGGACGAGTGGAGGAAGCTTTTGGAAAAGCCGGAGGCGGTATATGAGCTGCGTCAGGAGCGCGTCTCTTTGAAATATTCCGGCAACAGTCAGGAGGCGGTATTTCCGCTTGCGGTTTCCCGGACGATAAACGGCAGGCAGGTGGTGCTGGGAACGGAGGTTTCGGCATACCGGCTGCGGGAAAGCTTTTTGCGCAAGTGTACGATGGAGGGGCAGAATGTCCTGTGTATGGACGACGGGGGAACGGTATTTTTTTCGCAGGGGGCAGACGGGATCGGCGCAGAAGAAAAAAGCGTCCTGCTGGAAATGCTGCAGGATACGCCCATGACGCTGGAACCGGTGCGTTTAAACGGGGAAGCGTTTCTGCTGGCGGGCTGCCGGGGCGTGTGCGGCCTGGATTTCTTTCTTTTGACGCCGCAGAAGCTTTTGCGGGAGGAGGTACTGCGGGTCAACGAATTTATGCTCCTGTTTTTTCTGCTTACGATGGTGCTGTTTTTCATCCTGACGCTCATTTATACGAGACGGATTTATCATCCGCTGCACAGCGTGGCGCAGAAGCTTTCGCAGGCGGATACAGACCGGTGGGAAAAGGGGGCGGCGGGGCTGACGCGCAGCGTGCCGGAGGAGATGGAGCGGTTCTGGAACCGAAACCGGACGATCCTTGATTTTTTGCAGCGGCTGATGGAAAAAAGCTTTGATGAGACGGTCCATTCCCTGCTGCGGGGAGAAAAGCGGGACCGGGAGCTTTTGGCAGATTATCTGGAGACGGCGGGCGTGCGGACGCAGCGGCTGGGATGCTTTATCTGTCAGGTGGATTTTCTGGAAAAATATTACGACGAATTTCAGGAAGGGGAACGGGAGCTGATCGAAAAAAATCTTCCGTATCTTCTGTATCAGATGATGGACGGCGGGAAGGGTGCTGCCTTGTGCCGGATTCCAACAACCGGTGCATCTGCTTTTTTGAATGGGATGAAGAAGCGCCGGGACGGCTGGGCAGGATGGCGGAGTCGGTGCGGGAGCTGTTTGCGGGGGACGTGGATTTTTGCACGATCCGGTGCGGCTTGAGCGCGAGGGCGTCGGCAGAATCGCGGGATATACGCAGGATCGTGTGGGAGGCGGAAACGGCGCTCAGGCCTGCAGGAGGGCAGGCGGATCAAAACGGCTTCATCCGGGAATACGATCCGGAGCAGGTACAGTTCGGGATTTTATTCGGGAAAAAAGAGAAAAACCGGCTGGTAAATTTTTTGGCGGGAGGGCAGGAGCAGAAGGCCCACGAGCTGCTGGAGGATATTGTGGAGCAGAACCAAAAGGCAGGGCTTCACGAGGGGCTGATGCAGGTTTTGTATGGCCAGCTGTATCATACGGGCTATGAATTTTTGTTAAACGCAGGCAGCGAGAGCGCAGAAAAGTCGGAGCAGCTTTGGGGGCAGGTGCTTTTGATGGAGGAAAATGAAAGCGCGGGCGGGCTGACGGCGCTTAAGGAATTTTATTCCGCCTGCATCGCCATGACCGAAAAGAGCGAAAAGCCGGACAATACGCTGGAAAAGGTATTTGCTTATATTACGGAGCATTTTGCGGAAGGGATCTATCTGGAAAATGTGGCGGAGGCGGTAACGGTAAGCCCCAAATATTTGTCGCGTATTTTTAAGGAGCGCACGGGGGTAAATCTGTCGGAATACATCAATCTGGTGCGGATCACCCGGGCAAAGGAGCTTTTGGTAACGACCAAAAAGGGCGTAGGGGAAATCGGGGAAGAGGTAGGCTTTGAAAATCGGACGACCTTTTTTCGGGCATTTAAAAAGCAGGAGGGCGTATCTCCGAACGAATACCGGAAAAATGCCCGGCAATAGGATGCCCGCAGAAAAGAAAGGGAGGACATTATGCTTTATCAGATCATGTGCCACGAACATATTTTTGAGCCGCTGCGCTTTTTTGAGCAGTGCCACGCTTCCACGCTGTGCCGCCTGCCGGACGGGACGCTTGTGTGCGCCTGGTTTGCGGGCACAAGGGAGGGCGCGCCAGACTGCGCAATCTGGATGAGCCGGAAAAGGGACGGACGCTGGACGCTGCCAAAAAAGATCGCGCAGGAGAAAGACGAGCCGTGCTGGAACCCGGTGCTGTTTTACGACGGAACGTGCCTGAACCTGTTTTATAAGGCGGGGACGACGATCCCGAAGTGGCGGACGATGCTCCAAAGGTCGGCGGATGGAGGAAGGACATGGGGGAAAGCCGGAGAGCTTGTCAAAGGCGACGAGGGCGGGCGCGGCCCTGTGAAAAACAAGTGCCTCCGCCTAAAAAGCGGCAGGATACTGGCTCCCGCATCGATCGAGACGCAGGAGCAGTGGAGCTGCTTTACGGACTGCTCGGATGACAATGGAAAAAGCTGGACGGCAGGGCAAAGGGTTCCCATTGACCGATCGGGTCTATACGGACAGGGCGTGATCCAGCCGTCTTTATGGGAGGACGCGCAGGGAAATGTGAGGATGCTTATGCGCAGTACGGAGGGGGTTTTGTTTGAAAGCGTTTCAACGGACGGCGGAAACTGCTGGGAAACGGCAGAAAGGACGGCGCTTCCAAACAATAACTGCGGCATTGATCTTGTGAAAATGGACAGCGGAAGGCTTGTTTTAGTATGCAACCCGGTTTCCCAAAACTGGGGGCCGCGTTCGCCCATCGCATTTCTGGTATCGGAGGATGACGGGAAAAGCTGGACCGAACCGGTCATTCTGGAACATGTGCCCTGTGACAAAAACGAGATCCGGGCGGAGTTTTCCTATCCGGCGGTGATCGCGGACGGGGAGGAGCTTTTTATCACATATACATGGAAACGGCAGAGCATCGCGTTCTGGCAGATCCGGTTTTTATAAAAACAAAATGCCGCAGGCAGGACGCGGCGGAAAAGAGGGAAAATGGGAAATCAAAAGCTTGCAGGAGGGGCATGGGTAACGATGGTAACGCCCTTCCGGGACGGAAAGATCGATTATCCGGCGGCAGGGGCGCTGATTGAATGGTATTTGTCAAATGGGGTGGACGGAATCTTTGCCGTCTGTCAGTCCAGCGAGATGTTCAGCTTAAGCTTGGAGGAGCGGGAAGCGCTGGGACGTTTTGTGGTGGAAAAAACGGCGGGAAGGGTTCCGGTGGTCGTATCCGGGCATATTTCGGAAGAGCATGGGAAGCAGCTGACAGAGCTTTCCGCAATGGCAAAAACCGGGGCAGACGCAGTGGTGCTTGTAACGAATCGTCTGGCGGCGGAGGAAGAAAGCGACGAAGTGTTCAAAGAGCGGCTGGAACAGATCCTTACGGCAATCCCGGACTGTAAGTTCGGGCTCTATGAATGCCCCTATCCATATAAAAGGCTTTTATCGCCGGAGCTTTTAAAATTCTGCGCAGATACAGGGAGGATCGGATTTTTGAAGGACACCAGCTGCGATGCGGTACAGATCCGGGAAAAGCTTGCAGCGGTGGCAGGAACCGGTTTTCAGCTTTTTAACGCGAATACGGCAACGCTTCTGGAAAGTATGCGGGACGGGGCGGCGGGCTACTGCGGCGTAATGGCAAATTATCATCCGCAGCTTTATCACTGGCTCGTCAGGAATGTTTTGTCAAAGGAGGCGGAAACGGCGCAGGCGTTTGCAACCGTCTGTTCGTGGGCAGAGCGCAGGCAGTATCCGCGCAATGCAAAATATCATTTAAGGCTGTGCGGCGTCGATATGACGCCGGAATGCAGGAAAGCCTTTGCGGACGGGTGGAGCCGGACGGACGAAACGGAGATCCGCGCGCTCCACAGCCTGTGGGAGCGCCTGCGGAAAGCGAAAAACGACGGTAAAATTTAGGGAGTTTTGATAAAAAAGAGGATAACAATCAAGAGTCTGTTGGATATAATTTAAGATAAAACAGCAAAACAAGCGTCGAAAAAGACAAATACTTTCCGGAGGACAGCTGGTATACTTTAGTACATCAGAAAAAAGGCAGAATCCTTTTTCAGAACGGAGGTACGGATATGAAAAGAAAACTGGCATTGGCGCTGGTGCTGTCCATGACGCTGACAGCGGTAGCAGGATGCGGAGGCACGGCGGAGGAGACAGCGGTTTCGGGGGAAACCGCAGCAGACCAGACGGCAGGAGGACAGGAGGAAACGCCTGCAGGAGAGGAAACGGCGAAGAAAGAGCTGTCCGGCAAAGTCGTTTACTGGTCGATGTACAATGAAGGGGAGCCGGAGGCAGCCGCAATCCAGATGGCGGCGGATATGTTTATGGAAGACTATCCGGACTGTGAAGTAGAGATCCAGTGGACGGGACGCTCCAATCAGGACGTGGTGGGGCCTGCGCTGGAAGGCGGAGAGCAGATCGATATTCTGGACAACTTCTCCTACGACAAGAGCACCGACCGCTATCTGGACATTACGGATATGATGAATGAGCCTGCGCTGGGACAGGAGGACATGACGGTTGCAGAGAGCATCCTTCCTGTTTTGAATATCGCAAACGAGCAGGGTCAGCAGAAGGCGGGACTGGAATCCGGCAAATATTACGGCGTCCAGATGTTTCCGTGGGTTGTGGGATTTTTCTACAACAAGGATCTGTTTGCGCAGGCGGGCGTAACCGAGACGCCAAAGACATGGACGGAATTTGTGGATGTATGCAAAAAGCTGGATGAGGCGGGCATTCCCGCGATCACCTGCGACGATGCGTACATGACGCTGATCCCTAACAATTATCTGGCACGCCTGGCAGGAAGCGACGCGATCGCGGCAATGAGCGCGGATGCGGCAGATGAAAACTGGCAGTCCGAACAGGTAAAGCAGGCGTTTGAGGCGATGGAGGAGCTTGCACCCTATATGTCCCCTCAGACTGCAACGAACAAATATCCCGCAGGCCAGCAGGAATTTGCGCTGGGAGAGGCTGCGATGTACTTAAACGCAAGCTGGATGCCTTCCGAGGTAGCGGACACGGCGGGGGACGATTTCCCGTGGGGCTTCTTCGCATTCCCCGAGGTAGAGGGCGGCGTTGAAAATTCCGGTTATGTGTCGGTGGGCGGCGTTCCGATGGCAGTTTACAGCGGCTCTGAAAATCCGGAGGCGGCAAAAGAATTCCTTCGTTATGTAGCTTCCAAGGAGGTACAGGATTATCTGGCAGAGCAGGGCGGCGCGCCTGCGACGGTGGGCTCCGAATGGCCCGGCGCGCGTGCGGAGTGCACGGACGTGATCGCGGCGGCGGATAAGGTTTCCAGCTTGAACTGCGACCTGTCCAGCGAGTTTGTAAGCGCGGTATTTACGATCGAGATGAATAAGGTTCTGACCGGGCAGACTACGGCGGAGGATGCCGTGGCTGTGATCAAGAGTGAGGCTTCCAAGTATTAACATCGATTGAAACAATAACCCGGAAAGATAAGTCTGGCGGATGCCGCCCCCGGCTTTAGCTGCGGGGCGGCATCCGCTGTTTTACAGGAGGTAACAACGTGAAAAAAGGTCTGCGGAAAATGTATATCGCTTTTTTGTCCCCAGTCGTGATCGCGTTTCTGGTCGCATATCTGTATCCGGTATGCCGGACGGTGCAGATGTCGTTTTTTGAGGTGTCGGACATCAGCTCGTCCCGGGATACGTGGAATTTTGTGGGGCTTTATAATTATAAGGATCTTTTCAGCCGCCAGCTGTTTTTGGTGTCCTTTCGGAACATGCTGCTGATCTTTTTGGTCGGCGGGGCGTTTGTGTTTTTGATCTCCCTGTTTTTTGCATGGGTGCTGCACAAGGGAATGTTCATGGGAAGCTTTTGGCGCAACCTGATCTATCTGCCGACCGTCATTACGCCGGTGGCGATGATCACTGTGTGGACGCAGTATGTATACAACAACCGTTACGGGCTTTTGAGGACGATTTTTGAGGCGCTGGGGCTGGATGCGCTGGCGAATATCCCATGGACGAGCACGCAGTACGCCTTCTGGTCGATGCTGATCGCCTATATTTTCTGCAGCATCGGCGGCAATCTGCTCGTGTATATGGCGGCGATGAAGAAGGTGCCGGAGGAGCTGTACGAGGCGGCATTTATCGACGGGGCGACGGACGGAAACGCCTTCTGGAAGATCACGCTGCCGCTGATCGCGGATAATATTAAAACGCAGTTTACGTTCTGGACGATCGGCTGCATCGGATTTTTCCTGTGGTCGAGGGTGTTCAGCGTCGTTCCGTCCGACCCGACGACGATCACGCCGGCAAGCTATATGTATGACCAGATCTTTGGCACTTCCATCAGCGCAAATGCGGTGGCGGGAAGCACAAACGTGGGAATGGGCGCGGCGATCGGCGTAGTGCTCTGTATTGTGACGGTGATCGCGATGGCGCTGATCAACCTGATCTTCCCGAAAGAACGATATGAGATGTAGGAGGGCGCGTGATGAAAATGACGAAAGAACGCAGATGGGTGAGAAAGACGGAGCCTGCAAAAAGAGTCAGCGGCAAGGGAAGCAAGGGCTTCCATCTTTTGGGAAAGATCATGATCCTGTGCTGGTGCGCCTTTACCGTGGCGATCATCGGCTGGGTCATTGCGGCGTCGTTTACGCAGACGAAGGATATTTTCCAGAACAAGCTGCTTTCCGGCGGATTGAATTTCAAAGGGTATGAGATCGTGATGGAGCGCTATCATATCATGGATTATTTTTTTAACAGCGTGCTGTATACGGTGTGCGCCTGCGCAGGTCTGATCTTTTTCTGTGCGCCTGCGGCATTTGTGATGAGCAAGTTTGTGTTCCGGGGCAGAAAAGCGTTCCAGACACTGTTCTCGGTTTCCTTGGGGCTGCCGGGTGTCATGATCCTTGCGCCCTTATACATGATGATGGTAAAGCTGAACCTTCATAATTTCAGGGGGACGCTGATCATCGTGTATCTGTGTACGGGAATTGCGGCGACGACCGTTTATCTGATGGGATTTTTTGCAACGGTTCCGATGACGGTGTTTGAGTCGGGGCTGATCGACGGATGCAGCCATATTTCCGCCTTTTACCGGCTGATTCTGCCGCTGGCAAAGCCGGGCATCGTAACGATCACGATCTTTAACTTCATCGGCTACTGGAACGAATATATCTGGGCGCTCGTCTTTTCGGGCAAGCAGGCAAACCGGACGCTTGCCGTGGCGCTGCAGACGCTCGTGACGAGCATGCAGACGACGGGCAACTATCAGGGGCTGTTTGCGGGCGTCGTGATCGTATTTATCCCGACGGTGATCATTTATATCCTTTTATCCAAACAGATTATGTCCGGCGCGACTGCCGGGGCAGTGAAAGGCTGAGTAGACAATGTTTCAGGCAATTCCGGTAGAGCCCATCCTGCGGGTAACGGAGCTCTACACTTTATATTATTTTCATCATAAAAGCGGGTATCGCTTTGCCGGAGAAAGCCACGATTTCTGGGAGATCATTTATGTGGACGACGGCAGGGCGAGCGGCTTAAACGGCCCGGAGCCGTATACGCTGGAAAAGGGGCAGATGATCTTTCATCATCCGAAGGTGTTCCACAACTTCCGCACCGGCGTCATGACGGGAGAGGCAGACGAGGACTGCGACATCATCGTGATCTCCTTTAATGGGAAGTTAAAGCTTTTGGAGCAGTTCCGGGATCATATTTTTACGCTGAGCATGCAGGAAAGACGGATTTTTAAGGAAATTGTCAATGAGGGCAGGCTCATGTACGACAAGGATTTCGGACAGAACCTGATTTATAAAAAAGAAGAGCCCTCGGCGGCAGAGCTGACGCCGGGGGCAAAGCAGATGATCGGCAACCTGCTGGAGCAGCTTCTGATCTCCCTGTACAGAAAGCAGCGCGAGTGCCCCTCCCAGGTACAGGCGCTGCCTTTGCAGTCTCTGGGGACGCAGTACCGTACCGTCAGGGAAATTATCCTGTTTCTGGATCAGAACCTGTATAACAACATTACCTTTTCGGACGTTTCGGGGCATTTTAATATGAGCGAGACGCAGCTAAAAAAGATGTTCCGGGAAGTGACCGGATACAGCGTGATGCAGTATTACAGAAAACGGGTCGTGATGCGGATCGAATACCATATCCGTCAGATGGAGCAGAATTTCACGGAGCTGGCGGATCTGTTCCATTTCAGCTCCATCCATTATTTTTCTAAATTTTATAAGCGGGAGACGGGACGGACGCTGCGGGAATACCAGCAGGGCTGTCAGGACCGCATGGATCGCGCAAAGCAGTAAAAGGACCGGATGAAATCCCTGACAGGGAAATCATCCGGTCCCTTTTTTAAACCGTTTAAAGCTCTATCGGAAGGCTTTTGCCGTGCGCCAGCCGGGACTGCTCCGCCAAAAGGGCAACCAGATGGCTTTCGATGGAATGCTCGATGGAGGAGAGCATTTCGTCGTCCTTTTTGCTGGCAAGCAGCTCGATAAACTGTTTTACCATGATGGCGTCCCCGCCGCCGTGGCCTGCCATGGAGCCGTCGGTTACATTTAAGTCAATTTCCTCGGTATGTCCGAAAAAGTCATGCCAGGTAAGGCGGGACAGATCCATATTCCCTTCGATGCAGCCGCGCGTCCCCATTACCTTGATCGTGCGGTAGCAGCGCTCGGTAAAGGCGGACATTGTGAAGTTGATCGTGACGCCGCCGTCCAATTCGATGTTTACGACCTGATGATCGACGACGTCGTTGTCGCAGTGATAGACGCATCTTCCGTAAGGGCCGGTGCGCAGGGCGCGCTCGATGGATTCAGGCGTGGGATCGGGATCGAGCACGTTGATGGGCCAGTTTACCCTGCCGGCGCGGACGCTGGTGCGCTCCCCTTCCAGATAATAACGAACGGCGTCGTAGGGACAGTCAGAGCGTACTGGGCAGTCAAGACAGCGCAGGGCAGCGCCTTTCGGCGCATTTTTTTGGCAAAACAGGTAGTTATTGCCGTAGGAGCTGACGAAGCGGGCGCGTTTTCCGGTCAGCCAGATGAGGATGTCCATATCGTGACAGCATTTGGCAAGGATCATCGGGCTGGACTGGTCGCAGCGCCGCCAGTTTCCGCGCACATAGCTGTGGGCATGATGCCAGTAGCCGACCTGCTCCATCGCCTGAATCGTTACCACGTCCCCGATCCTTCCTGCGTCGATCATCTGCTTGATCGTATTGTAAAAGGGCGTGTAGCGCAGGACGTGGCAGACGACCACATGCCGCTTATAGGTACGCGCCATTTCCAGCACCTTCAGACAGCCCTCGATGTCAACGGCAACGGGTTTTTCCAGAAGAAGATGATACCCTGCTTTTAACGCTGCCTCCGCGTGTGCGACGTGCTGGCGGTCCTGGGTGGCGATCACTGCCGCGTCCGCCATCTGCGGCAGGGCAAACAGCTCTTCGGCAGTGGAAAAGCAGCATTCTTCGGGAAGATTCCATTCCCGGCGCGCCATTTCCAGACGGTCGGGTCTGGGATCTGCGATGGCAACGATCTGCACGTCGTCGGGATGCTCGACGGCATAATTTCCGTAAATATCGTGGCCGCGGCCTCCAAGCCCGGCGATAACAAGTTTGATTTTATTGGATTCCATGGTCGGTATTCTCCTTTCGTGAGTGGCTGCGTTTACCACGGCTTTGCAGCGCTGACGATGTCACGCCAGAAATAGACGCCGTGCATTTGGCAGGTATCGGGGCTGCGCAAAACGGGAAGCCGCTGTTCTTCCAGCTCTTCGATGGAAGAAAGCTTACCCTGACAGTATTGTTCTGCGCGCACGGCGGCAGTGTTTAAGCGGGACGAAACGCCGGCAAGGCGGACTTCCAGCACCTCAAAGCCAAAGGGTCTGCATTCGGAAAGCCAGAGGGCGCGCCATTGCTCCAGAAGGGCAGTGCAGTCTTTGGCGGCGGTTTTTGCCTGCGTGGAAAGCGACAAAAGCGCTTCCCGGTCCTTTGCCCGATATGCGCGCTGCAGGCGGCATCCGAGCTCCGCCTTATTTTTCAGGACGCGCGCCAGAAGGGCGTAAAACTGATAGAGCGTCTGCCATTGGTCGCTGCGCAGGGCATACTGCCCGAAGGCTTTTTCCAGACCGGCATATTGGGAGGCAAAGCCCATACCCTCTGCGTCGGCGTCATAAATGCCGCAGAGCGGATCCTGATAGAGCAGGAATTTAGCGCCGTTTGGCAGGTCGCTGTCAGCGGATAAAAGAGGCGTTTTGTTAAAGGCGCTGATCCGGGAGAGCGCTTCTGCGTCTGCGCCGGTACAGGCAAAAAGGCGGGGCGCAATCCGTTCTTTGTCAAAAATCTGCCGATAGTCAAATTCCGCATATGCCTGAAGCCCCAGCAGCATTGCCTGCGGGCTTGTCTCCCCGCCGTCGTCGCCCCAGCTGGTCAGCATCACGTTCCGGATGCCGTGCTCGACGCAGGAACAAAGGGCGGGATAGGAGTTTTTGAAAAATACGTCATAATCAATGGCGGGACCAAGCCACGTCCACATGCCGCCCGCAAAGCGCAGGGGCGCTTTGAACTGCTGATGAAGCCGGATGTAGCGGTCATAAAAAGCCTGATCCGGATGGTAATAGTCCCAGTAAACGAGTTCCACGTCATCCGGCGCGGAATCGGAAACCCATTCGGGGATGCTGATCTGGTCTTCATAATAATTGTGGTCAGGGCTGGCGCAGCGGAAATACATATCGCTCCACATCATCGGAGAGAACTGATATTTATGCGCCAGATCGCGGACGCGGTTTACATGGCGCAGCATGATGGAAAAGCTGTCCTGAAAGCCGTGCTTTTTTAAATAGCCGCCGAGCCCTAAATTCATCGCTTCGTCCATGCCGATGTGGATCTTGCGGGTGCGGTAGCAGGCGCGGCACTGCCGGAACATGGCGTCGATGAGTTCATAAACGCTGTCCTCGTCTGCCAGCAGGACATCCGGCGTATCCCGCAGGGGAGCGCTGCTTTCCCAGTGCAGAAACCGTTCCAGATGGCCAAGGGTCTGGATGCAGGGGATCAGCTCGATGCCAAGAAGCGCCGCCTTTTCATCGAGGGCACGGATGTCGTCTGCCGTATATCTGCCCCGCAGATAGCCGAAAAAGGGATAGCCGGGCAGCTCATAGGTATCCTCCGTATAAAGATAGGCTTCGTTATAGCCCATAAGCGCCATGCGGCAGAGCATCCGCTCCATCGCCTCCGGGGTCATGACCGCGTTGCGTGATAAGTCAAAGCTTGCGCCAAGTGCAGCAAAAACGGGCGATTCCTGAACGCAGAAGGGCTTTGCGTCCGGGAGCCGTTCCTTTAAGATGCCAAGTCCCCGGAAAAACTGTACCGTATTGCTGCCGCCAAGCAGGGCGCGGGAGCCGTCCCAGCTAACTTCCAGATGGTCCTTTTTCTGCCAGAAGACAGGGACTCCGTCTGGGGCAGGTTCAATGTCGGAAACGGATGAAAGAAGCAGGAAGCCCGGTTCAAAGCAGCGGGCGCTGTCTGTCAATGTGATCTTCATGGAAAAAGCCTTCCTTTCCTGAAACGATATGTCTTTTTTCTATAATACCGTAAACGGAAGAGAAAAACAGGCTTTTTTTTTGTCAATTACGACGCGTGCTGTATGCCGCCGGAATACGGAAAAACCCCCTTTCGGACAAAGTTGGGATTTTGGGTATTGAGAACGAAAAGGCCGGCTTCTATAATTATATCCCAAGAAAATTTACAGCAAAGGAGTGTGCCCGATGGAAGAGAAGAAAGAAAAGGGGAATTTCTGGCTGACGGTGGCGAATTTTATCGTCAACAAGCGGAAAGCCTTTCTCGTTTTGTTTGCGATCGCCTGCGTTTACTGCGCGCTCTGCATGAATAAGACGACGGTAAATCAGGATATTACAAAATACCTTCCGGCAGACAGCGAGACGAGGATCGGTCTGACGCTGATGGAAGAGCAGTTTACAACCTACGGGAGCGCCCGGATCATGGTGTCGAACATCACATGGTCGGATGCGGACGCCCTTGTGACGAATCTGGAACAGGTAAAAGGGGTCAAGGAGGTGGCGTTTGATAATTCCGAGGAGCATTATAAAGGAACAAACGCCCTGTTTGACGTGACCTTTGAGGGGACACAGGACGACGAGATCAGCAAAAATGCCAAAAAAGAGGTCACAGAGCTTTTGTCTGGTTATGATACATACGTTTCTTCCTCGGTAGGCTCTGAGGAGGAGCAGATGGACGCGCTCAGCAAGGATATGAACCTGATCCTCGTGCTGGCGGTCATCATCATCGTTGGCGTGCTGCTTTTGTCCACGAAGGCGTATATGGAGATCCCGGTGCTTTTGATCACGTTCGGCGTGGCGGCGCTTTTAAATAAGGGAACGAATTTCTGGCTGGGGACGATCTCGAGCGTGACGGATTCCATCGCGGTAGTGCTCCAGCTGGCGCTGGCAATCGACTATGCCATTATTTTCTGCGACCGGTTTATGGAGGAGCATGAGACGATGGACGCGGAAGCTGCGGTAAAGGTGGCGCTGTCCAAGGCGATACCGGAAATCAGCGCTTCGTCGCTGACGACGATCTCCGGCATGGTCGCCATGATGTTCATGCACTTTCGGCTCGGCTATGATATGGGGATCGTGCTCGTCAAGGCGATCATTTTCAGCCTGATCTCGGTATTTTTCCTGATGCCGGCGATTTTGATGATTTTTGCAAAGGGCATCGACAACAGCCATCACAAAAGCTTTGTGCCGAACATTTCCTTTGCCGGAAAATGGGCGAACCTGACCAGATTTATCGTGCCGCCCGTTTTTGTGGTAATTGTATGTCTGGCGGCGTGGACGTCGAACCACTGCACCTATCTGTACGACGTCAATTCCGTGCCCAGCGCCCATGAAAACGAGAGCCGCATGGCAAAGCGTAAGATCGAGGAGCAATTCGGCGTTTCCAACCAGATGGCGGTACTCGTGCCAAAGGGGAATTACGAGGCGGAAAAGCAGGTGTTAAAGGAGCTGGATGAGCTGGGATATGTCAATACCGTTCTGGGGCTTTCCAATGTGGAGATCGACGACGACCATATGCTTACCGACAAGCTGGCTCCCCGGGCGTTTTCGGAGCTGACGGATCTGGATATTGAGATCGTGCGGCTGTTATACATGGCTTATGCTTACGATCAGGGGCAGAACGGCCCGATCTTTACCGGGATAGACGAATACGGCGTGCCGCTCATCGACATGTTCCTGTTTTTATATGACCAGTACGAAGAGGGCTATGTGACGCTGGACGCGGATATGGATGAAAAATTAAACGATCTGTACGATACGCTCCATGACGCGCAGCTTCAGCTGCAGGGAGAGGATTATTCCCGTCTGGTGCTGACGGTCAGCCTTCCGACGGAAGGGGAGGAAACCTATGCGGCAATGGACGAGATCCGGAGCATCTGCGCTGCCTATTACGGGGATGAGGTGATCCTTGTGGGCGATTCTACGAGCAATCACGACCAGATGACGTCCTTTGCGACGGACAATATTATCATCAGCGTGCTTTCCGCGCTGTTTGTCATGATCATCCTGCTGTTTACTTTCCAGTCGGCAGGGCTTCCGGTGCTGCTCGTGCTGACGATCCAGGGCAGTATCTGGATCAACTTTTCGGTTCCTGCGATTACGGGAAGCGGCATCTTCTTTATCGCGTATCTGATCGTATCCGCGATCCAGATGGGCGCGACCATCGACTACGCGATCGTGATTTCCAGCCGCTATATGGTGCTGAAAAAGCAGATGCCGATCAAGGAGGCGATCATCGAGACGATCAATCAGGCGTTCCCTACGATCTTTACGTCTGGAACGATCCTGACCGGGGCGGGCTTTTTGATTGGGCAGATCGCTTCCGATGCGACGGTAGCTTCCATCGGGACGGCGCTGGGAAGAGGGACGCTTATTTCAATCGTCCTCGTTTTGTTCGTGCTGCCGCAGATCCTGCTTTTGGGAGATATTATTATCGAAAAGACAGCGCTGACGATCAATTTGCCGCAGGCGACACGCAAAGACGTATCCGGGAAAATGACAGTCAACGGCCATGTAAAGGGATATGTGCAGGGCGAGATCGACGCGGACATCCGGGGAAGCTTCAACGGCTCCATGCAGGCGTCCTTTGATACGAAGCTGCTTGGAACAAAACAGACAGAGCTGACGGTCGAGGCAGATGAAACGGAGGAACCGGATAAAACCGGCAGGGCAGCCGGGGCACATGGCGCAGGAGAGGAGGAAAGCGGCAATGAGGAAAAATAAAAGCTGGAAAAAAGGGATGGCGCTGTTTGCGGCAGCAGCGCTTACCGCAGCGTCCCTGCCGGCATTTCCCATAAGGGCATATGCGGTAGGCAGTCAGGAGACGGCGGCGGAAAAAGAAAAAGAAACAGCGGAAACAGTCGCCATTTCCAGCCGGGAGGAGTTTTTAAAGTTTGCCAAAAGCTGCCGGGATGATTTTTACAGCTACGGGAAGGTGTTCGTATTGGAAGCAGACATCGACCTGTCCGGGACGTCTTTTCACGGCATCCCCTATTTTCAGGGGACGCTGGAAGGAAACGGGCATACGGTTTCTGGGCTTTTGCTGAGCCGGGAAGGGTCGGATTACGGTTTGTTCCGCTATGTGGGAAAGGCGGGGAAAATAAAGGATTTAAACGTTTCGGGCAAGGTGGAGCTGACGGGCAGCGGCAAAAATGCAGGCGGCATCGCCGGGATCAACTACGGCATTATAGAAAACTGCAGCTTTGACGGAACAGTGTCGGCAGAAGAGACTGTCGGAGGTATTGCGGGGGAAAACAAGGAGGACGGCATTGTGATGTCCTGTTCCTTTTTTGGCAGCGCAAAGGCAACAAATGAAACGGGCGGCATCTGTGGCTTAAACAGGGGGATTATCCAGAAGTGTACGAATGTGGGGACGGTCAACGACGAGGATTTAAAGACGACGCTGGATTTAAATGGGGTCGATCTGGGAACCCTGAACCTGACCCAGAACGTCGTTACCCGCAACGATCTGGGCGGCATTGCAGGGCGTTCCTACGGGACGATTTCCGAATGTGTCAACGAAGGAAAGATCGGCTATCCCCATGTGGGCTACAACGCGGGAGGAATCGTGGGACGCCAGAGCGGCACGGTGTTAAACTGCGTGAATAAGGGAGAGGTGCTGGGGCGCAAGGACGTGGGAGGCATCGCAGGTCAGGCGGAGCCGTACCGGGAATCGGAATATCTGTCGGAGCATCTGGACAAGGTGCGGGACGATTTTTCGACGATCAACCATCTGATGCGCCAGATGTCGGACGCCTTAAGCTCTGTATCCACTGATACAAAAGAGTATGTGCAGATGCTGCAGAGCCAGTATGAGGACACGATCGGCACGCTGGACAAAGAGATCAAGGCGATGCGGGACGCAGTGTCCGGCAACAATGAAGCCATGACCTCTTATATGGACAGCCTGACCGAGGCGCTGAAAAATCTGGGGGATCTGGGAGACGATACGATTTCCCGTCTGCTGGAAAACTTAAAGCACAATATGGAAAGCGCGGCGGATAAGCTGGGCGGAAAGCTGGAAGACATCGGGGGCGTGCTGAAGCCGGAAAGGCCGTCGGAGACGGAGGAGACAGAGACGGAAACTGAAACGGAATCGGAAACTGCAACAGAACCGGAAACTGAAACGGAGCCGGAAACCGCGACAGAGCCGGAGACGGCAACAAAGCCGGAGCCGGAAACTGAAACAAAGCCGGAGCCATCAGCAGAGCCGGAAACCACAACAAAGCCAGAGCCATCAGCGGAACCGGAAACCGGAACAAAACCGGAATCATCTGCAGAACCGGAAGTAAAACCAGAGCCTTCCCAACCGGAAGGGAATTCCGGGGTAGATGGAGCCGGAAACGGGGCAGAAGAGCAGGCTGCAGAGCCGGAGGGCGCATATTTTGCGCGGGAAGACGAGATAATAGCGTCGGAAGCAAAGCTGCCGGGCATTGACATCCCGGGAAAGGATGAGATCGAAAGCCAGATCGAGAGCGGCAAAGACGAGCTGGAGAGTGAGCTGGAGGACAAAAATGACCAGATCCACGACATTATCCACAACGATCCGATCCGTTACGAGAAGGATGAAAAGATCGACGACAACATCGACGAGATGAAGGACGCCGTAAACTCCGCCACAGACAATATCAAAAACATGCAGGGCGCGCTTTCGGGCACGGGGGATTCCGTGACCGACGCGATGAGCAATATTTCGGGCGAGCTAAACGAGCAGAGCAAAAATTCCGGCGACACGATCGACAGCATGACCGATACGATCAACAGCGGGATCCAGTCGGTCAGCTCCGATCTGGAAGTGATTTTAAACACCTCTTCCCGGATCACGGACATCATCGCAGACGATATGGGGGCGCTGTTTGGCGGGGAAGGGGTCGTGGAGGACATTTCCTCGGAGGATATTGCAAAAAGGACCCGCGGCGTGCTTTCGGGCTGTGAAAACCACGGAAAGGTGGAGGGCGACATCAATGCGGGCGGCATTGCGGGCACGATGAATGTGGAATACGACATCGACCCGGAGCTGGATATGAATTTTTCGGGGCTGACGGATGTGGAGGTGCGCGCCACCACGAACGCGGTGCTGATTTCCTGTAAAAACTACGGGACGGTCACAGGCAAGAAAAACAACTGCGGCGGCATGACGGGGAGCGAAAATCTGGGGCTGATCTCGGGCTGTGAAAACTACGGCACGATAAGGCTGGAAAACGGGAACTGTCTGGGCGGCATCGCAGGGTATTCGGACAGCCGGATCGACAAAAGCAGCTCCCTGTGCAATCTGGAGGGCAGCAGCCGGATCGGCGGCATCGCCGGGGAAGGCTATGACATCAGCCGGTGTCTGGCGATGGTAACGGTTTTAGGGGACGCAGAAGAAATGGTCGGAAGCATCGCCGGGACGATCAACGAGGAAGGGACGCTTTCGGACAATTATTTTGTAAAAAACGCGTGGGGCGGCGTAGACCAGGTCAATTATGCCGGGAAGGCGGAAAGCTGCACCTACGAGGAGATCATGCAGAAAGAAAACGTGCCGGAGGGCTTTACGCAGGTAACGGTTACCTTTGAAATGGACGGCGAGACGTTAAAGACGATGCAGGTTCCCTATGGCGGGACAATCACGCAGGAGGATGCGCCCGGAATAAAAGCGGAAGAGGACAGCTATCTGAAATGGGATCAGGTTTTCCCTGTGACCCATGTGACGTCCAATCTGACGGTCACGGCAGAAAATAAGCGCTGGACCAAAAGCCTTGCCTATCTGTCAGAGGGCGGCAAAAAGGCGGATTTTCTCGTAGAGGGAGATTTTTATGACAGTTCGGCACTTCTGGCAAGGGCGGTAAAAGCGCCTGCCAGAGCAGGGGAGGAAGCGGCATATGCCTATGAATGGGGGCTGGATCATGTGCCGGAGAAAAGGGACGGATACACGGTCCATTTCAGGATCCCGGACGGGGCAGACAGCGCTGCCGTCATGATCAGCAGAAACGGGCAGTGGGAGAGCGTCCCGGTTCAGGCGGACGGCAGCTATGTGACCGCCTCGGTTCCGGCGGGAGCAGCCTTTGCGGTATATGGAGAAGCTGACCCGGGCGTCCCGTGGTATTTTGCGGCGGGAGGCACTGCAGCGGCTGCGGCAGCAGGATTCTGCGTTGTGCATTTTATCAGAAAAAAGAAGAAAAAAGGAAAACGTTCCTGACAAAAGGGCGGCTGTTTTTGGAAAAATCTAAAACAGCCGTCTTTTTAAAGACTTTTTTTCAAATTATGCTTGTAAGGCAATCGAGGATTATATATAATAGAACGAGTTTGAGGCGCTGGCAGGGACGTCCCCCGGCCGGAAAAGAGGAGAGAGAATGAGTGAATATGTGATCACCTGCTGTTCGACAGCAGATATGAGCCGCAGGTTTATGGAAGAAAACAAAATTCCGTATGCGATGTTCCACTACCAGATGGATGGGACAGAGTTTGCAGACGATCTTTACGCTTCCGTGACGCCGGAGGAATTTTACGGAAAGATTGCGGACGGGGCGTGCCCCGTTACCTCACAGATCAACGCGGAAGGCTACCGGGAGCTGTTTGAGCCTATTTTAAAGGAAGGGAAGGACGTGCTGCACATGACCCTTTCCGGCGGTATTTCGGGCAGTGTCAATTCCGCGAATGTGGCAAAGCAGCAGCTGGAAGAAGAGTATCCGGACAGAAAGGTGATCGTGATCGATTCGCTGGGCGCGTCCAGCGGGTACGGGCTTTTGGTAACGCAGGCGCTGGAAAACCGGAAGGCAGGCATGAATCTTTTGGAAAACGCAGCGTGGATCGAACAGAACAAGCTGCGCCTGCACCACTGGTTTTTCTCGACGGATCTGACAAGCTATATCCGCGGCGGCCGTATTTCCAAGACCGCCGGGTTTGTGGGAAAGGCGCTCAATATCTGTCCGCTTCTGAATATGGATTCGGAAGGACGTCTGATCCCCCGCAGCAAATGCCGGGGCAAAAAACAGGTGATCCGGGAGATCATAAAGCGTATGGAGGAGCATGCGCAGGACGGTCTTGATTATCACGGCAAATGTTATATTTCCCAGTCCGCGTGCAGAAGCGATGCAGAAGAGGTCGCGCGGCTGGTGGAAGAAAGATTTCCGAAGCTGGACGGGAAGGTGCAGATCAACAATATCGGCACAGTCATCGGTTCCCATACCGGCCCGGGCACGGTTGCCCTGTTTTTCTGGGGAGACGAAAGGACGCTGTAAGCGTAAGATGAAGGAGGATATGCAACGTGAAAGCATATGGTGTAAATGAGTTAAGAAAGATGTTCCTTGAATTTTTTGAAAGCAAGGGGCATCTGGCGATGAAAAGCTTTTCTCTGGTGCCGCATAACGACAACAGCCTGCTTTTGATCAATTCCGGCATGGCGCCGTTAAAGCCTTATTTTACAGGACAGGAGATCCCGCCCAGAAGACGTGTGACGACCTGCCAGAAATGTATCCGTACCGGCGATATTGAGAATATCGGAAAGACCGCGCGTCACGGCACGTTTTTTGAGATGCTTGGAAACTTCTCCTTCGGCGATTATTTCAAGCATGAGGCGATCGCGTGGAGCTGGGAATTTTTAACGCAGGTGGTGGGACTTGATCCTGAGCGCCTGTATCCTTCCGTTTATGAAAACGACGACGAGGCGTTTGCCATCTGGAGAGACGAGATCGGCATCGCGCCGGAGCGTATTTTCAAATTCGGCAAGGCGGATAATTTCTGGGAGCATGGCTCCGGCCCCTGCGGCCCCTGCTCTGAGATTTACTATGACAGAGGCGAAAAATACGGCTGCGGAAAGCCCGGCTGTACGGTAGGCTGCGAATGCGACCGCTATATCGAAGTATGGAACAATGTGTTTACCCAGTTTGACAACGACGGGCACGGCAACTACAGCGAGCTGGAACAGAAGAATATCGACACCGGCATGGGTCTGGAGCGTCTGGCGGTCATTGTGCAGGATGTGGATTCCATTTTTGACGTGGATACGATCTGCGCGCTGCGCGGCCGCGTCTGCGAGCTGGCAGGCAAGGAGTACCACAAGGAGCATGCGTGGGACGTTTCCATCCGTATCATCACAGACCATATCCGCTCCGCGACGTTTATGATCTCCGACGGTATCCTGCCCTCCAACGAGGGAAGGGGCTATGTGCTGCGCCGCATCATCCGCCGCGCCGCGCGCCACGGCAGGATTTTGGGCATTGAAGGCGAATTTCTGGCAAACTTAAGCTCCACCGTGATCGAAGGAAGCAGGGACGGCTATCCGGAGCTGGAAGAAAAGAAAGACTTCATCTTCAACGTGCTGACGCAGGAAGAAAATAAATTCAACAAGACGATCGATCAGGGCCTTGCGATCCTTTCGGAGCTGGAAGAAAAGATGGCTGCGGAAAACAAGACCGTCATGGACGGCGAGGATGCGTTCCGCCTGTATGATACCTACGGCTTCCCGCTGGATCTGACAAAGGAGATTCTGGAAGAGAGAAGCTTCTCCATTGACGAGGACGGATTTAACGCAGCGATGCAGAAGCAGAAGGAAATGGCGAGAAAAGCCCATAAGGTAACGAACTACATGGGCGCGGACGTGACCGTTTACGAGTCCCTCGATCCGGCGATCACCTCCGAATTTGTCGGCTATGACCGCTTATCCTGCGAGGCGAAGATCACGGCGCTGACGACCGATTCCGAGGTTGTGGAAGCGCTGACAGACGGCGAAAACGGCACGATCATTACAGACAAAACCCCGTTCTATGCGACCATGGGCGGACAGGAAGGCGACAAGGGCGTGATTTCCTGTGCAAACGGCGAATTTACGGTCGTTGACACGATCAAATTAAAGGGCGGCAAGGTCGGCCATGTCGGTCATGTGACAAAGGGCATGTTCAAGCTGGGCGATGCCGTGACGCTGACCGTAGATGAGGAAAACCGTAAGGCGACCTGCAAAAACCATACCGCGACCCACCTTCTGCAGAAGGCGCTGCGCGAGGTTCTGGGCACTCATGTAGAGCAGCAGGGTTCGTTAAACAACGCGGGGCATCTTCGCTTTGACTTCAGCCATTTCTCCGCAATGACTCCGAAAGAGCTGTCCGAGGTAGAAAGAAAGGTCAATGAAAAGATCGCTGAGAATCTGTGCGTAGAGACGAAGCTGATGACCATTGACGAGGCGAAAAAATCCGGCGCGATGGCGCTGTTTGGCGAAAAATACGGCGAGACCGTGCGTGTGGTATGCGCGGGCGATTATTCCAAGGAGTTCTGCGGCGGCACGCATGTGGGACATACCGGGGAGATCCAGGCGTTCAAGATCCTGTCCGAAAGCGGCGTGGCTGCGGGCGTGCGCAGGATCGAGGCGCTGACCGGCCAGGGCGTATTCGATTATTACAACGATCTGGAACAGAAGCTTTCCGAGGCGGCAAAGACGGTAAAGGCAACGCCTGCAACCCTGCAGGAGAAGCTGGAACATCTTCTGGCAGAGGTAAAGGCGCTCCAGTCCGAAAACGAATCCTTAAAGAGCAAGGCGGCAAAAGAGGCGCTGGGCGACGTAATGGATCAGGTAAAAGATGTAAAGGGCGTAAAGCTTTTAGCGGCGAGCGTGGATAACGTAGACATGAACGGGCTGCGCGATCTGGGCGACCAGCTCAAGGAAAAGCTGGGCGACGGCGTCGTTGTGCTGGCGTCTGCAAAGGACGGCAAGGTAAACCTGATTGCGATGGCAACGGACGCAGCGATGAAGCAGGGCGCCCATGCGGGCAACCTGATCAAAGGGATTGCGGCGCTCGTCGGCGGAGGCGGCGGCGGACGCCCCAACATGGCGCAGGCAGGCGGCAAAAATCCCGACGGCATCGGCGCTGCGATGGAAGAGGCGGCAAAGGTTCTGGAAGGCCAGATCAGATAAATTTAAGACAACCGCGGGTTTTTAAACTTTTTAAACTTTTTTAAACTTTTGGATAAGTTTTAGAATGAAAATCGACAAGAGGTTATAAAGCCTCTGCCGATTTTCTTTTTTTATAGGAAACAGCAGAAAAGAAGAGCGTGCAGAGCGTAAAAACTCTGACACGCTTATTTTTTTACCATAAAAGCAAATGAGGACGGAAAGGAGCATAGAACATGGCGAAACGAAAGTACAAGCGCTTGCATTACGAGGATAGACAGACCATAGAGGCTATGAGCAAACAGGGCAGCAGCGTAAAAGATATTGCAGAGGTGCTGGGAACACACAGAGATACGATTTATAGAGAGTTCAAACGCTGCGGGGCTACGCTGGAAACGTACACAGCGGCAGCAGGGCAGCAGGCACTATAAAAAAGGGAAAATAATGAAATTAGAGGACGCATTAAAGCAAAATCCATACGATAAAACCAGAGGCAGTAAAGGGGCGTACATAAGATATTTACGCTATACAGTGGACGGGTGGTATAGCAAGAAAAGCGAGGAAATAAGAAAGCAGATAGACTGGGATAAGATAACGAAAGAGAGGTAAAAGAGATATGACAAGAGAGGCACTTAAGAAATTAAATGAAAAGCAAATGAATTACTGTAAAACACTTTCAGCGCTGATTGATAGAGCAAAGATAAAAGGACTTAAAGAAGAGAACGAACGGAACAGAGGAAAACTTAGAGGGTTCTTAGAGTGCATGGAGCAAATGGAATTATTAAGCGGTTACGAAGTGAAAGCATTATATTTATGGTTCATATCTGGAAATAGAGGAGAATAATAGGCGGCAGCAGTCGCCACCAGTGCCGTTAGTTCAGTTGGTTAGAGCAGCCGCCTCATAAGCGGCAAGTCGTGGGTTCAAGTCCCACACGGCACATTGCGTAGCAGGCATGGCGAGCCTGCGGCAGAGGGCAGCAGGCTAATAGCTGCAATCTGTATACCGTGGAAAAATAGCGGCGGTCATACCAGCCAGAAAGTATGTGGACGGTCAACAGGTTTTCAGTTGCTTTTTAATGCGAAAAGCAGCCCGCACGGTAAAACCAAACGCCAGAACAGGAGAGCGGCACACATGGAAAGACAGAGAGCGCCGCCGAAAGGAAGAGAGGCAGAGAATGGCAGCAGAGGCATTGATAGTAGAGGACGCATACCAGAGAGGCTATGCAGATGCCATAGCAGATATGCGTAAGAAAAAAGAGCAGAGGCGGCAGCGGGAGCAGGCAAAGAAAGCCCGCCGCTGGTATTTCATTAAGCAGAAAGCCTACGGGCTTGCAATGCTGGCAGTTACCGTGCTGGCAGTATGGGCGACAGAGGGCGACATAACAATAGCGGTTATTACCGTACCGCTGGGGCTTATGTGTCTTTTCAGTAAAAAAATGCTGATAGTAGACAACTACTATTTTGAGGCAGAAAAGGGGCGGACATGGGAATAACAAGGACGGTAACAACACAGGTATATTGCGACGTATGCGGCAAGTGGGTAATTGGCTGGGAAAGCGAGGAAACAGGAGTAAGCAGAGAGTGGGCTAAGTACCATGCAAGGTGTAAGGGCTGCACAGCTGGACAAAAGGTTATATGCAAAGAGTGCCGCATAAAGCAGCGTATTAAAAAATGCAGTTTACAGAAAAAATGGGGCGCAGCCGGAATGGACGGCGGCGCTTGTCTGGGATTTTCGCACGACGGGGACGACGAGCCTATAGAACGCTGCAAGCGTTGCATAGCTTGCACAAGTTTTGACTGGGACGAGGAAAAAGAAAGGCTGAAACTATGAGAAAACGAAAACGACAGGTAGTTAAGAAACTGATACAGTGCGCAGCCATTATAGCGGCAGGCGTGCTGGCAATCATTCTGTTTATGCTGGCTATCTGGTACAGAGGAAAGAACAGCGAGCCAGTGACAGACGAACAGGTAGCAGCGCAGATGCAGCAGGCAGAGCCGCTGGTTATTGAAACGCCAGAGGCAGCCACAGAGGGCAGCATAAGGGTATACGACTATGACGGCTGCTGTATTTATTCCTACTACGGCAAAATTAGGATAAACAGCGACGGTAAGGACGGCAAGGACATTGACGTAGAGGCAATAGGCTATTTAGAGGGCTACCAAGAACATAAGGACGAAAGCGAGGCAGGCAATGAGTGAGGTATACATACGCAGCCAGAATAAAGAAAAGCTGTATAGACTGGGCGGTAATTACGCCTGCGTAGAGTACGGAGAGTATGAGGACGTAAAGAAAAAGAGAGGCGGCGCAGAGGCAGACAAAAAGCGCCACGTAATTTGCATAAGTGACGGGTGTTTAGAGGAAATCGGAGAGTATGCCACAAAAGAGCGCTGCTTAGAGGTTCTGGACGAGATACAGAAAGCGTGCGTAAGCTATCTGTTTACGGCTGGCGGTGCAGCCATAGTAAGGGGCGGCATGGACGTACAGCCATTTGCAGCAGTAATACCGAGGCTGTACGAAATGCCGGAGAAGTAGGAGAGGCAGACAGTGACAGTAAAGGAATTTATAGGCACGCTGGAAAGTTCAGACCGCCTGCGCATTATCGAGGGCAAAGCAGAGGTTTACGTAGGGTATCTGGCAGCGCTCAAACCGTTTGCAGACCATGAGATAAGCGAGGAATACCGAAAATACAGCGAGCATGAGGTAAAGAAGTTTAGGGCAGTGCCGGAGATAACGCATAGACGCTGGAAAGAGCTGGGGCTTATGAAACCATTAGAGCCAGACCAGACAGCGCAGTATAAGTTTAGTGATTTGCAGATGTCACTTTACTACACCATATACATACAGGAAAGGAAAGGGCAGGAAGTATGACAAAGAAAAAGCCGGATTTTTTACGGGATTTAGATACTGCAATCATGGACGAGCTTACAGGTGGCGGTATCAAGGAAAATGCAGCGGGACTGGTAGGAACGCTTACACAGATTGAGGAAATTAAGCAGCTATGCGGGCTGCCGTTTTGTGGTTATATGGCAAAGCTGGAAACGGTAAGACCAAGCGGCGTGCCGGACGAGGTAACGGTAGTATTTGCAGAGGACGTACCATACAGGGCTTGCAACGGCATAGAGTTTGACATTATGCAGGAATTTGTAGAGAGCAGCAGGCTTTTACTGACAGGCAAGGCGCAGACACTTAAGGACTTCCAGAGCGGTAGACTGCTGGTATATATTCTGGCAGATTTTGTGGCGGTATCAGAAAAGGCAGTAGAGCAGGACGAGGTAGCAATAAGAGGCGTTATAGCGAATAAACCAACACACAGAGAAACGCCAAGAGGCAAGCGTATTACTGATATTACGGTAAAAGTAAGAAATGAGCTTACAGGCGGCAGCTGCTATTTACCGTGCATCTGCTGGCAGGAACAGGCAGACGAGGCGGCGCAGTGGCAGCAGGGCGACACTGTAGAGCTGCTGGGACGGTATCAGAGCCGCCAGTATGAAAAGGTACTTGATGCAGCCACAGGAGAAAGAGAACAGCGTACAGCTTATGAGGTATCGGTACGGCTGATTAGAAGAAAGGAAGAGGCAGAAAATGAGCGTTGAACGCATTGGTAAGGGCTATGTAAAAATCTGCGTGAGTGAGGAAGAGTTAGAGAACAGCATAGCTGGGCTTAGCCAGCTAAAACCTATTTTGCAAACGCAAGTAATGAAAGGGAATGGAAGAAACACAAAGCAGGGGCTTACTGACGCAGCGGAGCTGGGAAAACATTTTGATACGGCGATAGATGCAATGACTATACTTTTGGCTGGGTTTAAGGAAGAAAGCGAGGTACAGAATGAAGAGTAAAACAATTTTAGGAGCAGACGGCGCAACAAAAATGCGACAGATTACAGTAGGGATACACGGAAAGGGCGGCGAGGCAGGCATAAAGGCAATACAGCAGCTTGCAGGCATGGTGGACAGCTTAAAGCAGTGCCAGACACCGCAGGAAGTATACGACAGATATTTACAGATTACGGGGTACTGTAAATGCTGCGTTGATTGTAATTTTATAGACCAAAAGGGAGCAGACGAGTTGATGTGCTTAGCAGCATATCTGGCAGGAAATGAACAGGCACGGGCAGAGGCACAACAGAAAGCGGGTAAAAAGGCATGAGAAAAGTTTATATATGCAGCCCCTACAGGGCGAAAGACGGCGCAGAGCTGGACAGAAACATAGATTATGCGCAGCAGCTGACACGGCAGGCATTAGAGGCGGGTTTAGCGCCCATTACGCCGCATTTATATATGACGCAGTGCATGGACGATAAAAAGCCGGAAGAGCGGGCAAAAGGCATGGCTGCGGGGCTTGCACTGCTGAAAGGCTGCGATTTTGTTATTGCTGGCGTGAAATACGGCATAACAGAGGGAATGGACAGAGAAATACATACAGCAAATGCGCTGGGGATTGCGGTTATAGATGCGAACCAGATTAAAGCCTATATGCAATATGAGGAAAAGCGGCAGGAGCGGGCGGCGAGCGATTACGCAAAGCTGCATAAGTGCGAGTTTTGCTATGAACGCAGATTATATAGCGTTATGGGCTATGAGAAATACTGCACCGCCTGCGGTTGCACGGCAGCATATAAATTGGCTTATATGTGTGCGTTAGGCAGCGTAAGAGAGCGGCAGGAAACATGAAAAATAAAAGCGCCTACGGTGGGGAAACACCATAGGCGCTAAGCTATACAGCTTTGAAATACTATAAAAATTATAAGCTATGTATGGCGCAAAGTCAAGAAAATTAACGGGAGGGCAGCCCGTTTTAACACTTGATAAAAGTATTAACGAACCGACAGAGAGGTAGATATATGCCATACGTAGAGAGGGTAACAAAAGCGGGGAATACGATAGAGATAGAGAGGTACTTTACCAGCAGATACAAAAAGAAAGGTATCAGCAGAGGGGATAAGGTAAAGCCAACAAAAGAAGAGCAGGAGAAAGTAAACACCAGACAGGCAGAGAGAAAGTTAAGGATACTCATAAATGCGAACTATGGTTATGGGGACTACCATTTAGTGCTTGATTATATCCGCAGGAAAGGGCAGCCAGACAGAACGCCGGAACAGATGCGGCACGACATAGACGTATTTTTGAGGGAGTGCAGAAAGGAGTACAGAAAAGCAGGGTTAGAGTTCAAATACATACACGTTATGGAGATAGGCAAGAAAGGTGCGAGGCATCACCACCTTGTAGTAAATAAAATTGACACAGAGATTTTACAGCGCTGCTGGTATAAGGCATACGAGGGGCATAACAGGGTAAAGGTATTTCCGCTGGACGACAGCGGCAACTATGCAGAGCTGGCAAATTATTTAATCAAATACACAGGAACGCACAAAAAGGGTACTGACGGAGCATTACAGGGCAAGCGCTGGAATTGCAGCAAGAATTTAGTAAGACCAGAGCCAGAGTACCACATAATTTCAGACCGTGAGTATTTCAAGAAAGAGCCAAAGGCAATAAAAGGCTATTACGTGGATAAGAACAGCGTGAGCATGGGCGTACATAGCCCAGAGTATTACGGCTATGGGTATTTAAGATACACCTTAGTAAAAATAACGGATAGGGGGGGATGAAATGCAGATAATCAAGGGCATTGCCATTGCAGCAGCATTGATAATAGCCGGACTGCTGGCGCTGATTGTGGCAGCGTATCTGGCGCTTAGAATTGCGGCGGCTATTTTTGAGCAGCAGGAGAGCTGGAAAGACAACGGCAGCAGAAAGGGCAGAAAACATGATAGAAAAAATTAAATACTGGTTATTCCAGAAAGGCAAGGACTGTAGGCGCTGCTGTCTGCGGTGCAGATATTACGATATATGCCGCTGGGACGTACTGGGAAATGCAGGACTACAAAGCGAGGAAACAATAACGCTTTTGGCGATAGAGAACAGCAAGCCGCATAAGGACGGGCTGCTTTTCAGAATTTGCCAGTATGTAGAATTTAAGCAGAAAGCGAGGCGAGAAAATGAGAAACTTTAGACTGGACGACGAAAGCGGGCATCAAGAGGCATTATTTAACTGGGCTGCATACAGAACAGGGCTTATGCCGGAACTGCAATATATGTATCATGTGCCAAACGGCGGCAAACGTGATGCAGCAACAGCAGTGGCACTTAAGAGGCAGGGCGTAAAGGCTGGCGTGCCGGATATTATGCTACCAGCTGCAAGGGCTGGGTATCATGGGCTTTACATAGAGCTTAAGGCAGGCAAGAATACGACGACCAAGAAACAGAAAGAGTGGTTAGAGTATCTGCGGCAGCAGGGCTATTATACCGCTGTCTGCTACGGCTGGCAGCCAGCAGCGCAGCTGATAGAGCAGTATTTATTACATTCAGACGAGCTTACAAAAGAGCAGGAAACAGTAACCATGCGTTAGGGGCGACGCAGGAAAGAGAGGCAAAGAATGAAAACAATAAGCATTTTGAACTTAAAGGGAGGCGTAGCCAAGACCTTTACAGCGGCAAACATGGCGTATGAGCTTTACAGGCGAGGCTATAAGGTGCTGCTGATTGACAACGACAAGCAGGGAAATTTAAGCAAGGCGTACAGCAGATATGATGCAGAGAACGTAGCGCCAGTTACAAGGCTGCTGGCTGGGGACTGGGAAAGCGCAGACGAACTGATACAGCATACAGAGTATGAGGGTATCGACATTGTAACGGCGAATATGTCACTATTCGGGGCTACGTGGAATTTAACCAAAGAGGACAGCGAAAACCAGATAGAGAGATACAAAGCGCTGGTATATGCAAAGGTGCAGTATTACGGAGATTGCACCATATACGGCAAGTATGATTACTGCATCATTGATAACCCGCCGGATATTGGGCTTAATGTTGTAAATGCGCTGGCAATCACGGACGAGGTAATAGTACCCGTAAAGGTGGACGAGGACGCTTTAGAGGGGCTGGACATTGTGACAGAGCAGATAGAGGACGCAAAAGCATTTAACCCAGCATTAAAGCTGGCAGGCGTACTGATTACGTCATACCAGAACACAGACGGCGAGGCAGCAGGCGTAGAATGGCTGGAACAAAAGACGGATTTTAATATTTTGGGTATTATTCGGTATTCCAAGAAAGTAGCAGAAAATACTTTCATGCGTAAGCCGATTTATGAGTATAGCCCATGCTGCGGAGCGGCGCAGGGGTACAAGAAATTTGTAACAGCGTATACAGGGAAAGAGAGGTAGCGGGTATGGATAAAGAAAAACGGTTTTGCCCGTTCAAAAGCAGTATGCAGGTAGATTACAGGAACGGCGCAAGGAATGTGCGCAATTTGTTTGTAAGATGCAGCGGCAGTAAGTGCATGGCATATAAAAACGGCGGCTGCTTAAGACTGGGAACGGAAACAGAGAAGAAAGCGAGGTAGAGAATATGGCAAAGTTTGGCATTAACGATATTTTGAGCGCAAAGACGAAAGCGGCGGCGCAGCAGGCGCAGACAGAGGGATACAAAGAGATTTATTTAAGCCCTTACGAGGTAAAGGCAGCACCGGAGAATACACACCAGAAATTAGAGAACATAGAAGAGCTGGCAGACAGCTTTTTACACGTAGGACAGGAGCAGCCTACAGTATTGGCGAGAGTAAACGGAGAATACCGTATAATCGACGGACACAGACGTAATGCGGCAAATATTTTGAATTTGGAGCGGGGGCATAAGGAGTATGAGAAAGTGCTTTACCGCTTTATGGATATGAGCGAGGCAATGTATGAGCTGCGCTTATTGGCTGGCAATGGATACACGCAGGAGCTTACCGCCTATGAAAAAACCAGATTAGTAGAGCGTACCAAAGCGGCGCTTATCAGAGCCAAGGAAGAGGACGGCTTAGAGATACAGGGCAAAATGCGTGATTTGGTGGCAGCTATGTTAAACGAGAGCAGCACAAACGTAGCCAGAATGGACGCAATCAACAACAATGCCACGCCGGAGATTAAAGAGCAGCTGAAAGAGGGCAATATAGGTATCACGGCTGCGTATGAGGCAGCCAAGCTATCAGCAGACGACCAAAAAGCCATAGCAGCGGCGGCAGGCGCAGGCGAGGACGTAAGGGCAAAGGAAATAGCCCAAAGAGTAGCCGAGCAGGTAGCAGCAAAAGCACAGGAAAAAGCAGATAAAGCGGCAGAGAGTGCGGAAAAGGCACAAATAGAGGCAGACCAAGCGGTAGCAGATGCTTTAGACAAGCAGGCACAGGCAGAGGAAGAGGCAGAAAACGCAAGGCAGCTTAAGCGATATGTAGATAACATGGGTAAGGCTATGGAAAACGCCAGTAAAGCAGCGACCGCAGCCGTTGCCGCCATTTCCAAAGTGTCCGAAACGGACACCGAAGAACAGCCACAGGACAGCTGGGGCGTGCTTGAATGGGTACGTTATACGTTATGCTGCTTAATGGAAAAGGCAGAGGACGTAAGCGAGGACAATTTATATAAATTGCAAGAAATTTTAGTAGAGAGCGACGGACAGGTAAAAGGACAAATGAATATTAAAGACTTTCCAGAGGCTTTACCAGAAAGCGGGGCAGAGCATGAATAGACGGCAACGGAAAAAGAAGAAAGCGCAGGTATTTACAATTATTCTGGGCTGTACGGCGTTTTGTAAGGCAGAGCAATACGAGAAGATGCGGAAAAGCGTAGAATATCAGTTACGAACAGGCAGCGTGGTTATGCTGCCTGCATACTTGCACGTAGAGGCAATTATAAAGCAGCGAGGCGGCAGAAATATTGAGATTAAGCAGGAAAGCGGGGCAGTAAATGTTTGAGTTTATGGACGGCGTAGTAGATGCGCTGGAAGAATTGGGACAGGCAGCAGTAGACGGGGCGGTATATTGCCTGATATGCGTAGTCAAACTGGCGTTGATAATAACAGCGCCAGTATGGGCGCTGCCGTATGCGATATGGAGAAAGGGGCATAAGCAGTGAAATACAGACAGTGGAAAAAGAACTACAAGAAAAAGCACGGAGTAAACCCGCCGTTAGAGCTGGATAAGCGAAAACAGCGCAGGCTTGCAAGAAAAATGGCAAGACAGATAAATAAAACATTGCCAACAGCAGCAGAAACATTGACGGTAGCTATTAACCGCTGGGTACAGAGCATAAAGCCAGTGCTGGCGACATTCTGCGAGAGCGTAGCGGCGGCGTTTAGCAATGTGGCGGCAGGATTGAGAGAAGAAAGCGAGGCGGTAGAAAATGACAAGTATATTACTGGGAATAATTGCGCTGGAATTGCTGGCGATATTTTCAAAGCTGGACAAGCTGGAAGAGAGGGGCAGAGAGAATGAATAATGTATCACTTACAGGGCGGCTTACAAGAGAGCCAGAGCTTAGATATGGCGGGCAGGACAATAGCACAGCTATTACCCGCTTTACGCTTGCGGTAGACGACGGGAAAGACACAGATTTTATAAATATTAAGTGTTTCGGGCGTACTGCGGAATGGGCGCAGAAATGGTTAAGTAAAGGCAGCAGGGCAGAGGTTACGGGCAAGATTAAAACAGGCAGCTACGAGAGCCAGCGCACGGGCAGCAAGGTATATTACACAGAGGTTGTGGCAAATAGCGTAGGTTTTGGAGAGAGTAAAGCAGAGGCAGAGGCGAGAGGGCAACAGCTGCCGGAGAGTGACGGGTTTATGAACATACCAGAGGGAGCAGACGAAGAGCTGCCATTTAATTAACAGAAAGCGAGGTACAGAACATGGAGCAGGAAGAAACAAAGACAACAGCGGCGGTAGGGGCAGAAATGCCGCCAGAGGCTGAAAGCTGGGTACAGCTGCACGAAAGCGAATTGACGGAGCTGATGCAGAAACAGGCAAAGGCTGCAATAACGGAACTGAAAAGACAGGAAAAGCAGGAGCAGAAGAAAGAGAAATACCACAACACTTTTACGCTTATGAAATGTTACCGTGATGCAGTTTTTCATATCGAGAACGCCATAAGCGACGGGCAGCAGTTAGAGCTTAAGGGCATGACGGACGAGCAGCAGCGTACATACTTAGAGAGTATCAGACGCACACGCTTTAAGACATTGATAATGACAGCGCATATAGACAAAGCGGTAGAAGAGATAGAGCGCCGCAGAGAGGCAGCGGGCAGAGGCGTAGAGTACAAGGCTTTTGAAATGTATTTTATGCAGGGTATGGACTATGCGGAAATTGCAGAGCAGCTGGACACAGGAAAGAATACACCGAGGCGCTGGGTAACGGGTATCATAAATGAGCTGTCAGTATTATTGTGGGGCATTGACGAAGAGAGGGTAAAGTAAGTGTTTGAAAAAATAAAGGCATGGATAAAAAGAAAGCGGGAAACAGCGAGAGAACAGCAGGCGGCAGACAGACTGATAAAGCATATAGAGCAGGCGTTAGGATTTGAGCTTTACGAGTGGCAGAGGTTATATATAATAACTGGGATATGGCAGCCGCCAGAGGGACGGCTGCACGGAAGAACGACAGCATATATATTACGGCTATTATTAGACCAGAGTAAGCCGCTGCTGCTGTATGAGTTTTCACAGGTGGCAGCGTATGCAGATAACCCATTTATGGGGCGGCAATATCAGCCAGTACCAATGCAGTATGCAGGATGGTTTAGGCATGAGATAAGGAGTATATACGAGCAGCTAAGAACAGCAGGCGTGCCAGTAAGAGAAATGATAACAGTGCAGCAGCGGGTAATATCGTGGTAAAAACGTGGTGTTTACATGGAAAAACAAAAGAGATACAATGGTAGCATGAAATGAGTAGGCGATAGCTTAAGCCATGTGCGGCAGCAGTTGCCTACTCTTTTTCTATTCATTCTTTAGCCTCCACCCAGCGCATGAAACTTAGGGCGCTGGGGAATGAAGAAAGAGAGGGGACAGTATGAAAGCATGGGCTAAGAGTTTTTATTTATCAGCGGCATGGGAAAAAACCAGAGCCGCTTATTTAATGTCACAAGATTATATTTGTGAACGCTGCGGGCAGCCCGCAAAGATAGTGCATCATAAGCGCTGGCTTAACAGAGAGAACATAAACGACATAAGCGTTACGTTGTGCTGGGATAACTTAGAGGCGTTGTGCCAAGACTGCCACAACAAGGAACACCACAAACAGGAGAGGCATAAGCGGTATCGGTTCGACGAGAACGGCGGCATACTCCCCCCATATCAGAAAAATAATTAAAGGGGGCGAATACCGAGGGGGATACCCTAAAATTACCCTACGGGCGTGCGCACGGGTGGTGTAGGGGGGTGTGGTGCGGCGCAGGAATGGAAAGCGGGGTAAAGGAATGGCAACAAAGAAAGAGAAAACCAAAGAACAGAGGATAAAGAGCGAAAAGACCAGACTTAAGGGAATTTTCAAGGACTTAGACGAAAACAAAAGAAAATTAGTAACGCCGCTGATAGAAAAGGCTGCATTTATGAGCGTTGAGCTGGACGACTTGCAGGCGAAACTTGAAAAAGACGGCTGGACGAGTGAGTACCAGAACGGGCAGAACCAGTGGGGAACAAAGAAAAGCCCAGAGGCAGAAACCTACATAGCGCTTAGTAAGAACTATGCAGCAGTGATTAAGCAGCTTACGGAATTAGTACCAGCTGCGAAACGAAAGACAAGCAGGCTGGCGGCTTTGCGGGAAGAGTAAGCAATATTGCCGCCTTATCGAAATTATATCTATGAGTACCACGCAAAGATTACAAGCGGCGAAATCATAGCGGGAAAATGGATAAAGAAAATATACGAAATCATTATAAACGGGCTGCAAAAGCAGGAGTATTTTTTTAATGCAAAGGCTGCGAATAAGGCTATACGGTTCATAGAGAACTTTTGCCACCACAGCAAGGGACGTAATGATTTAATCAAGTTGGAGCTATGGCAGAAAGCCATAGTTTCTGTTATTTTTGGCATACAAGACGCAGAAAAAATACGTATTTTCCGTGAAATTTTTATTGTAATTGGCAGAAAAAACGGAAAAAGTTTATTTGCATCTGCGATTATTGCATACATGGCGTACTTAGAGCCGGAGTACGGACAAGAAATATACTGCTTAGCGCCGAAATTAGACCAAGCGGCGCTGGTGTATGACGGATTTTATCAAATGGTACAGGCAGAGGACGAGTTAGCGGAGCTGGCAAAGAAACGGCGCAGCGATATTTATATTGCGGAGAGCAACACGGTAATAAAACCGATTGCCTTTAATGCCAAGAAGTCAGACGGATTTAACCCGCAGCTTGTGGTATGTGATGAAATGGCAGCATGGAGCGGGGACGCTGGACTAAAACAGTATGAGGTTATGAAATCCGCTTTAGGCGCACGTACTCAACCTATGATATTGAGCATAAGCACTGCCGGATATATTAACGACAGTATTTATGATGAACTAATGAAACGTAGCACAAGTTTCTTGAAAGGAAACAGCAAAGAGCGCAGGCTATTACCATTCCTTTACATGATTGATGATGTGGAGAAGTGGAACGACATAGACGAACTGAAAAAGGCTAACCCTAACATGGGTGTATCCGTAAAAGAAAGTTTCTTTATGGACGAGATAGCCGTAGCAGAGGGCAGCTTAAGTAAAAAAGCAGAGTTCCTTACAAAGTATTGCAATATTAAGCAGAACAGCTCTATTGCATGGCTGGAATATCAGACAGTAGAGAACGCCGGAGTAGAAAAGACCTTAGAGGACTTTAGGGACTGCTACGCAGTGGGCGGTATTGACTTAAGCCAGACAACGGACTTAACGGCAGCCAGTGTGGTTATTCAGAAAGACGGCACGCTGTATGCGTTTACGCAGTTCTTTATGCCACGGGGCAGGCTGGAATACCTACAGGCTACGGACGGTGTGCCGTATGACATATTTGTTAAAAAGGGGCTGATAACCTTAAGTGGCGAGAATTACGTAGACTACCACGACGTTTACGGCTGGTTTACTATGCTGCTGGAAGATTACGGCATACGACCTCTGAAAATCGGCTACGACAGATACAGCGCCCAGTACCTTATTACCGATATGGCAAATTATGGTTTTCACATGGACGACGTTTACCAAGGCGAAAATCTTACACCAGTTATACGGGAGTTTGAGGGCATCATAAAAGACGGCGATTTTAAGATTGCCGACAACAATTTACTAAAGACACATTTCTTAAATGTTGCGCTTAAGCACAACATGGAAACAAGAAAATTCAGACCTATAAAAATCGAGCAGCGGGCGCATATCGACGGCTTTGTATCTGTCATAGATGCAATGACCGTGCGGCAGAAATACTGGGAAGAGTGCGGCGAGCTGCTTAAAAATGCCGCATAGAAAGGAGTGTAAACGGCATGAAATTTTTAGACTATCTTTTTCATGGCAAAGAATTAAAAGCCATAGGTAATTATTTCAAAATGCTGAACGGATACAGCCCGACGTTTACCAGCTTTAGCGGCGGCGTGTATGAAATGGATTTAACCAGAACGGCTATAAATAATTTTGCCACACATTGCAGCAAGCTAAAGCCGGAGATAGAGGGCAGCGCCCTTAAGTCGCTGGAAAAGACATTGCAGCATAAACCCAACTACTTCATGGATACAACAAAATTTATAAAGCGTCTGGCAACGTATGTAGCGGTGGAACACACCGCTTTTATTATACCTATCGAGGACGAATACGGGCGCTTGTGTGGCTGGTATCCGCTGCGGGCTGAACGCTGTGAGGTGGTAGAAAGTGAGGGGCAGTTATATTTACGGTATCTGTTTGCAAATGGCAGCTATGGAGCTATTGAGTTTGAGCGTGTAGGCATTATGACAGACTTTGAATATAAAGACGACCTTTTCGGAGAGGACAACAGCACGCTTGCACCAACTATGCAGCTGATACATACGCAGAATGAGGGAATTATAAACGCTGTAAAAAATTCTGCAAATATCCGTTTTCTGGCAAAGGTGGCAAATATGCTGAAACCAGAGGATATAAAGAAAGAGCGGAAACGCTTTACAGAGGATAACTTAAGCGCCGACAACGATAGCGGCATGATTATTTATGATAACAAGTTTAGTGAGCTGAAACAGGTAGAAAGCAAACCGTATACACCAAACGCATTGCAGATGCAGCACATACAGGAAAATGTATGTACGCATTTTGGTACAAATATGGATATTCTGCAAAATAAATTTGATGAAAATACGTGGAACGCTTACTACGAGGGAAAAATAGAACCGTTTGCAATACAGCTATCGCTTGTTATGACAAATATGAGCTTTACAGAGAGAGAAAGAGCCTGCGGCAATGCTATTTTCTTTTCTGCAAACCGCCTACAATACGCCAGCAACGCCACAAAGTTAAGCGTAAGCACACAGCTTTTCGACCGTGCGCTACTGAACAGAAACGGCGTAATGGATATATGGAACATGGCACACGTTGAGGACGGGGAAAAGTATTATATCCGAAAGGAATATACAGAGGTAAGCGAGCTGCACAAAGGAAGTGAGCAGCCAGTTATCATACAGCAAGTACAACAGCAGACAGAACCAGCAGCAGGAGAAGAGCCGCAGAACGGACAGGAAGAGAAAGAGGGTGTAAATAATGCCAGTTAAGAAAGAGCGGGAATATAGAACGCTGGTAGCACCTCTGGTAGCTCAGAGTTCCGGCGAAAAGCGTATACAGTCGGAGTGCTACGTAGAGGGCTACGCCACTACATTTAATGCGCCATACCTTTTATATGAGTTTGAGGACGGCACAAAGATTTACGAAAGAATAGACGCACACGCATTAGACAGCGCAGACATGAGCGACGTTATTATGCAGTACGACCATGAGGGCAGGGTATTTGCCAGACAGTCAAATAATACGTTGATTTTAGAGCCGGACGTAAAGGGGCTTTTTGTGGCAGCAGACTTAAGCCGGACAGACTTAGCCCGTGGGCTGTATCAGGACATAAGCGCAGGAATGATTACTAAAATGTCATGGGCATTTACGGTGGCAGAGGAAAGTTACGACAGAGAAACACATACAAGAACAATTTTGAAAATCAAAAAGGTTTATGATGTATCAGCCGTGAGTATTCCGGCAAATAACGATACTGAAATAAGCGCCCGTGCTTTTGCGAGTAGGAGTTACGAGCGGGAGCGGCAGGAGTTGCTTAAGAGGCGGGCAGCAATACTAAAGATTAAGGCGAGCTTATAAAAACCAAAACAAAAAAGGAGAACACAGACTATGAGATTAAAGGAAATTGAGGCAAGATTAGCCGAAATCAAAGAAGAGCTTAACACCAGAGCAGCGGAGCTTACGGACGAGGAAATTACAAAACTGGAAACAGAGGTAACAGACTTGCAGGAAGAGCGCACCGCTTTACTGGCAGCGGCAGAGAAACGCAAAAAGCTGCTTGAAAGAATTGCAGCAGGAGAGCCGACAGGTGGAGCGGGAGCAGATGCCACGCTGCTTAGAAATTTCAAGGGAGCAGGCGGCGCAGGAGTAGGAGAACCAGAGGACAAATACGACACTATGGCATACAGAAAAGCGTTTATGAATTATGTATGCAGAGGCGTTGCTATTCCGGCAGAGTACAGAGCAGCTGAAACCACCACCACAGCAGACAGTGGCGCTGTAATTCCGACAACTATTATGAATGAAATCATTCAGAAACTGGAAAGCTACGGCAGCATTTATGCAAAGGTGCGCAAGATTAACGTACAGGGCGGCGTTTCCATTCCGATTGCAGACTTAAAGCCTACTGCGCACTGGATTACAGAGGAAAAGAGCAGCGACGACCAGAAAGCATCTGCTAAAAATTCCGTAACATTCAATTATTACGGTTTGGAGTGCAAAATTTCCCAGAGCATTTTGGCGAATGTAGTAACGCTGAAAATGTTTACTGATTTGTTTGTACCTATGGCAACAGAGGCAATGGTAAAGGCTATTGAAATTGCCATTTTCAACGGTACAGGCGAGGGGCAGCCGCTGGGCGTTCTGAAAGACAGCAGGGTAACAGCTGTAATTACTCTGATGCCGGAAGAGTACGCAAGCTGGAACGGCTGGCACAAGGTAAAAGGCAAAATGAAAAAGGCGTACAGAAACGGCAGCTTTGTTATGAACCAGTCCACTTTTGATACTGGCATTGACGGCATGGAAGATAAGAACGGTCAGCCTATCGGACGCACAAACTACGGCGTAAACGGAGAGGAAACATACCGTTTCATGGGTAAGAATGTGGAAACTGTAGAGGACGACGTTTTACCGAGCTGGGACGACGCAAACGAGGGCGACGTAATCGCAGTATTTATGAATTTCTCCGATTACGTTATCAATACCAACATGGAAATGCAGGTAGTGAAGTGGACAGACCACGACAACAACAAGATTAAGAATAAGTGCTTAATGGTAGTGGACGGCAAAGTAGCTGACGCTGCGGGCATTATCTTAGTTAAAAAGGGCATAACAGCAGTGTAAGAAAGCGAGGCAAGAAATGAAAGGATACTTAGACGCAAAAGAGCTGGAAAGCTATAAGAAAGAGGATTTGCAGGAACTGGCAAAGCAGCTGGGCGTAGATGCAGAGGGAACAAAGAAAGAAATTGCTGCACGCTGCGCAGCCGTCGAGGTAGACATACCAGACGACAGCAAACTTACGGAAGAGGATAAAAAAGTAGCAGCCGAGGCAGCGGCAGAGGCAGCAGCCAAAGCCGAAGAGGAAAAGGCAGCAGCAGAGGCAGCAGCCAAAGCCGAAGAGGAAAAGGCAGCAGCAGAGGCAGCAGCCAAAGCCGAGGAAGAAAAGAAAGCAGCAGGGCTGGTAAAAGTGAAAGCAAAGCGCCGTTTTCTTGACAAGGAATTAAACCAGATTAAGGATACGGGGGAAACTTACACAGTAAGCAAAGAACGTGCAGCAGTTCTGGAAGAGGCAGGAGTAGCAGTAGTAATGACAGAGTAAGAAAGAGGGTGCAGGCTATGGCAGCAGATACCACAACATTAACCGAGAAGATGCGGGCGGCGCTGCGTATAAGCAGCACCAGTGAGAAAATCACAGAGGAAATAAACGACTGTATAGCCGCCTGCAAAATGGATTTGCAGGACGTAGGCGTAAAGAAACTGGACGAAACAGACGCACTGATTATTAGGGCAATTACCTTATACTGCAAGGCAGAGTTTGGCTATTCTGATAAATCAGAGCAGTTTTGGAAGTCTTACGAGTGTTTGAAAACTCATTTAAGCCTATCCAGCGAATACACAGGCGGCGAAACGCCGGACAGTACAGACGACGAGGTAAACGAGGAAGATATTAAGAACTTATTCGGATAGGAGAAACAGACAGAATGGCGATTAAAAGAGTAACTTATAATACGCTGTCTTATCTGGTAGCGGAAATTAAAGACCGCTACGCAGAGAAAAGCGCCATAGGAGCGCTGGGGGGGGCTTGATAAGGTAGCGGTAGAAAATCTGGCAGACGATTTGAAAAACCTTATAAACGGCAAGGCAAATGCAGCCACCACGCTTGCGGGTTACGGCATCACAGACGGAATGACAGCGACGGAGATAGCAAGCGCTATTTCCACGGCGATTGCTGGAACAGACCACTTAAGCCGTGTAATGGTAGACAGTACGGCAGATATTAACGTAGCGGTAGACGGTGCAGAAAAGAAAATCTACATGGTAAAGAATACCGACGGAGAGGCAGGAAACCTTTACAGTGAGTACATGGTAATTGACGGAAAGCTGGAAAAGGTAGGCGACTGGAAAGTAGACTTAAGCAGCTATGCCAAGACCACAGAAGTAACGGCAGCCATTGCAAATGCGCTGACAGCATACGCCAAGACCGCAGACGTTACTAAGGCAATCAATGCAGCAGTAGCGGGACTTATTCAGCTGGACGACTTAAGCGTAGCGTCTACGGGGGCAGGCAATGTAGTAACGGGGCTTGCGTATGACAACAAGACAGGAAAATTTACAGTAACCAAAGGACTTACTGCACTTACAGAGGCAGACTTTACAGAGATTACGCAGCAGGAAGTAAAAGCCATGTTTGCGTAAGTGAGGTGCTGGTATGAGGTGGTTTAGCCTTGCCAGCTTAAAGGCGCTGGTATCAGAGATAACAGCCAGAGAAAACAGCAATATGCAGGCTGTAAATGATACGTTTTCAGAAGTCTACGACAATATGGAAACGCTGGACGGGCGCATAGATGCTTTAGAGCATAAAACCGACGCTGCATATCTGGGTAACTGTTATTGCGGTAGCGTCTATTTGGGCTATGTGTCCGAAACGGACACCTAAAGGAGTGGTAAAAATGGACTGGATAGACGAGATAACGCTAATAAGCGAGGTAAGCGGAGAAAACAGGGTAAATAAAAACGGCTTTGCAGTAAAGCCGGAAGAAAGCGCCCGCACTGTATTCTGTAATAAAAAATCAGTAGGGTATAGCGAATATTTTAAGAGCCAGCAGACAGGAAAGCTGGTAGAGGCAAAGTACGAGGTACACAAGGCAGATTATGGCGGCGAGGACGTAGTAGAAGTAAACGGGCGGCGCTATTTTGTGCTTAAGACCTACGATACAGGGACAGACACCATAGAGCTTACGCTTACAGATTTACGCCACAGAAACGAGGTGTAAGCATGGGAGAATTTAATACAGTCGGGCTGGAAGATATTATAGACGCTTTCAGTCGGAGAGAGGCGGCTACAGTTGAGGCAGTCCCCAAAATGCTTAAAGCTGGTGCTGATGTGCTGATAGAGGCGCAGAGAGCAGAGGCACAGGCAATGGGACTGAATGAAACGGGCGGTTTTATCAATTCCATAAAAGCTACGGACGTAAAGGGCGACGATACGGAGAAATACGTAGAGATATACCCACAGGGACGGGCAAAGCATGGAAACGACAGAAAAGGAGATAAAAGCAAGGTGCGCTATGCAACAATCGGCTTTGTGGCAGAGTACGGCACAAGCAGCCACGCTGCACGCCCTTATATGACAGTGGCAAACGAAAAGGCGCACGAAAAGGTAGTAGAGGTACAGCGCAGTATATGGGAGAGTGAAACAGGCGAATGAGTATACAGGAGATTTTAGAAAGCGCAGGGTTGCCAGCCCAGAGAGGCGTTTACACTGGACGGGATAAGCCAGACGCATATTATACGTTTCTGCGGCTGCTGGGTACGCCTGCGGTAAATGCAGACGACGAAGAGAAAGAGCGCAGGGAAATGTATAGAGTTACGCTTTTCCATAAGGGCGATTTTGAGGAGCAGCTTGATAAGACAAAAGAGGTATTGAAAGCAGCAGGCGTTTATATCAACAGCATAGACGCAGAAAGCTATGAAACAGAAACGGGGTACTGGTTAGTGCCTATCACAGTCGAGATTTTGAAAGAGGAGTGATTAAACAATGACACTGGGACTGAAAGATTTATATTACGCCGTATGCACAGAGGCAGACGGAGCAGAGAGCTACGGGACACCTAAGAAAATGGCAGAGGCAATGAGCGCCGATTTATCCGTAAAGACAGCAGACGGCAGCTTGTATGCAGACGACACATTAAGCGAGAGCGTCACGGAGTTTGCAAGCGGAACGCTTAAGCTGGGAATTAAAGACCTTACGCCGGAAGTGCTGGCAGAGCTGCTGGGGCAGGCAGTAGATAAGAACAGCGTAGTATGGGCGGGAAAAGAGGACGAGCCGCCGTATGTTGCTGTAGGGTTCAGAGCTAAGAAAACGGGTGGTAAATACCGTTACGTATGGCTGCTTAAAGCAAAATTTAAAGTACCGTCTGAAAAGTACGAAACAAAGGGCGAGAGTATCAAGTTTAACACGCCGGACATTGAGGCATCTTTTACAACAAGAAAGAAAGATAACTTGTGGAAAGCAGACTTTGTGGGAACAGAGGAAAGCGCAGCGGCTAAAACGTGGTTTACAGCAGTGCCGGAAAAGGCAGCAGCAATGGAAAGTGTATAAAACAGGAAAGGAGAGAGGCGTAGCATGGGCTGCGCCTTAATTTTATATCATGGGAGCATTAAAGAGCGGGGCTTTTCCCGTAGAGCTGAACGGCAAAGAATATGGTTTACTTTTTTCGCTGAACGCATTAGACGAAGTACAGGAAAAGTTTGGGGGCTACGACAAATTAAGTGAGGTATTCAATAAAGATAACCCAAACCTTTTTAAAGATACAAGGTGGTTACTTACGCTGCTTATTAACGAGGCACTTTTAGCAGAGGACGAAAACGCCCAGCTGCTTGAAGAGAAGAGGGTAGGCAGACTGATACACGCAGGAAATTTGCAGGAAGTACAGAATGCTATTTTTAAATCGTTCTACAGAGGAACTGCGGGAGACAACAGCGACACAGAGAACGAAAACGACGGAGAAGAAACAACAGAAGAGGGAAACAGGGCAGCCGTGCAGGAAAATTAGATACTGCACGGCTTTTGTATATTGCAGTAGTGCTTTTGAGATACAGGGAACGTGAGGCATGGAGAAAAACACCATACCAGATAACGGCACTGTTTAAATATCACAAGGAATATAACCCGCACATTTTCCGACAGGAACAGGCGGGAACACCAGCAGCTACAGAAAACATGGACGATATAGACATAGCGTTAGGGGGCTTTTAATTATGGCAGATAAGACGCAGAACGTCAAAACAAGGTTAAGTTTTGACGGAGAGGCAGAGTATAAAGCAGCCTGCAAGGAAATTAACAGCACCCTTAAAGTGCTTAATTCTGAAATGAAACTTGTAACGGCTGAATATAAGGACAATGCAAGCAGCGTAGATGCGCTGAAAGCAAAGCAGGCGGTACTACAGAAAACATACGACGAGCAGGCAAAAAAGGTAAAAGAAACCGAGGCGGCTTTAGAAAAATGTCGCAAGGCAACAGGAGACAATAGCGAAGAAAGTAAAAAACTTGAAACCCAGTTAAATTACCAGAAAGCAGCGCTTGTAAAGACAGAGCAGGAATTAGGCAAAACGACTGACGAAATGGAAAAAGCAGAAAAAGCCGCTGACGAAATGGGAAAGGAAATAAAAGACAGCGGGGAACAGGCAGACGACGCAAAGGGAAAATTTTCTGGATTTACAAGCGTGCTAAGCGGAATGGGTACAGCGCTTAAAGCAGCAGCAGCGGCGACGGCGGCAGCAGTTGCGGGAGCGGCAACAGCCATAGGAGCGCTTACCACAAAAGCGATAGAGGGATACGCAGCACAGGAACAGCTTGTAGGCGGTGTAGAAACTCTTTTCAAAACGTCGTCTGATACGGTTGTTGGTTATGCAAACGACGCATATAAAACAGCCGGAATGTCTGCAAATGAGTACATGGAAACAGTTACCAGCTTTTCAGCGTCGCTGCTTGCCAGTATGAATAATGACACGGCAGCGGCAGCAGAAAAGGCAAACGTGGCAATTACGGATATGTCAGACAATGCAAATAAAATGGGTACTGATATATCGCTTATACAGAACGCCTATAACGGTTTTGCAAAGCAGAATTATACCATGCTGGATAACTTAAAACTGGGATATGGCGGTACAAAAGAGGAAATGCAGAGACTACTTGATGATGCAAGCAAGCTATCCGGCATTAAGTATGATATTTCATCATATTCAGACGTTGTAGACGCTATTCACGTCGTACAGACGGAAATGGGCATAACAGGGACAACGGCAAAAGAGGCAAGTACAACAATAGAGGGTTCGGTTAGTTCTATGAGTTCAGCATGGGACAACTGGGTAGCTGGAATGGCAGACAGCGAGGCGAATTTCTCACAGCTTACAAGCAATCTGGTAGACAGTATTGTAACAGTGGTAGGGAATATAGCACCGAGGGTAATAGAAACAGTGCCGAGGCTGGTAAGCGGACTGGGAGAAATCGTAGAGCAGCTTGCAACGTATATACCACAGGTTATACAGGAGTTATTACCGCCTTTAATGAGCGGCGTACAGGACTTGCTTAATACGCTGGTTGGAATGCTGCCGGAAATGATAAGCATAATCGGGCAGATTATACCGACAATCATAGATACGCTGCTTACTATATTACCGCAGCTTTTAGAGGCAGGCGTACAGATTATTACGGAATTGGCGCAAGGTATCGCGCAAGCGTTACCTACATTGCTGCCAACAATCGTAACGGTGGTTACGAACATTGTAACCATGCTGATAGAAAATATACCGTTGCTGATTACAGCAGCATTACAGCTGCTTACGGGGCTGGCACAGGGGCTGGTAGCAGCGCTGCCTGTACTGATTGAGGCACTGCCGGAAATCATAACGGCTATCATAAATGCACTGGTTGAGGGCATACCGCTTATTATTGAAAGTGCGGGCGATATTATAGTTGCATTGATTGACGGCATCATAGATGCAATACCGCTTTTAATCTCAGCCATACCGCAGATTATAGCAGCCATTGTAACAGGACTGATTACGGGGCTGCCTAAGATTTTGACGGCGGCAGGAAAGCTGGTAACGACAATCATAAATAAAATAAAAGAGCTACCTACTCTGATACCGCAGGCAATCGCTGCGGGCGTTGAGAAAATAGCAGAGTGGGGCGCAAATATGCAGGAAAAAGGCGGCACAGTTATAACAGGTTTTGTAACGAAAGTTATAGATATTGTTAAGGAGCTGCCGCAGAAAATCTGGAACAGTATAGTAAGCGCAGTAACCAGAGTGGCTACGTGGGGCGCAAATATGCAGACCAAAGCCAAAGAAGTAATGAACACAATGCTTACGAACATTGTAACGATTGTGAAAGAAACGCCTGCTAAAATCTGGAACAGTATAGTAGGGGCAGTTACCAGAGTGGCTACGTGGGGCAACAATATGCTTACGAAAGCCAAAGAGGTAATGAACGCCATGGACCGCAAAAGATTTATAACAGCATTTCTGGTGCAATTACCAAAGTGGCTACATGGGGTACAGAAGTAAAGAACAAAGCCGTAGAGGGCATGAAAAATGTAATTACTGGAATAACAGACGTATTTAAGAATATTGGCAGTACGTTTGCTGGGTTCGGTAAAAACATGGTAGAGGGCATCTGGAACGGCATAAGCGGCGCTACGAGGTGGATAAAAGACAAAATAAGCGGCTGGGTAGGCAATGTTACCGACTTCCTTAAGGATTTATTTGGAATTGCCAGCCCGTCTAAGCTGATGCGTGACGAAATCGGCGTATATCTGGCGCAGGGTATCGGCGTTGGCTTTTCTAATGAAATCGGCGGCGTTAAGAAAATGATTGAGGACAGCGTACCGCAGGAGTTTGACGTAGACGCAAAGGTAAATGTAGGCAATGAATTTAAGTATGATAACGACGACCAAAAGCCAAAGCCGAGAGGCGGCGGCAGTGCAGCAGGCGGCGTAGTTGTCAATCAGTATATTTATGCGAATACCACGGACTATGCAAAACAGCAGAAAGAGGCAGCCCGACAGTTCAGAATGATAGCAAGGACGGTGTAACACATGGAAAATGAAAAACTGACTTACATAAATTCAAGGGGCGAGCGGTTAGAGCTGGGAGTAGACAGCGTATACCATTGCAATATAAGTAAAGACGTAGAGGGCATTTCCGGCGTTACGAGCGTCATTTACAGCACAAACAGTATGGGACAGCACGGCGACACCTACGTAGGGCAGCGTATCGAGGCGAGGGACATAGACGTAGTGGGACATATCAACACACGGGACAAGGCGCAGGCATTGGAACTGCGCCGCCGTATGCTTAAGATATTTAACCCAGAGCTTAGCGCTACGCTGGTGTATGAGTACGGCGGCTTTAAGCGTGTGATTGATTGCAGGGCGTATGGAGAGCCTAAGATACTAAAGAAAGAGGTACTTTATGAGTTTGATTTACAAATAGAGTGCCTTAACCCGTTCTGGCGGGAAGAGGAAGAAACAAAAGAGGATATAGCAAGCTGGGTGGCTGCGTGGCATTTCCCTTGCGTTATCGAAAAGGACAGCACAAAGAGCATGATATACGGATACCGAGCGGAAAGCGTAATAGTGGACTGCTACAACGAGGGCGACGTATCAACAGGAATGAGGATAAGGTTTACAGCACTGGGGACAGTTTCAAACCCGATACTGCTTAATGTGGATACCGAGGAATTTATACAGATTAACGCCACTATGAAAACGGGCGACGTGATAGAGATTAACACGAAGTACGGCAGCAAGGGCGCTAAGCTGATAAGGGACGGCGTAGAAACCGACTATTTCCGCTACATTGATGTAGACAGTACATTTATGCAGCTTGCCATAGGCGACAATATGTTTAGGTATGATGCAGCCAGCGGCGTAAATTCTCTGGAAGTATCCATATTCTACAGCAAGGAATTTTTAGGAGTGTGACGGTATGGAGCTTAGAGTATTCGACAAGACAGTACAGCCGCTGGGAGCTATAGACGAGCTGGCAAGCCTGCTATGGCATACAAAGTATTTTGACGTAGGAATTTTTAGCCTGCTTGCGCCGATTACGGACAATAACAGCCGTTTGCTGGTAGAGGGCAACTTAATAACCAAGCACGACGGAAAAAAGGAAGTAAAGACCGCCGACGGCGGCGTATGGCGCAGGGCAGCGCAGATAACCTACGTACACATTACCAAAGACGAGAACGGCTTAGAGCAGTTAGAGGCACAAGGCTATATGCTTAGCTGGTGGCTTAATAAGCGCTGCATTTATCCGCAGATTGTGGCGACAGGTACAAACCAGTATCTTATAAACCTTATGGTAAAGAACAACTGCGGCAGCGCAGCAGGAACAAAGCGGCGTTTTCCACTGCTTGCATTTCTGGCGCAGGAAACCATAGACGGCGTGGCGGTTGAATATGCAAACGAGGTATACGCACAACTGGGGCAGGAAGTAAAGGCAAGGGCGCAGGCTGGAAAGCTGGGCTATGACATTCTGCTTAACGAAAGAGAGAGACTGTTTGGCTTTTATCTGTATAAGGGCAATGACCTTACAGCCACAAATACCGAGGGTAACACACCCTGCATATTTTCAAGAGATTTTGATAATGTCAACGAGCAGGAATATACAGCCAGTATAGAGAACTGCGGCAACTTTATTTATGTGCAGGGAGCAGCTGACGACGACGGCAGCCAGCCAGTAACCACAGTGGACGGCGAGGGCGCAACGGGGCTGGATTTAGTAGAGGTATTCTGCGACGCTACGGACATTGCCAGAAAGTACCAGCAGGGGGAAACAGAGGTAACAATACCGCTGAATACCTATATTGCAATGCTGAAAACGAGAGGCAGCGCAGAGCTGGAAAACTACGGCAAGAACATAAATTTTGTAAGCACCATAAATACAAATTCAAACTTAAAATTTAAGGCTGATTTTGATTTAGGCGACCGTATTACTTGCAAAGAAACCAAGTGGGGCATACAGATAGATGCACGCATTACAGAAGTAACAGAAACATACCAGAAAGGCGAGGAAACCATAGAGGCGACTTTTGGCGACAGCCTGCCGACACTGGTAGACCAGATTAGGAAAGTGAGGTAGCAGAAATGGCAAACAGCTTACCGTTTAATGCCGTGGCAGTAGACGGAGAGTACGACAGGGTATATAAAGCCGAGGATTGGGCGTGGTACTTTGCTACTTTCATTGCAAACGGCATTTTTCCAAAGCCAAGCGACGGGCTACAGGTGGTAGCTTACAGCGGCATGGAAATAAGAGTAAATGCAGGCTATGCCTTTATAAACGGCTACGCCTTTAGAAATCCTGCAACGCTTAGCGTAACACTGGATACGGCAGAGGGAGCGCTTAACAGGGTGGACAGGGTAGTAGTTCGCTGGGATTTGCCGCAAAGAGATATGTATATTGCGGTGCTGAAAGGCACACCGTCTGCAAAGCCGACAGCAACGGCAGTAACACGCACTACGGAAATATGGGAGCTTGCGCTTGCAGATATTTACGTAGGCAAGGGCGTAACAAGGATACAGACGCAGAATATCACAGACCAGCGGTTTAATAGCGCAGTCTGCGGCATTGTGACGGGAACGGTGGAAGAGATAGACGCAAGCGTGCTTACAAAGCAGTTTACGGACTTTTTCAACACCTACAGCGCAGCCGTGCTGGACGAGTTCAGCACATATAAGCAGAACATGGAAAAGTACCTTACAGAGATTGCGGGCGTATATGACAGCTACGTAAGCAAGACAGAGGGCTTATTTGCGCAGTATGAAAGCCAGTTTAACGAAAGATACAGCAGCTTTGAAAGTACGCTTAATAACTGGGACAATGAGCTTTTAAGCGCCTATACAGACTTTATGGCAAAAATTAAGCTATTCCAGTCGGACGCTGAAAACGAATTTAACACATGGTTTGAGAGCATCAAGGACAAGCTGGGCGAGGACATAGCAGGCAGTCTGCAACTGCAAATTGAAGAGCTGGCAGCAGCAATGCAGGAAGTGAAAAAGCAGGCAGAGGCAGGCACGAAAGAAACAAAAGAGGCAATAGCAGCGCTGGACGAGCGACTTAAGAGAGTAGAAAGCGGCTGGGGCATTGACTATAAACATGATGCTGTACTGGGATTGTGTTACATGGGCGCAGCATACATGAGCCAGCATTACGAAAGAACAGTAGAAACGGCAGTGTTAGGGGCTACCTACGTGGGTAATTCCTATCTTGCAAATACATTTTAGAAAGGCGGCAGACCATGAAAGGATTTCCTAAAGTATTAAAGACAAAAGAGGACTATTACAACTGCCTTGCTATGGTAGCAAGCGGAGAACTGGCGGCAGCAGATTTGCTGGCAAAAATCGAGAGCGCAGAGAACCAGCGCTATATTGAGTGCGGCGTAGCAGCTGTAGAGGAAGAGAAAAAGGCGGTTACGGTATATTACTGCGACGAGGCAGCGGTAGGTATGAAATTCGTAGCGGGCGACGTATCCGGCACGGTGCAGGGAGTAACACATATCCAGACCGACGAGGCAGCGGCAGCAGGAGAGGCAGGAAACGACAGAACAGCCCTTACACTTTCCAAAGCGGTAAAAGCGGGCTGCAAGGTAATTGCGCTGGAACGCACAGACACCGTGGCAGGAATGACAACAGACGACATTGCAGCACTGAAAGGAGTATTAAAGCAGTATGAGTAGATTATTAGTGGACGACGTTACAAAGACAGACGCAAGGGCGCTTTTGAACGTAAATAAAATGGCTACAATCAGCGATATTGTAGCACCGAGCAATGAGTACATTTACGCCAGCGGAGCAAATGAGCTGACTGTAGTAGAGGGCTGCGTAATTGCCGTGGGCGGCGCTGGAATTTTCAAGACAGCAAATACAATTCTTACGGCTGCTAATCTGGACGCAGGCAGCGCTTTTGCGGTAGGTAAGGACTATTACGTATATATCTGCGACAGCAGAATTGACAGCGCAGACGAGAAATACGTAATTTCCCTTAATTCTACATACCCGACAGGCTGGAACGCTACAAACAGCCGTAAAATCGGCGGCTTTCATTATGGACGCTGCCGCAAGGTGGACAGCAATTTACAGCCGCTTAATGGCAGCAGTGTTATTTTTGGCACAGGCTGGGAAAGTGCAGTAAGCAACGGCATTGTACCACGTTCTGTATGGACACTGGGACACCGCCCGAAATGCAGCCCAGAGGGTATGGTATATTTAGGCGGCGGCACATGGGTAGATATTTACCTTAATTCTGACGACGGGGCAAAGGGCTTGAAATCAGAGTACGGCTGCACACCTATGACGGGTACAGAAAGCATGAACTGGTACAACTTTGTAGAACGTCTGGCAAAGAGCGGTAAGCGTCTGCCGAACTATGCAGAATTTTGCGCTTATGCTTTTGGCAGCCCTGCCGGACTGGATAACGCAAATACAAACGCATGGAGCGCCACCAGCAACACAGGTAGGGGCGTAACGGGCAGTGTGGTAAATGCCGTTTCTTCCGTGGGCGTTGTAGATGCCGTGGGGCGTGTCTGGGAGTGGCTGGACGAGCTTATTACAAGAGCGGAACACGCCACAAATGCAGACTATCACGCAAGCGTAGCGTGGGGCTGGGACAAGAAAAGCCCATTGAACACAGGCGAGAAGTCTTACGACGTTGGTAACATTTACCAGTATTACGCATATTCTCTGGCGGCGCTGATAGCGGGCGGCTACTGGAGCGGTGGGGCGAGTTGCGGCGCTCGTGCCGTGTTTTGCAACCTTTACCCGTGGGATGTCAATACGTACATTGGCGCTCGTGGGGCGTGTGACTCTCTGTAGACGGCGGGCGAAAGCCCAGCCGGATAAACGGGGGTAAGGCATGGACATACAGACAAAAACAGATATTATACACCAGAAAATATACGATTTTCTGCTATATATTTACCCTCTGCTTACGAAGTACCCAAAGTATGAGAAATTCAGTTTACAGACGGCGACAAGAAACGCAATTCTTGAAATGCTGCAAGAGGTTATAAAGTGGGATAAGACGGCAACGAAAAGCCACTTATACACGGTAGATACGGCATTGCAGGAAAGTAAAGAATTGCTGCGGCTGGCGCATGACTTGAAGTATAGCGCTATGAACGCACGGCACTACGGCGAGAGCTGCCGCAAGCTGAAAGAAATAGGCGTTATGCTGGGCGAACTGATAGAAGAGGTAAAGACCAGAAAATAGCAGGATATGGGGCAGCTGCTTACTTACAGCCTCTGGCGGCGCTGATAGCGGGCGGCAACTGGAACAATGGGGCGAATTGCGGCGCTCGTGCCGTGAATTGCAACAATTACCCGTGGAATGTCAATACGAACATTGGCGCTCGTGGGGCGTGTGACTTAGTGAGAACATTACAGGCACAGAGTTCTACGGAATACTGGCAAGGACTTAGAAAGGGATAAGACCGAGTGTTTAATATCCTATAGTCAGAGCGGCTGTCCCGCCGTGAGGCAAAGAGAAAAAATACGGCTGCTGGTTAGTAGCTACGGCGAAAGGCAGGAGCTTAATACTTGAAGAGAGTAGGATATATTACCGATAAGGACAGGCGGCGCATTACGCTTTTAGAGGCTATGGGCGACTATGGAAACGTACAGAAAGCCTATAACAAAGCCAGAAAGTGTAAACGCCACAGAAAAGACGTACTGATTTTTACGAAAGACAAAGAGGAAAACTTAGACAAGGTGCGGGAAGATATTATAAACCTTGCCTATGAGCCAAGCAAATACCATTACTTTAAGGTGTACGAACCGAAAGAGCGGCAGATAATGGCGCTGCCGTTCTATGACAGGGTGGTACAGCACGCCATAAACAACGTGTTAGAGCCTATATTTGATAAGCGGTTTATATCGCAGTCTTACGCCTGCCGGAAAGGTAAAGGTATGCACGCTGCGTCTGATACGCTAAAAGAGTGGCTGTATGAGTGGAACAAATACCACCCAGACAAGCCGCTTTATGCTATCAAGGCAGATATACACCACTATTTCCAAAGCATAGACCATGCGGTATTAAAAACTGAAATACGTAAGGTTATAAAAGACGCTGGGGTACTGGCATTGCTGGACAGGATAATAGACCACAACGGCAATATGCCGGACGGCGTAGGGATACCAGTAGGAAACCTTACCAGTCAGTTATTTGCAAATATCTATCTGGACGCATTAGACCAGTTTATTAAGCATGAGCTGGGCGTAGAGGCATACATACGCTATATGGACGACTTTGTAATATTAAGCCCAGACAAGGAACAGCTGCGCAACTGGCTTGCACGGATAGAGCATTTCTTACGGGAAGAGCTTAAGTTAGAGTTTAACCCGAAAACTACCATACTGGCAGCAAAGAACGGTATAGACTTTGTAGGCTACAAACACAGGGCAACGCACAGGAAAGTACGAAAGGACAGCATAAAGCGCATAAAGCGTACTATCAAGAAGTGCGAGAGCGGGAAAATCACAAAAGAGCAGTTACAAAAGAGTATACAGAGCTGGACGGGACACGCAGGACACGCCGACAGCTATAATTTACAAAAGAAAATAATCATGCTGGCGCAGGCAGCGGAAAAGAAAGGGGGCAGCATTTCATAAATGGCAGGAAACGCCTTACTAAAGACGCTGGAAGAACAGCAGAAAACTATACAGCAGCAAAGTGCGCTGATTGTGGAACTGGTAGAGACGCTGGAACAATGGGAGCAGACGGCGGGCTATGATGCAAGAGAACTGAAAGAAAGGGCAGCAAGGTTGTGGGTAAATGGTGGAGAAACCGAGACAGAATACGGGTAAGCGGAAATGAGGCGCTGGTAGTAGAGCTGGAACGGATTAGAGACGAGGACGACAGACAGAACAAAAGAATTGCAGTTATTGAAGAGGATACAAAAGCGATACATAAGCTGACTGCATCTATCGAAAAGTTAGTGATACAGATGCAGGATATGCTATCAGAACAGAAAGAACAGGGCGAGCGTATCAGACGATTAGAGGAAGAACCGGGGAACGCATGGAACGAAGTAAAGAAAAAAGCCATTGATACCGTTGTAGGGTTGGTGGTTGGTGCGTTGGCAACGGGGCTTATCTACATGATAGCCCAGAATATGTAAAGAAAGGACAAAGTATTATGAAAAAAATTGATTGGGTAAGAAAGTTGACAAGTAGAAAATTATGGACGGCGGGAGCGTCGTTTGTTTCCATGATGATTGTAGCGACTGGCGGCGCAGAAAATACCGCAACGCAGGTAACAGCGTTGATTATGGCGGGAGCGTCTGTAGTGGCTTATATCATTGGCGAGGGGCTTACAGACAGCGCAAACATTGGACTGGAAGAGGGAGAAGTAACCGAAGAGTAAGACAGAGCAGCACGGAGCGCTTGCGGGAAACCGCAGGCGCTTATTTTCGTTCAGAAAGGGCAGAAAGAGTATGAAGAAAATAAACAGACTGATAAGCGGATACAATCATAATCCGGGAAGTATTTCACGCATTAAATACATTGTAATTCATTACGTAGGCGCATTGGGCGGCGCAAAGGAAAATTGCCAGTATTATGCTGGGGGAAACCGTAACGCCTCTGCGCATTATTTTGTAGGGTTTGACGGGGAAATATGGCAGAGCGTAGAGGACGCTAATATAGCGTGGCACTGCGGGGCAAGCAGCTATAAGCATGGGGAGTGCAGAAACGCTAACAGTATCGGTATTGAGCTTTGCGTAAGAAAGAGAAATACAGCCAGCATGGGGGCAACAGATAAAGACTGGTATTTTGAGGACGCAACGGTAGAGGCTGCGGCAGAACTGACACGATATTTAATGGATAAGTACAATGTGCCTGCGTCTCATGTTATCCGGCATTATGACGTTACGGGTAAGATTTGCCCGAACCCGTATGTATATAATACAACAGCACATACATGGGACGAGTTTAAGAAGAAAATCAGCGGAGCGGTAGCGCCTGCCATTAAAAAGCTGTACCGTGTGCGCAAGAGCTGGAAAGATGCAGCAAGCCAGCTGGGAGCGTTTGAAGAACTGGAAAACGCAAAGAAAGCGTGCAAAGTTGGGTATACCGTCTACGATTGGAACGGCAAAGCGGTATATCCGAAAACGAGCGAAAGCAAGCCGGATACTGGGAACGTACAAGAAAAAGAAATATGGGACTTTTTCACGAAAAAAGGGTTAAATGCCTATGCGGTGGCTGGCTTAATGGGAAATCTGTTTGCGGAAAGTGGGCTTAATCCATGTAATTTACAGAATACCTATAATAATAAGCTGGGAATGGGAGACGAAGAGTATACAAAAGCTGTAGACGCTGGCAGTTACGGAAATTTTGTAAATGATAGTGCAGGCTATGGGCTGGCGCAGTGGACTTTTTACACCAGAAAGCAGGCACTTTTTGATTATGCGAAAGCTGCGGGCGTGTCTATTGGAAACCTTGCTATGCAGCTTGCCTTTTTGTGGGAAGAATTGCAGGGGTACAAGTCTGTTATGGATACTCTGAAAAATGCAACGTCTGTACGTGCTGCGTCTGATGCGGTGCTTACTGGGTACGAAAAGCCAGCAGACCAGAGCGAAAACGTAAAGAAACAGCGGGCAGGATATGGCGACGGATACTATAGAAAATACGCAGGGGGAGCGGTAGCGCCTGCCATTAAAAAGCTGTACCGTGTGCGCAAGAGCTGGAAAGATGCAACAAGCCAGCTGGGAGCGTTTGAAGAACTGGAAAACGCAAAGAACGCCTGCAAAGAGGGGTATACAGTCTATGACTGGGACGGAAAGGCGGTATACAGTAAGCAGACAACAAAGAAACTGCCGTATAAAGTGCAGATTGACGTAGACGACCTTAGAATAAGAACGGGAGCGGGCACAGGTTACGCAGTAACGGGAGAATATACGGGCAGAGGTGTATTTACGATTGTGGAAGAAAAGGCAGGAAAGGGAAGTACGGCAGGCTGGGGAAAGCTGAAAAGCGGCGCTGGCTGGGTAAGTCTTGATTACTGCACAAAGCTGGTATAAGTGTTTGGGCGTGTCGGTTTATGTGCGGCACGCCCTTATTTTTTTACATATTTTCTTTGAAAAGCGTTGACAATATACCAAAATTGGTATATAATTAAAACATGGAAAGGAGAAAAGAACAAATAAACGCAAAGCGTTAGAAAGGAGAAACGGCGCAATGGGTAAGAAAAAGAAACATAAGAAAAAGCCTATCAAGTGGCAAGATTTGGCAGTCAATGCACTGATAGACTTAATCGTAGGAACGATACTTATTATAATAGATAAGCTATTAAATTGAGTATCCGGTGGGCGAAAGCCCACCACCTACTTAAAATATATCATAAACCCAAAGCCGAGTAAAGAGCATGATTTTGAAGTTAGGCATATTTTTAGTAGCCGTAGGGCTGGTAAAGCTACTGGTAGCGCTGGCAATGAGAGCGAAAGAGAAAAGAGGTAAAGAATGATAGGCGAAAATATAAGAGCAGCAAGAAAGGCAGCAGGCGTTTCACAGAAAGAACTTGCGGAACGCCTGCAAGTACATCAAAAGGATATTAGCCGCTGGGAGAACGGGGCGCACGTACCAACAGTAGAAATGCTGGTAAAAATTTGTAGAGAGCTTAACGCATCTGCTGACAAAATTTTAGAATTGGGAGATTGTAGCAATGTACAGAAATGGAACGAAAGAAAATTTGATAGAGATATTGCAAACAATTAGAGACAGAGTAATAGTTACTGGAAGTTACGCATATGGAACACAAACAGAATATAGCGATATTGATTTATACGTGAAAGAAAAGCCAGAGGAATTAGTGGATTGCGAGGCAGAATATGTAGAGGATACTTATGTAAGAGAATTGATAAGATATTTTGAAAGCATGGGGTACAAATGGAGCAGTTGCATGATAGAAAGTTTTGAAGTGGACGACACTTATATACCGCTGGAATTTTCGGCACTTTACAGCATAGAGGGGCAAACATACGAAATAGAAATACTGGGAGTAAAGATGCAAGCGGCAAAAAGCACGCACACAAGCGAAAAATATTTGAATGGACAAAAAAGAAACAGGTAAGAGAAAGGGGTTTACTATGGCAAAGAAACAAATTATTTTATTGGGAGTAGCCGCATTATTTGCAGTAAGTGGAGTAGTTGCGCTGCCGTCCGGGAATGTCACGGGCGGGGTAGGCTGTCTGGTAATTGCCGCAGTATGCGCATTTGCGGGAGCGAAAGGAAAAGCAGGGCAGCAGGCAGATAAAAAAACAGTGTCACACGTTGCGCCTGCATCTGCAAATGAGCGGATAGCAGAGACGATACGCACAAAATTAGTGGGTGTTACTTATGACAATGAGGACGGAGAAAACAGACAAGACATTTTAAGCAGCATGACGGGAGACGAAGAGGTAGAGGTAGAAAAATATATCTTTAATGGAGAGCCTGCCGCATATGTGAAATGTGGTAATAAGGTGCTGGGAAACCTTGCAGCAGAGCTGGCAAAGGATTTGGCAGAAAAATACCCAGATGCCCGGTACACCGCAGAAATACTGGAAATTTCTGGGGGGGGGGTACATACGTTCGGGTGCAATATTGAGTTAGATGTTATTGTAGAAGAACGACAAAAAGAACAGCAGCCAGCAGGAGAAACAATAGTATACGTAGACCAAAGCAGCAAGAAGTACCATAGTAAGCCTACTTGCTCTGGCATGAAAAATGCAAAGGGCATACCACTAAGCCAAGCGAAAAAGAAATATACAGCTTGTAAGAAATGCTGCAAATGGGGATAAGAGCGTAAGCCGCAGACTTGTAAAAGAGTTTGCGGCTTTTCGTCGTATATGGGGAAAGAACAGGAACGAAAGAGAGGTAGAAGAAATGGCGAATAAGAAAGGCAGCCGACAGCTGACATGGACAGACCGTATAAGTATTGAGGCATTGAAAAAAGCAGGGCATAGCGTGATAGAGATAGCAGAACAGCTGGGCGTACACCGCAGCACTATATACAATGAGCTTAAGCGAGGGGAATATATGCACAGAAATAGCGATTATACAGAAACATTAAGTTATAGCCCAAACAAGGCACAAATGAAAGCAGAGGAAAACTTAAAGGCAAGGGGTACACAGCTTAAAATAGGCAACGATATTGCATACGCAAATTATATAGAGGATAAAATAGTAAATGAAGATTACAGCCCAGCTGCGGTACTGGGAGAACTGAAAGCACAGGGGAAAGAGGGGGACTTTTCCGTAACAGTATGCGTAACAACATTATACAGCTACATTGACAAGGGTATTTTCCTTAAGCTGTCTAATAAGAATTTGCCAGTAAAGAAGAATAAGAAGAGAAATTATAAGAAAGTACAGAGGCAGCAGAAAAGGGCAGCAGCAGGAGAAAGCATAGACAAACGCCCGAAAGAGATAGATACACGGGAAGAGTTCGGCAACTGGGAAATGGACAGCGTTTTAGGCAAGCGGGGAAAGTCAAAAAATACTCTACTGGTGCTGACAGAGCGTAAAACCAGAAACGAGATTATATTTAAGCTGCCAGACCATACAGACGAGGCGGTAGTAGCGGCGCTGGATAGATTAGAAAGAAAATGGGGCGCTGATATGTTTAAGCGGGTATTTAAGACAATCACGGTAGACAACGGCAGCGAGTTTGCAGACGCAGAGGGCTTACAGCGTTCTATTATCAACGAGGGAGAAAAGCGGACAAAGGTATATTACTGCCACCCTTATAGTAGCTGGGAACGTGGCACGAATGAGGTAACAAACAAGATGATACGCCGGAAGATACCGAAAGGCACAAATTTTGACGACAGGACAGAGGAAGAGGTAGAGAGTATAGAGAACTGGATAAACGGATACCCACGCAAAATACATGGTTATCATTCAGCAGGGGAACTATTCGAGGAAGAGGTAAAGCAGCTTGCATAAGAACGGAAATAGGGGGCGTGAGAGGCTGGCAGAAGTGGCAGCCTTACTATTGCGCTGCCTAAAAGTGAAAATATACAATAAAATAGGCTGCATATTGTGCAAAACAGCAAAACAATAAAAACATGAAAAAATGTCGAATTTAATGTTGACATTTTTATTTTTTAAACTTTTGGAAAAAAAGTGTTGACGAATCGGGGATTTTTGTTATAATTAGGGATGTGCATGCGAGGTAATCGTTTCTGCATATTATTAACCCGAACAGTCGGAATACGATGGGACTGAAGGGAGGTCAGGTGAGAGTATATGTCTAATATCATCGTTAAAGAAAATGAGACTTTAGATAGCGCTCTGCGTCGTTTCAAGAGAAGTTGCGCAAAGGCAGGTATCCAGCAGGAGATCCGCAAAAGAGAACACTACGAGAAACCCAGCGTAAAGCGTAAGAAAAAATCTGAAGCAGCAAGAAAACGCAAATATAACTAAAGGAATGAGTCCCTGAGGGTTTCCCCCGGGGACTTTTTTTCTCAGACAAAATGAAGCAAATCGTTACGAAAGAATGGTAAGAGGGAAAACATGAGAAAGATGAGATTGGGAAAAAGGATCGCTGCGTTTGTGATGGCGGCGGCAGTAGCGGCGGGGACGTTTTTTGCAGCGCCGGCACAGGCGGAAGCGGCGGCGCCGATCGCAAAGGGAATCGACGTTTCCAAGTATCAGGGAGCGGTCAACTGGTCGGCGGTCAAAAATGCGGGATATTCCTTTGCATTTGTAAAGCTCGGCAGCGCCAAAAGCGGGCTTGACCCCTATTATGCGGCGAACATGGCGGGCGCGGCAGCGGCAGGCTTAAAGGTGGGCGCATATGTGTATTCCTATGCGACGACGGTGGAAGGCGCGATCACGGAGGCGCAGTTTGCGATCGCGGCGCTGGAGCCTTATTCTGTAAGCATGCCTGTGGTATTCGATCTGGAGGATTCCATCCATAAAAACATGACGCCGGATCAGCTGGCGTCCCTGACGGTGGCATTTTGCAGCACCATTCAGAGCGCGGGCTACTATCCGATGGTATATTCCAGCAAAAACTGGATGAGCGAGAAGATCGCGGCAACTCCTTACGACAAGTGGATCGCCCAGTACAATACGGTATGCGAATATCCGAACCCGGCGTTCTGGCAGTTTACGAGCAAGGGCTCTGTTCCGGGCATCGCAGGGGATGTGGACTTAAACTATCAGTTCAAGGACTATTCCAATCTGATCGTGCCCTACGGCTTTGTGGACCGGGGCGGGAACCGCTATTTTTATAAGAATTACAGAATGCAGTTTGGCTTTGTGGAAGATAACGGGAAGAAATATTTCATGAACCCGGACGGAACCCTCTATAAGAAGGGCTGGCTGGGCGACGGCGTGAACATGATGTACATGGATACCAGCGACGGCCATATGCTGACGGATCTGGTGGAAATCGGCGGAAAGAAATATTATTTTGCGCCCAACGGGCTGATGCAGCGCGGCATGATCCCGTTAAACGGCAAGGTATATCTGTTCGGTGCAGACGGCGCGATGAGCTATGGCTTTTACAGCGATCCGGCGGCGGGAACCCGCTATTTTAAGGCGGACGGCTCCATGGCGGCAAATGAATTCGTGGATGTAAACAAGCAGAAATATTATTTTGACGCGACGGGCGTGATGAGTACCGGTATGGTCAATTTGGCGGGGCAGACCTATCTGTTCGGCGCAGACGGCACAATGCAGTACGGCTGGTATACGGATGCTTCCGGCATGCGCTACTTCCAGGCGGACGGCACGATGGCGGTCAATACGACGCTGACGGTTGACGGCGTGCTTTATACCTTTGACGCAAACGGGCTGGCGACGGCAGTTCCCGTGCTCAATCCTGCGGCTTGGGTAACGGATCCTGCAACGGGCGTGACGATCGACGCCTCCACAGGCCAGATCGTGCCTCCGGAAACAGTGGCGCAGGTAATGGCACAGGCGGCTGCAGGGGCAGCGGCGGCGCAGTAATAACACAGTAATAAAGAGGTGTGCGCCTTGGCGCACACCTGCGCCGGGCGAGTCCGCCTGCGCCGGGAGGAATAATACGGGACAGCGCACATAAGAATAAGTATAGCATTTTCATTTGGATCGGAGATTTTTATGTGCAAATCCTGGAGACGAAGGATCACGGCGTATCTTTTGTCTGTGATCGTGATTCTGACGTGCGCTGCAGGTACGGTGCGGACGGCATATGCGGCGGAAGGGGCGGTGACGGTTTCTGCGCCTTCTGTTGTTTTGCTGGAAGCCAGTACAGGGAAGGTGATCTATGAAAAGGACGCGGACCGGGTCTGCTCCCCGGCGAGCATCACAAAGATCATGACGCTGCTTCTGATCTTTGAGGCGCTGGAAAAGGGGCAGATCAAGCTGACCGACGAGGTGATCACGAGCGAGCACGCCCAGTCCATGGGCGGATCGCAGGTGTTTTTGGAAACGGGGGAGCTTCAAACGGTGGATACGCTCATCAAATGTATCGCCGTGGCAAGCGGCAACGACGCGGCGGTGGCGATGGCGGAGCATATCGCGGGAAGCGAAGAGGCGTTTGTGGAGCTGATGAACCGTAAGGCGAAGGAGCTTTCCATGGCGGACACGCATTTTATGGACTGCTGCGGCTTGACGGACGACGACGCGCACCATACGACGGCGCGGGACGTGGCAGCGATGAGCCGGGAGCTGGTAAGCCGTTATCCGGACGTGTACCGGTATACGGGCATCTGGATGGAGGACATCACCCACACGACGTCGCGCGGTTCAGCCCCTTTTACGTTATCCTCCACAAATAAGCTGCTCAAAAAATATCAGTGGGCGACGGGTCTGAAAACCGGCTCGACTGCAAAGGCAAAATACTGTCTGTCCGCGACGGCGCGAAAGGACGGGGTAGATCTGATCGCCGTGGTCATGACCGCGCCGGATTCCAAATCCCGTTTCGAGGATGCGGCGGCGCTTTTAAATTACGGCTACAGCGTAAGCTCCTTATATCAGGACGATAACTCCGATCTGCTGCCGCCCGTCACGGTAAAGGGCGGTGTGGAGGAAAGCGTCCCGTTAGCCTATGCTTCCGGCTTTTCTTATCTGGACGTGGAAGGAAACGACGTGGAGATGATCCGGAAAAGCGTGAAGCTTGCAGAGAGCGTGCAGGCGCCGGTGCGGGCGGGGGAAAAGGCGGGGGAAGCGGTTTATCAGCTGAACGATAAGGTCATCGGCAGCGTCCCCGTGCTCTTTGCACAGAGCGTGGAAAAGGCGGTTTACCGGGACTATGTAAAAAAGGCAGCGGCGTATTTTCTGCTGTAGCCTGTACAAAAAGGGAGAGGACGATCTATGTGGATGACGCTCGGCATACTGTTTGCCCTGATCTGTATCGCGCTGCTTGGCGTGATGATCTATGACAGCACGCGGTTTGTGACGGTTTCCTACCGGCTTACGGTTCCCCATCTGAAAAAAAGGATGCGGATCGTGCTGCTTGCGGATCTGCACAACAAGCGCTACGGCGAAAAAAATCAAAAGCTTTTGGCGGCGGTGGACGCCCAGAAGCCGGATGTTGTCTTAAGCGCCGGCGACTTAATTACGTCAAAGCTGAAGGCGTCCATGCAGAATGCGATGGATCTGGTGCGCACCCTTTCTGAAAAATATCCCGTTTACTGCGGGAACGGCAACCATGAGTACCGGATCTTCCACGACCCTCAGACATACGGACGGATGGGGGAGCGCTGGCGGGCATTTTTGAAGGGAAGCCATGTGCGGATGCTGGAAAATGCAGGCGTATTTCTGGAAGAATACAACGTGCGTATCTGCGGTCTGGATCTGCCGATGGAATTTTATAAAAAACTGGACCGCGGCAGGGTTGATAAAAAAACGCTGTGCCGCCTGATCGGGAAGAAGGACGAAAACGTGTGCAGTGTGCTTCTGGCGCACAATCCCGTTTTTTTTGAAACCTACGCAGACTGGGGGGCGGAGCTTACCCTGTCGGGGCATGTGCACGGCGGCATCGTGCGCCTGCCTGTGATCGGCGGCGTGCTCTCTACGTCGCTGACGCTGTTTCCCAGATATGACGGCGGTCTGTATGAAAAAAACGGCAAAAAGATGATCATCAGCAGGGGGCTTGGCAGTCACACGATCCCGGTGCGGCTGTTTAATCCGGCGGAGCTTGTGAGCATCGAACTGATACCGGAGGATGAAAACGGCAATGGCGCTTGAGGTAAAGCTGGAAGCGTTCGAGGGTCCGCTGGACCTGCTTCTGCATCTGATCGAAAAAAATAAAATTGATATTTACGACATTCCGATCGCAGAGATCACGGAGCAGTATTTGGAGTATATCCGGCAGATGGAGACGGAGGACATGAACGTGATGAGCGAATTTCTGCTCATGGCGGCAACCCTTCTGGACATCAAATGCAAAATGCTTCTGCCCCGCGAGGTCAACGAGGAAGGCGAGGAAGAGGATCCCAGGGCAGAGCTTGTGGAAAAGCTGCTGGAATATAAGATGTACAAATATATGTCCTATGAATTAAAGGATATGCAGCTGGACGCGGCGCGCAGCTTTTATAAGGAACGGACGATCCCGAAGGAAGTGGAGGCGTACCGCGCCCCCGTGGATTATGAAGCCCTTTTGGGCGGCATGACGCTGGCAAAGCTGCAGGCGGTCTTTGAAAATGTGCTGCGGCGTCAGGAGGACAAGCTCGATCCGGTCAGGAGCAGCTTCGGGCGGATCGAAAAAGACGAGATCAATGTGGATGAAAAATCCGTCTATGTGCAGGATTATATCCGGTGCCACAGCCGCTTTTTATTCCGGGATCTTCTGGAAAAGCAGCGCAGCAAAATGGAAGTGATCGTGACGTTTTTAGTCGTGCTGGAAATGATGAAAACCGGGCAGATCACGGCACAGCAGGAATCCGCAGGCGGAGACATCCTGATAACGGTCAGAAGAAATCCGTAAAAGAGGGCAGGAAAGATGAACGATAAGAAAAAGGAAGCGGCTCTGGAAGCGATCCTCTTTGCGATGGGGGATTCGGTGGAATTAAAAAAGCTGGCGGACGCTGTCGGGGAAACACCGGAAAGGACGCAGGAACTGCTGGAAAGGATGCGGGAGCGCTGGGATAAGGAAGGCAGGGGCGTGACGCTGATTTCGCTGGAGGGGGCGTGGCAGATGTGCACGCGGGCGGAATATTACGACTGTTTGATCAGGATCGCGAAAGCCCCCCATAAATATGCGCTGTCCGATACGCTGATGGAGACGCTTTCCATCGTGGCGTACAAGCAGCCCGTGACCCGTCTCGACGTGGAAAAGATCCGCGGGGTAAACTGCGACCATGCCATCAATAAGCTGGTGGAATACGGGCTTGTGGAGGAGATCGGCAGGCTGGACGCGCCGGGACGCCCGCTGCTGTTTGGCACGACGGAGCAGTTTCTGCGCAGCTTCGGCGTCGGGTCTTTGGCGGAGCTTCCGGAGCTTTCCGCACTGCAGGTGGAGGAATTTAAGGAGCAGGCGGAGCAGGAAGTGGTGTTTGCCCTTCAGGGATAAAAGGCACAGTCTTCTCATAAGATGATAAAAACCCGTAAAAAGAGGGACGAAGATGAGGATCGGAGAGGGGAAAAACGGCGCATGCCGCAGGCAAAAGGCGCGGATCGTATGGCTTTGCCTGGCGCTGCTGGCAGCCGGGATCTTTTGCCGGCAGATGGTTCAGAGCCCATCCGGCGCGCCGGATCAAAAAATACAGAGCACGGCAAACGAAGCGGTCTGCGCAGACGACCGCAAGGAAGAAAAAAGTACAACCAGTCAGCTATACGCCCATGCCGCAGTCCTGATGGACGCGGACAACGGGCGTATTTTATTGGGCAAAAATGAGAACGAACCGCTGCCGATGGCAAGCACCACAAAGATCATGACGTGCATTTTGGCGCTGGAGACAGGGAACATGGAGGATGTGGCGGCGGTGTCTTCTTACGGGGCAAACCAGCCGAAGGTACATATGGGGGCAAAAAAGGGGGAGGCGTACCGGATCGGGGATCTTCTGCACGCGCTGATGCTGGAATCCTACAACGATGCGGCGGTGATCATCGCAGAATATTACGGAAGCCGGATGGCAGGGCTTTCGGCGGACATTGCAGCGCACACGGCAGAGGAAAGTAAAAAGGCGGTGCTGGCATTTACGGCGGAAATGACGAAGAAGGCGCGGGCGCTGGGCTGTAAAAACACGTTTTTTGTGACGCCAAACGGTCTGGACGGGACGCTAGAGCTGTCCGAAAATGAGAAAAACAGCTCCTATGAGCACCATACGACAGCGGCGGAGCTTGCGGCGATCATGAGCTACTGCGTGGAAAAGTCTCCAAAGAAGGAAGCTTTTCTCGAAATTACACAGGCGCCCTCTTATACCTTCTGCGACCGGAAAAAGACGGAGGACGGCTGGCAGGAGGGAAGCCGGACGGTCGCCTGCACAAACCACAACGCTTTTTTGCAGATGATGGACGGGGCGCTGTCCGGGAAAACAGGCTTTACGGGAAAGGCGGGCTACTGCTATGTGGGGGCGCTTGAACGGGACGGGAAAAAGTTTGCGATCGCTCTTTTGGCATGCGGATGGCCGAACCATAAAAGCTGGAAATGGCATGACGCACGGCTTTTGTACGAGTACGGGCTGGAGCATTATGAAATCAGGGAGATTCAGGAGGAAAAAACGCTGCCGGACGCAGCGGTCAAAAACGGGCAGGAGGCCTTTGTAAGGCTGGAATATCCGGAGGAAAGGATACCGCTTTTGTTGTCGCAGCAGGATGAAGTAACGGTGGAATGGGATGTGCCAAAGGAACTGGAAGCGCCGGTTATAAAGGGCAGTCAGGTAGGGAAGGTATCCTATTTTGTGAACGGGAAGCCCTATCGGGAATTTCCGATAACAACGGCTGAAAATGTGCCGGAAATTACGTATTTTTACTGTATAACAAGGATAATCCGGAAGATTTTGCTGTAAAAGAACGATAAAATAATAGGAGAAAAGACGAAAATTCAAGTAAAATATTTCAAGTTTGTATCTGGCGGCGCTCCGATTTTCGTGGTATACTACAAAAGTACCCCGGTCAGACGGTCGGAGTAGAGATCGAATTGATCTATATGTATGACAATATAAGATGGAGGGCTTAAAAATGAGCAATACTTCACAAGCAAGTCGAAGAATCAACGCTTTACTCGATCCAAACAGTTTCGTTGAGATCGGTGCGAAGGTTACTGCCAGAGCGACGGATTTCAATCTGAAACAGACACCAACTCCTTCAGACGGCGTGATCACCGGTTACGGGATCATCGATGGCAGCCTTGTGTATGTGTACAGTCAGGATGCTTCCGTATTGGGAGGGAGCGTCGGCGAGATGCATGCCCGCAAGATCGTGCGGCTGTATGAGCTGGCGATGAAGACGGGCGCGCCGGTGATCGGGCTGATCGATTCTGCGGGGCTCCGCCTTCAGGAGGCGACGGACGCGTTAAATGGTTTCGGCGAGATTTACCGCAGCCAGGCGCTGGCTTCGGGCGTGATCCCGCAGATCACGGCGGTGTTTGGAAGCTGCGGCGGCGGGCTGGCGCTGATCCCGGGGCTGACGGATTTTACTTTTATGGAAAAAGAGGGCGCGAAGCTGTTCGTCAATTCCCCGAATGCCATCGCAGGCAATTATACGGAGAAATGCGACACCTCTTCGGCGGCGTTCCAGAGCGAAAAAAGCGGGCTGGTTGATTTTACCGGGGAAGAGGGAGAGATCCTTTCAGGCATCCGCGAGCTGATCGGAATGCTTCCCGCCAATAACGAAGACAACGATTCCTATGAAGAATGCACGGACGATTTAAACCGCGTCAATCCGGAGTTGATCTCCTGTGTGGGGGATACGGCGCTGGCGCTTTCCATCCTTGCGGACAACGGCAGGTTCGTAGAGGTAAAGGGCAGCTATGCAAAGGATATGGTAACCGGATTTTTACGGCTCAACGGAGATACGGTAGGCGCGGTCGCAAACCGCAGCGAGGTATATGACGAAGAGGGGAACATCGCAGAGAAGTTTGACGAAGCCCTTTCGGCGGCGGGCTGTGAGAAGGCGGCGGAGTTTGTGGATTTCTGCGACGCTTTCGGGATCCCTGTCCTGACGCTCACAAACGTGAAGGGCTATGCAGCCTGCGAGTGCTCCGAAAAGCGCATCGCAAAGGCGGCGGCAAAGCTGACGGCGGCATTTGCAAACGCTTCGGTGCCGAAGGTAAACGTGATCTGCGGCAAGGCGTTTGGTAGCGCCTATAACGTGATGAATTCAAAGGCTCTGGGAGCCGATATTACATATGCGTGGCCGACGGCACAGATCGGCATGATGGACGCAAGGATCGCGGCAAAGATCATGTGCGACGGGCAGGATGCAGCGATGCAGGATGCCTTTGCGGCAGACTATGAGAAGCTGCAGACGAGCGCAGAAAGCGCGGCGCAGCGAGGCTATGTGGATCAGATCATCGAGGCGGCGGATACGAGAAAATATGTGATCGGCGCGCTGGAGATGCTGTTTACAAAGCGGGAGGAGCGTCCGGCAAGAAAGCACGGCACAGTCTAGGAAAGGGAGCTGTTTCATTATGAAAAAATTTTTGCTGCTATTAGGCATGGTGACCTGCATCTTTGGCGCAGCGGCATGCGGGAAAGCGGAAACGGAACAGACAGCCGATACCCCTAAGTTTAACGAAGAGGCTCTGATCGATGCGGCAAACCAGATGATCGACGGGATGAATCAGGTCGTGGCAAGCGGCATGCAGGAGCAGTATGCTGAGGACGCCATGTACAGCGCAGGGCTTGCAAGCTGGGAGAGCGCGTTAAAGGAGCTTGGGGAATATAAAGGCGTCACAGGTCATGAAGTTACAATGGATAAAGACGGCGCAGTGATCAAAGCGACGGTCAGCGGTACAGATCACAATGCGGTTGTTACCCTGAATGTGGATGCAAAAGGCTACCTGACGGGGATTTTTGCAGACGTGGAATATTCCTTCGGGGAGCGGATGACCAATGCGGCGCTCAATACGGTGATGGGAATGGGGACGGTATTCGCTGTCCTGATCATCATGATCGGCTGCATCAGCTGCTTTAAATTCATCCCGGCACTTGAAAAGAAGTTTTCCAGAAAAAAGAAAAAGGCGCCCGGCACAGAAAATACGGCGCAGCCTGCGCCCGCCGTTTTGCCGGCGGGAGAGCCTGCCTTGGCAGCGCCGGTGCAGGATGAGGAGCTGGTAGCGGTGATCGCGGCGGCGATCGCGGCAAGCGAAGGCTGTGAGAGCACAGACGGCTTTGTTGTCAGAAGCATCAGACGCAGGGGAAGCAGCTGGAAAAGAGGCTGACGGACCGGCTGTAAAAAAATGAAGATCAAAGATCGCAATGATCCACAGGAGGATTTTATCATGAAAAATTATACCATTACCGTAAACGGCAACGTATATGACGTAGTTGTAGAAGAAAAGGGTGCAGGAACTGCTCCTGCAGCGCCTGTAACAGCACCGAAGGCTGCGCCCAGACCGGCAGCGCCCGCGGCGGCTCCGACACCCGCCCCGGCGGCGCCTGCAGCGGCTCCGGCAGGCGCGCAGGGAAGCGTCCGTGTGGAAGCGGGAGCGGCAGGCAAGGTTTATAAGATCGACGCGCCGGTAGGCCAGGCGGTCAAAGCCGGCGATGCGGTTGTGACCATTGAGGCGATGAAGATGGAGATCCCGGTTGTAGCGCCTAAGGACGGCACGGTGGCAAGCATCAATGTGTCGGTGGGCGATGCGATCGAGGCGGGCGCTTTGCTTGCGACGCTGAACTGATCTACAGCTCCGGTAGAACCGGTCCTGATTACTGACACAGGAGGTCAACACAATGTCTTATATTATGACAACCATGGACAACCTGATCCATCAGACCGCATTTTTCAACATGACGTGGGGAAATGTGCTGATGATCCTGGTGGCATGCGTTTTTCTCTATCTGGCAATCGCCAAGGATTTTGAACCGCTGCTGCTTGTCCCGATCGCTTTCGGTATGCTGTTAGTCAATATTTATCCGGACATCATGCTGAGCTTTGAGGAATCTGAAAACGGCGTGGGCGGTCTGCTGTATTATTTTTACAAACTGGATGAGTGGGCGATCCTGCCGTCCCTGATCTTTTTGGGCGTCGGGGCGATGACGGACTTTGGGCCGCTGATCGCAAACCCCAAGAGCTTTCTGCTGGGCGCGGCAGCGCAGTTTGGTATTTTTGCGGCATACTTCGGCGCGATCGCTTTTGGCTTTAATGACAAAGCGGCAGCGGCAATTTCCATTATCGGCGGCGCGGACGGCCCGACTTCCATTTTCCTTTGCGGAAAGCTGGGACAGACGAACCTTCTTGGCCCGATCGCGGTGGCGGCGTATTCCTATATGTCCCTCGTCCCGATCATCCAGCCCCCGATCATGAGGGCGCTGACGACAGAAAAGGAAAGAAAGATCAAAATGGAACAGCTCCGCCCGGTTTCCAAGCTGGAGCGCATCCTCTTCCCGATCATCGTAACGATCGTTGTCAGCCTGATCCTGCCGACAACGGCTCCCCTCGTGGGCATGCTGATGCTGGGCAATCTGTTCCGTGAATGCGGCGTTGTGCGCCAGCTTGCGGATACCGCATCCAACGCCCTGATGTATATCGTCGTGATCCTGCTGGGTACTTCCGTGGGCGCGACCACAAGCGCGGAAGCATTTTTGAACTGGGATACTTTGAAAATTGTCCTGCTCGGTCTGGTAGCGTTTGCCTTCGGAACGGCGGCGGGCGTCCTGTTCGGCAAGCTGATGTGCAAGATGACGGGCGGCAAGGTCAATCCGCTGATCGGTTCGGCGGGCGTGTCCGCAGTCCCGATGGCTGCGCGCGTTTCCCAGAAGGTCGGAGCGGAAGCGGATCCGACAAACTTCCTTCTGATGCACGCTATGGGACCTAACGTTGCGGGTGTGATCGGAACGGCAGTCGTGGCGGGAACCTTTATGGCGATCTTCGGCGTATTCTGATAAAATGCCGTATCGCAGCGAAAGTAAAAAATAATGGAGGGTAAGAGCTATGCCTTTACAAAAACCGGTAAAAATAACGGAAACAGTGCTCAGGGACGCGCATCAGTCGCTGATCGCGACGAGAATGCCGACCGAGCTGATGCTTCCCATCGTAGATAAAATGGATCAGGTCGGATACCATTCGGTAGAGTGCTGGGGCGGGGCGACCTTTGACGCCTGCCTGCGCTTTTTAAAGGAGGATCCGTGGGAGCGGCTGCGCAAGCTGCGCGACGGCTTTAAGAATACGAAGCTGCAGATGCTGTTCCGCGGCCAGAACATTCTTGGCTACCGTCATTATGCGGACGATGTTGTGGAATATTTTGTACAGAAGTCGATCGCAAACGGGATCGACATCATCCGTATTTTTGACTGCTTAAACGACCTGCGCAACTTAGAGTGCGCGGTTAAGGCGTGCAATAAGGAAAAGGGCCATGCGCAGGTTGCCCTTTCCTATACGCTGGGCGACGCTTATACGCTGGATTACTGGACCAATATTGCAAAAGAGATCGAGAACATGGGCGCGGATTCCATCTGTATCAAGGATATGGCGGGGCTGCTGCTTCCTTATGAGGCGACGGAGCTGATCTCTGCGATGAAGAGCGCCACAAGGCTGCCGATCCAGCTGCATACCCATTATACGTCCGGCGTTGCCAGCATGACGTACTTAAAAGCGGTGGAGGCAGGCGTGGACGTGATCGACTGCGCGATGTCCCCGTTTGCGCTGGGCACGTCCCAGCCGGCGACCGAGGTTATGGTGGAGACGTTCCGCAATACGCCTTATGATACCGGATATGACCAGAACCTTCTGGCTGAGATTGCAGACTATTTCCGTCCGTACCGCGAGGAGTGCTTAAAGAGCGGACTGATGGATCCGAAGGTGCTGGGCGTAAATATCAAGACGCTGATCTATCAGGTTCCCGGCGGTATGCTTTCCAACATGGTAAGCCAGTTAAAGGAGCAGAATGCCAGCGACAAATACGACGATGTGCTCAAGGAGATCCCGCAGGTGCGCAAGGACTTCGGCGAGCCTCCGCTTGTTACGCCGTCCTCCCAGATCGTCGGCACGCAGGCTGTGTTTAACGTACTGATGGGCGAGCGCTACAAGGTGGCGACAGACCAGACGAAGGATCTTCTGGCGGGCAAATACGGCAAGACGGTAAAACCGTTTAATCCGGAGGTGCAAAAGAAGGTCATCGGCGACCGAGAGGTGATCGAATGCCGTCCGGCGGATCTGATCCCGAACGAGTTAGAGAAGATCGAATCCGAGATGAAGCAGTGGAAGCAGCAGGACGAGGACGTCCTGACATACGCGCTGTTCCCGCAGGTGGCGGTGGACTTTTTCAAGTACCGCATGGCACAGCAGGAAAAGGTGGATATGAAACAGGCGGATACCAAAAACGGGGCGTATCCGGTGTAAGGAAAAGCTGCGCGCCTGAAACAGAAAAGCGCAGTGTTATGTTTGGAAAACGGCAAGACAGATCAAAAAGGGGCTTCGGCGTAAAAACCGGAGCCCCTTTTTGTGTGGAAAGGCTGCAATGCGTCATGATCCGGCAGCCGGGAAAAGAAGCGCTTTTGCGTGAAGCGCTTACAGGATGATTTTTTCGCGCAGCTCTCTGGCATAGGTGTCGAGAAGCTGGATGGTAGTGCGCATGTCGTCCCGCGTTGTTTCGGGATGAAGGGCGCAGATGCGGAGCACCTTTTTGCCGTTTAACACCGTTGTGAAAACGGCGGCGTAACCGCTTTCCACGATTTTTTCGGAAATTTTCTCGTTTAAAAGATCCGTCTGCTCCTCGGTCAGGCCGTCTGAAGTATAACGGAAGTTAATCATGGCAAGCTGCGCCTTTGAAACGATTTCCCAGTTGTCCAGCTCCTGCAGCGCCTCCTGCGCCCATACTGCAAGCTGGAAGCCGTGTTCGATGGCGCTGCCGATCAGCTCCGTTCCGAGCACCTGCAGGGTAAGCCATAATTTTAAGCCGCGCGCGGGACGGGTCAGCTCCATTCCGATGTCCCATGTATTGACGTGTTCCAGATCGCCCTCCACATCTTTTAAATATTCGGGATTCACATGGAAGCTGTGGTAAAGATGCCGGATGTCCTTTACGAGGACCATGGCGCAGCCGTATGTCTGGAACAGCCATTTGTGGGCGTCCCAGCTGATGCTGTCTGCAAGCTCCGTGCCTTTTAACAGATGTCTGTATTTGGGGCTTAACAGGACGGAAGCGCCGTATGCGCCGTCGATATGGAACCACATTTGGTTTTCGCGGCAGATGCCGGCGATTGTTTCAAGCGGGTCGATGCTTCCGGTATTGGTCGTTCCCGCAGTCCCGATGACAACAAAAGGGATGAGCCCCTTTTCCTTGTCGGCAGCGATCGCTTCCCGCAGCTTTTTGGTATCCATCTGAAATTCGGAATTGACGGGAAGCCTGCGGATACGGCTGTCCGGAATGCCGATGATGCGGAGCCCCTTTGCGACGGAGCTGTGCGTCTGTTCGGAGACATAGGCAACGCCAAGATGCAGGCTTTCGTCGTTTAATTTGGCGTCGCGGGCGGCAGTCAGGGCAGTAATGTTTGCCATGGAACCGCCGCTGACAAAAACGCCGCCGGGATTTTTGGTAAAACCGACCTGCTCACAGAGCCAGGAAAGCACCTCCTGTTCGATGGCGTTTACCATCGGGGCGAGCTTGCTGCCTCCGGCATGGATATTGTAGGCGGAAGTCATGATGTCCCCGAGCCATGAAACGGAGGAGGCGGGACCGGGGACAAACCCGAAAAATCTGGGGTGGTTGGCGTCCCCGCGGTAACGGTAGACTTCCTTTGTTATTTCACGGATCACTTCGTCAACAGGGCGGCCATCTTTGGAAATGCCGATCTGCCTGATCTTTTCTAACTGTCCCTCGGAGGTATACCAGGTCACCTTCTGGGAATGGATCTCATGCTTTTCTGCGCAGAACTGATGGACAAACGTCTCGATGGCTTCTTCCAGCTGCGCGCTGTTTAAAATATTTTCACTGTTTATCATCCGGTAAAATTCCTCTCTTTACGATTGCTGTAGAGTAGTGTACACTAAAGGCGTATATGTGTAAAATTTATAAATTTTATATGATATATAAAAATTTTTCATATAGAGGCGGCTATGGAATTTCGGAACATCAATACATTTTTAAAGGTGGCGGGGACGCAGAATTTTTCCCGTGCGGCGCAGCAGCTGGGCTACAGCCAGTCCGCCGTGACCATTCAGATCAGACAGCTGGAAGAGGAGCTGCAGGTGCAGCTGTTTGAGCGGATCGGCAAGCGGGTTTATCTGACGGAAAAAGGACAGGAATTTGTCGCTTATGCAAATGAGATCATGCGGGTGACAGAGCGGGCAAAGAATTTTCCGGCACAGAGCAGCGCGTTGGAGGGAACTCTGTGCATCGGCGGCGTGGAATCAATCTGCACGGCGCTTCTTCCGGGGCTTTTGCTGAAATTTTATGAAAGCTGCCCGAGGGTACAGGTTACGATCCGTTCCGGCACGACCGAGGAGCTGATGGAGCTGGCAAAAAGCAACGAAATAGACCTGATCTGTACGCTGGATCAGAAGGTAATGGGACGGGAATGGGTGCGCGCAGCGGTCACGGAGGAAGAGATCGTATTTGTCACGCTGGCAGATCAAAACGATCCCGTTCCCCGCAGGATGCCGATTGAAAAGCTGATCCAGAAGCCCTTTCTTTTGACGGAAAAAGGGGCGGCGTACCGCTATGAGCTGGAACGGCTTCTGTCGGAAAAAAATCTGGGGATCGAACCGGTGCTGGAAATCGGGAACACGGAAACGATCATCAATCTTTTGAAAAAAGGGATGGGCGTTTCCTTTCTCCCGAAATTTACGGTGCGGCAGGAGCTGGATAAAAACGTCCTTGCCCAGATCCATACCGACCTGCCGGGCGTAACGATGTACGGACAGATGCTTTATCATAAAAACAAGTGGGTCACAAAGCAGATGGCGGCGTTTATGGAGCTGGTCGGAAAAACCCCATCGCTTGACAGCCCGCCCCCGAACGGCTAAAATGTAATTTGAGAGTTTGCGCGTACAAAAGAGGGAGCAGGGATGGAGAACAGACACGACATCATTTCGCGGATCAATGAGAAATACGGGTCGATGAGCAAGGGGCATAAGGCGATCGCGTCTTACATTATGGATCACTATGATCAGGCGGCGTTTATGACGGCGGCAAAGCTTGGCAAAACGCTGGGGATCAGCGAGTCCACGGTCGTGCGTTTTGCGGCGGGCATCGGCTATGAGGGCTATCCGCAGATGCAGAAGGCGCTGGCGGCGTGGGTAAAGGGCAAGCTGAATACGGTCGACAGCATGGACATCAAATATGCGGGAAGCTCCCAGTCGGAGGTGCTGACTTCCGTTTTGTCAAGCGATATTGAGAAGCTTCGGCACACGATCGACCATCTGGATCCGGCGGCATTTGAGACGGCGGTGGATCTGATCCTGGAGGCAAAAACGGTTTACATTCTGGGAATCCGCAGCTGCGAGCCGCTGGCGGGCTTTTTAAGCTTTTACTTGAATATGATCCGGGGAAATGTGGTGCAGATAAAGACGACGAGCACCAGCGAGGTGTTTGAGCAGATGATCCGCATCGGCGGGGAGGACTGCATGATCGGCATCAGCTTCCCGCGGTATTCGATGCGTACCCTGAAGGCGATGGAGTTTGCAAACGACAGAAGCGCCAAGGTAATCACGATCACGGACAGCATCCATTCCCCCATGAACCTGTATTCCTCCTGCAACCTTCTGGCAAGAAGCGACATGGTTTCCATTGTGGATTCCCTGGTGGCTCCCCTTTCCGTCATCAACGCGCTTGTGGTCGCGCTGTGCCTGAAATGTCCGGAGCAGGTGCGCAGGAATCTGGAATCGCTGGAAGGGGTATGGAACAATTATCAGGTATATTTAAACGACGAGATCAACTATATCAATGAAGAATCCGTTTTGACGGAACTTGGTGCAAAGGAGCAGACACAAGATTGAGCAAAAAGATCGCGGTGATCGGCGGCGGGGCAGCGGGCATGATGGCTGCCTTTGCGGCGGCAAAAGGCGGGGCGCAGGTCACTTTATACGAGAAAAATGAAAAGCTGGGAAAGAAAATATACATCACGGGAAAAGGCAGATGCAATGTGACAAACGACTGCAGCCGGGAAGTTTTTTTTGAACAGGTCGTGAGCAATCCGCGTTTTTTGTACAGCGCGTTTTCGGCGCTGGATACCAAGGAGGCGCAGGCGCTGTTTGAAGAAGGCGGCTGCCCGCTGAAGGTGGAGCGGGGCAGCAGGGTGTTTCCCGTATCGGATCATGCCTCCGACGTGATCCGCGCGCTGGAGCGGCTGATGGCGCGAGAGGGAGTGAAGATCCGCCTGCATACGGGCGTTCAGGAAATTTTGACAGAAGAAAACAAAGCGGAGGATGGCAAAAGGGCGGCAAAGATCTGCGGCGTAAGGCTTTCGGACGGGACAAGGCAGCAGGCAGACTGTGTGATCGTCGCGACGGGCGGGCTTTCTTATCCGACGACAGGCTCCACCGGGGACGGCTATGGCTGGGCAGAAAAGCTGGGGCACAGGATCGTGCCGCAGAGCCCTTCCCTCGTCCCCTTCGTGATCCGGGAGGGCTGGTGCAGCAGTCTGCAGGGGCTTTCCCTAAAAAATGTAGAACTTTCCCTCTGCCTTGACAATAAGGAGATTTACAAGGGCTTTGGCGAGATGCTGTTTACCCATTTCGGCGTCAGCGGGCCGTTGATTTTGTCTGCCAGCAGCTATTATGGGCTTGCCATGGCGAAGTGGGAAAAAAAGAACGGGAAAAAGCAGGCTCCAAAGCCGGAGTGCCGGATCTTTTTGAACCTGAAGCCGGCGCTGACGGAGGAACAGCTGGATAAGCGGCTTTTGCGGGATTTTGACGCGCAGAAAAATAAAGACTTTAAAAACGCGCTGGACGGGCTGTTCCCGGCACGCCTCATTCCGGTCATGCTGGAGCTGTCCGGCATCGACCCGGACAAAAAGGTGCACGAGATCACCAAAAAGGAGCGCAGGCACTTTCTGGAGCTGATCCGGAAGCTTCCGATGACGGTGGAAAAGACGGGCAGCTTTGCCGAGGCGGTGATCACCCGGGGCGGCGTAAACGTGCGCGATATCAATCCGTCCACGATGGAATCAAAGACGGCAGAGGGGCTGTATTTTGCCGGGGAGGTTTTGGATCTGGACGCCCTGACCGGAGGGTTTAATCTGCAGATCGCCTGGTCTACCGGGTATCTGGCAGGCATAAGCGCAGCATTACAGGAGGAAGAATAGATGAGCTACAGCATTGCACTGGACGGGCCTGCGGGAGCGGGCAAAAGCACGATCGCAAAAATGGTATCGGAGAAAAAGGGCTGCTTTTATGTGGACACGGGGGCGATCTACCGCGCCATGGCGCTGTTTATGCTCCGAAACGGGATTACGGCGGAACAGACCGGCAGGATCGCGGAAAAATGCAGGGAAGCCGACGTGAGGGTAACGTATGAAAACGGCGAGCAGCAGGTCTTTTTAAACGGGGAAAACGTAAACGGGAAGATCCGCACGGAAGAGATCGGCAAGATGGCGTCTGCCAGCGCGGCAGTCCCGGCAGTCAGGGAGTGGCTGATCGGTCTGCAGCGGGATCTGGCAAAGACCCATGACGTGATCATGGACGGGCGCGACATCGGCACGTGCGTGCTGCCGGACGCAACGGTAAAAATCTACCTGACCGCGTCGGTGGACGTGCGCGCAAAAAGGCGCTATGACGAGTATATTGCAAAGGGCATCGCGTGTACGCTGGAGGGCATCAGGCAGGACGTGGCGGCGCGGGACGCTCAGGATATGAACCGTAAGATCGCGCCTTTAAAGCAGGCGGAGGACGCGGTTGTGGTAGACAGCTCCGACATGACGATCGAAGAGGTTGTGGAGCGGATTCAGGAAATCTGCGCGCAGAAGGGGTGTTGAGAGGGTATGGAAGTTTTACTGGCAAAAAGCGCCGGCTTCTGCTTCGGGGTAAAACGGGCGGTAGACCGGGTATATGAGCTGACGCGGACAGGACATAAGATTTATACGTTCGGGCCGATCATTCACAATGAAGAGGTGGTCGGGGATCTGGAAAAAAAGGGCGTCTCCGTTATTGCGGACGAAAAAGAGCTTGCCGGGATCACGGACGGCGTCGTGGTCATCCGTTCCCACGGCGTGGCAAAAAGCGTCTATGAGCAGATCGAACGTCAGGGGCTGGAATGCGTGGACGCCACCTGTCCTTTTGTAAAAAGGATCCACAATATCGTGGAAAGAGAGAGCGCTGCCGGCAAGCAGATCCTGATCATCGGAAACGCGGGGCATCCCGAGGTGGAGGGCATCATGGGATGGTCGAATACCCCGGCGATGGTCGCGGAAACAAAAGAGGAGATCGAAAAAATCGCCTGCGATCCCGAAAAACCGGTGTGCGTTGTGTCCCAGACGACATTTAACTACAATAAATTTCAAGAATTAGTTGAAATTTTTATGAAAAGAGGGTATGATATTAGTGTTGTAAATACGATTTGCAACGCAACCGAGGAAAGACAGACTGAGGCGAAAGAGATCGCTGCCAAAGTTGATGCAATGATAATAATAGGAGGAAAGCACAGTTCCAACACCAGGAAGCTGTATGAAATATGCAGCCGGGAGTGTGCCGACACCTATTTTATACAGACACTGGATGACTTGCATTTAGAACTACCTAAATCTGTCCGACTAGTGGGTATTACAGCCGGGGCATCTACCCCGAACAAAATTATCGAGGAGGTTCAAAATTATGTCCGAATTAACTTTTGAACAGATGCTTGATGCATCACTGAAAACAATACATGCAGGAGAGGTAGTCGAAGGTACAGTCATTGATGTGAAGCCTGAAGAAGCGGTACTGAACATCGGATACAAATCCGACGGTATCCTGACCAGAAACGAGTATTCCAATGACTCCAATCTGGATCTGACCACCATCGTGAAGCCTGGTGATACGATGGAAGTCAAAGTGCTGAAAGTCAACGACGGCGAAGGCCAGGTACTGCTGACCTACAAGAGACTGGCTGCCGACAGAGGCAACAAGAGAATTGAAGAGGCTTACAACAATCACGAAGTGCTTACCGCAAAGGTTACACAGGTTCTGGACGGCGGTCTGATCGTCGTTGTGGAAGAGGTTCGCATCTTCATCCCTGCAAGCCTTGTATCCGACACTTACGAGAAGGATCTGACCAAGTATGACGGTCAGGAGATCGAGTTTGTGATCAGCGAGTACAACCCGAAGAGAAGAAGATACATCGGCGACCGCAAGCAGCTGATCGTTGCCAAGAAGGCTGAGCTGCAGGCTGAGCTGTTTGCAAGAATCCATGAAGGCGACGTTGTGGAAGGTGTTGTGAAGAACGTTACCGACTTCGGCGCATTCGTAGACTTGGGCGGCGCTGATGGTCTGCTGCACATCTCCGAGATGTCCTGGGGCCGCATCGAGCATCCTAAGAAGGTATTCAAGGTTGGCGAGAAGCTGACTGTCCTGATCAAAGAGATCAACGGCAGCAAGATCGCGCTGAGCCTGAAATTTGAAGATCAGAATCCTTGGAAGGACGCTTCCGAGAAATATGCGATCGGCAATGTTGTAACCGGCAAGGTTGCAAGAATGACCGACTTCGGCGCATTCGTTGAGCTGGAGCCCGGCATCGACGCTCTGCTTCACGTTTCCCAAATCTCCAAGGAGCACGTTGAGAAGCCCTCTGATGTTCTGAAGGTTGGCGAAGAGATCACTGCAAAGGTAGTTGATTTCAACGAGGACGACAAGAAGATCAGCCTGAGCATCAAAGCGCTGCAGGTTCCGGAGAAGAAGGAAGAGCCGGAAGAGGATGCAGACGTTGTATCTGTAGACATCGATCAGGTGATCGCAGATCAGGACGCTGAATAATTCGAGATTATTAAGCATAATAAGGAGGCGGTACAGTCCGGTGGCTGTACCGCCTCTTGTTATGCGCCAAGGCGCGCACTTTTTGATACGATTTTTATTGCTTTGTTTTGGGCTCGGGTTTTGTTTTGACCAGCGCCCAAAGGACTGATTTTACATAAGCATTCCGGGTATCTGCGTCCGCATTTAAAAGGTCGTCCACCATGATCCAGAGCTGTTTGTCCTTGTAGTCTGCGCGGAACCGGGGAAGCCCTACTTCGTCCATGGAAGTAAAGCAGGGCAGGAAGCTGCCTGCCTTGCGGGTATAGCAGGTGGCTGCGGTGGCGGGCATCCGCTGGGATTTGTCCACGTAGACGGCGACCGATTTATGGATCGCGTTGTCCTCTGCCGGAAGATAGGAATAATTTTTGTAATCCGGGTAGAAGTATTTTAATTCTCCCTCATAAAGAGGGATACGCAGCAGCACGGAGCGCTCCTTTCCCGCCAGAAAACATTTTTTTAAAAGCCCGGAAAAGCCGTGCACAGACAGGGGCGCCGGAAGGGAAAACGCCGGGCGGAGGAAGACAGAAAGAGAGCACGGGGCGGCAGCGTCCCGGGAAGCGTCTTTTTCGACGGCAGCCTCTTCCACAGAAAAATATCCGCCTTTAAAGAGGGCGGGGACTGCCATGACGGGGAAAAGCTGCGCCATCCCTTCCAGATCCTCCCGGTTGTGGAGCAAAAGCACCTGTAAAAGCCGTTCGTCCGGCGCTTCGCAAAAGGCGCGGTAAAGCTCGATGAGCTGGCCTCCGTTAAACCTGTCCTCCCGGTAAATACCCGTATATTCCTCCAGCTGCTTCTGGCGGCAGCCCGGCAGGTGCAGGAGGTTTTTGTAGGGGCTGATCCGTTTGTAGATGTCGCACTGGGACTGGGGGGAAAAGGAGGGCAGGGCGTGCTTTTTGCATTTTGCCTGCAAAAACGGAATATCAAAGGTCGTCCCGTTAAAGTGGACAAAATAGGAAAAGGTGTGCGCAAAGGATAAAAATGCGCGCAGGATCTCCCCTTCCTCTGCGGGAGTCTCCGCAAAAAAAAGCTTCGTCTGCCAGCCGCTTGCGCCAAAGTATGCACAGCCGATCAGATAAATGGAAGCGCCCCTCGGAGAAAACCCGGTCGTCTCGATGTCGAAAAACAGGACGTCCTCCGGGTGTTCAAAAAAGAGGGATAAATCCTTCGTTTTATTGTGTTCAATGGAATATTCTATCGTTTTCATAAAATTATCATAACATATATTTCGCTTTTTCAGTAGTATTTCCGACAAAAAAATAGTATGATATACTGTGATGTATGCAGGCATCTTTTACTGCAGAAAGAAAAAGCAGCCAAACAGAGGCTGTCAGGAAAGGAAGGTTAGCGATGGCTAAGTTGACGTTTATGGGCGGAATCCATCCTTACGACGGAAAAGACCTGTCGAAGGATAAGCCCATGAAAGCAGTGCAGCCCAAGGGCGATCTGGTGTACCCGCTGTCCCAGCATATCGGCGCCCCTGCGGTTCCCGTAGTAGCCAAGGGCGATCATGTGCTGGCAGGACAAAAGATCGCAGAAGCGCAGGGCTTTGTGTCCGCTCCGGTGTATGCAACGGTTTCCGGAACGGTCAAGGCGATCGAGCCGCGCCGCGTCGTGACCGGGGACAATGTGATGAGCATTGTCATTGAGGACGATCATCTGTATGAGGAGGCAGCCTATGACCCGGTTGTCCCGGTGCAGAAGCTTACGAGAGAGGAGATCGTCAATAAGATCAAGGAAGCCGGCATTGTAGGAATGGGCGGGGCGGGATTCCCGACCCATGTGAAAATGTGCCCGAAGGATCCGGGGGCAATTACGCACGTTATTGTAAACTGTGCGGAGTGCGAGCCGTATCTGACGTCTGATTACCGCAGGATGCTGGAGGAGCCGGAGAAGCTGATCGGAGGCTTAAAGGTGATGCTTCAGCTCTTCCCGCAGGCAAAGGGCGTTCTGGCGGTGGAGGATAACAAGCCGGATTGTATCGCTTTATTAAAGAAGCTGACAAAGGATGAGGAATCCATTTCGGTGGCGGCGCTCCATACGAAATATCCGCAGGGCTCGGAGCGTCATCTGATCTATGCGGTGACAGGGCGGGCGATCAATTCGTCCATGCTTCCGGCGGACGCAGGCTGTATCGTGGACAACGTGGATACGGTCGTTGCGATCAACCGCGCGGTCAACGAGGGAAAGCCGCTGATGCACAGGATCGTGACCGTGACCGGGGATGCGGTCGCAGAGCCGCAGAACTTTATCGTGCGCATCGGGACCAATTACAGCGAACTGATCGAGGAGGCGGGCGGCTTTAAGCAGGAGCCTGCAAAGATCATTTCCGGCGGCCCTATGATGGGCTTTGGCATTTTTGATCTGAACGTGCCGACGACGAAAACTTCTTCGGCGCTTTTGTGCCTGACCCATGACGACGTGGCGGAGCAGCCGATGACGGCGTGCATCAACTGCGGCAGATGTGTGGAGGTCTGCCCCGGCAGGGTCGTGCCCAAGCTTTTGGCGGATCTGGCGATCCATCAGGATCTGGAGGGCTTTGAAAAGCACGACGGGCTGGAGTGCTGCGAGTGCGGCTGCTGCAGTTATATCTGCCCTGCGAAGCGCCCTCTGACCCAGGCGATCAAATCCGCGAGGAAGATGGTGCTTGCAGAGAAGAAGAAAAAGCAGCAGGAGGCGAAAAAATCATGAGCAATTTACGCAACGTATCCTCCAATCCCCATATCCGGGCAAAAGACACGACGTCGAGGATCATGCTGACGGTAATCGCAGCCCTGCTTTTGCCGACGGTATTCGGGATTTACAATTTCGGCTTCCGGGCGCTGGCGGTTGTCGCGGTGAGCATTTCCGCCTGTGTGCTGACGGAATATCTGTATGAGTATTTCTGCCATAAGCCTATTACGATCGGCGATTTTTCCGCGGTGGTAACGGGGCTTTTGCTGGCGCTGAACCTTCCGGTTTCCGTACCGCTCTGGATTCCCGTTGTGGGCGGCGTATTTGCGATCCTGATCGTAAAGATGCTGTTTGGCGGTCTGGGGCAGAACTTCATGAACCCGGCGCTGGCGGGACGGTGTTTTCTGCTGATCTCCTTTACGTCGATCATGACCAATTTTGACTGCGACGCCTATACGGGCGCAACGCCCCTTGCGGCTTTGAAGGCGGGAGAAGGCGTAAACGTGCTGGATATGATCCTGGGAAGGACCGGCGGGACGATCGGCGAGACGTCCATGCTTGCGATCGTTCTGGGCGCCTGCATCCTGATCGTTGCGGGCGTGATCGACTTAAAGATCCCGGGAAGCTACATCGTGTCCTTTGCCGGCTTTGTGGCGCTGTTTGCGTTTTTGACCGGACGGGATGTGAGCTGGGCGTATGTGTCTGCGCAGCTGGCGGGCGGCGGTCTGATGCTGGGCGCATTTTTCATGGCGACCGACTATGTGACGCGGCCTGTGACCAAAAAGGGGCAGTACATATACGGTATTTTCCTTGGATTTTTAACGGCGGTATTCCGCATTTTCGGGGCCAGCGCGGAGGGCGTGTCCTATGCGATCCTTTTAGGCAACCTGCTGGTTCCTTTGATTGAGCGGTTTACCATGCCGAAAGCATTCGGCAAAGGAGGCGAGCGGTCATGAAAAATATGTTAAAGGACGCGGGGATCCTGTTCGCGATCACGCTGATCGCCGGGCTTTTGCTGGGCTGTGTATATCAGGTGACAAAAGAGCCGATCGCGGCGCAGGAGGCTCTGAAAAAAGAAAAAGCGAGCCGCGAGGTATTTGAGGACGCGGCAGCCTTTGAGGATCTGGAAGGCTTTTCGGAGGAGGCAGCTCAGGCAGTCCTGACAGAAGGCGGCTATACGGGCGCAAGCGTAAACGCCTGCCAGAAGGCGCTGGACGATGCAGGGAACACGGCGGGATATGTGCTGACCGTGACGACCCACGAGGGCTACGGCGGGGACATTTCCTTTACGCTGGGCATCCAGAATGACGGTACGTTAAACGGCATTTCCCTTTTGTCCATTTCCGAGACGCCGGGGCTTGGCATGCAGGCGGGCGATGTGCTCGTGCCGCAGTTTGCCGGGAAAAATGCCTACCCTTACGCTTATACAAAGACAGGCGCAGCGCAGGATAACGAGATCGACGCCATTTCGGGCGCGACGATCACCACGAACGCTGTGACCAATGGGGTCAATGCCGGCGTGTACTATTTCCAGACTGCGCTGCTGTCCGGCGCAGAGGAAGGAGTCGCAAATGAGTAAGAAAAACAGCCCGTCCGAACGGCTTTTTAACGGTCTGGTCAAGGAAAACCCGACCTTTGTGCTGACGCTGGGCATGTGCCCGACGCTGGCGGTAACGACGAGCGCGGTAAACGGTCTTGGAATGGGACTGACCACGATGGTCGTCCTTGCATTTTCCAACATGATCATTTCAGCGCTTCGAAAGATCATTCCCGACAAGGTGCGGATTCCCGCGTTCATCGTTATCGCGGCGTCCCTTGTGACGATGATGCAGCTTCTTTTGCAGGGCTTTGTACCCAGCCTTTATGAAGCGCTGGGCATCTATATCCCGCTGATCGTCGTAAACTGTATTATTCTGGGAAGAGCGGAATCCTACGCTTCCAAAAATCCGGTGCTTCCGTCCCTGTTTGACGGCATCGGCATGGGACTGGGATTTTCGGTGGCGCTGACCTGCATCGGCGGCGTGCGCGAGATCCTGGGCGCAGGCGAGCTGTTCGGCTTTAGGATCATGCCCGATTCCTATGTTCCCTTCTCTATTTTTGTGCTGGCTCCGGGCGCGTTCTTTGTGCTGGCGTTTTTAACGGCGCTGCAGAATAAGATCAAAAAGAGCGGCGAAAAGAAGGGACGCGATATGAGCAAAATCCAGTCCGGCTGTACAGACGACTGCCTCTCCTGCGGCAATTCCGGCTGCTGCGGCCACAGCTTTTACGGAGAGAGCAAACCGGATAACGGAAAGGAGGCGCGCTGATAAATGGAACAGGTACAGGAATTATTGCTGCTGGTAATCAGCTCTGCGCTTGTGAGCAACGTGGTTTTGAGCCAGTTTTTGGGATTGTGCCCTTTCCTTGGCGTTTCCAAAAAGGTGGAGACGGCGGCGGGAATGGGAACGGCGGTTATTTTTGTCATTACCCTTTCCTCCGGCGTGGCAGGCGCAATTTATAAGTTTATTTTAGTTCCGCTGCATATCGAATATCTGCAGACGATCGTGTTCATTCTGGTCATCGCGGCGCTGGTGCAGTTTGTGGAAATGTTTTTGAAAAAATTTATGAAATCCCTGTATCAGGCGCTGGGCGTTTATCTGCCGCTGATCACCACAAACTGTGCGGTGCTGGGCGTTGCGCTGACAAACGTGCAGAAGGAGTACGGCGTTTTAACCGGAATGGTAAACGGTTTTGCGACGGCGTTGGGCTTTACCGTTTCCATCGTGATCCTGGCGGGTATCCGGGAGAAGCTGGCGTACAATGATTTTCCGGAATCCTTTAAGGGAATGCCGATGGTCCTGGTGACAGCCGGGCTGATGGCGATCGCCTTCTGCGGATTCTCGGGACTTTTATAGGAGGCAGAAATGATAAACGGTATTCTGATTGCGACGGCAATTGTGGGAGCGGTAGGGCTGTTCATCGGTCTGTTTCTTGGAATTGCCGGGATCAAATTTAAAGTGGATGTAGACGAAAGGGAAGAGGCGGTGCTGGCGGCGCTTCCGGGAAACAACTGCGGCGGCTGCGGCTATGCCGGCTGTTCCGGTCTGGCGGCTGCGATCGCAAAGGGGGAAGCCCCGGTCAACGCCTGCCCGGTAGGCGGCGAGCCCGTCGGGAATGAGATCGCGCAGATCATGGGCGTGGAAGCCGAAAAAGGCGAAAGGATGGTAGCGTTCGTAGCGTGTCAGGGAACGTGCGAAAAGGCAAAATTCGATTACGAATATCACGGGATCGAGGACTGCCAGATGCTTTCCTTTGTGCCAAACGGCGGCCCCAAATCCTGCGATTACGGCTGTCTGGGCTACGGAAGCTGTGTAAAGGCATGCCCCTTTGACGCGATCCACGTGGTAAACGGCGTGGCGGTCGTCGATAAGGACGCCTGCAAGGCATGCGGCAAGTGTGTGGCAGTCTGCCCCAAGCATCTGATTTCGCTCGTTCCGTATGACGCAAAATATCTGGCGGCATGCAGCTCAAAGCAAAAGGGCGCGGCAGCGATGAAGGAATGCGACGCAGCGTGCATCGGCTGTATGATCTGTCAGAAAAACTGTCCTGCAGAGGCGGTAAAGGTGGAGGACTTCTGTGCTTCCATCGATCCTGCAAAGTGCGAGGGCTGCGGAATTTGTGCGGAGAAATGTCCGAAGAAGGTCATTGTGAAGCACTGAAATTCTGATCGGCTGTTATTGTAAGATACAAAACGGACGGCTCCCGGGATTTTTAATCCGGAAAGCCGTCCGTTTTGTATATCTGTCCGTCTGTTGTAATAAACATCGCTTCGGTATCGGGCAGGGATTCGATCAGCTCCATGCCCTTTTTTAGACCGAGCAGGAAACAGGAGGTGCTCAATGCGTCGCCGTCCGTGGAGGAGTCCGACAGGATCGTAACGCCGGAAAGCCCGGTTTCTGCCGGATAACCGGTGAACGGATCCAGAATGTGATGATAGAGCTTCCCGTCCTGTTCAAAGCTGCGTTCATAGCTGCCGGAGGAAACAAGGGAGCGGTCTGTGAGCGCTGTTACCCCCGCAAGCTCCCCGTCTTTTCCGAAGGGCATTTTGATGCCGGTTCGAAAGGCGGAGCCGTCCGGCTTTGCGCCGACTGCGAGCACGTTGCCGCCCAGATTGATGAGGGCGCTCGTGACGCCTTTTTGGAGGAACAGCTCTTTTAAACGGTCTGCGATGCGCCCCTTTGCCAGAAAGCCCAGATCGACCTGCGCCTGCGGATCCGAGAGGGTAACGGTATTTTGGACGATGGAGACAGTCCGGTAATCCACATGGGGCAGGAGCGCGTCGATGTCTGCCTGCGCCGGAACGGGGCCCTTGGGGGCGCCGGTAAAGTTCCAGAGGTCGGAAAGGGGCGTGACGGTCGGATCGATCAGCCCGTCCGTTTTGTCCGCCCAGTACAGGGCGGTATTTAAAAGATCGGCGGTCTCGGGATCTACTTCTACCGGCTGTCCCTCTGCATGGTTGATGTTCCAGATGTCGCTTCCTTCCACCGTTTTGCTCCAGAGGTTTTCATAGCGCTCACAGAGCGCAAAGGCGTCTTTTATTGCCTCTTCTGCATGACTGCCGTATGCAGTCAGGGAAATGATCGTATTGAAATAAAAGCCGCTCTCGGAAACGGGCTCAAAAGAGGGGCGGCAGCCGCACAGAAGGACGGCGGCAGAGAGGATGAGCGCCAGCGGGCACAGAAGGGCGGCGGACCGGCGTTTAAGGGTTTTATTTAAAAATAGTAACATATCCGGATACTCCTGAACGTATCGTTTGATTTTTGAAAGCATTTTTTTATTGTAACATAAAAATGAACTTTTGTCGCAGTTTTGGCGTAAAAAATATGGCGGTTCGGCGCTTGTATAGCCTCTGACTGATACCGAAACCGCACCAGTCAGAGGCTATACAGGCGCCGAACCGGGCAGGATCCTGAAAAGCTTGGCGTGCGCTGGTTTGTTTGCGCAGGGCGGTCATAAGTTTTTGCAAGAAAGACAAAAAATGGCTGAGGCTATTGTGCAAAGGCGTTCGGTGTGATAGAATGAGCGAAAAGTTACTGTTTGCCGGTTTACCTGTAAGCAGCAATCAAAAACGACGGCGCTTGCCGGAAAATGAGGTGGAGTATGGAGCTTTTATATAAGAGTACGCGCGGCAATGGGGAAAAGGTAACGGCATCCAGGGCGATCCTGGAGGGGCTGGCGGCAGACGGCGGGCTGTTTGTGCCGGAGAAGCTTCCGGCGCTTGACCGGACGATGGCAGAGTTTGCGCAGATGGATTACCGGGAGACGGCATATGAGGTAATGAAGCTTCTTCTGACGGATTTTTCGGAGGAAGAATTAAGGGACTGCATCGCAAGGGCGTATGACGCAAAGTTTGATACGGAGGCGGTTGCGCCGCTTGCGGAAGTGGAAGGGAATTTTTATCTGGAGCTGTTCCACGGTCCGACCATCGCCTTTAAGGATATGGCGCTTTCCATCCTGCCGCACCTGATGACGGCGGCGGCGAAAAAAAACGGTGTGAAAAATGAAATCGTGATCCTGACGGCAACCTCCGGCGATACGGGGAAGGCGGCGCTGGCAGGCTTTGCGGATGTGCCCGGCACGAGGATCATCGTCTTTTATCCCAAAAACGGCGTCAGCCCCATTCAGGAGAAGCAGATGGTGACGCAGAAAGGCAAAAATACGCGGGTGATCGGTATTCACGGCAATTTTGACGATGCGCAGACGGGCGTGAAAAAGCTGTTCGGGGACCGGGAGCTGGCGGCGTGGATGGCAGAGCGCGGCTTTCAGTTTTCTTCCGCCAACTCCATCAATATCGGGCGGCTTGTACCCCAGATCGTCTATTATGTGTATGCCTGCGCGCAGCTTTTCAAGGAAGGGCGGATCGGAGAAACGGAGACGGTAAACGTGGTGGTTCCCACGGGCAATTTCGGCAATATCCTGGCGGCGTTTTATGCAAAGCAGATGGGCGCGCCGATCGGGAAGCTGATCTGTGCTTCCAATGAAAATAAGGTGTTGTATGATTTTTTCCGGACGGGCGTGTATGACCGAAACCGGGAATTTGTCCTGACCGCTTCCCCGTCTATGGATATTTTGGTGTCCAGCAATCTGGAACGGCTGATCTATCAGATCGCAGGCAATGATGCGGAATGCTGCCGGGAGCTGATGGAGGCGCTTTCGGGGAAAGGCAGATATGAGATCTCCGAGCAGATGAGAAAACGGCTTGGCAGCTTTGCAGGCGGCTTTGCGTCGGAGGAAGAATGTAAAGATAAGATCAGGCGGGTATATGAGGACACCGGCTATGTGCTCGATCCGCACACGGCGGTGGCGGCTGCGGTGTGTGAGAAGTATCAGACAGAAAGCGGCGATCCGGCAAAGACGCTGATCGCGTCCACGGCAAGCCCCTATAAGTTTACAAAGACCGTGATGGGGGCAGTCTGTCCCGAACAGGCAGAGGGGGATGATTTTTGGCTGGCAGGGCAGCTGTCCCGGATCAGCAAAACGGATGTGCCAGAGGCGGTAGCAAAGCTTGCAGATGCGCCGGTACGGCATGATTTTGTTTGTGAAAAGGACGGGATGGAGGAAGCGGTAAAGGAATTTTTAAGCTAAAATCCTCTCCGGAATAAGGGCAGGCTGTCCTTCATCAGACAAAGGGACAGAACGACAGAACGATAAAACAGGCTGGTATGCCGGGAAGATTCCCGGTGTATACCAGCCTGTCTGCATTTGTTTTTATCTTTTTTCCAGATCCACATAATCCCGGTCAACGCAGAGCGTCTTGTATGCGGGACGGATGATCTTTCCGTTGGTGGCAAGCTCTTCCATCCGGTGGGCACTCCAGCCGACCATGCGGGCGATCGCAAAGATCGGGGTATAAAGCTCGATCGGAAGCCCGAGCATCTTGTAAACGAAGCCGGAATAGAAATCCACGTTGACGCTGACGCCTTTGTACATCTGGCGTTCGCCGGAGATAACCTGAGGGGCGAGGCGTTCCACGCTGTTGTAAAGCTCAAATTCGTCATGAAGCCCTTTTTCCTCGGAGAGCTTTTCCACAAAGCTCTTGAAAATGACCGCACGCGGATCGGATTTGGAATAGACCGCATGGCCGACGCCGTAGATCAGGCCGGCATGGTCGAAGGCGTCCTTATTAAGCAGGCGGTTTAAGTAACGGCTGATTTCCTCGTCATCCTTCCAGTCGCGGACTTCCTCTTTCATTTCTTCAAACATCTGGACAACCTTGATATTTGCGCCGCCGTGGCGGGGACCCTTTAAGGAGCCGATCGCCGCTGCGATGACGGAATAGGTGTCGGAGAGGGAAGAGGTTACGACCCTCGTGGTAAAGGAGGAGTTATTGCCGCCGCCGTGTTCCATATGGAGGATCAGGGCGATGTCTAAAATCTTTGCCTCCAGAGGGGTGTATTTGCTGTCCGGACGCAGGATATGGAGGATATTCTCCGCCATGGAAAGCGTCTGGGAGGGCTGGTGGATGTATAAGCTGTTGCCGTCGTGATAATGGCTGTATGCCTGATAGCCGTAAATGGAAAGCATCGGGCACATGCTGATCAGCTGCAGGCACTGGCGCAGGACATTGGGCAGGGAAACGTCGTCCGCCCTGTCGTCATAGGAATAAAGGGTAAGGACGGAGCGCGCCAGCGTGTTCATCATATCCTTGCTGGGCGCTTTCATGATGATGTCCCGGACAAAGCTTGTGGGAAGGCTTCTGTAGGAAGCCAGAAGGGCGGAAAAGGACGCCAGCTCTTCTTTGGTGGGAAGCTTGTCAAACAGGAGCAGATAGGTAACCTCGTCGAAGCCGAACCGGTCGTCGTCATGGAAGCCCTGTACAAGATCCTCCACGTTGTAGCCGCGGTAAAAGAGCTTGCCGTGGTCGGGAACCGCCTTGCCGTCCACCATTTTTGTGGCGCGGACGTCGGAAATATTGGTAAGCCCCGCCAGAACGCCCTTGCCGTTTAAGTCGCGCAGGCCGCGTTTGACGTCGTATTTCGTATAAAGATCAGAAGAGATCGTGCCCGCCTGTTCGCTCAGTCTGGAAAGATGCAGGATCTCAGGGGTAATATCCGAAAAATTAGTGGTAGCAGTGGAAGAATGAAGTTCCATAAAAATACCGCCTTTCTTTGAAAAATGTGCACCTTTGGCGCTTTCGGCAGTTCCATGATCCCATATGAAGCTGAATGAAAATGGATGGTGGCCGGATATGCGCCAATGTGCAGACCCGGCAAAAAAGCCGGGGGTTGATCGTAAAGGGGAGCGAATTCGAAATGAAATGCCTTGACTTTATCAATGGAATTCGCTAAAACTGAAAATAATTATAGCATAATATGGAACTTATGTACAAGAAAAAATACAAAAATTTAGAATATATTCATAATTTTGTTACATATCAGCTTTTTTAATAATCAGCGGCAGCTTCGCCCTTTAAAAGGGAAACGGCGGAAGATGTGCCGATGCGGGAGCAGCCCTCCGCTAAAAATGCTTCCAGATCCCTGCGGGTGCGCACGCCGCCGGCAGCCTTGATCTTTACGTCAGGACCGATGTTTGCCTTAAAAAGACGGACGTCCTCGAGCGTTGCCCCGCCGGTTCCAAAGCCTGTGGAGGTTTTGATATAATCGGCGCCCGCCTTTGTGACCGCGCGGCACATGGCGATTTTTTCTTCCTCCGTCAGATAGCAGGTTTCCACGATAACCTTTAAAATATGGCTGCCGCAGCATTTTTTGAGGGTGCGGATCTCTTCCTCGACCTGCTCGTAGCGATGGTTTTTGACGTCGCTGATATTAACGACCATGTCGATCTCGTTTGCACCGTCCAAAAGCGCCTGCCGGATTTCCTCCTCCTTTGCAGAGGTTGCGCTGTAGCCTAAGGGGAAGCCTACGACCGTGCAGATGTTCAACGCAGGGAATGCCTCGTGGGCGCGGGCGATGTAGGCGGGGGGGATGCACACGGAAGCGGTGTGAAATTCCACCGCCTCCTCACAGAGCGTGCGGATGTCCTCCCAGACAGCATAGGGTTTTAACTGGGTATGGTCGATACATGCTAATATTTCCTGATTTGTCATAATGAACCTTCCTTTCTCAAATGCCGCCGTTTACCGGCGTGCAGGCGGACGATAATATGGTTTCATTGTAACGGATGGGGCAAAAAAAGGCAAGCTTGACAAGGATTTTTGAAGTGGGTATTATGGGAGATAATAGGCATGTCCCAAAAGGGGCATCCTGACGTTAAATACAGGGAGGAAGGATCATGGGAAACGATAAGATCTGTGCACGTCTTGCAGCGCTCAGAGAAACGATGCGCCAAAACGGCGTGGACTGGTATATGGTTCCGACGGCGGATTTCCACAATTCCGAGTATGTGGACGATTATTTTAAGGTAAGGGAATATTTGTGCGGCTTTTCCGGTTCCAACGGCACGCTGATTGTCGGGCAGAAGGAAGCTGGGCTGTGGACGGACGGAAGATATTTCATCCAGGCGGAGCGCGAGCTTTTAGGGACAGGCGTGACGCTGTACCGGATGCTGGAAGAGGGCGTCCCGACCAAGGAAGAATTTTTAAAAGAAAAGATGGAAAAAGGACAGACGCTGGGCTTTGACGGCAGGGTGGTGGATACCCGTTTCGGCGTGAAGCTGGAAAAGCTTCTGGCAGAGTCGGGCGTAAAGATCGTTTATGACAAAGATCTGGCAGACTGCGTATGGGCGGACCGCCCGCAGCTTCCGTGCCATCCGGTGATCGTGCCGGACGAGGCAATCTTTGGACGCACGGTGGCAGAAAAGCTTGCGGACGTGCGCAAAAGGATGGAGGAAAAAGAAGCCGGCGCGCTGTTTTTAAGTAAGCTGGACGATCTGATGTGGCTGTTTAATATCCGCGGCGCAGACGTGGAGTGCAATCCCGTTGCGCTTTCCTATGCGTACCTGACAGCCGGGGAATGCCATCTGTTTATTCAGGACGGCGAAGTGACGGACGCGCTGAGAAGCCATGCGGCAAAATACGGGATCTGCCTGCATCCCTATGAAGAGACGGCGGCATATCTGGAAAGCTGCCCGCTGCCCAAAAAGGTAATGTGCGACGAGGGCAACGTAAGCTACGCCTTTTATAAGATCCTGTCCGGCAGGGCAGAAACGGTGGACGCGCCCAATCCGACGGAGCTGTTAAAGGCGGTCAAAAACGAAACGGAGCTTTCCCACATGCGCGAGGTATATTTAAAGGACAGCGCGGCGGTATGCAAATTCATTTACTGGGTGAAGAAAAATATCGGAAAGCTGCCGATGACGGAATATTCGGCAGCCATGTATCTGGATGGCCTGCGGGCGCAGATCGACGGCTATCTGGACTTATCCTTCCCGACGATCAGCGCTTACGGCGCAAATGCGGCGATGATGCATTACGAGGCGACAGAGGACAGCTATGCAGAGCTTGCGCCCGAAGGGATGCTTTTGGTGGATTCCGGCGGACAGTATCTGGGCGGTACGACGGATGTGACAAGAACGATCGTGTTAGGGTCGGTTTCGCAGGAGATCAAGGAGCATTACACCGCAGTAACGATGGGAATGCTGCAGCTTTCGGACGCGCGCTTTTTATACGGCTGCTCCGGACGCAACTTAGACATTTTGGCGCGCCAGCCCCTCTGGGACCGCAATATCGACTATAAATGCGGCACAGGGCACGGCGTCGGCTATATTTTAAACGTGCATGAGGGACCGCAGGGCATCCGCTGGAGATATGTGGAAGGCCAGAAGGAGGCGGTGATCGAGGCAGGTATGGACGTGACCAACGAGCCGGGCGTTTATATAGAAGGAAGCCACGGCATCCGTATTGAAAACGTGATGGTTGCCAGAAACTGCGAGAAAAACGGCGACGGCCAGTTCATGGATTTTGAGACGCTCACCTGGGCGCCCATCGATCTGGACGCCATCGATACTTCCATCATGCAGCCCAAAGACATCGAGCGCTTAAACCGCTACCACGAGCAGGTAAGGGAGAAGATGACGCCTTATCTGACAGAAGAAGAGGCAGAGTGGCTCAAAGAGGCGACAAGAAGGATTTAAAGAGGAAAGCGCGCAGCCTTGGACAGGTGATCCTGTTCAGGGCTGCCACTGTCTGCGGTATTCGCCGGGGGATACGCCCTCGATCTTTTTAAACATCCGGGAAAAATAATTGGCGTCCTTCATGCCGCATTCCAGCCCGATCTTTTCAACGGACAGGCTGGAAAAGCGCAGGAGCTGTTTGGCATGAGTAATGCGCAGGGAGAGCAGATAGGCGTTGACCGGGACGCCGAACTGCTCCTTAAAGATCCGGGTCAGATAAAATTTGTTGATAAAAAAGCGCTCCGACAGCTGATCCAGCTTCAGCGGCTCCGTATAGTGAAGGTCAAGATAGTCCTTGATCTTTTGCAGATCGTATTTTTGCGGGGAACGGGGCTGGCGGCGCGCCGGATTCCAGCTGTCCTCCATGAGCTGCGAAAGAAGGGCGGCGAGCTGCTCAAAAATCTTCATATCCCGGACATAGTCGGAAGAGGCGGCGGTATCGTAAAGGCAGGACAGGATCCTGTCATAAGGGCCGAGGCTTTTGGGATGAAAGCAGGCGCAGCCGCCGCGCTGGACGTATTTTTCGTAGACGGCGCCCATGTTCGGACCGTAAAAATGCGCCCATTTCAATGTCCAGAGGTCGTCTGAGCAGCAGTGACGGTAGGGCTTTTTGCAGTCTAAAAAAACGCAGTCCCCGGCGCGCAGGGCATAGCTGCCGCCTTCATAGGTCAGGCTTCCGGAGCCTTCCAGCACGATGAAGCACAAATAGGAGGCAAGGTTTTCCCGGCGGCTTTCGTGGGGCTTTTTTGCCCGCAGGGTCCCTGCCTCCTGTAAATGGATGAGATTTGTTTTTGCAAAGGCGGAAGGGGTATATAAAATACGCTGTGATTCCACCAGATTTCCGGTAAAAAGGGATGTGTCCATGCTTTGTCCTCCTTTTTTTTCAGTATACCAGAAAAGTCAAGATAATGCTAGGAGACTGCAAGATATACACTTATCAGCAAGGCAGGCTTTTGGTAGAATCATAGAAAATAAAACAGACGATATTTTCGGAAATGGAGATCAGGATATGAAAAAAGCGCTTATTACAGGCATTACAGGTCAGGACGGCTCTTATCTGGCGGAGTTTCTTTTGGAAAAGGGCTACGAGGTGCACGGCATTACCCGCCGGGCTTCGATTTCCAATACGGGGCGGATTGACCATCTGATCGCGAAAAATGCGATCACGCTGCACGACGGCGATCTTTCCGATTCTTCCTCTTTGATCCGCATTATCGGACTGGTAGCGCCGGATGAGATCTACAATCTGGCGGCGCAGTCCCACGTGCAGGTTTCCTTCGACGTGCCGGAATATTCCGGGGATGTGGATGCCCTGGGCGTCCTGCGGATCCTGGAAGCGGTGCGGATCCTTGGGCTGACCAAAAAGACGAAGATTTATCAGGCTTCCACCTCTGAGCTTTACGGCAAGGTAGAGGAGGTTCCCCAGAAGGAGACGACGCCTTTTCATCCCTACAGCCCCTATGCGGTGGCGAAGCAGTATGGCTTCTGGATCACGAAGGAATACCGCGAGGCATATGGGATGTTTGCGGTAAACGGCATCCTTTTTAACCATGAATCGGAGCGCCGCGGGGAAAATTTTGTCACAAGGAAGATCACGCTGGCGGCAGGGCGCATCGCGGAAGGGCTTCAGGATCATCTGGAGCTTGGCAACATGGATTCCAAACGGGACTGGGGCTATGCAAAGGACTATGTGGAGTGCATGTGGATGATTTTGCAGCATGAGGTTCCGGAGGATTTTGTCATCGCCACGGGAGAACAGCATACGGTGCGCGATTTTACACAAAAAGCCTTTGCGGCAAACGGCATTACGATCCGCTGGGAAGGCGAAGGGCTGGAAGAAAAGGGCTATGACGCAGAGACGGGCAGGATGCTCGTATGCGTAAATCCCGCATGGTTTCGCCCGACGGACGTGGACAATCTGTGGGGCGACCCGACCAAGGCAAAGACCGTGCTCGGCTGGAATCCGCAGAAAACCTCCTACGAGGAGCTGGTGCGCCTCATGGCGGAGCATGACCGCAGGATCGCGAAGCGGGAAAAAGCGGTCCGGGACGCAGAGTGAGGGAGGACGGAAACCATGATGGAAAAAGACGCAAAAATTTATGTGGCGGGACACCGCGGCATGGTGGGCTCCGCCATTGTGCGGGCACTTGAAAAGGCGGGCTATCACAATATCGTTACGCGTACGCACCGGGAGCTGGATCTGTGCAGGCAGCAGGCGGTGGAGGATTTTTTTGAGCAGGAAAAGCCCGATTATGTATTTTTGGCGGCGGCAAAGGTTGGCGGCATCGTCGCCAATCAGGAAGCGCTGGCGGATTTTATGTATGACAACATGACGCTTGAGATGAACGTGATCCATTCCGCATGGAAAAACCGGTGCAAAAAGCTGCTGTTTCTCGGCTCCTCCTGCATTTATCCGCGGATGGCGCCCCAGCCGATGCCGGAAAGCTGCCTTTTGACGTCTGAGCTGGAAAAGACGAACGAGGCGTATGCCCTTGCCAAAATTTCCGGTTTAAAATACTGCGAGTTTTTAAACCGCCAGTACGGCACGGACTATATTTCCGCGATGCCCACGAACCTGTACGGGCCAAACGACAACTATCATCCGACCCACAGCCATGTGCTCCCCGCTCTGATCCGCCGGTTCCATGAGGCGAAGGTATCCGGCGCAGAGGAGGTGACGTGCTGGGGCAGCGGGACGCCGCTCAGGGAGTTTTTATATGTGGACGATCTGGCGGACGCCTGCCTCTTTTTGATGAACCATTATTCCGGAAACGAGACGGTAAACGTGGGAACCGGGAAGGAGCTGACGATCAAAGAGCTGACGGAGCTGACCGCAAAGGTGATCGGCTATACCGGGACGATCAAGTGGGATCCCGAAAAGCCCGACGGTACGCCGCGCAAGCTGCTGGACGTATCGAAATTAAAAAATCTGGGCTGGACGTACTCCACCGAATTAGAGGACGGGATCCGTCTGGCATACGAGGATTTCCTGAACAATCCGATGCGCGCGGAACGATAACGGGCGCGGCAGAACCGGAAAAACTGCCAAAAATTTTGAACGGAAATTCGGTTAGAAATTCCTGTTGTTTTTTTCGGAGAGATTGGATATAATAGAATCAACCTGAGATGCACGATAACCCCTGTTGTTTTGAACCTACATTTACTTTAAACGGGATTCCTATATTGCCGGGTAGATGTCAAGCCCTCATTGCGCAGGGGAAGGCAGAAGCGCCGGTTGCGGTTACCCACCTAGCATCAGCTAGGAGTCAGAAGACAGGGGGCGTCATCTTGGGGATATACAAAAGATAAAAGCAGTCCGTAAGGGCTGCTTTTTTGTACACACTTATAGATACATTGCATGGAACCGGGAGGGATTTGTGAAGAAGGGCGGACAGTTTCGGAAACGGGCATGGCTTTTGGGAAAGGGGATCCTCATTATGGTGGGATGCTTCTGCCTTCTGTATCTGGCGGGGCGGACGGTAAGGCAGGCGGCAGAGCCGGCAAACGAGCGCCTTGATACATATATCCCGCTTCAGGAGGCGGGAAATCTGGCATGGCTTTTGGCGGACGCGGCAGGAACGGTAGATGCAGATGCGCTGCTTGAGGAGCTTTCCGGGATGGATGGCTCCGAGGGCAAGGGGTATCTGACCTGGGGAGAGGCAGAGCGGATGTTTCGGCATCTGCCGGGGAGCCGGGAGCTGTTTGCGGGCGGGGCATACCATCAAAAAGAGCGGATCCTGGCAGCGGACTGGTACGGGTGGTTTGACCGGGCAAGAAAGCGTTACGATCCGGAAGAGACGATCCAGGATGTGGACATCTGCATTTTTGTCGCCGGGGAGCGGGCGGCAGGGCAGGACGGGGAAACGCTGTCTGCACGGGAGCTTGTGGATCTGGACGGGAACAGGTGGCGGATTTTTGCGCAGCGGTTTGGGGATGAACGGCTATGCTGCCGGAAGGTGCGGGCGGTGGCAAAGGACGGCGGCGTGTATGCGCTGCGGTCGGTAAGCGGCGAGCCAATCCTCCTTGAAAATGTGTGGGTGATGGACGCAAAGGACGGGATCCGCTGCTTCTGGAACGGCTTTGAGGCGGTTTTGCCGGGAAAGGCAGAAACGATGCCGGCAGATTTTGCGGAAAGCTGCGACCGGATCTGCGATCTGACTTTTGAGCGGGGAGAGCTGACAGAGGCGGTGTGCAAGGATGAAAAAATTTCCGGGCGGCTGCTGCGGGTGGAGGATAAAAGCGTGGAGATCGAGGGGCACGGCGTTTATCCCGTTTCGGAAAAAATGAAAGCCTACCGGCTGTACGACACCCCCAAAGCCCTTGCCCTTTCGGATTTAAGGATCGGCTATGCCTTTACGGATTTTGTGATAGAGAACGGTGTGGTTGAGGCAGCGCTGGTGCCGCGCAGGGAGACGATGGAAACGATCCGGGTGCTGATCAAAACGACGGGCTATACCGGCCCGTGGCATGAAAGGGCGGCGCTGACGCCGGACTGTGCCTGCAGCCTTTGGACAGGAGGAAAAGAGGACGGGGAGAAAGAACGGATCGCTGCCGGGGAAACGCTTGAAATCACACCGGACAGCCCGCTGTTTGAAAAAAGCGGCCGCATCAGGATCGAGCCGGAGATCCTGACCGGGCACATTGCTTTGGAGAGTGTGGAGCGTTCTCAGGGAACGCCCGCTTACCGGGGCAGTATAGAGCTGATAAAAGGTGAAAACGGGATTCTGGTCATAAACGAGGTGCTTTTAGAGGAATACCTGTATGCGGTAGTCCCAAGCGAAATGCCCGCTTCCTATCCGCTGGAGGCGTTAAAAAGCCAGGCGGTGTGCGCGCGCACCTACGCCTATGACAAGATGTGCCGCGCGGGGCTGCCCGCCTACGGGGCGCATGTGGACGACAGCGCTGCGTTTCAGGTGTACAATAATATAGAAGAAAATGCAGATACCACAAGGGCGGTAAAGGAGACGGCGGGGCTGGCGCTTTTTTATAAAGGAGAACCGGCGCAGACCTATTATTATTCCACCTCCTGCGGCTACGGCGCGGATGCGTCCGTCTGGGAAAGCGGGAATGCAGGGGACTATCCTTATCTGACGGCGCAGGCAATCGACACGGGAAATCTTTCGCTGACGCTTGCCGCCAAAGGACAGGATACAGCGGCGGTCATGGCTCCCGTAACGGCTCAGGCGGCGCTCCTTTCCCAAAATGAGGTGTTCGACGGCTTTATCCGGACGGCGGAGGACAAATTTTATGAAAGCAAAGAGCCGTGGTATCGGTGGGGCTATCCAGTAAAACAGCTGGATAGAGGGCAGCTTTGGGAGGTGCTAAAGCAGCGTCAGGCGGCGGATGCAGACGGCGTGCTGACCTTAAAGGAGGACGGGACATGGGCGCAGCAGACGCCGCCCGATCCCGGACGCATCCGGGAGATCTGCGTGGCAGAAAGAGGGCCGGGCGGGGTTGCCTCGCGGCTTTTGATCGAGGGCGAAAAAGCGTCGGTGCTGGTGTGTACGGAGCACAATATCCGCTATGCGCTCTGCGACGGGACGACGGAGGTGATCCGGCAGGACGGGAGCCGGGCGCAGGCAGTCTCCATGGTTCCCAGCGCATTTTTTTCAATCGAGACTTCCAAAGAAGACGGTTTTGTGGTAGGATATACCCTAAATGGCGGAGGGTTTGGCCACGGCGTCGGGCTTTCCCAGAACGGGGCGCGCAATATGGCGCTGCAGGAAGTGGATGCAGAGGGCATTCTGGAATTTTTTTATAAGGGATGCAGCCTGCGCAGCATTTATGAAGAAGCGCAGCCATGACAGATCAGAAAAGGAACGGTGTAGCATGAAAAAAACAATCCGCCTGCTTCGGGGCTTTACGAGACATATGACCAAATCCAATGTGAACGCCCATGCGTCCTGCGCGGCATACTTTATGTTCCTGTCCCTGATCCCGATCATCATTTTGCTCTGTTCGCTGCTTCCATACACTTCTCTGGAAAAATCGGATCTGCTGCGGGGAGTGGCACAGGTCATGCCGATGCCCCTTGTCCCGGTGATGAGCGGGCTGATCGATTCGCTTTACAACAGTACGGTAGGCGTGACGAGCGTGGCGGCGGTGGTAACGGTGTGGTCTGCGGGAAAAGGGATGCTGGCGCTGATCCGGGGCTTAAATGCGATGAACGGCGTCGTGGAGGACAGAAACTATGTGTTCCAGCGGATTCTGGCTTCCTTTTATACGATCATTTTTCTGGCGGTGATTTTGCTGTCGCTGGTGCTGATGGTGTTTGGCAATACGCTGGTGCGTGTTTTGGGCGAGCATATCCCGATGCTGAACGGCATCGTAGGGCTTGTCATGCACTTAAAGCCGCTGTTTTCGTGGGGGATCCTGACGGTGGTATTTATGGTGATCTATGCCTACATGCCGAATGTAAAGCAAAAGCCCAAGAGCCAGATCCCGGGCGCGCTGTTTGCGGCGGTAAGCTGGAACCTGTTTTCGTGGGGATTTTCCATTTATATTGAAAAATTCAATGATTTTGGCGTGTACGGAAGCCTTTCGACGATCGTTGTCATCATGATGTGGCTGTATTTTTGTATGTATCTTTTGCTGGTGGGCGCGCACATCAACCGGTTTGCGGGACTGTTCCGGAGTGAAATCATGCAGAAATAGTATTGACTTTTACGGCGGGATTTCTTAAAATATAGGACATAATGCAAAGGCAGTGAAGGTGTCAGTAGCATCTGCGACAGAACAACAGAGAGGAAGAGCCGCAGGCTGGGAGCTTTTCCGTGCAGAACGATGCGAATTTCCCACCGGAGCCGTCTGGCTGAAGGAGGCGTATGCCTCTGGGTAGGTCAAACCGTAGAGGGCACGTTACGCCCGGAATGAAGCGCCCGCAGTATGCGGGAACGAGGGTGGTACCGCGGAAGATTTTTCGTCCCTGATTATATTTGATCAGGGGCTTTTTTTGTACGCTTATTAGGATTGATACGCTTACATAAAGTCCCTGCACAGTAGGGAAAGGAGATTGCTGATGAAAGAGAAACTGGCAAAATTAAGAGAAGAAGTGCTGGCACAGATCGAAGCCGCCGAAAATCTGGAACGCCTCAACGAAGTCAGGGTCGGCGTCCTTGGTAAAAAGGGCGCGCTGACCGAGCTGTTAAAGGGCATGAAGGATGTGGCGGCAGAGGACCGTCCGAAGGTCGGACAGATGGTAAACGAGGTCCGCGCCGAGATTGAGAAGGCGCTGGAGGAAGAAAAGAGCCGTCTGGAAGATCTGGCGCTGGAAGCGCGCTTAAAAGAAGAGGTGCTGGACGTTACCCTGCCTTCCAAAAAAAATCAGGTAGGACACCGCCATCCCAACACGATCGCGCTGGAAGAGGTGGAACGCATTTTCGTAGGCATGGGCTACGAGGTTGTGGAAGGCCCTGAGATTGAGAAGGATTACTACAACTTTGAAGCGCTCAACATCCCGAAGGACCATCCGGCAAGGGATGAGCAGGACACGTTTTATATTAACGACGAGATCGTGCTCCGCACCCAGACGTCCCCCGTTCAGGTGCGCACGATGGAAAAGGGAAAGCTTCCGATCCGCATGATCGCGCCCGGCAGGGTATTCCGTTCCGACGAAGTGGACGCGACCCATTCCCCGTCCTTCCATCAGATCGAAGGTCTGGTGATCGATAAAAATATTACGTTTGCCGATCTGAAGGGAACGCTGGCAGAGTTTGCAAAAGAGCTGTTCGGCGAATCCACAAAGGTAAAGTTCCGTCCCCATCATTTCCCCTTTACAGAGCCCAGCGCGGAGGTGGACGTAAGCTGCTTTAAGTGCGGCGGCAAGGGCTGCCGGTTCTGCAAAGGCTCCGGCTGGATTGAAATTCTGGGCTGCGGCATGGTGCATCCGAAGGTGCTGCGCATGAGCGGCATCGACCCGGAGGAATATTCCGGCTTTGCCTTCGGTATGGGACTGGAGCGTATCGCCCTGTTAAAATATGAGATCGACGACATGCGTCTGCTTTATGAAAACGACGCGAGATTTTTAAAGCAGTTCTAAGGGAAGGGAGTAAGAAGAGTGAATACAGCATTATCATGGATCAAAGCATATGTGCCGAGCCTTTCCTGCACGGATCAGGAGTATTTCGACGCGATGACCTTAAGCGGCACGAAGGTAGAGGGCTTTGAGCGTCTGGACAAAAATCTGGAAAAGATCGTGATCGGTCAGATCGAGGAAATTGAAAAGCATCCCGACGCGGACAAGCTGATCGTCTGCCAGGTCAACGTGGGAACGGAGAAAATCCAGATCGTGACCGGCGCTTCCAATGTAAAGGTGGGCGATAAGGTCCCGGTTGTTTTGGATGGCGGAAAGGTTGCCGGCGGACATGACGGCGGGCCGCTGCCGGAGGACGGCATCGAGATCAGGGCAGGCAAGTTAAGGGGCGTCCCCTCTGCCGGGATGATGTGCTCTATAGAAGAGCTGGGCAGCAGCCGCGAGATGTATCCGGAAGCGCCCGAAAGCGGCATTTATATTTTTGAAGAGGACGCAGAGGTAGGCGCGGACGCTGTGGAGGCGCTGGGACTGCGCGATACCGTATTTGAATATGAGATCACCAGCAACCGCGTGGACTGCTATGGGATCCTTGGAATCGCAAGGGAAGCGGCGGCAACCTTCCGCCAGCCCTTCTGCGCGCCCGAAGTGACGGTACGGGAAAACGGCGAGGACGTAAACGATTATGTGAGCGTTGCGGTGGAGGATACAGAGCTGTGCACCAGATACTGCGCGCGCGTCTGCAAAAACATTAAGATCGCGCCCAGCCCGAAGTGGATGCAGCGCCGTCTGGCTGCGGCAGGCATCCGTCCGATCAACAATCTGGTTGACATTACCAACTATGTAATGGCAGAGTACGGACAGCCGATGCACGCTTACGATCTGGACAAGATCGCAGGCGGTCAGATCATCGTGCGCCGGGCAAAGGACGGCAGCGAATTTGAGACGCTGGACGGCCAGATCAGAAAGCTGGACAGCAATGTGCTGATGATCTGCGACGCGGAAAAGGAAGTGGGCATCGCCGGTATTATGGGCGGCGAAAACAGCAAGATCACAGACGACGTAAAGACCGTCCTGTTTGAAGCCGCAACCTTTAACGGCCCCAACATCCGCAAATCGGCAAAGCGCATCGGCATGAGGACGGAAGCCTCCGGTATTTTTGAAAAGGGGCTTGACCCGGTAAATGCGGCTGCGGCGATCGACCGCGCCTGCCAGCTGATCGAAGAATTGGGCTGCGGCGAGGTTGTCGGCGGGATGGTTGACGTATGCCAGCCCTTAAAGCCTTTGCGCAGGATCGCTTTCGAGCCGGAAAAGATCAATCATTTCCTCGGGACGGACATTTCCAGAGAGGAGATGCTGGAATATTTTGCGCGGATCGAGCTTTCCTATGATGAGGCGGCAAACGAGATCGTGATCCCGTCCTTCCGTCAGGATCTGGAAGGCTTTGCGGACATCGCGGAGGAGGTTGCCCGTTTTTACGGATACGACAAGATCCCCACAACCCTGCCGTCCGGCGAGGCGACGACCGGAAAGATCTCCTTTAAGGAGCGCATCGAGCAGAAGGCGAGAGACATCGCGGAATACTGTGGATTTTCGCAGGGAATGTGCTATTCCTTTGAAAGCCCGAAGGTATTTGACAAGCTGCTGATCCCGGCAGACAGCGCGCTGCGTAACGCGGTGACGATCTCCAACCCGCTGGGCGAGGACTATTCCGTGATGCGCACCACATCCTTAAACGGCATGCTCAACAGCCTTTCAACCAACTACAACCGCCGCAACAAGGACGTGCGCCTGTATGAGCTGGGCAATGTATATCTGCCCAAGGCGCTGCCCCTGACAGAGCTTCCCGACGAGCGGATGCAGTTTACGCTGGGCTTTTACGGAGAGGGCGACTTCTTTACGATGAAGGGCGTTGTGGAGGAATTTTTAGAGCATGTGGGAATGAGCGAAAAGCCGGAGTACGATCCGGAGGCAGGAAAGCCGTGGCTGCATCCCGGCCGTCAGGCAAACGTCGTATATGACGGCACGGTGATCGGCTATGTGGGCGAGGTGCATCCGAAGGTGCTGGCAAATTACGGCATCGGACAGAGAGCGTATCTGGCAGTGCTGGATATGCCCTGCATCGTGGAGAAGGCTTCCTTTGACCGCAAATACGAGGGCATCGCGAAATATCCTGCGGTAACGAGAGACATCAGCATGGTTGTTCCGAAACAGGTGCTGGCGGGACAGATCGAGAAGATCCTGACACAGCGCGGCGGAAAGATCATGGAAAGCTACTCCCTGTTCGATATTTATGAAGGCGAACAGATACGGGAGGGCTACAAATCCATGGCGTATACGCTGACGTTCCGCGCAAAGGACAGGACGCTGGAGGATGCAGACATTACGGCAGCCATGAAAAAGATTTTAAACGGTTTGGAAGGGCTTGGTATCGAGCTGCGCCAGTAAGGCGCAGCCGTGCCCTTGCGGCATGGAGGAAACAATGGAGAAAAGGTCAGTTACGGTAGGACCGATCAATAACGAAGTGGATTTCTGCAAGGTATACGATCTGGCGACAAAAGAGAAGATCGAGAGGATTCTTCTGGCAAACCGGATTTCCTATTGCTGTCATTTTGACGATAAGGGATTTTTGCAGAAGCTGTTTTCACCGGTACAAAAAACCGTGTGTACCTTCCGCATCCACGATGAGGAAGTGCCGCGGGCAAAGGAGCTTGTACGCTCCGTACTTGGCGAGTCAAAGAAAAAACGTAAGGAGAACAAAAAATAATGGAACGCAAAAACGTATGGAAAGAATATGATGAAACAACGTCCGCAAAAGTGGACGCTCTGGCAAAGGGCTATATGGAATTTCTGGACAACGGAAAGACCGAAAGAGAGTGCGTCGATACGATCGTAAACCAGATCGAGGCGGCAGGCTATAAAGAGCTGCCCGAGCTGATCAGGGGGGGCAAAAAGCTGTCCGCAGGCGATAAGGTATATGCGGTTTTGATGAACAAAATGGTCGTAATGTTCCAGATGGGAACAAAGTCCATGACCGCAGGCTTAAATATCCTGGGCGCGCACATCGACTCCCCCAGACTGGACATCAAGCAGAACCCGCTGTATGAGGATTCCGATTTCGCGCTGCTGGATACCCATTATTACGGCGGCATCAAGAAATACCAGTGGGTGACGCTGCCGCTTGCACTGCACGGCGTTGTGGCAAAAAAAGACGGCTCCATCGTAGAGATCAATGTGGGCGAAAACGAGGACGATCCGGTATTTTTCATCTCTGACCTGCTCGTGCACCTGTCCGGCGAACAGATGGAGAAGAAGGCGGCGAAGGTAGTGGAAGGCGAAGCGCTGGATCTGATCGTGGGAAGCAGACCCCTTGCAGGCGAGGAAAAGGAAGCGGTAAAGGCAGGCGTATTAAAGCTTCTGGCGGATACCTACGGCATTGAGGAAGAGGATTTCCTTTCCGCAGAGCTGGAGGTCGTACCTGCAGGCAAGGCGCGCGAGGCGGGCTTTGACAGAAGCATGGTGCTTGGCTATGGCCAGGACGACCGCGTATGCGCATATACGTCCCTGATGGCGATGCTGGAGATCGGACAGACCGAGCGTACCGCATGCTGCATCCTTGTGGATAAGGAGGAGATCGGCAGCGTGGGCGCAACGGGCATGCAGTCCCGCTTCTTTGAAAATACCGTTGCAGAGGTAATGGAACTGGCAGGAGAATACAGCGAATTAAACGTAAGAAGATGCCTTGCGGCTTCCAATATGCTTTCTTCCGACGTAAGTGCTGCGTTTGACCCTTCCTACGCATCCTGCTTCGAGAAAAAGAACGCCGCATTTTTCGGACGCGGCATGGTATTCAACAAGTTTACCGGCGCAAGAGGCAAGTCCGGCTCCAACGATGCAAACGCAGAATATGTGGCGCACATCCGCGCGATCATGGACGAGGCGGGCGTTGCGTTCCAGACCGCAGAGCTTGGCAAGGTTGACGTAGGCGGCGGCGGAACGATCGCTTACATCCTTGCGCTGTACGGCATGAACGTGATCGACTGCGGCGTTGCGGTGCTTTCCATGCACGCTCCGTGGGAGGCGACGAGCAAGGCGGATATTTATGAAACAAAATGCGGCTATGTGGCATTTTTGGAGAAAGCGTGCCTGTAATGGACGGATTGAAAACTTCCGATTATTATTTTGATCTTCCAAAGGAGCTGATCGCGCAGGATCCGCTGGAAGACAGAAGCGCTTCCCGTCTGCTGGTGATGGACCGGCAGACCGGGGAGACATCCCACCATATTTTTAAGGAGATCTGCTCCTTTTTAAAGCCCGGGGACTGTCTTGTGTTAAACAACACCCGCGTCATCCCGGCGCGCCTTCTTGGAACGAAGGAGGATACCGGCGCGGCGGTGGAGATCCTTTTGCTCAAGCGCCTTGAAAACGACGTGTGGGAAACGCTCGTAAAGCCGGGCAAAAAGCTGCGTCCCGGCGCGAAGGTCGTATTCGGCGACGGAAGGCTGCGCGCCGAGATCAAAGAGGTGCAGGAGGACGGCAACCGTCTTGTACAGTTTTTCTACGAAGGGATCTGGGAAGAGGTGCTGGATTCTCTGGGCGAAATGCCCCTGCCTCCCTATATCACGCACAAGCTTCAGGATAAAAACCGCTATCAGACCGTCTATGCAAAATTTGACGGCTCTGCGGCGGCGCCTACGGCGGGGCTTCATTTTACGCAGGAGCTTTTGCAGAAGGTACAGGAAATAGGCGTGGACATCGCTTATGTGACGCTCCATGTGGGGCTGGGCACGTTCCGCCCGGTCAAGGTGGACAACGTGCTGGAGCACCATATGCACACGGAGGCATATCAGGTGACGAAAGAGGCTGCGGACAAGATCAACCGCGCCAAAGAGGGCGGACACCGGGTCATCTGCGTCGGGACGACCAGCTGCCGCACGGTAGAGAGCGCCGCGGATGAAAACGGCCATATGGAAGCCTGCAGCGGAAATACGGATATTTTTATTTATCCGGGCTACCGCTTTAAGGTAATGGACGGGCTGATCACGAATTTCCATCTGCCGGAGTCCACGCTCGTGATGCTTGTTTCCGCGTTTGCGGGCAGGGATCATGTACTTTCGGCGTATGAGGAAGCGGTGCGGGAGCGGTATCGGTTTTTCTCGTTCGGGGATGCGATGCTCGTGTTATGAAAGCAAAATCTTACATTTGTAAACAGAGAAGATTAGTAAGTAAGCCGGCGGATCGCTCCGCCGGCTTATGCTTTAGGGACAGTCCGGACCGGTATAAAGGCGTTTTTCAAATTGTATACAATTAAAAACCTATAAAAATAATAGGAATTACTCTTGATTTTTTCCGTCACATGATATATAGTAGTATACAGTCAAAACCTACCAAGTAAATAGGAATTAAAAAATGAGTATATTCACAGCGATCAATCAGGACATATCTGTGAGAATTGGAAACGGAGGAAAAATACAATGGCACAGCAGCTGCTTTTCGTAAAGGATCTTGTAGTAAGCGTGGAGGACGGAGAGATCCTGCACGGCGTAAATCTGGAAATCAACAGCGGGGAAACCCATGTGCTGATGGGGCCAAACGGCGCGGGCAAATCGACGCTGGGCTATGCGCTGATGGGAAGCCCCCGGTATCGGGTAGAAAGCGGAAAAATCTTTTTTGACGGGGAAGACATTACGGAGCTGCCTGCGGACAAGCGGGCAAAGGCGGGGATCTTTTTATCCTTCCAGAATCCGTTGGAAATCCCGGGGATCACGCTCGGCAACTTTTTAAGGAATGCGCTGGAACAGCGGACGGGAGAGCGGATCCGCCCGTGGGAGTTCCGCAAGGAATTGAAAAAGACGATGGAGGTGCTCCAGATGGACCCGTCCTATGCGGACCGCGACCTGAATGTGGGATTTTCCGGCGGCGAAAAGAAGAAGGCGGAGATTTTGCAGCTTTTGATGTTAAAGCCGAAGCTTGCGATTTTGGACGAGACGGATTCCGGCCTGGATGTGGACGCGGTGCGGACGGTTTCCAAGGGGATTGAGGAATTTCAGAAAAACGGCAACGGCTCCCTTCTGATCATTACCCACAGCACCCGGATTCTGGAATCTTTGCATGTGGACGTGTCCCATGTGCTGGCGGACGGACAGATGGTAACGACGGGAAATGCAGAGCTGGTTGAGCACATCAATGAAAACGGCTTTGAAAAATATGTGGGAAAAGCGGAGTGACTTACAGGAAGGTCAGGATAAAGGGAGAATTTCATGAAGGAAAAAACATATGTAGAGGACGTCAGCCGCAGCATTTATGACATCCGGAATGAGGAAAAGGATATGTATAAGGTCAGCCGGGGGCTGACAGCTGATATTGTGGAGCAGATTTCGAGGGAAAAGCACGACCCGGAATGGATGCGCCGGTTCCGTCTGGAATCGCTTCAGATTTATCATGAAACGCCGATGACGGACTGGGGGCCGTCGATTGAAGGGCTGAATATGGATGAGATCGTCACCTATGTGCGCTCCAACACGCCGATGAAGGGCAAGTGGACGGAAGTGCCGGACGACATTAAAAATACGTTTGAGGCGCTGGGAATCCCGGAGGCGGAGCGCAAATCCCTTGCGGGCGTCGGGGCGCAGTACGATTCGGAGCTTGTCTATCACAACGTCCGGGAGGAAGTGGCTGCCCAGGGCGTCGTTTATACGGACATGGAAAGCGCGCTGACCGGCGAGTATGCAGAACTTGTAAAAAAGCATTTCATGAAGCTTGTGCCTCCGAAGGATCACAAGTTTGCGGCGCTGCACGGCGCGGTCTGGTCGGGAGGCTCCTTCGTATACGTCCCGGCAGGCGTTCAGGTGGAAATCCCGCTGCAGTCCTATTTCCGGCTGAATGCGCCGGGGGCAGGGCAGTTTGAGCATACGCTGATCATCGTGGAGGAGGGGGCGTCCCTTCACTTTATCGAAGGGTGTTCCGCGCCCAAGTACAATGTGGCGAACCTCCATGCGGGCTGCGTGGAGCTTTATGTAGGGAAAAATGCGAAGCTGCGTTATTCCACCATCGAAAACTGGTCAAAAAATATGTACAACTTAAATACAAAGCGGGCAAGGGTAGAAGCGGGCGGCACGATCGAATGGGTGTCGGGCTCCTTTGGCTCCCATGTATCCTATCTGTATCCCACAAGCCTTCTGGCAGGCGAGGGCGCAAGGTCCGAGTTTACGGGCATTACTTTTGCCGGAGAGGGGCAGAATTTGGACACCGGCGCGAAGGTGATCCACAGTGCGCCGAACACCTCTTCCTATATGAATACCCGCTCCATTTCAAAGGGCGGCGGCACGAGCACCTTCCGCAGCAGCGTTGTGGTGACGAAGCAGGCAAAGCACAGCAAAAGCGCGGTTTCCTGCGAGTCCCTGATGCTGGACGACATTTCCCGTTCGGATACGATCCCGGCGATGGACGTGCGCACAAAGGATGCAGACATCGGGCATGAGGCGCAGATCGGAAAGATCAGCGATGAAGCGGTATTTTATCTGATGTCCAGAGGAATGTCGGAGGACGACGCGCGGGCGATGATCGTCAGCGGGTTTGCGGATAACGTGTCAAAAGAGCTTCCTCTGGAATATGCGGTGGAGATGAACAACCTGATCCGTCTGGAAATGAAGGGCGGCATCGGATAAGGAGAAAAAGTATGAATCAGGGACTTGATATGAAAATAAATATCCTGCCCGCAAAAACCTGGAACTGGCTTCGGATGAACGAAGCGGAAGTCAAGCAGGTAAAGGCGGACGCCCAGGCGCTGTGCAGCAAAGAAGTGCCGGACGGGATACAGGAAGAGCCGGCGGGGCTTTGGACGGAAAAAATGGAAGGCATTGAAACCGGGATGGGCGCAGATATGGACAGGCTGGCGCAGGTTTCGGGCTTTTCTCCAAAGACCTATCGGGCAAAGGTAGGAGCGGATCAGGAAGCTCCTCTGCGGCTGGGATTTTTTTATGAAAACGGTTTGCAGGCATTGGATCTGGTAGATCTGATTGCAGAAGAGGACAGCGTCATGACGGTGCTCATGGATTATTCCTCAAAACAGGATGCGGAAGGGCTTTGCAGTGTGCGCACGCGGATCCGGGCAGAAAAAAACGCGCGGGTGCGGCTGGTGCAGATCGACCGGCTGGGACAGGGCTTTCTGTGCTTAAACGATGTGGGCGCAGTCTGTGGCGAAAATGCACGGGTGGAGCTGGTGCACATTTTTCTGGGCAGCGGAAGAACCTATCAGGGCTGTAAGACAAGGCTTTTGGGGGACAAAAGCAGCCTGCAGGCAGACACGGGCTATCTGCTCGGAAAAGGGCAGCGTCTGGACATGAATTATGTGGCGCTGCATGAAGGGAAAAAGACGGACAGCGTGACGAACGCTTCCGGCGTCCTGACAGAAAATGCTTTTAAGCTGTTTCGGGGAACGGTGGATTTCCGCAAGGGGGCTTCAGAAGCCTGCGGCGTGGAAAAGGAAGACGTGCTTTTGATGGGCGACGATGTGGTAAACCAGACGATCCCGCTGATTTTGTGTGCGGAGGAAGACGTGCAGGGAAGCCACGGCGCTTCCATCGGGGAAATGGATGAGGAAATGCTGTTTTATATGCGGGCGCGGGGAATTGACGAGCAGGAAGCCTACGGGCTGATGGCGCGGGCAAAGATCGAGGCAGTCTGCCAGAAAATCCCGGATGAAAAGACCCGGTGGCTTGTGAGAGAATTTATGGGAGGTGATCCGTGCGATGGATGTGAAACGGATTCGTAAAGATTTTCCGCTGCTTTCTGCGCAGGAGGGCGCGGTCTATTTAGACAGCGCGGCGACCTCTCAGAAGCCTGCCTGCGTGCTGGAGGCAGAGCGGACTTTTTATGAAAAATATAACGCCAATCCGCTCCGGGGCTTATACGAGCTAAGCGAAAAGGCGACGCAGTGCTATGAAGAAGCGCGCAGGACGGTGCAGCGCTTTATCGGCGCACAGCATCCGGAGGAGATCGTTTTTACAAGGAATGCGACAGAAAGCCTGAATCTCGCAGCGTACAGCCTCGGGGAGCTGCTTTTAAAGCCGGGGGACGAGATCGTAGTGAGCATCATGGAGCATCACAGCAATATCGTGCCGTGGCAGCAGGCGGCAAAACGGGCCGGCGCGGTTTTGAAATTCGCAGAATGTACGGAGCAGGGAAATATCGGGGCAAAGGAAATCGCAGAAGTGCTGACGGAGCGGACAAAGATCGTATCGGTCACCCAGATGTCCAATGTGCTCGGCTGCGTCAACGACATAAAGGGGATCGCAAAGCTCTGCCATGAGCGGGGAATCCTAGTGATCGCAGACGGCGCACAGAGCGTCCCCCATATGCCGGTAAATGTGCAGGAGCTGGACGTGGATTTTCTGGCGTTTTCGGGACACAAGATGCTGGCTCCCATGGGGATCGGCGTTTTGTACGGAAAAAAAGAATGGCTGGAAAAAATGCCGCCCTTTTTGACCGGCGGAGAGATGATTGAATATGTGACCCGGGAAGGTGCGACCTATGCAGAGCTTCCACATAAATTTGAAGCGGGGACGGTAAACGCCGCAGGGGCGTATGCACTGGCGGAAGCGATCCGGTATATGGAGCGCATCGGCTTTGAAGAAATCGTAAAGCGGGAAGAGGAGCTGACCGCCTTTGCAATGGCGGAGATGAAAAAGCTTCCGGAGATCCGCATCATCGGCTCAGAAGATCCGGCAGACCATCACGGGATCCTTGCTTTTACGGTAAAGGACGTACATTCCCATGACGTTGCGGAAATTTTGAGTGCGGACGGAATCGGCGTGCGGGCGGGACATCACTGCGCCCAGCCGCTGATGGCATTTTTAAAGACGCCCTCCACCGCGCGGGCAAGCCTTTCCTTTTACAATACGGAGGAAGAAATCCTGCGTTTTACAGAAAGCCTGAAAACGCTGAGAAGGAGAATGGGATATGGAGAATAGGACTTTTTATCATGAAAGCTTGACAGAGCACAACGCAAACCCTTATCATAAACATGTGCTGCCCGATGCGAATCTGGTGCTGGAGGGCGTCAATCCCAGCTGCGGGGACGACATCGTGCTTTTGTTAAAAGTAGAGGACGGCACGATCACAAAAGGGGCGTTTCAGGGAGACGGCTGCGCAATTTCGCAGGCTTCCGCCGATATGATGCTGGATCTGATCGTCGGGAAAAAGAAGGACGAGGCGCTGCGGCTGGCGGATATTTTTTTGCGGATGATCCAGGGCACAGCTTTGGAGGAAGAGCTGGAAGAGCTGGAGGAATCCTCCATTCTGGCGGATGTGGCGCATATGCCCGCCCGGGTCAAATGTGCCTGCCTTGGCTGGCGTACCGTACAGGAAATGCTCCAAAAGGCAAAATGAGAGGAAACGATATGGAAAACTATCAGTTCGGCGTGCCTACGGGCGCGGAAGAGGAAATGATCGACGACGAGCTGGTGGCATACAATTTGCAAAAGGTTCCCTGCAGACAGCGGGAGCCTTTTGTTAAATTCTGCCGCTGTGCCCGGAATGAAGGCGGGGAGCTGATCGGGGGCGTTTTGGCGTGCAGCATCCTGTGGAATATTTTGAGTGTGGAAGCTTTGTGGGTCGCGCCAGAGTACCGGGGGCAGGGGATCGCGGCGCGGCTGCTTTCTAAGGTGGAAGCGGAAGCGAAGGCGGCAGGCTGCTATCTGGCGCAGCTGGATACGTTTGATTTTCAGGCAAAGGGCTTTTATGAAAAGCAGGGATACCGCGTGTTCGGAACGCTGGAGGACGCGCCGGAGGGGCACAGCCACTTTTATATGGCAAAAAAGCTCTGAGGAAATGCGCCGCTTAACATTCCTTCCGCACCGGGGTCTGCGCAGCCTGCCCCATACGGTTTCTGCGTCAGTCTCCACTCTCGCTTACAGAGAATTTGAACCAAACGTACAGATTGTCCGAAGCGTATTCTGCAGCGTTTGCAAATTCTCTTTCGCTCGCCAGTCGTCTGACGCAGAAACCGTATGGGGCAGGCTGCGCAGACCCCGGTGCGGAAGGAATGCCAAGCGGCAAAAAGAACGGTAAAAAGAATTGCATAAAAATTGAAAGTTTTTGTGGATTTTTTCAGGAAAAGTATATATAATAAAAAAGAACCGCAAGTACAAAAGCGGTTACCTTACATAACAGGAGGGACTTGTTTTATGAAGATGATTTTTGCAATGCTGCATTCTGAAGATGTGGATGAGGCAGTAGAAGAGTTAAACCGGGAGAAATACTGGGTAACGAAGCTTTCCACCACAGGCGGCTTTCTGAAAAATAAAAACGTGACGCTTGTAATCGGTACCGAGGATGAGAATGTTCCCGGCGCACTGAAGATTTTAAAGGAATGTGCCGGCGCGCGTCAGTCCGTGAAGTATACGATGCCGTCAATGTCCTCCGGCAGTTTAGGACCCGGAGCCAATTCCATGATCCCGATTGATATGCAGGTGGGCGGATGCACCGTGTTTGTGGTGGATGTGGATCAGTACGAGAAGTTCTGATTTTGGATTGTATAGAAAGACTTGCAATAGAGGCGTCTGGATTCGTATGAATCCGGACGCCTCTGCGTTTATCAGAGCGCATTTATTAAGGCCGGTTTTCGGAACTTTCCCCGCCGCTCCAGTCAGGCGTATCCTGCGGGATAACGGTAATGTCGTCGCCCTCGGGCGTCCTGCCCTGAAGCATCACGGCGATATGGTTGATCTGCTGCATCGCCCGCAGATAATGGGTGTGCGCGGCGTCCGCGATCTGGGAATCGAAGGATTCCCCGTCTCTGCAGGCGTCGCGGTAAAGTGACCCCGCCTCTGCCATATGATCTGCCGCGGAGGCGGCAAGGTCGGAAACGCCCGCCTCCCGGTAGCTGTCGGGGACTTCGATTTCGGCAAACTGACCGGTCAGCTCTGCAAGGCCGTCCAGCGTAGCCAACAGCTCGTCAGCCGCCTGCTCAGAGGAGGAATCGATATTTTCAAGCTGCGCCGTCTGTGCAGAAAAGCTCTCATAAAACTGCCCGAGTTCTTGTTCATAAGCGGACAGCGCAGGATCGCCGCTGCATCCGGATGCCGTCAGAAGGGCAGCGGTCAGAAAAAGAATGCCAAAACGCTTTTTCAACGCAAAAATCTCCATTCCGTTTTCGCTTGGGCTTTTTACTCTGCAAGGGATGCCGTGATGCTGGAAGCCAGCGCGTTGAGCTGCTCGAGGGAATCGCCCTTTAATGCGGACTTCACGGTTACGGAAGGCTCCAAAACAGTCATCTGCTTCATGCCTTCCAGAAGCTGGCGCATCTGTTTTGCGGTAGTGGGACCCCATGTGCCGTTTTCGATCAGGCCGACCGTGCGGTTCTGCAGGTTCAGCGCCGCCATATCATGCAGGAAGTTGAGCATGGCAGGGTAAATGCCGTTGTTATAGGTAGGAGCCGCAAATACCAGATGGCTGCAGCGGAACGCTTCTGCGATCAGGGTGGAAACATGGGTTACGGAAACGTCGTACATTGCGATATTTTTTACGCCGCTGTCCGCAAGACGGGCTGCAAGGATGTTGGCAGCGTTTTCTGTCTCGCCGTACATGGAAGCGTAGAAGATCGCAACGGTTTTGTCTTCCGGCTCGTATCTGCTCCAGAGATCGTATTTGCCGATCAGGTAGTTTAAGTCATTGCGCCATACGGGACCGTGCAGCGGGCAGATGGTGCTGATGGGAAGCGCAGAAAGCTTCTTTAACGCAGCCTGAACCTGCGGGCCGTATTTGCCGACGATGTTGCAGTAGTAGCGTCTTGCGTCGGAAAGCCACTCACGGTCAAATTCCACCTCGTCGTTGAACAGCGCGCCGTTTAATGCGCCGAAAGTGCCGAATGCGTCTGCGGAAAACAGGATCTGTTCGGACTGCTCATAAGTAACCATAACCTCGGGCCAGTGAACCATCGGGGCAAAATAAAAGGCGAGGGTATGCGCGCCTAAGGAAAGGGTATCGCCTTCCTTGACTGTAACGGTGCGGCCAGTCAGATCCACATCATAAAATTGGTTGATGAAAACAAACGTCTTTGCGTTGCCGACCAGCTTCATTTCGGGGAAGCGCAGCATCAGCTCGGCGATGTTGGCGCAGTGGTCGGGCTCCATATGGTTGACGATCAGATAGTCTAAGGAGCGTCCGTTTAAGGTGTGGTAAACGTTGTCCAGAAACTGTCCGGTAATGGAAGCGTCCACGGTGTCGATGAGGGCGGTCTTCTCGTCCAGGATCAGGTAGGAGTTATAGGAAACGCCGCGGGAGATCGGGAAAAGATTCTCAAACAGCGCAAGGCGGCGGTCACTTCCACCGACCCAAACTACGGAGTCGGATACATTTCTTGTACAATACATGATATTGTCTCCTTTCTTATTGTAAAACAGTTCAGTTCCTATAGGATACATCATTTTGGAAATTCTGACAAGAGATATTGTTTGTCTTTTCTTTTGTACAAAAGCGTGATAGAATAAAAACATTATTTATCCATGTAAAGCGGAAAAGCGGAGTGGAAAAGACGGACGATAGGAGATCAGCATGACAAAAGAACAATTTCGACAGATGACCGATAAAAAGCTTGTTTTTCTGGACGGGGCGACCGGATCGAACCTGCAGAAGGAGGGGATGCCCTCCGGCGTCTGCCCGGAGCTGTGGATTACAGAGCATCCGGAGATCCTGAAAAAGCTGCAGCGGGAATACGCAGACGCCGGCGCAAATATTGTTTATGCCCCCACTTTTTCGGCAAACAGGATTAAGCTGAAGGAATTTGGCCTGGAGGAGCGGGTCGGGGAATTAAACCGCAGGCTGGTGGAGCTTTCAAAAGAGGCGGTGGGCGACAGGGCGCTGGTGGCAGGCGACCTGACGATGACAGGAGAGCAGCTTTTTCCGATCGGCAGGCTGGACTTTGAAGAGCTGGTCGATATCTATAAGGAACAGATCGGGTATCTGGCAGAGGCGGGGGCAGACCTTTTGGTGATCGAGACGATGATGAGCCTGCAGGAGACGAGGGCTGCCCTGATCGCGGCAAAGGAAACTGCCCCAAAGCTTCCGGTAATGGCGACGATGACCTTTGAGGACGGAGGCAGAAGCCTGTTCGGGACGGATGCGGTGACAGCTGCGGTAGTGCTTTCCTCCCTGGGCGCAGACGCGGTGGGAGCAAACTGCTCGACAGGCCCCGACCGGATGGCAGAGGTGATCCGCCAGATGGCGGAGGTAACGGATGTTCCGATCATCGCAAAACCCAACGCAGGGCTTCCGCAGCTGGATGAAAACGGGCAGACGGTATACGGGCTGGACGCAGAAGGCTTCGGACGGGAAATGGAAGCGCTCTGGGAGGCAGGCGCGGCTGTTTTGGGCGGCTGCTGCGGCAGTACGCCGGCGCATATCCGGGCGATGACAGAGCGGCTTTCCGCGAAAAAACCGCTTTCTCACGGGAATACGGGGCGCAGCTATCTGGCTTCGGAAAGAAGCTGTCTGGGCTTTGGGCTGTCCGATCCGTTTCTGATCGTTGGTGAACGCATCAATCCGACGGGAAAGAAAAAGCTGCAGGCAGAGCTTTTGGAAGGCTGTTTTGAAACAGTGACCCGCTTTGCGCAGGAGCAGGAGGAGCGGGGGGCGTCGGTGCTGGACGTAAATATGGGAATGAGCGGCATCGACGAGAAGGCGGCGATGCTGCAGGCGCTGGAAGAGATCGCGGGCGTTACGAAACTCCCGCTGTCCATTGATTCCAGCCACGTCGAGGTACAGGAGGCGGCGCTCAGGCGCTATCCGGGCAGGGCGCTGATCAATTCCATTTCGCTGGAAAAAGAGAAGCTGGAAAAGCTGCTGCCGCTGGCAAAAAAATACGGCGCGATGTTCGTGCTTTTGCCGCTTTCGGACAAGGGGCTTCCGGAAAGTCTGGAAGAAAAAATCTCGATCATAGACACGATCGTGGAGCGGGCGCTTGAACTCGGGATGAAAAAACAGGACATCGTCGTGGACGGGCTTGTGACGACCGTAGGGGCGAACCCGAAGGCTGCGCTGGAAACGCTGGAAACGATCCGCTACTGCAGGCAAAAGGGGCTTGCCACGACCTGCGGGCTGTCCAACATTTCCTTTGGGCTTCCGGAAAGAAGCTGCGTGAATACGGCGTTTCTGACAATGGCGATCCAGGCGGGGCTGACGATGGCGATCGCGAATCCGAGCCAGGATCTTTTGGTAGGGGCGGCTTTTGCATCGGATCTGCTTTTGAACCGGGAAGGAAGCGACCTGCGCTATATCGGCTTTGCGCAGGAGTATGACGAGAGGCAAAAAAAGCGTCAGGCAGCGCCGGTGCGGGAAGCAGCGGCAGGGGAAAGACCGGACTGCCAGCCCCGGCAGGAAAAAGCGGCACAGCCAGAAAAACAGGAAAAGACGGCGCAGCCAGAACATCAGGAAAAAGCGGCGCAGCCCGGCGAAGGCAGCCCGGCAGACGCAGTGTTTGAAGCGGTTTTAAAGGGAAAGCGCAAAAACGCAGAGCCGCTGACAAGACAGGCGCTTGAGGCAGGATACGGCGCCCCGGAGCTTTTAAACGGCTACCTGCTGCCTGCCATCAATCAGGTGGGCGAGCTGTTTGACAAGGGCAGATATTTCCTGCCCCAGCTCATCGCCAGCGCGGAGGCGATGAAGCGGGCGATCGGCGTGTTAGAGCCGCTTTTATTGGAGGAGTCGGAGGGTGCAGACAAGCCTGTGGCTGTGGTCGCGACCGTGCACGGCGACATCCATGACATCGGGAAAAATCTGGTGGCGCTGATGCTGAAAAATTATGGCTTTGAGGTGGTCGATCTGGGCAAGGACGTGCCAAAGGAAGTGATCGTAGAGACGGCGCTTGAAAAGGGCGCGCAGCTCATCGGGCTTTCCGCGCTGATGACGACTACGATGCAGGAAATGAGAAATGTGATCGCCTATGCGAAGGAAAAGGGCGTAACGGCAAAGATCATGATCGGCGGCGCGGTTATCACGCAGGAATACGCCGACGAGATCGGGGCGGACGGCTATTCCAGAGATGCGGCGGAGGCGGTAAGGCTGGCAAAAAGGCTTTTGCAGATACAGGAAAAAGAGAGTCTGGAAGAGAAAAAGGCTTGACAGATAAAAAGCGGGAGGAAAGGCTTATGAATGGGGCAGAGGCAATCGTAAAATGTCTGGAACTGGAAGGCGTAAAACTGGTATTCGGGTATCCCGGAGTGGCGATCTGCCCGTTTTATGACAGGATTCTGGATTCCTCCATCCAACCGGTGCTGATCCGGACGGAGCAGAACGCGGCGCACGCGGCAAGCGGCTTTGCGCGGGTAACGGGGCAGGTGGGCGTATGTGCCGTGACAAGCGGCCCGGGAGCCACAAATCTGATCACGGGCATCGCCACGGCGTTTGCGGACAGCATCCCCCTCGTCTGTATTACCGGGCAGGTAAACAGCGAGCTGATCGGCAGCGACGTGTTTCAGGAGGCGGACATCACGGGCGCGGCGGAATCCTTTGTCAAATACAGCTATCTTGTAAAACGGGCGCAGGACATTCCGGAAATTTTAAAGGAGGCGTTTTATATCGCCAATTCCGGGCGGAAGGGGCCGGTTTTGATCGACGTTCCGATCGACGTGCAGAATGCGCCCGTCGAAAGCTTTGCGTATCCGGAAAGCGTCAGCCTGCGCACCTATAAGCCGACCGTGAAGGGGCACGCCGTACAGATCAAAAAAGTGCTGGCAGAGCTGGAACGGGCAAAACGTCCCGTGATCTGCGCAGGCGGCGGCGTTCTGCTTGGCGGCGCGCAGAAGCTTTTGCGGGAATTTGCGCACAAAAACAGCGTGCCGGTCGTAACGACGATGATGGGGATCGGTACGATGCAAACGGAGGACGGGCTGTATTTCGGCATGGTCGGCAACAACGGTTCCCCTTGCGCAAACCGGATCATGAACGAGGCGGATATGATCATCATGGTCGGCGCGCGGGTGGCGGACCGCGCGGTTAACCAGCCGGAGATCATTACAAAAAACAAGGTTTTGGTACATATCGACATCGACCCTGCGGAGATCGGCAAAAATGCCGGCCCCACGATCCCAATTGTAGGGGATGCGGCGCATATTTTTGCGGATCTTTTGGAACAGGAGATCTGCTGCAGCTTTACCGGGTGGCTGGAAACGATCCGCAGCTACCGCCAGCAGGCAAAAGAGCCGGGAACAAAAAAGGACGCTTCAGCGCAGATAGACCCGGCAGCGTTTGTGCGCTGCCTGAGCAAACGGATGGAAAAGGACGCGGTATATGTGGCGGATGTGGGACAAAACCAGATCTGGTCGTGCAGAAACTGTATCATCCGGGAAGGAATGTTTCTGACCTCGGGCGGCATGGGGACGATGGGATATGCGATCCCGGCGGCGTTTGGGGCAAAGCTGGGACAGCCGGACAGACAGGTGGTGGCAGTGTGCGGGGACGGCTCCTTCCAAATGTCCATGATGGAGCTTGCATCCATGCGCCAGCACGGCGTCGCAGCAAAGATCGTCGTGATCTCAAACCATTATCTCGGCATGGTGCGGGAATATCAGCAAAATACTTATGGGGGCAGATATTCCGTTGTGGAGCTAAGCGGCAGCCCGGATCTGGAAAAGCTGTCGGAGGCTTATGGAATGGATTATATCCGGCTGGAAAACCCGGCGGATATGCAGCGTGCGGTCGATGCTTTTTTGCAGGATGATAAAGCGGTTTTGATGGAATGCGTGATCGATCCGATGGATACGGTAAAGTGACGGGAGGCGAAACGGATGAAAAAAATATATTCTGTGCTGGTAGAAAACCGCTCCGGCGTGCTCTGCAAGGTGGCGGGGCTGTTTTCAAGAAGGGCGTTTAATATCGAGAGCCTCGTAGTCGGGGAGACGGACGATCCGACGGTTTCCTGCATGACGATCGTTTCCGAGGGCGACGAGCATACGCTGGAACAGATCGCCAAGCAGCTCAACAAAAAGCTGGACATCATTAAGGTTAAAACCTTTCGGGCACAGGCGGGGATCAGCAGGGAGCTTGTGCTTGTCAAAGTAAAATATGACCGCGAAAGCCGCCGGGACATCATGGAGATCTGCGGGATCTTAAAGGCGCAGATCGTGGATATGAGCCGGAATCAGATGATGATCCAGATGTGCGATGAACCGGAGAGGATCGGGCTTCTTTTAAAAATGCTGGGCAGCAGGAATATTGTGGAGGTGGCGCGCACCGGGACGGTGGCGCTGCAGAAATGCTGCGACGGGAAAGAATGATGATTGACACCGGGGTAAAACATTGCTATGATAGTGTGTGAAAGTGAAATCCGCACAGCCGTGCGGGAGGATGGAGGTCGGGATGCATAAAAAAGCGTTTCAGTTGATCGTAGACAATACCTCCGGCGTGTTGAGCCGGATTTCCGGGCTGTTTTCGCGGCGCGGCTATAATATTGAAAGCATTACGGCAGGCGTGACGGCGGATCCGCGTTTTACGCGCATTACGATCGTTGCCAGCGGGGACGACGAGATTTTGGATCAGATCGAGAAGCAGGTCGGCAAGCTGGTGGACGTCAGGGACATCCGGGAGCTTGAGCCGGAGAGCAGCGTATTTCGGGAGCTTGCGCTGATCAAGGTAAAAGCCGGCGCGCAGGAGCGGCAGGGCATCATGGCGGTGGCAAACGTATTCCGCGCAAAGATCGTCGATGTGGGAGCGGAAAACCTGATCATCGAGCTGACCGGCTCGCAGAGCAAGCTGGAAGCATTTTTAAAGCTTTTGGACGGCTATGAGATTTTGGAGCTGGCGCGGACGGGCATTGCGGGTCTGACCCGTGGCGTGGACCGGCTGGTGCATATCGACGAGGACGAGGGCAGCTTTTAACGCCCTGGATTTTGGGACTGCTGATTGGGAGAATTCCCGTTTACATATGGATGCCGCAGATGACATCCGCAGCTTTTTGGAAGCTGCAGGCAGAAAAATATATGGAGGAAACCATTATGGCAAACACAGCAAGGATCTTTTATCAGGAAGACTGCAACCTTTCTTTACTGGAGGGCAAAACGATCGCGGTGATCGGCTACGGCAGTCAGGGACATGCGCATGCGCTCAACGCAAAGGAATCGGGCTGCCATGTGATCATCGGCCTGTACGAAGGCTCAAAATCCTGGGCAAAGGCAGAGGCGCAGGGCTTTGAAGTATATACGGCGGCAGAGGCTGCCAGAAAAGCGGACATCATCATGATCCTGATCAATGATGAGCTGCAGGCGGATATGTACAAAAAAGACATCGAGCCGAATCTGGAGCCCGGAAACATGCTGATGTTTGCCCATGGCTTTAATATCCACTTCGGCTGCATCAAGCCTCCCAAGGATGTGGACGTAACGATGATCGCCCCCAAGGGCCCCGGCCATACGGTGCGCTCCGAATATCAGGCGGGCAAGGGCGTTCCCTGTCTCGTTGCGGTAGAGCAGGACGCCACAGGAAAAGCGCTGGACATCGCGCTGGCATATTCCCTTGCCATCGGCGGTGCAAGAGCGGGCGTTTTGGAAACCACGTTCCGCACAGAGACGGAAACAGACCTTTTCGGGGAACAGGCAGTTTTGTGCGGCGGCGTGTGCGCGCTGATGCAGGCGGGCTTTGAGACGCTGGTAGAAGCCGGATACGACCCGAGAAACGCATATTTTGAATGTATCCATGAGATGAAGCTGATCGTTGACCTGATCTATCAGTCCGGTTTTGCGGGCATGAGATATTCCATTTCCAACACCGCAGAATACGGCGACTATATTACCGGCCCCAAGATCATCACGGAAGATACGAAGAAAGCGATGAAAAAGATCCTGTCCGACATTCAGGACGGCACTTTTGCAAAGGAATTTTTGCTCGACATGAGCCCGGCGGGACGTCAGGTTCATTTCCAGGCGATGAGAAAGCTGGCGGCAGAGCATCCGTCCGAGAAGATCGGCGAAGAGATCCGCAAGCTTTACAGCTGGAACGGCGAAGACAAACTGATCAACAACTAAGCCAAAAAAGAGAACCGCAAGGTTCTCTTTTTTGGCGCTACCCTTGAATTCTGAAAGAATTCAAGGGTTTCTATTTTTGGCGCTACTACTGAATTCTAAAAGAATTCAGTAGTTTCAATTTTGAACGCTACTTTTGAATTCTGAAAGAATTCAAGGTTTTCAATTTTGAGCGCTGCCCCACGCTTTTATTTGACGAAGCTCCCATACAGATGATATACTGACCGAAATATTATTTTGAATTTCATCCGCGGCAAAGGCTTAAAGGGATGGGAAGAAGGAAACACATGAAAAAAATCGGGGATCGTTTAACAGACGGCGCGCTTGTCATCCGTACCGCATCGCCAAAGGATGCGGAGGCTTTGCAAAACATCTATGCGCCCTATGTGGAAAAAACTGCGGTAACATTTGAATATGAAGCGCCTTCCGTGGAAGAATTTGCAGGGCGCATCGAACGGACGCTGCAAAAATATCCCTATCTGGCGGCAGAGCTGGACGGCGGGATCGTGGGATATGCCTATGCGGGCGCCTTCCATGAGCGGGCTGCCTACGACTGGGCGGTGGAAACCTCGATCTATGTGCGGGAGGACAAAAAAGGCGCCGGGATCGGCAGGGCGCTTTATGAGGCGCTGGAACAGGCGCTTTTGCGGCAGAATATCCTGAACGCAAACGCCTGCATCGCATATCCGGCGCAGGAGGATAAGTATCTGACAAAGGACAGCGTTTTGTTCCATGAGAGGATGGGATACCGCATGGTCGGGAAATTCCAAAAATGCGGCTATAAATTCGGGCGGTGGTACGATATGGTCTGGATGGAGAAGCATTTAAAAAGCCATCCGGAAAATCCGGAAAGGGTCATATGGTTCCCGGAAGCCGATATGCGGTAAAGGGATGGAAAAGGAGTATCTATGGAAAACCAGTTTATCAGAACGCAGCTTTTGCTCGGTGAAGCCGGAATGCAAAGGCTGGCAAAGGCAAGGGTGGCAGTGTTCGGCATCGGCGGCGTCGGCGGCCACACAGCAGAGGCGCTGGCAAGAAGCGGCGTAGGGACGCTGGATCTGATCGACAACGATACGGTATGCGTAAGCAATTTAAACCGTCAGATCATTGCGACTTACGAGACGATCGGAATGGACAAGACGGATGCGGCAAAGGAGCGGATCCGGCAGATTTCGCCGGGGACGGCTGTGAACATCTACAAGACATTTTTTCTGCCGGAGACGGCGGATCAGTTCGATTTTTCCTGCTATGATTATGTGGTGGACGCGATCGACACGGTAACAGGAAAGCTGGAGATCATTTTGCGGGCGCAGGCGGCGGGTGTGCCCGTCATCAGCTGCATGGGAGCCGGGAACAAGCTGGATGCGACGGCTTTTCGGGTGGCGGATATTTACGAGACGTCGGGCTGCCCGCTGGCGCGGGTAATGCGTCGGGAATTAAAAAAGCGCGGCGTAAAAAAATGCAAGGTAGTCTATTCTACGGAAAACGCGCTGATGCCCATTGACAACACAGGGGCAGAAACGAAGGGAAGCTGCAGCCGCCCCGCGCCCGGTAGCGTGGCGTTTGTGCCCGCAGTGGCAGGGCTGATCGCGGCGGGGGAAGTGATCCGGGATCTGACCGGGCATAACAGAAGATGAAATGGAGAAGAATATGGCAAAACAGTTGGAGCCGTGCCAGAATATCGAGAGAAGTATTATCAAAAAATTCAGAAAGCAGCTTTGGCGTCCCTTTATCGACGCAGTAAAGCGTTATGAGCTTGTGCAGGAGGGCGACAGGATCGCGGTGTGTATTTCAGGCGGGAAGGATTCCATGCTGATGGCAAAGCTGATGCAGGAACTAAAACGCCAGAGCAAGGTAAATTTTGAACTGCGTTTTCTTGTGATGGATCCGGGATATAACCGGAGAAACCGGGAAAAGATCGAAAGCAACGCGGCGCTTTTGCAGATCCCGCTGACTGTTTTTGAAACGGATGTTTTTGACGTGGCAAACAGCGCGGACAAAAACCCGTGCTATCTGTGCGCAAGGATGCGCCGGGGCTATTTGTACAGCCACGCAAAGGAGCTTGGCTGCAATAAGATCGCGCTGGGACACCATTTCAGTGATGTGGTGGAAACGCCCGTGATGTCGATGTTTTACGGCGGACAGATTCAGGCGATGCTTCCGAAGCTGCACAGCAAAAATTTTGAAGGGATGGAGCTGATCCGCCCGATGTACTGCATCCACGAGGATGCGATCATCGAATGGATGAACGACAACGGGCTGGAATTTATCCAGTGCGCCTGCCGTTTTACGGAAAAAAGCGCAGCCAGCGAGGACGGGATCGGGGAATCCAAAAGAAAAGAGATCAAGGAGCTGATCCGGGCGTTAAAGCAGCACAACCCGAACATCGAAAAGAGTATTTTCAACAGCATCCACAACGTAAATCTGGACACGATGCCGGGCTATAAATCCGGCGGGCGCGACCACTCTTTTCTGGAACGCTTTTATAAGGGGCAGGAAGACGCAGAATGATCCGAAAAACCGACGGCGAAACCTGCCGGCAAAAGGGCGGCAAAATACCGGCAAAGGGACAGACAAAAACAGGACAGACAGGCAAAAAATGGTTGCGCTGCAGTGCAAACGGTGCTATAGTGAATATATTCAAAATGTCCGCGCAGGGCGGGCATTGCAAATCTCGGAGAAAGGAACGGACGGTCATGGAATACAGAGCAGTCAGACAGGCGATGGCGATGCCGCAGATGATGATGGGACGCAGCGCCTGTATCCGATAAGCGCTTTGGGCGCACGGATGCAGGAGAGGGGTCTTCTGTTTCTGTACGCATCCGCATGACCGTTCTTTTTTAAGAATCGTACCGCAGACCGTGTCAGGAAGCAGAGGTTTCCCGGCACGGTTTTTTTATTCGACAGGAAAGTTCCTTTTTGGTCGAACAAAAAACACGATTATACGCACACTTAGAATAACGATCAGATTTGGGAGGAAGAGATGAAAACACCGGTATTGGAGACGAAGAGGCTTTTTTTGACGCCGTTATATGAGTCGGACGCAGAAAGCGCGTTCTGTTGGACGGGAGACGCAGAGGTAAGCCGTTTTATGCGGTATGCGCGGCACAGGGATGTGGAAGTGACAAAGGCGTGGCTGCGGGAAGAGGAAGCGCTTTGGGAAAAGGATACGTCCTATGATTTTGGCTTTCACTTAAAAGAAGGAAACGGGCTGATCGGCAGCGGCGGGCTTTTCTTTAATCAGGAGCAGGGCGTATGGGAGCTTGGCTACAATCTGCGCAGGGACTGCTGGAATCAGGGATATGCGACGGAAGCTGTGGCGGCGGTGCTTGATTTTGCGGAGCATACGCTGCATATCCACCGGGTGCTCGCCTGTCATGCAAAGGAAAATCCGGCGTCCGGGCGCGTGCTGGAAAAGAACGGCTTTTCCTATGTAAAGGACAGCTCCTACAAAAAATGGGACGGCTCCCAGACCTTTGAGAGCCGGGAATATCTCTGGAAAAGCCAGGATCAGGAAAAGGATCCGGCGGCGCGCAACGAGGTGGAGCGCTATTATGACGAGGAATTTGAGGAATGGGAGCGGCTGGCATGGCATAAGACGGAATTTGAAGTGACCAAGCGCTATATGAAGGCGTTTCTTCCGGAGGGCACGCAGAAAATTCTGGACATCGGGGGAGGCCCGGGGCGCTACGCCATCTTTCTGACCCAGCAGGGGCATGAGGTGACGCTTCTGGATCTGTCCGGCAAAAATATCCGGCAGGCGCTGGAAAAGGCGGCGGAAGCGGGCGTTAAGCTGGACAGCTGCATCCACGGGGACGCGCTGCGGCTTTCCGAATATCTGTATAAAGAGGAGCAGTTTGACGTGGTGCTGCTGATGGGGCCTTTGTATCATCTTCTGCGCAGTCAGGATCGGGAAAAGGCGCTCTGGGAGGCGCTGCGGGTATTAAAGCCCGGCGGGCTGATCTTTGTCTCCTTTATTTCGGATTACGCGCCGATCCAGGATTTTGCCAGCGGGCTGTATGATTTCGGGGATGCGGACCGGCTGCTTTCGTATTTGGAGGACGGACGCAACCAAACCGAATACGGCGGTTTTACAACGGCGTATTTTACCTCTGAAAAAGAGGCGAAAGGGCTGATGGAGCAGGCGGGGCTGGAAGAGCTTTTGTTTGCGGGGGTGGAAAGCATCCTGTGCGGAAAGGAAAAGCTTTTGCACAGCCTTTCAGAGGAGCTGCAGGAAAAATGGATCGATCTGGCGTTCCGGTTAAGCCGCGACAAAAATCTGCTGGGAATGAACGAGCACTTTTTATATATCGGAAGAAAGCCCTTGCATAAAACAGAAAAATAAACATATGTTCGTGCTAAAAAGGGAAGTGGTTGCGCGGCGGCACATTATCGGTTATAATGGACGGAAAGCGTACAGAAGGGAGACAATTCATGAAAAATGATTTATTTTCCATCGGGCCGTTTACCGTACACGGATATGGCCTGATGATTGCGATTGGCGTACTTGCCGCCTATTATACGGTGGAGTACCGCACCAAAAAACGGCAGATGGAGTGGGAGAAGGTATTTCCGCTGGCAGTCTGGGCAGTTTTGGGCGGATTTATCGGCTCCAAGCTCTTATATTTGCTGACACGGCTTCCGGATCTGATCGCAGATCCGTCCCTGATCGCGGACAGCTTAAAAAATGGCTTTGTCGTATACGGCGGCATTCTGGGCGGCATTTTTTCCGCGTGGATCTTCTGCAGAAGAAGCAAGCTGGACTTTTTAAAGATGTTTGACCTGACGATGCCTTCCGTGGCATTGGCGCAGGGTTTTGGGCGGATCGGCTGTTTTCTGGCGGGCTGCTGCTACGGCATGGAGGTCAGTGAGAACAATCCCATTGCGGTCGTTTTCCGGGAATCGGCATATGCGCCCAACAATGTGCCGCTTCTGCCGACGCAGCTGATCTCCAGCGCGCTGGATTTTTTAAACTGCGGCGTTTTGCTTTTGCTGTCCCGGAAATTAAAGACGGACGGACAGGTGGCGGGTTTTTATCTGATTTTTTACAGCATCGGCAGATTTGTTCTGGAATTTTTCCGCGGCGATCTGATCAGGGGTACGGTCGGGGCGCTGACGACCTCCCAGTTTATTTCGGTCTTCACGCTGGCAGCGGGGATCGTTATGGTAGTTGGGCTTCCGGCGCTTGCCAAAAAGAAGGCGGCAGGGAAGGAAGCGCCGGAGCAGGCAGAATAAGTTTTATCCTGCCTCAGTACCGGTTAAAGCAGGCAAAAATTTCCTGCCTTCTGGGACGGGACAGCCCGACCGGGACATAGGAGGAGTCGCAGATGGAAGCGAGCCCTTTTGTGTCAAGCAGCGCTTCAAGCTGATCGACCAGCGCGGTCAGCGTAAGCCCGCTTTGACCGAAATGCTCCCGTGCATAGCGCAGCAGATAGGACAGGGCTGCGGTCTGCTCCGAATCCACAAGCTGCTCCACATACCGCAGATCGAGGGTGTCCTTGTCGATCATAAAGGAGGTTTTTCCGAGGGTTTTGACCTTGGCGTGCTCGTGCTCCCGCTGGGAGCGTCCGCCGAAACGGTCTTTCTCGGAGCGGTTTTTCTCAAAACGGTCTTTGCCGGAAAAGCGGCGGTTGTTCTCAGCCAGCGCTTTTCCGGTATTTTTTTGCGTCAGCGGCAGGATGCGGGACGTCTGAGGAAGACAGAAATTGTCTGCGCAAAAGCGCTGTTCCCCGTGCTTTTTTAAAACCTGCGCCACATTGTCCGTGATGTCGAAGGCGCGGTAGCCGTCCATCTGCAGTACGGTGTCCGCGACATAAAAATAGGAGCCGCAGCTTCCCACAACGAGGATCGTGGAGATGCCTGCTTTTTCATAGAGATCCCGCGCCCGCTCCAAAAAGGGGGTAATGGGCTCGTGGCGTTTGCTGACAACCTCCTCCATGAGCGCGTCGCGTACCATAAAGTTGGTGGCAGAGGTATCCTCGTCGATCAAAAAGAGCCTGCTGCCCGCCTCGATCCCCTCTACGATCGCTGCCGCCTGGGAGGTGGAGCCGCTGGCGTCCAGCGTGCAGAAGCGGCGGGTGTCCGCTTTGTTTGGAAGGTCGTTGATGAACAGGGAAATATCGGCGTTGGTGATCTTTCTGCCGTCCTCTGCCCGCAGCTTCATGGCGGTGGCGTCGGTAATGACAAATTCCCGCCCGTCCCCTGCGATGTGGTCATATACGCCCCGTTCCAGCGCTTTTAACAGGGTGGATTTGCCGTGATAGCCGCCGCCGGCGATGAGGGTAATGCCCTTGCGGATGCCCATGCCGCGCAGGCTGCCGCGATGGGGCAGGTCGATTGTGACCGCGAGGCTGTCCGGGGAGCAAAAGGGGACTGCCTTTTCCATAGGGCGGTCGGAAACACCGCTTTCCCTCGGAAGAACAGAGCCGTCCGCCACAAAGGCACACAGTCCCAGCGCGTCGAGACGGCTGCGGATATACTGCTGGTCTTCGCTTAAAAAGACAGCCTGCTCGACCTCCTTTGCAGGAAGGGCGGGATAACGCAGGGAAGCGGCAACACATTTCGGAAGATAATCGAACAGGATTTTTTCCAATTCGCCGGCAAGGACCGTGCGTCCCGCTGCCGGGAAGCCCACTTCAAACCGGACGAGAAGCCCTTCCTTTGTAAATTCGCAGGCGGTGCGGGAAAGCACCTCCTGCCCGGGACGGGTAACGCCGATCAGGCCGCTTTTGCCGGAGCCGCCCGCCTTAAAGGCAAAGCGCCCGATGGCGCGGGAAAAGGCGCGCAGCACATAATCTGCCGCAGCGGCGCGTTTATAGCCCTGATCCAAAAGCTGCGCCGGAAACGCCGCCTTCCGTGCAGGCACAAGGATGCTTAAGCGGGACGGGGCGGCGAAGGGGTCGCCCTGCACATGGTCGATGGAAAGGACATAATCGTTGAAATCATAGCTGCCTGCAAGGGACTTGTAGGCAGGATAGCCTTTGTGGTCGATGGATTTTAAAAGCTGTAAAAGCTCGCCGGATCGTTTCATAATCGGATACCTCTTTTCAAATGATAGGTTGCAGGACTCACCTTTTTTGGTACGGTTTTGCCGTTGTCCTGAACCGCTATGTTTAAATATAGATTTTTTGAAGCGTAAAGTCAAGGCGGGAACAAAGAACGGAGCGCGGTCTGAAAAGCTTCCGAAAAAAGAGTGACTTTTGGGGAAGAATATTGTAATATGGAAGAAGGCAGTTTTGCAAAGGAGTGTGATCCGATGAGATTTCGGGAAGAGATGCTGTCAAAAATATTTACTTATATTACGGTAATCGTGCTTTTGGGCGGCGTCGCCTTCGAGGCGTGGTCGCTGCAAAAGGAGCGGCAGCAGCGCAAAGAGACGGAAGCGGAGCTTGCGTCTGTTGCCTTAAGCCTTGAGGAGACGGCTGATTTAAACGGGAAGCTGAAAAAGGAAAACGCAGAGCTTTCCGCGTTTCGGGAGCGCTGGAAGCTGTACGCCTCTTCGATGGAAAACAGCGAAGTGCTGGCGCTGCAGTCGGATCTTTTTGTGCGCACGGATCTGATCCCGCAGGAGGCGCTGGATGAGATCGGGGCTGCGATCAAGGAAGAGGAAAAAGAGGACGCAGAAAAAAAGGAGCCTGCTTTTACCTTTGACAATCCTTCCGGGGACAATATTTTTCTGCCGGTCAGCGCAAACAGCGGAGACGGCGAGAATTGCCTGGTCTATACGGTGGCGTACGAAGAGGACGGCAGCCATAAGATCGAGCTTTTATACGAGGTTGTTCTGGACGAGACGGGGAAGATTGCCCGGCGCGACAGGAGCGGGGAAGTGGAATGGAACTGCATCGCCTATCAGACCGGAGAGGGCTGGAAGGCGGCGAAAGGAGAGGAATAGCGCAGGATGATGGGCATTGATGAGATTTTAAAAAAACTGGACGGGCTTTTTAAGGACGAGAAGCTGGAAGAGGTGGAGCCCTTTTTGCTTTCCTGCATGAGACAGGCGAAGGCAGGGGACGAATACGGCATTTATATTTCGGTCGGCAACGAGCTGATCGGGTTTTACAGAAGCATTTCCAGATATGAGGAGGCGTTTGCGGTTGCGGAGGACGTGCTGCTTTTGATGGAAGAGCTGCAGCTGGAGGGAACGGTCCATTTTGCGACGACGCTTTTAAATACGGCTACCGCGTACCGGGCGGCAGGGCGCTATGAAGAGGCGCTGGCGGACTACCGCCGGGCGCTGGAAATTTATCAGCGGGACCTTCCAAAGGACGATTACCGTCTGGCTGGGCTTTACAATAATATCAGCATCCTGCTGGAAAAGCTGGATGAAAACGAAAAGGCGGCGCTGTTTTTGCATAAGGCGATCCAGATTGTTGAAAAGCAGCCCCAGAGCCGTTTGGAGCTTGCGACTTCACGGACGAACCTGGCGCTGATCGAGTTAAAGTTAAACCATCTGGAGGAGGCAAAAAAGCTTCTGGATCTGGCGTGCCGCGCCTTTGAGGAGGACGGCGGGATCACGGATTCCCATTATTCTGCGGCGCTGGCGGGGCTGGGCGAGGTATGCTACCGTCAGGGAGGCCTGGAACGGGCGCTGGGCTATTACGAGCATGCACTGTTTGAGGTGGAGAAGCATTTCGGCAGAAATCAGGGCTACGGCCTTTTGTGCGGGAACTGTTCCCTCGTATGCAGGGAGCTTGGCCGTAAGGCAGAGGCGGACGAATACGAAAGACAGCGGAAGAGATACTGCCATGAAGGGGATTGAGCTGTGCCGCGCCTATTTTGAGGCGGAGGGCATGCCGATGCTTAAACGGCTTGAGAAACAGTATCCGGAACTGAGAGGGAAGCTGGCTGCCGGACTTGTGGGACAGGGCTCGGAATGTCTGGGATTTGACGACGCTATATCGCAGGATCACGATTTCGGGGCGGCGTTTGCCCTCTGGCTGCCGCAGGAGCTGTACGAGCGCTACGGCAGCGTCTGTCAGGAGGCATACGACCGTCTGCCGTCTATTTTTCGGGGAATGCCGAAGCGGCAGGAAAGCCCAAACGGCTCCGGCAGGGTCGGGGTGCTGTCGGTCACAGGATTTTTTTACGGGCTGATCGGGAGAGAGGACGTCCCAAAAAGCAGCATGGAATGGATGTTTTTGCCGGAAAGCCGGCTGTCCATGGCGTCAAACGGGGAAGTGTTCTTGGATGAAGCCGGGGAGTTTTCGCGGATTTATGAAGGGCTGAAGGGCTTTTATCCGGAGGATGTGCGGTTAAAAAAGATCGCCGCCCGGGCAGCGAAAATGGCGCAGTCCGGCCAGTATAATTACGGCAGGCTGTCCGCCCGGGGCGAATGGACGGGCGCTTTTTTGGCGCTGCAGGAGTTTGTGACAAATACCTGCTCGCTGGTGCATCTTTTGAACCGGAAATACACACCCTTTTATAAATGGATGCACCGCAGCTTAAAGGATATGGAGGTGCTGCCGGAAATCTACGGACTTCTGGATCAGCTTACCGCGCCCTTTGACAGCCGCAGCGCGTGGACGGAGGCTGTGCCGGAGCAGTTTTTGTGCGGGCGGATCAACACGGCGGACAGCAGGGCGGTTTTGATTGAAACGATCTGCCAGCTGGCCGCAAGGGCGCTCAACGAGGCAGGGCTGTCCGATTCCTATGATTTTTATCTGGAAAGCCATGCGCTCTCCGTGATGGAAAAGATCTCCGATCCGGCGATCGCAGCGCTTCAGCTCATGGAGGGATAAAAGGCTTGAAACATATGTTCGGACATGATACAATAACAGACAGCAGGAAAAAGGGGGATCTGCTCCTGATCGCTGCCGTCTGTCTGGCCGCTGTGCTGGCGGCTCTTTTCTTTTTCGGCAAAAACAGCGCCCCGGCAGCGTATGCAGTGATCGAGCTGGACGGCAGGGAACAGGAGCGCCTGCCCCTTTCCAAAGATCAGGAGATCTGCGTGGAAGGGCAAGGCGGCTATAACGTCGTATCCGTATCGGACGGGGAAGTGCGCGTTTTGGATGCGGACTGCCCGGATGGGCTGTGCGTGCGGCAGGGGAGGATCCGTCATGCCGGACAGAGTATCGTCTGCCTTCCGCACCGCCTGAGCGTCCGGTTGGAAGCAGAAGGAACAGGCGGCCTGGACGCAGTGGTACAATAACGGGGAGCAGAAACGCTCCAAAACGAGGGATTTTATGCGGGATCGAACGAAAAAGACGGCATTTTTAGGCGTTCTGACTGCGGCAGCGCTTTTGCTGTCCTATGTGGAATCGCTGTTTGTGCTTGCCCCGGGCATTCCGGGGATCAAGCTTGGGCTTGCCAATTTAGCGGTGGTGCTCTGTCTGTACCGCTATGGCTGGAGGGAGGCGGCGGCGCTCAATCTGGTGCGGATCCTGCTTTCGTCGCTGCTGTTTGGCAGCTTTTTTACGATGGCATACAGTCTGGCGGGAGCGGCGCTTTCCTTTGGCGCGATGCTGGCAGGGAAGCGGTCGGGGCGTTTTTCAGTGCTGGGTGTCAGCGTGCTGGGCGGCGTATTCCACAATCTGGGACAGCTTCTGGTGGCGATGGCGCTGCTTGGGACGGCGTGGGCAGGCTGGTATGTGCCGTGGCTTTTAGCTGCGGGCTGCGTGACGGGCATTTTTATCGGCGCGTGCGCAAAGGCGGTAAACCGTTACCTGCCCATCCTGCGGTAGAACAGGGCGCAAAAAGGACAGGGACAGCGTTTCCCAAAAAAGAAAGGGAGAAGTTATGATCGCATATTTAAACGGCAGGGTTGCCGATATTTCAGAAGAGAATCTTGTGATCGAGGTCGCGCATATCGGCTATAACGTGCGCGTCCCGGCAAGTGTGACCGCGCTTTTGCCGCCGGTAGGGGAAGAGGTCAGGATCTATACCTATATGAGCGTGCGGGAGGACGCGGTGGCGCTGTACGGCTTTTTGACAAAGGATGATCTGGAAATGTATAAACAGCTTATCACGGTCAGCGGCGTCGGGCCAAAGGCGGGTCTGGCGATTTTGTCGGCGCTGAGTGCGGACGAGCTGAGGATGGCGGTCATTTCACAGGATGCGAAGGCGATTGCAAAGGCGCAGGGCATCGGCGCAAAGACAGCCCAGCGGATCATTCTGGAATTAAAGGATAAGATCTCTTTGGAAGATACGGTTTTTATGAAGGATTCCGTATCGGATGCCGCTGTCATACCTGCGTCGGGAGACATCGGCAGGGCGAAGGCGGAAGCGGTGGAAGCGCTGACCGCCCTGGGCTATTCTTCCTCTGACGCCCTGCGCGCGGTCAAGGCGGTGGAGCAGGACGATATGGATGTGGAAGCGCTTTTGAAGGCTGCGCTTAAGAAGATGTTCTGAAATTGAAATATAAAAGAAGACGCCGCGTCTGCGGCATGGTGAGGAAAAGATGGCCAGAGTGATTGAAACCAATCTAACAGAAGAAGATAAAAGGATAGAAGGAAGCCTGCGCCCGCAGTATCTGAAAGATTATATCGGTCAGGAGAAGGCCAAATCGACGCTGAAAATTTATATCGAAGCGGCAAAGCAGAGGCAGGATGCGCTGGACCATGTACTTTTTTACGGGCCTCCGGGACTGGGAAAGACGACGCTTGCGGGGATCATCGCCAATGAGATGGGCGTCAACATGAAGGTGACGAGCGGGCCGGCGATCGAGAAGCCGGGCGAGATGGCGGCGATTTTAAACAATCTGCAGGAGGGCGATCTTTTGTTCGTGGATGAGATCCACCGCTTAAACCGGCAGGTGGAGGAGGTGCTGTATCCGGCGATGGAGGACTATGCCATCGACATCATGATCGGGAAGGGCAGCTCCGCCCGGTCGATCCGTCTGGATCTGCCGCATTTTACGCTGGTCGGGGCGACGACGAGGGCGGGGCTTTTGACTGCGCCGCTTCGGGACCGCTTCGGCATGATCCATCATCTGGAATTTTATACGGTGGACGAGCTAAAGCTGATCGTGCAGCATTCCGCGAAGATCCTGAACGTAAAGATCGACGAGGAGGGCGCGCGGGAGCTCGCCAGAAGAAGCAGGGGCACGCCCCGCCTGGCGAACCGCATTTTAAAGCGGGTGCGGGATTTTGCGCAGGTCAAATATGACGGCGTGATCACCCGGCAGGTGGCGCGGACGGCGCTGGATCTGATGGATGTGGATACGCTCGGCTTAGACCGGGTGGACAGGAACCTTTTAATGACGATGATCGAGAAGTTCAAGGGCGGCCCTGTGGGGCTGGATACGCTGGCGGCGGCGATCGGGGAGGACGCGGGGACGATCGAAGACGTCTACGAGCCGTATCTTCTCATGAACGGGCTGATCGACAGGACGCCCAGGGGAAGGGTCGCGACAGAGACGGCGTACCGGCATCTGGGACTTGAAATCTGACCGCTTTGCCATTATAATAAAGGGATAAAGGCGCAGGATTTGTGCGCAGCGAAAGGATGAGTGATCATGGCGGTCAAGACGGACACGGAAGTGATTATCGGCGGCAAGGTGCTGACATTGAGCGGCTACGAGAGCGAGGAATATCTGCAGAAGGTCGCTTCTTATATCAACAATAAACTGGCAGAATACGGCAGGGTGGAGAGCTTTCGGCGTCAGCCCGTGGACACGCAGCACGTCCTTCTGGAGTTAAACATCGCGGACGATTATTTCAAGGCAAAAAAGCAGATCGACCGGATGGACGAGGAAGCGGCGTCGCGGGAGAAGGAGCTGTACGATCTAAAGCATGAGCTGATCGCGGCTCAGATCAAGCTGGAGAATACGGAGAAGAGCTTAAAGAGCGCGCAGCAGGAGCTTCAGGAGAGCTCCCGCCAGATCGTGCGTCTGGAAACGGAGATCCAGGGGCTTAAGGAACATCCGTGAGAAAGACGCCAGCTTATTATGAGGAAATAAACGGGGAGGGCTGTCAGGGATGACAGCCCGTTTTCAATCAGAAAGAAGGCATGAAAACAAGCCGGACGGAATGGAGAGCAGGATGGAATACAGAGGAGAGCTTTTGGCGCCCGCAGGAAATATGGAATGCTTAAAGGCTGCAATAGCGGCAGGGGCGGACGCCGTTTATTTGGGCGGCGGGCAGTTCGGGGCGCGGGCATATGCCGGGAATTTTTCGGACGAAGAGCTGATCGGGGCGCTGCAGCTTGCCCACGCATGGGATAAAAAGATATATCTGACGGTCAATACCCTGACAAAGCAGGAGGAGCTGGGAAGGCTTACAGACTGGATGCAGCCTTTTTATGAGGCGGGCCTGGACGGCGTGATCGTGCAGGATATGGGCGTTTTGGACACGGTGCGCAGGGCGTTTCCGGGAATGGAGCTGCACGCCAGCACGCAGATGACGGTAACGGAAAGCCGCAGCGCCCTGTTTTTAAAATCACTGGGTGTCTGCCGGGTCGTGCCCGCGCGGGAGCTTAGTTTAGAAGAGATCCGTATTTTGAAGGAACAGACCGGGATGGCGCTGGAAGTATTTATCCACGGCGCGCTGTGTTACTGCTATTCGGGGCAGTGCCTGTTTTCCAGCTATCTGGGCGGTAGAAGCGGCAACCGCGGGCGCTGCGCCCAGCCCTGCCGGCAGCCCTACACGATACTGGAGGAAAAGGGGGGCGCTTATCAGGACGCGTCAAAGCGCATGAAGCAGCCGGCGTATCCGCTGAGCTTAAAGGATCTGTGCGTGCTGCCGTTTTTGCAGGAGCTGATGGATGCGCGGATCGATTCGTTTAAGATCGAGGGCAGGATGAAGCGCCCGGAATATGTGGCGGGCGTGACGGCGGTGTACCGCAAATATATGGATCTGTACAGAAGCGGCGTAAGAAATTGGGAGATCGATCCGGCGGATATGGAGCTTTTGTCGAAGCTGTATGTGCGCTCGGAGACGGGAGGCGGCTATTATAAGCAGCACAACGGACGGGAAATGGTAACCTTTGAAAAGCCCGGTTATTCGGGCTGCCCGGAAGAGCTTTTGGAGCGGATCCGCCGGGAATATCTGGAAAAGGAGCTGACCCTGCCGGTCAGCATGAGCGCTTTTCTGGAAGAGGGAAAAACGGCGCGCCTTCAGGTGTCCTCGGGGTCTGTGTCGGCAGAAGCGCTGGGGGCAGAGGCGCTGCCGGCTCAGAAGCGCCCGCTTGCCAAAAGTGACGTGGAGAAGCAGTTAAAAAAGACCGGCGGCTCTGCCTTTTATGCAAAAGAGCTTCAGATTGAGATGGGAGAAAACCTGTTTCTTCCGGTATCTGCGTTAAACGAGCTGCGCCGGGACGCACTGGACAGGCTTTGGGAGAAGCTTTGCCAAAAGGGAAAGCGGACGCTGTCGGAAAGGACGGGACAAAACGCCTGTCCGGACAGCGGCTGTAAAAGCGATGCGTCTTCCGGGCAAAGGAAAGAGCCCCTTCTTTATGCGTCCGCGCTTTTGGCAGAGCAGGCGCTTGCGCTTCTGGACGAAGCGGGCGTGCGCCGTCTGTATGTGAATGCCGATCTGCTGTTTGCAAAGGAAGAAGAGCGGCTGATGGAAAAGGCGGCAAAAAGGCAGGAGGCAGATGAAGGCTTTGAGCTGTTTTTGCAGCTTCCGGCGCTGCTTCGTTCCTACAGCGAGCCGTATCTGGCGGCGCTTGCCCAAAAAGTCCGCCGTTACGACGGGATCATACGGGGATTTCTGGCGGGCAGCGTGACGGGGATGTGTTGGGCAAGGGAGGAATTTCCGGAGAAAAAGCTGTCGCTGCAGCACAATGTTTATGTATTCAACCGGGAGACGCTGTCCTGTTGGGAAGACTGCTTTTCCATAGATACCTATACGGCGCCGCTGGAATTAAACAGGCAGGAGCTTCTGACGCTGCCTGCGCAGAAGCAGGAAATGGTCGTTTACGGCAGGACGCCGATGATGATCAGCGCCGGATGCGTCAAAAGGAGCGCCGGGAGCTGCCGCGTGGATCATACGCAGAAGCAGCTTGCGGAAGGCATTCCCTCCGCCGGCTTTGCAGAGCGTTTGAAAGACCGCTACAACGCGGAATTTCCGGTATGGGTCAACTGCCGCCACTGCATGAACACAATTTATAATTCGGTGCCGCTGTCGCTGCATCAGTACATGGAACAGATACGGGGAAGGGGGCTTCGGGCGGTCAGGCTTGATTTTACCGATGAAAGCGGCAAAAAGGCGGCGTATCTGGCACGCTTTTTTGCCGGGGAAGACGGAAACGCGCCGGATTGCTATACGACGGGGCATTATAAAAAAGGAGTGCAGTAAATTTGGCATATTTTATCGTTATTTATTCCAAATATGCGATCGTGCTGTTCCAGTTTCTGTTTCTGATCTGCAGTGTTTACGGGCTTGGGAAAAAAGAAGCAGGGCAGGCGAAAAAAGCGGCGGTGTGGCAGAGCGTATTTTTGTTTCTGATGCAGTTTTGCGCGTATCTGACGATCGTGATCCGCACGCAGCGCATGGAATACCTGATCTTTTATCTGTTTTTGCAGATTTTGACGCTGGCGCTGCCGCTTCTGGCATATTTTCTGTATCCGGGCATCAACCGGCTTGTCCTGAATGAGATGAGCATGCTTTTAAGCGCGGGCATGATCGTTCTGGTGCGGCTGGACTTAAAAAAAGCGGCAAAGCAGCTTGCCATCGCCATGGTTTCCTACGGACTTTTACTGGCAGTGCCGTGGCTGTTTAAGAGGCTGCGTACATTTTTGCGGGATCTGGGCTGGGTCTACTGTATCGCAGGGACGTTGGCGCTTGCCGTTGTGCTGATCCTCGGGCAGGTAACGCACGGCTCGAAGCTGTCATGGTCGATCGCAGGGATCACCTTCCAGCCCTCGGAGTTTGTAAAGATCCTGTATGTGTTTTTTATCGCCTCTCTCCTTGCAGACGGAGCGGAATTAAAAAAGGTGCTCCTTGCGGGCGTCGGGGCGGGCATTCAGGTGATCGTTCTGGTCTTGTCAAAGGATCTGGGCAGCGCGCTGATCCTGTTTGCGGTCTATGTGCTGATGATTACGGTTGCCGCCCACCAGCCGCTGTATCTGGCGGGCGGGCTGTTTGCGGGGGCGGGGGCATCCTTGATAGCATGGAAGCTTTTTTCCCATGTACAGGTCCGGGTGCAGGCATGGAAAGACCCGTGGAGCGTGATTGACAGTCAGGGCTATCAGATCACCCAGTCGCTGTTTGCCATCGGGCGGGGCGGGCTGTTTGGCCAGGGCATCGGAAAGGGCACGCCGCAGGACATCCCCTATGTGGAAACGGACTTTATTTTTGCGGCGCTCACAGAGGAAATGGGGCTTTTATTCGGCATCGGGATCCTTCTTACGGCAGTGCTTCTGTTTCTGTCGGTCATGCGCCTTGCGGCAGGGCTTGCAGACGGCTTTTACCGGAATCTTGCGGTGGGCTTTGGGATGCTGTATATATTCCAGACGTTTCTGACGGTGGGCGGCGGCACGAAATTTATCCCGCTGACCGGGGTGACGCTGCCCTTTATCAGCTACGGCGGCAGCAGCGTGATGTCGATGATCCTGATATTTGCAGTGCTGGAGGGCGTCTGGCAGATGCGCTATGAAGAGGAGCAGAGGATTGAAAAGCAGAAAAGAAAACGAGAAAAGCAGCTCAAAAAAGAAGAGTAGATTCCGGCTGAACCGGGAGCTGTATGCCTGCGCGGCGCTGATGGTCTGCCTTTTTGCAGGGATGACGGCATATCTGGCGGACTATGTTTTGTCCAATCAGGAAGCGCTTTTTAACAACAGCTACAATTCCCGGCAGAAGGTGCTTGCGCAGCAAAATACAAGGGGCACGATCTATGCGGCGTCCGGCGAGGTGCTGGCAGAGACAAGGACGGACGAAGCAGGGAACGAGTTTCGGGATTACCCGTACGGAAGGATGTTCGCCCATGTGGTCGGCTATACGGGCAAGGGAAGGACGGGCATCGAGGAGCTGGAAAATTACCGTCTGATCAATTCCGACATTTCGGAAAAGGAAAAGCTGGACAACGAGCTTGCCGGGAAGAAAAATCCGGGCAACGACGTATTTACGACGCTGGACGTTTCTTTGCAGGAGGCGGCGGACGAGGCGCTTGGGCTGTACCGGGGGGCGGTAGTCGTAACGGAAGTAAAGACCGGACGCGTGCTGGCAATGGTCAGCAAGCCGGATTACGATCCGAACACGATCGCAGAACAGTGGACGGCGTTAAATGAGGATCAGGAAAAGGCGGCGCTGTTAAACCGGGCGACGCAGGGGCTTTATCCGCCGGGCTCGACCTTTAAGATCGTGACGGCGCTGGCTTATATCCGCCAGTTCCCGGACACATGGGAAAATTATTCCTTCAACTGTACGGGGGCGTACAGCCATGGGCAGAACCGGATCAGTTGCTATCACGGGAGCGTGCACGGACAGGTGGATCTGACAACTTCCTTTGCAAAATCCTGCAACGCATCCTTTGCCAATATCGGGATGAGCCTGAACCGGGGAGCGTTCGGGGAAACGATCGACAGTCTTTTGTTTAATCAGGAGCTTCCGATCCCGCTGCCGTATAAGCAGACGAGCGTGGAGCTGGACGGGAACAGCACGGACGACGAGGTAATCCAGACGTCCATCGGTCAGGGAAAGACCCAGATCACGCCGATGCAGCTTAACATGATCACGGCGGCGATCGCAAACGGCGGCGAGCTGATGCAGCCGATCTTTGTGGACGCGGTCAAAAATGCGGACGGCAGGGTGCTGGAAAAAAACAGCCCTTCGGTATATAAGCGCCTGATGTCGCAGCAGGAGGCGGAGGCGATGGGCGCCCTGATGGCGGACGTGGTGCAGGAAGGCACCGGACGCAAGCTAAAGGACAGGGGCTATACGGCGGCGGGAAAAACCGGAAGCGCTGAGTTTTCGGAGAACAAAGAAGAATCCCACGCATGGTTTACCGGCTTTGCGCCTGTGGAAGACCCGGAGATCGCGGTAACGGTGATCGTGGAGCGGGCAGGCTCCGGCAGTGATTATGCGGTTCCGCTGGCACGCAGGGTGTTCGACGCATGGTTTTCCTGAGCCTGCGCACGGTTTGGCGAAAGCGGTCTGCGCATGGTTTGGCTAACAGCCTTGCGCATATGCTTTGCCGGTCTGTTTTGTCCGCTCGGGACAAGGGGCTGCAAGGGACAAAAATGAAAATGTGGGAGAACAATTTTCCAGATAGGACTTGCCCTGCACCGGGATTTAAGGTATACTGATTTCCAGAATCAGATATCGCCGGACAGGAGGAATTGCAGTGATTGAAGCAACGAGCTGCGGCGGTGTAGTAATCTTTCGGGGCAAGATCCTTCTTTTGTACAAGAACTACAAAAACAAGTACGAGGGATGGGTGCTTCCCAAGGGAACCGTGGAAGAGGGCGAGGATTTTAAGCATACCGCGCTCCGAGAAGTTCTGGAAGAAAGCGGTTCCAGAGCTTCCATCATCAAATATGTGGGCAAGAGCGAGTATACGTTCAGCGTGCCCGAGGATGTTGTGGAAAAGGAAGTCCACTGGTATTTAATGATGGCGGACAGTTATTACAGCAAGCCGCAGAGGGAAGAGTATTTTGTCGATTCCGGTTTTTACAAGTATCATGAGGCGTACCATCTGCTGAAATTTTCCAATGAGAAGCAGATTCTGGAAAAGGCGTACCATGAATATCTGGAATTGAAAAAGAGCAATCTTTGGGGCAGCCGCAAATACTACTGAGCAGGACATGCCTGCCGGTAAAACGAAGCTTTTGACCGGTCGTTACTGACCGGTCAGCGTTTTATTACGCGGCGGGGCGGGATTTTGCCGTATCTGATGCGCGCCCTGTTTACGGGACTGCAAAACAGGGTATTCTAGGAACAGGGGCAATGGCGGTACATGAAATTTTATCGGAACTTATACGTTGGGGCATCTGTTAAAAATATCAACAAAATAAAATGGAAGCTTTTGACCGGAGCCGGACAGTTTGGCGTCTATGTGATCAGCCTTTCCCATACGGCGGATCAGCTGGACATTTTCCACTGCGCCATGCTCAAACAAAAAGCCTTCGACAAAAAAAGCCTTTCTGTCGTCGGGATCGCCGGGGACATGGGAGAGGCGTACACGCTGGTGGAACAGATGGTTCAGGACGGGCTGGCAGCCGGATTTGAGGGAAATGTAAAAGCATATCTGGCGGAAACATTCCGCGCCGGGAAGGGGGGAGGCGGATGACGGTTATCTGGATGATCCTGAAGACGGCGGGGATCGTGCTTCTGGTTATTCTGGGGCTTTTGCTTGCAGCGCTTCTGGCGGTTTTGTTCGTGCCGGTCCGTTACCGGGCAGACGGGAGCTGGCGGGAGGAGCTGACGGCTTCTGCAGCAATCACATGGCTTTTGCATCTGGTAAGCATCCGGATCGCATATGAAAAGGAGCTGTCTGTGCGGGTGTCGGTGTGCGGGATCCGGATAAAGACAGAAAAAAAGGCGGAGCCGTCAGGCAGCGGACAGCATGGGACATCAGCATCCGCACCAGAGTCTGCGGCAGCGTCCGCACCGGAGCCTGCATCAGCGTCTGAATCAGAGCCTGCCGCAAAACCGGATGCCGGAACAATTCCGGGCGCAATGCCGGAAACAGCCCCGGAGGCGCAGGCAGCCGGCGGGCAGGAAAATCCGAAAGCCTCGGACACGGCAAAAGCTCCTGAGCCGGGAAAAGATCCCGAAGTGTCAAAGGATAAGCAGCGTTTTTCCTTTGATGCTTTGAAAAAACGGCTCGCCGCCGCATGGCGGAAGCTGCAGGGCAGCCTGCGGAATATCCGGGGCACGGCAAAACGGCTGTACAGGCAGTTTATCTATTATAAAGCGATCTGGGACAGGGAGGAGACGCAGCAGGCGTTCCATCTGGCGTCAGCGCAGCTTTGCAGGACGCTGCGCCATGTGCTTCCGCGCCGGATAAACGTCCGGGCGGCGGTCGGCACGGGCGATCCGGCGTCTACGGGACAGGTTCTTGCAGTGCAGGGGATTTTGTATCCGTGGCTGGGGGATAAGGTGCAGATCGTGCCGGATTTTGAAGAGAGGCGGTTTGAGGGGGAATTTCATCTGAAAGGACAGCTCAGGGCAGGCGTGGTCGGTTTTTATGCGCTCAGGCTGATGCTTGACAAAAACGTGCGCCGCCTGATTGGAATACTGCGCGGCAGGACAGCAGACAAGGAGGATCACAATGGCAGAAAACAAGGACAATAACATCACTTCCGTAATGGAGGCGCTCATCAAAGGGGCGGAAACCGTATTTACAACCAAAACGGTGGTGGGCGAGGCGACGAAGGTGGACGATACGATCATCATTCCGCTGGTGGACGTTTCCTTCGGCATCGGCGCGGGCGCGACCTGTACGCCGGGCGCAGCCTCCGGCGGCAAAGCGGCAGGGAAGAGCGGCGGCGCAGGCGGCATGAGCGGGAAGATGTCTCCCAGCGCGGTGCTTTTGATCAAAAACGGGCAGACCCGCCTTGTGAACATCAAAAATCAGGACAGCGTCAACAAGGTGCTGGATATGATTCCGGACATTGTGGACCGTTTTACCGCGCCGAAGCAGGAAATGATGAGCGATGAGGAAGCGGTGGACGCCGCGTTCCCCGAAGAAAAAGAAAATAAGAAAGCTTAAGCGGCGCAGACGAAGAAGCGGCAGGGAGGTCTTTTCCTGCCGCTTCCGCATATGATAAAGATATATCCCTGCAAAGCAAAGGAGGGCGGCAACAGGATTATGAACCGGATCATCGCGTTTGCAATTTTCTGGGTGGCGATCGGGATGCTGCTCATGCTTTGCTTCCGATACCGCGTGATGGGGACGCTTTTTGCGCTTGCCCTGCTCGGCGTAAGCTATCTGGTGCTGATGTGCGGGGATGATTAAAGAATATTGAAACGCAAAGAACGGCTGCTTCAGAATAGAAGCAGCCGTTACATTCTCTTCATGATTCGATTAAGCTCTCTCAACCCTGCCGGACTTTAAGCAGCTTGTGCAAACGTGCATTCTCCGTGCACCACCGTTGACTTTGCATTTAACGCTTCTGACGTTGGAATTCCAGATACGGTTGGATCTTCTATGGGAATGGCTTACGTTGTTACCGAAATGAGCGCCTTTGCCACAAATATCGCATTTTGCCATGATTGCACCTCCTCAAACTATATTCGTCGTTTGACTGACAACATCAGTATGATAGCAGAATTTGACGGATTTGGCAAGTAAAATATCATCAATTTTTTAAAAAGTTGAAAATCGTATTCCCTTTTCAGGAAAAAGCGGTTATAATAGGCATAGATTTTCATTGAAAAAGGAGGTTATCACATGAAGGGTTCTTCTATGACGACCCATATGGGCAGCATTACAATCGACAATGAAGTGATCGGCCAATATGCGGGAACGGTGGCGATGGAGTGCTTCGGCATCGTCGGCATGGGCGTTACGGTAAAAGGCGGTCTGGTGAAGCTGTTAAAGAGCGACAGCATCACAAAGGGCATTGCGGTCACGATCAATCATAATAAGCTGACGCTGGATTTCCACGTGATCGTGGCATACGGCGTGAGCATTTTAGCTGTGGCGGACAACCTGATCAGCAATGTGAAATATAAGGTAGAGGAATTTACCGGAATCGAAATAGAGAAAATCAACATCTTCGTAGAAGGTGTGCGAGTGATTGATTAAGGAGGACGAAAAACGTGGCTGTAAATACGATCGACGCTAAGATGCTTGCAAAGATGTTCTTAGCCGGCGCTAAGAATCTGGAGAGTAAGAAGGAGTGGATCAATGAATTAAACGTGTTCCCTGTTCCCGACGGGGATACGGGCACGAATATGACGCTGACGATCATGTCCGCGGCAAAGGACGTGGCTGTGATGAACGCGAACAACGATCTGGACATGGCTTCTCTGGCAAAAGCGATCTCTTCCGGGTCTTTGCGGGGCGCAAGAGGAAACTCCGGCGTTATCCTGTCCCAGCTGTTCCGCGGCTTCACAAAGGCGATCCGCGACCATGAAACGATCGACATCCCGCTTCTGGCAGAAGCCTGCGAGAAGGCGGTTGAGACGGCGTACAAGGCTGTCATGAAGCCGAAGGAGGGCACGATCCTGACCGTTGCCAAGGGCGCGGCATTAAAGGCGCGCGAGCTGGCGGATGCGGGAGAAACGGATCTTGAGAAATATATCGGGGACATCATCGAAAGAGCGGACTATGTGCTCAGCCAGACGCCGGAAATGCTTCCGGTATTAAAGCAGGCGGGCGTTGTGGACTCCGGCGGTCAGGGTCTGATGCAGGTATTAAAGGGAGCGTACGAGGCGTTTTTGGGCAAGGAGATCGACTGGACGGTTTCTGCAACACAGACGACTGCGGGAGCGCCTTTTTCCGGCGCGGCAGATATGGCGGTGGAAGAAGCGGACATCAAGTTCGGCTACTGCACGGAGTTTATCATCATGCTCTCCAAGACGTTTAACATCAAGCAGGAGATGGATTTTAAGGCATATCTGGAATCCATCGGCGATTCGATCGTAGTCGTTGCGGACGACGATGTGGTAAAGGTACACGTACATACCAATGATCCGGGTCTGGCGATCCAGAAGGCATTGAAGTACGGCGCGCTTTCCAATATGAAGATCGACAACATGCGCCTGGAGCACCATGAGAAGGTTGTGAAGATGGCGCAGAAGGAAGAACAGCAGCGGACGGAGGCGAAGGCTCCTGCAGCACCTGCCCCGAAGAAGGAAGCGGGCTTTATCGCGGTTTCTGTCGGCGAGGGCATCAATGCGATCCTGCAGGATCTGGGCGTCGATTATATTATCGAGGGCGGCCAGACGATGAACCCCAGCACGGAGGACGTTTTAAATGCGATCGAGCAGGTAAACGCAGAGACGATCTATGTGCTTCCGAACAATAAGAACATCATTCTGGCGGCAAATCAGGCAAAATATATGACCGAGGACAAGAAGATCGTCGTGATCCCGACCAAGACGATCGCGCAGGGCATCACGGCAGTGATCAACTATGTGCCCGATTTAAGCCCGGAAGAGAACGAAGCGGCGATGACGGAGGCGATCGGCAACGTCAAGACCGGTGAAGTGACCTATGCGGTGCGCGATACGGTGATCGATGATTACGAGATCCGTCAGGGCGACTATATGGGAATCGGCGACAAAGGCATTCTTGCGGTTGGACAGGCGATCGAGAACGTGACCGCGAACATGATCGACCGGATGATGGATGAGGATTTGGAGCTCATCAGCATTTACTACGGTCAGGAGACGAAGGAAGAGGACGCTGCGGCGCTGCGGGACCGCATCGCTGAGAAGTATCCTTCCTGCGACGTAGAACTGCAGTACGGCGGTCAGCCGATCTATTACTATATCGTTTCTGTTGAGTAAGGATATGGAAGCCAGTCATTCAATTTCAACGTTAAAAGGCGTAGGGGCAAAAACCACTGCGCTTTTTTCAAAACTGCATATTGAAACGATCGACGAGCTGATCTTATGGTTTCCGAAAGGATACGATCATTTTGAGCCGCCGGTAACGGCAGGGGAGCTGACAGCCGGAAAGGTAATGGCGGTGCGCGCCTGCGTGATCGCAGCGCCCTCCATGGTACGGGCAAAGGGGATGGTCATTACCCACGCGCAGGCGGGGGACGCGTCCGGCAGGCTTAAACTTACATGGTTCCGGATGCCTTACATCAAAAACGCGCTGCCTGCCGGAACGTGGCATATTTTTCGGGGAATGGTAAAAAACGGTCCCCAGAATATGCTTTTGATGGAACAGCCCAAGGTCTTTCGGGAGGAAGAATACGCCGCCCTTTCGGGCACATGGCAGCCGAAATACGCGCTGACGGCGGGCATCACGAACCATATGATCCTAAAATGTGTCCGTCAGGCGCTGGAAAAGACAAATAAAACGGACTATCTGACAGAGGCACTGCGCAGACAGTACCGGCTCATCGGACTGTCGGAGGCGCTGGAAAAGATCCATTTCCCGAAGGATGAAAAAGAGGTATGCGAAGCCAGAAGGCGGCTGGTATTCGATGAATTTTTAGCGTTTCTAGTGCAGATCAAACGACAGAAGGTAATCAACGACCGGCTGGCGGTAGAGCGTCCGCTCAGCCCGGCAAAAGAAACAGAGCAGCTGATCTGCGCGCTTCCTTATGAACTGACGGGAGCGCAGAAAAAGGTGTGGGCACAGATCGAGGAGGATCTTACGAAGCACCTTGCGATGAACCGGCTCGTACAGGGAGACGTGGGAAGCGGCAAGACGATCCTTGCCTTTCTCGCGCTTTTGATGTGCAGCGCAAACGGACGGCAGGGCTGTCTGATGGCGCCCACGGAGGTGCTTGCAACCCAGCATTATGACGCTCTCTGCAAAATGACGGAGGAATACGGGCTGTGTACAAGGCCTGTCCTTTTAGTCGGCTCCATGACCGCAAAGCAGAAGCGCGAGGCATACGGAAGGATTTTGTCCGGCGAAGCGGACGTGATCATCGGCACCCATGCGCTCATTCAGGAAAAGGTGGAATACCGGGATCTGGCGCTTGTGGTAACGGACGAGCAGCACCGCTTCGGCGTGCGCCAGCGGGAAACGCTGGCAAAAAAAGGGGAAAGCGTCCATGTGCTCGTCATGAGCGCCACGCCGATCCCGCGCACGCTGGCGATCGTTTTATACGGCGATCTGGACGTTTCGGTGTTGGACGAGATGCCGTCCAACCGCCTTCCGATCAAAAACTGCGTCGTCAATCCGGATTTCCGCAAAAAAGCCTATGCCTTTATCGAGGCGCAGGTAGAGGCAGGACATCAGGCGTATGTGATCTGTCCGATGGTGGAGGAAACGGAAGGATCGGCGGACGGTCTGGAAAATGTAACGGACTATACGGAAAAGCTGCGGGCTGCACTTCCCGGCACGATCCGCACAGAGGGGCTCCACGGGAAAATGAAGGCGGCCGAAAAGCAGCGCATTATGGAAGATTTTGCGGCGCGCAGGATCGACGTCCTCGTTTCCACAACGGTCATCGAGGTGGGGATCAACGTGCCCAATGCCACGGTAATGATGGTGGAAAATGCGGAACGCTTCGGCTTGGCTCAGCTCCATCAGCTGCGCGGGCGCGTGGGGCGCGGGGATGCCCAGAGCTTTTGTATTTTTATGACCGGGGACAACAGCGGCGGCAAAAATAAGCGTCTGGACGTGCTGAACCGCTTCAACGACGGCTTTTTTATCGCGGAAGAGGATTTGAAGCTGCGCGGACCGGGCGATTTGTTCGGCATCCGCCAGAGCGGCGATCTGGATTTTTCGCTGGGAGATATTTATCAGGATTCGGATGTGCTTTTGCTGGCGGGAGAGCTGGCAGACCGGGTGCTGTCCGGCGAAGTCGTTTTGCCGGAGGAGGAAATGGGGCTGTTTCAAAAGGAGATCGATTACCGGACGATCTGACGGCATAACATAAAAAAAGGAAGCGGCATGCAAATGGGATTTTTGGAAAAACGGGAGGGGCTGAGCCGGGATGCGATCAAATATATCGCGATGGCGGCAATGCTTCTGAACCATATCGGCACAATCTTTCTGATGCCGGGAACGCTTTTATATGAGGTTTTTCTGGACGTCGGTTATTTTACCGCGCCGGTGATGTGCTTTTTTTTAGTGGAGGGCTATCGGATGACGCGCTCCAGAAAACGCTACGGAATCAGGCTGTTTCTTTTTGCCCTGCTTTCGGAGCTGCCGTTCTGCTTTGCGTTTTCGCAGGGGAAGGCAATTTATTTTGTGGCGATGAATATGATATTTACCCTGTTTTTGTGCTTCCTGCTTCTGGAGGTGCTGGAAAAGGAGCCCAAAGGATTTATGCGCGGGACGCTGATTATGCTGATCGTCCTTGCAAGCTCTGTTTCGGACTGGGCGATCCTTGCCCCGGTGTATACGGCGCTGTTTTATCAGGCAGGGCAGGATCGGGAAAAGCAGAAGCGGGCGTTTTTCTGGGCGGCGGTGCTGTTTGGAGGCTTTGGGCTTCTGGGAAGCCCGGCAGGCTATTTTGGGCTGCAGAAGCTTTTGTATGCGTTTGGATGTATGTCCGGCGTGGCTGCAGCAGGCGTGTGCATCGTCTGCTTTTATAATGGAAAGCGGGCACAGAAGGGGCAGAACTTTTCCAAGTGGTTTTTCTATCTGTTTTATCCGGCGCATCTGCTGATCCTGGGCATGATCCGCATCGCTGCAGGGGGCTGACGGCTTGCGTGGCAGCAGCTATGGCAGCTTCGATTTTACGCTTTGCAAAATCGAACATATGTGTTATACTGGTAAAAGTATTTTTCAATCAGGCTTTGCTGATTGCGCTTCGTGTTTTATATAGAAAGAAAGGAACAGGATAATGGCACAGAATACGACATATGACGCTTCCAGCATAACGGTGCTGGAGGGGCTTGAAGCGGTGCGCAAGCGCCCGGGCATGTACATCGGCAGCGTGTCCACAAAGGGATTAAACCACCTGATCTATGAGATCGTGGACAATGCGGTGGACGAGCATCTGGCGGGGTACTGCACCCGGATCACCGTGATTTTGGAAGCGGACGGGTCGGCAACGGTCATCGATAACGGACGCGGCATCCCGGTGGGCATGCACGAGAAGGGCATCAGCGCGGAACGTCTGGTATTTACGACGCTCCATGCCGGCGGAAAATTTGACAATAACGCTTATAAGACGAGCGGCGGCCTGCACGGCGTCGGTTCTTCCGTTGTAAACGCTCTTTCCAAACGTTTGACCGTAAGAGTCAAGGATGGAAAAAACATTTACGAGGATACATACGAACAAGGTAATCCGACGACTGAACTGGTCAATGGGCTTTTGCCGGTTGTCGGGCGGACGAAGGAAACGGGCACGACGATTTCCTTTCTGCCGGACGACACGATTTTTGACCGGACGCGTTTTAAGGAAGATGACGTAAAAAGCCGCCTGCATGAGACGGCATATCTGAATCCGGCGCTGACGATCCGGTTCGAGGACCGGCGGCAGGCAGAGACAGAGGTGGCAGAATACCATGAGCCGGAGGGGATCGTCGGCTTTATCAAGGACATGAACAAATCCTGCGAGGCGGTAACGGACGTGATCGCCTTTCAGGGTGAAAGCGACGGGATTTCCGTGGAGGGCGCGTTCCAGTACTGCAACGAGTTCCACGAAAACGTTTTGGGATTCTGCAACAATATTTACAATGCGGAGGGCGGAACCCACCTGACCGGCTTTAAGACCCAGTTTACGACGATCATCAACAATTACGCGCGGGAGCTGAATATTTTAAAGGAAAAGGATTCCAACTTTACGGGCCCGGACGTAAGAAACGGCATGACGGCGGTTATTTCCATCAAGCATCCCGATCCCCGTTTTGAGGGGCAGACGAAGACGAAGCTGGACAATCAGGATGCGGCGAAGGTGGTGGCAAAGGTCGCAGGCGAAGAGCTGACGCGCTTTTTTGACCGCAATCTGGAAACGCTGAAAAATGTGATCGGCTGCGCGGAGAAGGCGGCGAAGATCCGCAGGACGGAGGAGCGCGCCAAGACCAATATGCTGACAAAGCAGAAATTTTCCTTTGATTCCAACGGAAAGCTGGCAAACTGCGAATCCCGCGACGCTTCCAAGTGCGAGATTTTTATCGTGGAGGGGGATTCTGCGGGCGGCTCCGCCAAAATGGCGCGCAACCGCATGTATCAGGCGATCCTGCCGATCCGCGGCAAAATCCTGAACGTGGAAAAGGCGAGCATCGACAAGGTTTTGGCAAATGCCGAGATCAAGACGATGATCAACGCCTTTGGCTGCGGGTTTTCGGAAGGGTTTGGCAACGATTTTGATATTTCAAAGCTGCGTTATGACAAGATCATCATTATGGCGGATGCGGACGTGGACGGCGCGCATATTTCAACGCTGCTTCTGACGCTGTTTTACCGCTTCATGCCGGAGCTGATCTTTGAAGGGCACGTTTATATCGCGATGCCCCCGCTCTACAAGGCGATGCCGGCAAAGGGAAAAGAGGAATACCTTTACGACGACAAGGCGCTGGAACGCTACCGCAGGCGGCATAAGGGGCCGTTTCACTTGCAGCGCTATAAAGGCCTGGGCGAAATGGACGCCCAGCAGCTGTGGGAAACGACACTGGATCCGGAGACGCGCATGTTAAAGCTTGTGGAGATCGAGGACGCCCGGATGGCTTCCGAGGTAACGGAAATGCTGATGGGAACCGAGGTTCCGCCGCGCAAGGCGTTTATTTACCGCAATGCGACGGAAGCGGAGCTGGATATTTGATAAGGGGTTGAAATGGAAGAAAACAGCAGAATCATAAAAACAGAATATTCCGAGCTGATGCAGAAGTCCTACATCGACTATGCCATGAGCGTGATCGTGGCAAGGGCGCTGCCGGATGTGCGGGACGGCTTAAAGCCCGTACAGCGCCGCGTGCTTTACGACATGTACGAGCTGGGCATCCGCGCGGACAGGCCTTACAGGAAGAGCGCCCGTATCGTCGGCGATACGATGGGCAAATACCATCCCCACGGCGACAGCTCGATCTATGACGCGCTCGTGGTGATGGCGCAGGAGTTTAAAAAGGGACAGCCCCTGATCGACGGCCACGGCAACTTCGGCAACATCGAGGGAGACGGCGCGGCTGCCATGCGTTATACGGAAGCCCGGTTAGAGCAGATCACCCAGTCCGCTTTTTTAGAGGATCTGGACAAGGATGTGGTGGACTTTGTGCCGAACTTTGACGAGACGGAAAAGGAGCCGTCCGTGCTTCCCTGTAAATTTCCGAACCTTCTGGTAAACGGCTCCGAAGGCATTGCAGTCGGAATGGCGACGAGCATCCCGCCGCACAATCTGGGGGAAGTGGTGGACGCGGTCAAGGCATATATGCAGGACGAGACGATCGGCACGAAGGAGCTGATGCGCTATATCCAGGGTCCGGATTTCCCCACAGGCGGCATCGTGACCAATAAGGACGACCTGCTTTCCATTTATGAAACGGGTACGGGCAAAATCAAGATCCGCGGCCGCGTGGAGACGGAAAAAGCCAAAAACGGCAAAACAAACGTCATCATCACGGAGATCCCTTATCCGATGATCGGCGCAAACATCGGCAAATTTTTATCTGACGTGGCGGCGCTTGCGGAGACGAAAAAGACGACGGACATCGTGGACATTTCCAACCAGTCGTCCAAAGAAGGGATCCGCATCGTGATCGAATTGAAAAAAGACGCGGATGTGGACAACTTTATCAGCATGCTTTACAAAAAGACCCGCTTGGAGGATACCTTCGGTGTAAACATGCTGGCGATCGCGGACGGCAGGCCGGAGACCCTTAGCTTAAAGCAGATCATCAAGGCAAACGTGGACTTCCAGTTTGAATTAAACCGCCGCAAGTACGAGACGCTTCTTGCAAAGGAGCAGGCAAAACGGGAGATTCAGGAGGGCCTTATCAAGGCGTGCAACGTGATCGACCTGATCATTGAGATCCTGCGCGGCTCCCGCGACCGGGCGATGGCAAAGGCGTGTCTGGTAGAGGGTGAAACGGAAGGGATCCGTTTTAAATCCCGGGAATCGGCGGTCATGGCGGCGCAGCTTCGCTTTTCCGAAAATCAGGCGAACGCCATTCTGGACATGCGCCTGTATAAGCTGATCGGGCTGGAGATCGAGGCGCTGATCAAAGACCACGAGGAAACGGTGGCAAATATTTACCGTTATGAGGATATTCTGGAACGTAAAAGCGCCATGGCGCAGGTTATCATCAACGAGCTGGACGAGCTGAAAAAAGCCTTTGGCACGAAGCGCCGTACCGTGATCGACAACTGCGCGGACGTGGTATTTGAGGAGAAAAAGATCGAAGAAGCGGACGTTTACTGCCTGATCGACCGGTTCGGTTATACGAGGACGGTAGACGAGCCGACCCTTGAGCGCAATCAGGAGGCGGCGTATGCGGAAAACCGTTTCGTATTCAAGACAAAGAATACCGGGCGGATCTGCCTGTTTACCAATACCGGGCAGCTTTACACCGTAAAAGTGTCGGATCTGCCATTTGGCAAATTTCGGGACAAGTCGGTTCCGCTGGATAACGTAAGTAATTTTGATTCCACAAAGGAACAGCTTTTGCTGGCGGCAGGCCAGAGCGAGCTGAACCTGTACCGCCTTTTGTTCGTGACCCGGCAGGGCATGGCGAAGATGGTGGACGGCGGGGAATTTGACGTGATGAAGCGCACCGTCGCCGCCACAAAGCTGCAGGAGGACGACGAGGTGGCGGACGTCGCCGTTTATCAGGAGCAGAAATATATCACGCTGCAGTCCAAAGAGGGGCTGTTTTTGCGCTTCGAGGTGGAAGAGATCCCGGAGAAAAAGAAAAACGCGGTAGGCGTGCGCGCCATGAAGCTTGGGGAAACGGATGAGATCGAGGCGGTTTATTATACAAAGGCAGGGGACGAAACGTCCATTCCCTACAAGAGCCGGACGCTTGTGCTCAATCAGTTAAAGCCCGCCCACAGGGACGGCAAGGGGACGAAAGTAAGAGGTTGACCTGCCGCTTTAAATGCAGTATGATGAAGCGAAAGAAAAAGCGGCGGGAAGCAGACGGAAGAAGTGCCTGCGTTTTTCCCCGCCCTTTTGTCAGACTGACAGGAGGAATTTGGATTTTATGAGAGTGATTGCGGGCGAGGCAAGAAGCCTCCCTTTAAAAACAGTTCCGGGGCAGGATACGCGCCCGACCACGGACCGCATCAAGGAGACGCTGTTTAATATGCTGCAGTCCTATCTGCCCTGCAGCGTTTTCATCGATTTATGCAGCGGCAGCGGCAGCATCGGCATCGAGGCGATCAGCCGCGGCGCGCGGAGGGCTTATTTTGTGGAAAACGGAAGGGAAGCGGCAAAATGTATCGCGGACAACCTGCATTTTACGAAGTTTGAAGACCGCGCGACCCTGTTAAAGCAGGATGTGGTAAGCGCCCTTTCTTCCATCCACGAAAAGAGCGCCGACATTATTTTCATGGATCCGCCGTATCAGGCGGGCCTGGAAGAGCCGGTGCTTTCCGCACTTTCACATATGCCTTATGTGACGGAGGATACGCTGATTGTCATCGAGGCGGATTTAAAGAAGGATTTTTCCTTTGCGGCAGAACTTGGATTTGCGGTAACGCGGGAAAAATGCTACAAAACAAATAAACATGTATTTTTGACAAAGGAAAATTGATATGAATGCAGCGATTTATCCGGGAAGCTTTGATCCCGTAACCTATGGACATCTGGATGTGATCCGCCGCGCGGCGTCTATTTTTGACGAATTGACCGTGAGCGTGCTGAACAATAAAGTAAAGACTCCATTGTTTTCTGTGGAAGAACGTGTTAAAATACTGGAAGAAGCGACGAAGGATCTGCCGAATGTGAAGGTGGAGTCGTTCAGCGGCCTGCTGGTAGATTATGCGGCGAAGAAAAACGTAAACGTGGCGGTCCGCGGACTGCGCGCGATCACGGATTTTGAATATGAGCTGCAGAACGCCCAGACGAACCGGAAGCTTTCCGGGGACAGGCTGGATACGGTATTTCTGACGACGAGTCTGGAATATGCCTATTTAAGCTCGTCAAGCGTCAAAGAGATCGCCAGCTTTAACGGAGATATTTCACAGTGCGTGCCTCCTTTTGTCGCAAAGCTGGTCTACGAGAAATTCGGACTTGACCCTAAAAACTGAGTATTCCCTTGTCCCCAGGGGTATGCGGAAATGAGGAAAATATGAGCAGCAGAATCGAACAGTTGATCGACGAAATCGAAGAATATATTGATAACTGCAAAACCCAGCCCTTTTCAAACTCCAAGATCATCGTGGATAAGGAGGAGATCGACGAGCTTTTAAGGGAGCTGCGTCAGAAGACCCCCGAGGAGATCAAGCGTTATCAGAAGATCATCAGCAACAAGGAGGCGATCTTAAACGACGCCCGCGAGAAAGCCCAGACGCTCATCAACGAGGCAACGGAACACACCTCTGAGCTGATCAATGAGCATGAGATCATGCAGCAGGCGTACGCGCAGGCAAACGAGGTCGTGCAGCTTGCGACCCGTCAGGCGCAGGAGATCGTAGACAACGCCACGATGGAGGCGAATGCGATCAAGGAATCGATCATGCAGTATACCGATCAGATGATGGCGAACGTAGAGGATATTATTTCCCATGCGATCGAGGTTTCCAACGCCCATTACGGCAATCTGATCAGCGATCTGACAAGCGTGAACGAGGTCGTGCAGAACAACCGCGCGGAGTTCCGCGCCCAGAACGAGGATCTGGACGAGACGGGAAGCGCCGGGGAAGCGTTGAACGTGATGTAACGGCAGCTGTTTTGGACAGGCGGCATTTTCCTTTTTATAAAATCCTTACCGCCTGATACCATGCCGCCGTCAGCACGGTCAGCACTGCCTTGTGGAATACGTACTCCTTCATGGACAGCCCCGTTCCCTGAATGCAGCTGTAGGTCTGGGCGATGCAGGACAGCCCGCCGAAGGGCAGGACGATATAAGCCCATGTGCGGGCGCTTTTTGGCAGGCGCGCCAGTCCGCTGGTGACCTCAAAGAGCGGGGACATCATGGCGGTCAGTGCAGGATGTGACGAAAGCAGGATCATCGGAAGCAGGTTTAAAAGGCTGCAGAAGATCATGTAGCCGCCCAGCGCGGTAATGGAGGACAGCCCGGACAGGATGGATTCGTGCAGGCAGGAGAGCAGCCGGGAGGGTGTGACAACAGCTTCGGACAGGCAGGCTTTGTCCGAGAAAGGAACCGTCCTGTACAGCGTGCAGCGCAGGATAATCCCGTAAAGAAGCGGCACAACATACATCCCTGTCCAGACGGTCAGCGGACGTGTGACGGGAAATAAAGACAGCATATATCCGGCAAAATACACAGGCCCGATGTTGTTGGTAAACGCCAGCAGCAGCGAGGCCTCTTTTTTGCTGATCTTGCCCGCAGAAAGGCTCTGGGCGCAGACCCTTGCGCCCATGGGAAAGCCGCACAAAAAGCCGATGAGGATACAGTACAGGCAGGAATCGGACAGCCGGAAAACCGGACGCAGCAGGGGCGCGAAAAAAGAAGCGATGCTGTCGGAAAGCCCCAGACGGATAAGCAGCCCCGAAAGGATCATGAACGGCAAAAGCGCCGGGATCATTTTTAAAAACCAGAGGTTTAAGCCATCCAGCGCCAGGGCGGCGGACTGTCCGGGAAAAAGCAGCATGGAAACCGCCATCGCCGCAAAAAAGAGAAGGGTCATATATTTTGTGAGCTTTTTTTGCATTCTTTCTACCAAAGCATTCTGAATTATAGTATACTAGAGCATATGAGAAACGAGAACAAATCATGCAGGGAGGGACATTTTGATCAGGCTGGATAAATTCTTATGTGAAGCCGGCGCAGGAAGCCGCAGCGAAGTGAAGCTTTTGATAAAAAAAGGGCGCGTGACGATAAACGGCACCGTGGCAAAAGCGCCGGAGACGAAGGTGGATGAAAAAAACGATCAGGTGGCGCTGGACGCGCAGCCGCTTTCCTATGAAAAATTTGTTTATTACATGCTCCATAAGCCGGCGGGCGTTGTGACCGCCACAAGGGACAATCATGAAAAGACGGTCATGGAGCTTTTAAAGGACGCGCCGGGAAAGGATCTTTTTCCGGCAGGGCGGCTGGATAAGGATACGGAGGGGCTTTTGCTGATTACCAACGACGGGGCGCTGTCCCACCGGCTTTTGTCCCCGGCAAAGCATGTGGACAAGACGTATCTGGTCCGGACAAAAGCGCCCGTGACGGATGAAATGCGCCGCCGTCTGGAGGAAGGGGTGGACATCGGGGACGAGAAGCCGACGCTTCCGGCAAAGGCAGAGCTGACCGAGGACGGAGGGCTTTTGCTGACGGTCACAGAAGGGCGTTTCCATCAGGTAAAGCGGATGCTTTCGGCGGTCGGAAACGAGGTTGTATATTTAAAGCGCCTTTCCATGGGGCCGCTTGTTTTGGACGGGGCGCTTTCAAAGGGGGAATACCGGGCGCTGACGCCGGAGGAAAAGGCGGCGCTCGGCATCCGATAGGTGCAGGAGGGCATTGCCCATTGCAAAGCCGGGAAAAACGGGAACAGACGGCGGCAGAACAGGAGGACATATGAGCAATAACATTATCGTGATCACAGGCGCTTCCAGCGGAATGGGACGGGAATTTGCCATGCAGCTCGACAGAGGGCTTTCCTCGGTGGACGAGTTCTGGCTTGTGGCAAGGCGGATCGGACGGATGAAAGAAATGGCGGAAAAAATGCGCCACCGCGTCAAGATCCTCCCGCTGGATCTGACAAACGAAGGCGATCTGGATATTTTAAAGGAGAGCCTGCTGGAAGAAAAGCCTGCCGTACGGATGCTGATCAACTGCGCGGGCTACGGGATGATGGGCGACGTAGAGCAGATCCCGCAAAAGGAGCAGGCGGGACAGGTGGATTTGAACTGCCGCGCCCTCGTGGAGGTAACGCAGCTGTGCCTGCCCTATATGAAAAAGAAAAGCCGGATCATCCAGCTTGCCAGCAGCGCGGCGTTTCTGCCCCAGCCGGGCTTTGCGGTATATGCGGCGACCAAATCCTTTGTGCTGAGCTTTTCTAGGGCGCTCAGGGCAGAATTAAAGCAAAGGCAGATCTATGTGACGACCGTATGCCCGGGCCCTGTGCGGACGGAATTTTTCGAGGTGGCAGAGCAGTACGCCTCCACCCTCGCGATCAAAAAATATACGATGGTGGAAGCAGAGCGGGTTGTAAGGGAAGCGCTGCAGGCGAGCTGCAAAAACAGGCCGATGTCCGTATGCAGCCTGCCGATGCAGCTTTTCTGGGCGGGAACGCGCCTGCTGCCGCAGGACGCAATGCTCTGGGCGGCTCAGAAGATGCGGAAGAAAGGAAATGACTGACAAAACAAATGAAGGCTGCGACAAAACAACTGAAAAAAGGCGAAAAAGGCTATCTGGCACATCATAAAAAAACGGCGGTGACAAAGACGGTTATCTTATTTTTGCTGCCGCTTGCGATACTGGCGCTGGGCTGGTGGTCCACCGGGACGAGAGAGAACCTTCTGACGGTCGTGGCGGTGTTGGGCTACCTGCCCGCCTGCCGAAGCGCGGCAAATCTTGTGGCGCTTCTTGGCTGCAAGGGGATTTCGGAGGCGGATCATCAAAAGATCGCGCCCCATGTAAAAAACTGCGAGGCGTTTGAGGAGCTGGCGTTTACCAGCTATGAAAAGACATGGCAGATCCGCCATATGGCATTTTGCGGAAACGACCTGATCGGCTATACGGATCAGGAAAAATGCGATCCGAAGGCGTGTGAGAGGCATTTAAGCCAGCTGCTTTCAAAGGATCAGATCGGCGGCGTAAATGTTAAGATCTTTACGGATCTGCCCCGGTATGTAAACCGGATAGACGAGCTTTCCCGGAAAGAAACGCAGACAGACAGCCAGCTGGCGGCGCAGGTGCGTTCCCTGCTGCTCGCTGTTTCTTTATAGGTGGTGCTATGAGAAACATAAAGATCGGGCAGAACGAAGCGGGACAGCGGCTGGATAAGTTTCTGCACAAGTATATGAAGGACGGCAGCACCTCCTTTTTTTATAAAATGCTCCGCAAAAAAAATATCGTCGTCAACGGTCAGAAATGTACCGGAAACGAAAAGCTCAACGCCGGGGACGAGGTCAAGCTGTTTTTGGCGGAGGAGACGCTGGAAAAATTCGGCGCGCCCAAGCTTTCCAAAAGCGTGCAGGACGGCAGACAGACAGAAGTGCCCGATACGTCGGCTTTTGAAAAAGCCTTCCGGACCTTCGGAAAGCTTCCGGTATTGTATGAGGACAAGGACATTCTGGTGGTTGATAAGCCGGCGGGGATGCTTTCCCAGAAGGCTGCGCCCACAGACCTGTCCGCCAACGAATGGCTGATCGGCTATCTGCTGGCGTCCGGGGAAATCAGCGCCGGGCAGCTTTTTACCTTCCGCCCCTCGGTGTGCAACCGCCTGGACCGCAATACCAGCGGGCTTTTGCTGTGCGGCAAGAGCCTTTTTGGAAGCAGGATGCTGACGGAGCTGATCCGGGAGCGCCGGATCGGCAAATTTTACCGGCTCATCCTGATCGGAAGAATGGAGACGGCGGGGATTTTTACGGGAGAGCTGTCAAAGGATGCAAAAAGCAATCAGGTGATCGTCGGCGGCGTGTCGGAACAGGGAGTTGGGGAAAAGGCCCCGGAGGATCCGGAAAGCGCCGGCGGGAAGCGGATCAAAACCGGGATCTGCCCGCTGATGACCGGCGTTTTGCCCGGCGTCGGGGAAGTAACCTACGCGGAGGCAGAGCTTTTTACCGGAAAGACCCACCAGATCCGGGCGCATTTTGCGGCGCTGGGACATCCCCTTTTGGGCGACCCGAAGTACGGAAGCCCTGCCAAAAACCGGGAGGCGGCAAGGCGTTACGGCGTCGGCAGGCAGCTTCTGCACGCATACCGGGTGGAATTTGAAGACGCTTCTGCGCCTGCCGGGACAAAAAAGACGGTTCTGTGCCCTTTGCCGGACGATTTTGAAGGGATTCTTTGCAGGCTGAAAGACCGCCGGATCCCGGACGCTGCGGCAGCGGGGCGATAACGGCACAGAGAAATTCCGGCAGTAAAAAATAACGAGAGAAAAGGACAGGTCTGCAATGGCAATATGGAGTACCCGGGGACTGCGCGGTTCCACACTGGAGGATCTGATCAACCGCACCAACGAAAAATATATGGAGAGCAATCTGGCGCTGGTACAAAAGATCCCGACGCCGATCACGCCGATTAAGATCGATAAGGAAAGCAGGCATATCACGCTGGCGTATTTTGACCAGAAGAGCACGGTCGATTACATCGGCGTGGTGCAGGGCATCCCGGTGTGCTTTGACGCAAAGGAGTGCGCCCAAGACACCTTTGCCCTGCAGAATATCCACGCTCATCAGGTGGCGTTTATGGAACGGTTTGAACGCCAGCGGGGCGTGGCTTTTTTTCTGATCTATTATTCGCACAGGGACAGGTTTTATTATCTGCCCTACGCCCATCTGAGATATTTCTGGGACAGGGCGGCTGAGGGAGGACGCAAAAGCTTCCGGATGGACGAGCTGAACCCGGAATATTTCCTCCCGAAAAAAAACGGGATCTTCGTGCCGTATCTGGATATTCTGCAAAAGGATCTGGACGACCGGGGAGAGGACGCATAAACGCCGGGAGAATGAAAAATCCCGGAAAAATCAGGAGGGAGCAGGAATGGGAGCAACGACAGGGACGCTGACAACGCTGTGCTATCTGGAAAAGGACGGATGCTATCTGATGATGCACCGGGTCAAAAAGAAAAACGACGTCAATCAGGACAAATGGATCGGCGTGGGCGGACACGCCGAAAGCTATGAAAGCCCCGAGGACTGCCTTTTGCGCGAGGTATGGGAGGAAACGGGATTGAAGCTGACAAGCTACCGGTTCCGGGGCATCGTGACCTTTGCGCTCAAGGATGTGGAAACCCAGTATATGTGCCTGTATACGGCGGACCGCTGGGAGGGGGAATTAAACTGGGACTGTCCGGAGGGCGAGCTGGAATGGATCCCGAAGGAAAGGGTAAGGGAGCTGCCGCTGTGGGACGGGGATCTTGTATTTTTTAAGCTTTTGGAGGAGGAGCATCCCTTTTTTTCCTTAAAGCTTGCCTATGAGGGAAACGTGCTGACCGAATGTGTGCTGGACGGCAGGAAGGTGGAGCAGAACGGTTGACAACCGCCCCCGAATCTGTTATGCTACTCGAAAGATTTCGCATGATAATGCAGTAGCATGATAAAGTGAGGAGGCGGGGCGATGAACAGATCTTTGCTCCATACGCCGGAGGGCGTGCGGGATATGTACGGAACGGAATATGCCAAAAAGCTTTTGATCCAGCAAAAGCTCCACGATACGATCCGCCTGTACGGCTATCGGGATATACAGACGCCGGCGTTTGAATTTTATGAGGTATACGGCAGTAAGATGGGCACGGCGCCCACTTCCCAGCTTTACAAATTTTTTGACCGGGAAGGCAATATTTTGGCGCTGCGTCCGGACTTTACGCCGTCCTGCGCCCGGTGCGCCGCAAAATATTTCATGGACGAGACGCTTCCCTTACGTTTTACCTACCGGGGCAGCGCCTTCTGCGACGTTTCCAGCCTGCAGGGAAAGCTAAAGGAAACGACGCAGCTGGGGGCTGAGCTGATGCTGGACGGCTCCGTGGAAGCGGAGGCGGAGATGATTGCCATGATGGCGGAGGCGCTGTTAAACTGCGGGCTGACAAGGTTTTCCATCAGCGTCGGCGACGTGGAATATTTTAAGGGCATCTGTTCCCAGGCAGGGCTTTCGGAGGAAGTGGAAATAAAGCTTCGGGATTTTGTGTCCGCCAAAAATTATTTCGGGGCGCAGGAGCTTTTGGAGCAGGAGCGGGTAAGAAGCGACTGCGCGCAGGTGCTGCTAAAGCTGGCGGACATCACGGACGATGCGGGCGATCTGGCAAAGGCGGGCAGGCTTGCGGACAACGAACGGTCGCAGCAGGCGATCGCGCGGCTGGAAGCGCTGTATGAGGTTTTGAAAAAATACGGGACGGACAAATACGTTTCCTTTGATCTGGGGCTTTTGAGCCGCTACCATTATTATACCGGCGTGATCTTTAAGGCGTACACCTACGGCGTGGGAGACGCGGTGGCGACGGGCGGCAGATACGACAAGCTTTTGTCGCGCTTTGGGAAGGACGCCCCGGCGGTCGGCTTCGTGGCTTCGGTGGACGATATTATGGAGGCGCTGGCAAGGCAGAATATCCCGGCAGAGCCTGCACAAGAGGCAGAGCTTCTTTTTTATGAGGCAGATTCCTATGAAGCAGCGCTCAAAGAGGCAATCAAGCTGCGAAAAGGCGGGACGGCGGCAGAGCTTGCCGCATTTTCTGAGGATACGGACGGCTTAAAAAGGCGCGCCAAGGGAAGAAACGCTTTTTTGGTATCGGCAGACGGGACAAAACAGCGGGTGTGCGCAGACGGCGAAAAAAAGGAGGGGCAGACATGGACGAAACAGGATACCTGACTTTTGCCCTGACCAAGGGACGGCTGGCGGAAAAGACGCTGGCGCTTCTGGAACAGACCGGGATCACCTGTGAGGAAATGAAGGAAAAGGGGAGCAGGAAGCTGATCTTTGTAAATGAAGCGCTGAAGCTGAAATTTTTTCTGGCGAAGGGGCCGGACGTGCCCACCTATGTGGAATACGGGGCGGCGGACATCGGCGTGACCGGGAAGGATATTTTGCTGGAGGAGGGCCGGCGGGTATATGAGGTGCTCGATCTGGGCTTTGGGCGCTGCCGCATGTGCGTCTGCGGGAAACCGGAGAGCCGGACGCTTTTGGAGCACCACGAGCGCATCCGGGTGGCAAGCAAATATCCGGTGATCGCGCGGGATTATTTTTACGAAAAAAAGCATCAGACCGTGGACATCATCAAGCTGAACGGCTCTGTGGAATTGGGGCCGATCGTCGGGCTTTCGGATGTGATCGTGGATATTGTGGAGACGGGCGGGACGCTTCGGGAAAACGGGCTTGAGGTGCTCGAAGAAATCTGCAGCCTTTCCGCGCGGATGATCGTAAATCCGGTGAGCATGCAGCTGGAAAAGGAGCGCATCCAGAAGATCATCATGGAGCTGCGCAGACAGCCTGAGTTTTTGGATGTACGGCAGGATGGGAGGAAATTATGAGGATCGCAACACTGACCCCGGAAACACAAAAAGGGATTTTACAGGAGCTTTTAAAAAGAAGCCCGAACCATTACGGGCAGTATGAAAAGGCGGTGGCGCAGATCATTCAGGACGTGCGCGAAAAAGGGGATGAGGCGCTGTTTTCTTACACGGAGCAGTTTGACCGCTGCCGGCTTTCTAAAGAAAGCATCCGCGTAACGCCGGAAGAGATCGAAGAAGCCTGCGCCTCCTGCGACGCAGCGTTTCTGGCGGCGATGGAACGGAGCGCGGCAAATATCCGCGCCTTCCATGAAAAGCAAAAGAGAAACGGCTGGTTTGAGACAAGACCGGACGGCACGATCCTTGGGATGCGGATTCTCCCGATCGCTTCCGCGGGCGTTTATGTGCCCGGCGGAAAAGCGGCGTATCCGTCCAGCGTGCTCATGAACGTGCTCCCCGCAAAGGCGGCGGGCGTGGAAAGGATCATCATGTGCACCCCTCCGGGCGCAGACGGGAAGGTAAATCCCGGCACGCTGGCGGCGGCAAAGATCGCGGGCGTGGATGAAATCTATAAGGCAGGCGGCGCGCAGGCGATCGCGGCGATGGCGTTTGGGACAGAAAGCGTGCCGAAGGTGGATAAGATCACGGGGCCCGGAAATATTTTCGTGGCGCTGGCAAAAAAGGCGTGCTTTGGCTATGTGAGCATCGATTCCGTGGCAGGGCCCAGCGAGATTCTGGTAATTGCGGACGAGAGCGCAAATCCCCGGTATATCGCGGCGGATCTTTTGTCGCAGGCAGAGCATGACGAGCTTGCCAGCGCGATCCTGATCACCACAAGCCGGACGATAGCAGAAAAGGTGTCGGCAGAGATTGACGGATTTTTGGAGAAGCTTTCGCGGCAAGACATCATCCAAAAATCGCTGGATAACTACGGCTATATCCTGCTGGCAAAGGATCTGGACGAAGCGGCGGAGACGGCAAATCAGATTGCTTCCGAGCATCTGGAAATCCTGACGCAGGATCCTTTTTCGGTTATGACGAAAATCAAAAATGCGGGCGCGGTTTTTCTGGGGGAATATTCCTCGGAGCCTCTGGGCGATTATTTTGCAGGGCCGAACCATGTGCTTCCGACCAACGGGACGGCGCGGTTTTTCTCCCCTTTAAACGTGGACGATTTTGTAAAAAAGACGAGCCTGATCTCCTATTCCAGAGAGGCGCTTTTCAAGGCGCATGAGGACATCGAATGCTTTGCGGAGCACGAAGGGCTGACCGCCCACGCCAATTCGGTGCGGGTGCGGTTTGAACGGTAAAAAGGGACAATGGAGATAAAAATGAAACGAAAAGCGGTTATCACAAGAACCACAAAGGAAACAGACATCCGGGCAGGGCTTTGTCTGGACGGAAGCGGCAAGGCGGATATTTCCACGGGGATCGGCTTTCTGGATCATATGCTGGAGGGCTTTGCCCGGCACGGCTTTTTTGATCTGGAGCTGACCGTAAAGGGGGATCTTTTCGTGGACGGGCACCATACGGCAGAGGACGCCGGGATCGTCCTCGGGAAAGCGGTGGCAGAGACTGTCGGGGACAAAAAGGGAATCCGGCGCTACGGCTATTTCCTTCTGCCCATGGACGACGCGCTGGTTGCCTGCGCGGTGGACTTATGCGGCAGGCCGTATCTGAATTTTTCCTATGAATTTCCGGTTCCGATGATCGGCGGGCTGGACACCCAGCTGATCCGGGAGTTTTTTTACGCGGTGTCTTACAGCGCGGGCATGAATCTGCACATCAAGGTGCTGGACGGGCACAACGCGCATCATGTGGCGGAAGCGATGTTCAAAGCCTTTGCCAAGGCGCTGGATATGGCAGCCGGACGGGAGGCGCGCACAGACGGCGTGCTTTCCACAAAGGGAAGCCTGTAGGGCTTTCAAACAGCAGGAGGTAGACAATGTCTGGAAAAAAGTTTATGCCCTGCCTGTATCTGTACCGGAAACAGGCGGTAAAGAGCGTTACGGACAAAACGGTTGAAGCATTTGACCCGGTAAAGCTGGCGGAGGAATTTGAGCAAAGCCAGTGCGACTGCATTTATGTGCACGACCTTTCGCAGGAGGATGCGGAGCATGAGGAGGCGCTGGACGTGATCCGGGAGATCTGCGGCTGCCTGCGCATCCCGGTAATCGGCGGCGGGCGTCTTTTCCGAATGGAGGACGTCAAGAAGCTGCTTTACGCAGGCTGCAGCAAGGTCGCAGTAAATCTGGAAAACGAAACGGAAGCTGCCCTTTTAAAAGAGGTGTCCTTAAAGTTTGGCAAAGACAGGATCGTTGCCGGAGCGGACAGCCCCGCAAAAATCCAGAAATGCCGGGAAGCGATCGAAAGCCTTGCTTCGGAGGTATATCTGTTCCATGCGGGCGGTTCGGGAGAAGCGGCGCTCGTGTCCCCTGTTCCGGTAACCGCATTTTTGCCGGAGGTATCTTTGGAAAAGCTCATCGAGGTGCTTTCCTATGCCAATATAAACGGCGTATCCGGCAGGCTCGTCAATGAAAATTTAAAAGAGATCGCTGCGTTAAAAAAGCTCTGTGCCGATGGAGCCGACGCGCAAAAGCCGGAAGCTGGGTTTTCCTTTTCGGACTTAAAAAAAGGCGCAGACGGGCTTGTTCCCGTAGTGGTTCAGGATGTAGAAACAGACGCAGTGCTGATGGTCGCCTACATGGACGAACGCGCCTATAGGCAGACGCTGGAAACCGGGAAAATGACCTATTTCAGCCGCAGCCGCCAGATGCTCTGGGTCAAGGGCGAAACAAGCGGGCATTTCCAGTATCTGCATTCGCTGACGGCGGACTGCGATCTGGACACCCTTTTGGCGAAGGTAACGCAGGAAGGCGCCGCCTGCCATACGGGCTCCTACAGCTGCTTTTTCAATGAGATCGCAGATCTGGGCGGGAAAGAAAAGCCCCACAATCCGCTGAAGGTATTCGAGGAAGTATACGGCGTCATTCAGGACAGGAAAGAGCACCCGAAGGAAGGCTCTTATACAAATTACCTGTTTGACAAGGGGCTGGACAAGATTTTGAAAAAGATCGGGGAGGAAGCGACAGAGATCGTGATCGCCGCCAAAAATCCAAACCCCAACGAGATCAAATATGAGATCGCGGACTTTCTGTATCATATGATGGTGCTGATGGCGCAAAAGGGCATCGGCTGGGAGGAGATTACGGAGGAGCTGTCAAAGCGGTAGCAAAATTCTCCGAAATCCTTATAAAATCCTTAGAATCCTGTTTTATCATGAGGGCATACAAACAGCAAGGAGGTTTCTTATGAACGATAACAGGGTTTTAACGGCAAACGCATTGGAACAAAAGCGGGGGCGTGGCATCAGCGGAACGGGGCTGAAGCTGATCGCCCTCGTTTCCATGCTCATGGATCACATTTCTTACATATTCGGCTACACGGGCAGGATCCCGTGGTGGTTCGGGCTGGCAGGACGGCTTGCCGCGCCGTTGTTTTTATTTTGTCTGGTGGAGGGCTTTACCCATACCCGGAGCCGGAAAAAATATTTCTGCAGGCTGCTCTGCATCGCGGCTCCCATGGGGCTTTTGCTGTTTCTGATGCGCTTTGCGGGCATTTTTGTGCGCCCGGACGGTTTTTATCCGCAGAATGCGATGCTGTCTGCCTTTTTGCTTCTGATCCTCTGCTTTCAGGCGTTTGAATGGATCGGCACAGGGAAGCCCAAAAAGATCGCGGCAGGAATCGCAGTGCTTCTGGGGCTGTTTTTGTGGCCCTTTGTGCTGGGGCTTTTCAGCATGACAGGCGTTGCCGGCGCAAATATCGCGGGCATTCTGGGCTATACCCTTTTGCCGGTATTAAACATTTCCGGGGATGTGACGCTGCCGGTTTTGCTGGCAGGGATTGTCCTGTATCTGACCCGCAAAAACCGCAGGGTGCAGGCGCTGTCCCTCATCGTGACGGAGTTTCTGTGGCATTTTGTCCTGGTCTTTTTTGTGATGCGGACGCAGCCGGGGTTTGAGTTTTCCCAGATGTTTACGATGTATTATGAATGGATGGGGGCTGTTTTTGCCGCGCCGCTGATCCTGTGGTACAATGGGAAAAGAGGAGCCGGGCACGGGACCTTTTTCTATGTCTTTTATCCGGCGCATATTTATATTTTATACGCGCTGTCGTGGCTGATGATGGCGGCAGGGAGTTAAAGGGGAGGAGTTATGGCGAATATTTTAGCGGTGGATGACGACGCCGACGTGCGCAGCCTGCTGTGCGCTGCGCTTGAGCGGGACGGACATACGGTGCGGACGCTGGCGGCAGGAAGCGGGCTGACAGACCGGCTGTGCAGCTGGGCGGACTGCATTTTGCTGGATGTGATGATGCCGGGGGAGGACGGTTTTTCTGCCTGCCAGCGCATCCGCGCCATGACGGACTGCCCAATCCTGTTTCTTACGGCAAAAACAGAAGAAGCGGACGTAATACGGGGGCTTGGCATGGGCGGCGACGATTATCTGACAAAGCCGTTCCGGGTATCGGAGCTGCGCGCCCGGGTAAACGCCCACCTGCGCCGGGAAAAGCGCACGCCCAGCAGCCGGATGCGGCGCAGCGGGCTGGACTTTGACCTTGGGGAAAAGGCAGTTTACCATGAAGGGGAGCAGATCAAAATGACCCGCAGCGAATACGGGATCTGCGAATATCTGGCGACCTATATGGGACAGACCTTTTCCAAGGAACAGATTTATGAAGCGGTGTTCGGCTACGACGCTGCCGCCGATGAATCGGCGGTTACCGAGCATATCAAAAATATCCGGGCAAAGCTGAAAAAGGCGGGCTGTGCGCCCATTGAAACGGTATGGGGAGTGGGATATAAATGGAAAAAAGACGCACAATAAAGCGCCCCGTCAGGGGCATGGGCTTAAACGGGATGCTCTGGCGGTATCTGACCGTAACCGGGACGCTGTCTTTCCTTTTGTGTCTGGCATGGCTTTTTTTATTTAACATCCTTGTCAATATGGGATTTGTCATGTCCGCATACACGGCGGTGCGGGCGCTGCCGGAAACGGAAAAAATGCTGCTGGGACAGGAACGGTTCGATCCCGGGGAAATCCCGTTTTTTTATAAGTGGGCGCTGGCAGAGGACGGCAAAATTACCGAAAGCAATATGAATGAAAAGCAGCTGGGCTATGCCTATGACGAGCTCGCCGGATATTCCGCGCCCCACGGACGCTTTTACAGCCAGTATTTCCACCGTGTCCTGCTGCCGGACGGAAGGATCGTGCTGCTGGAATATGACTATTCGGTCTGCTATAAAACGCCGGAACTTCAGGCGCTTTTGCCCGATTTTCAGCTTTGCTATGTGGGGCTGCTTTTGGGGCTTTTGGTTTGGCTGATTACAGGGTGCACCCGGCATTACACCAAAATTTTAAGGCAGGACGCGCTGACGATCACCGCCGCCTGTGAAATGGTGCGCCGCCGGCGGCTGGACGAGCCGGTAAAAGACCGGGTGCGGGTCAAGGAGCTTGAGGCAGCGCTGGAGGCGATCGAGACGCTGCGCTGTGAGCTGTCCTCTTCTTTAAAGGAGCAATGGGCGGCAGAAACCCAGAAAAACGAGACGCTGTCGGCGCTGGCGCACGATCTGAAAACGCCGCTTACGGTCATGATGGGAAATGCGGATCTGCTGGCAGAGGACGACCTGACGGACCGGCAGAAGGAAATGACGGAGGCGATCCTGCGCAGCGCCGTACAGGCAAAACGGTATGTGGAACGGCTCAGGCAGGCGGCTGTCGGCGGGCTTTTTGCGTCCTGCCGGGAACCCGTTTTGGTCGGGGAGCTGTTTTCGGAATGCGTGCAGCGGGGAAAGGATCTGACGGCAGTGCGGGGGCAGACGCTTTTGGCAAAGGAGCCTGCACCCGATTTTTTGAAAAAAACGCTGCTGCTTGAAAAAAGCGACGTGCTGCGGGCGGTGGAAAATCTGCTGGCAAACGCCGTCCGGTTTACCCCTGCAGGCGGGACGGTTACGATAGATACCGTCTGGGACGAAAAAAAAGCCGGTATCCGGGTACAAGACGAAGGCCCCGGATTTTCGCCGGAGGCGCTGGCAAAGGCGGGGAAAACCTTTTATACGCAGGACGGCAGCAGGCCCAAAGACGGGCACATGGGAATGGGGCTTTATTTTGCTGCGCAAGTCGCCCAAAAGCACGGCGGCAGCCTCGTTCTGGAAAATACGCCGTCAGGCGGCAGCGCGTGTCTGTGGCTGGAAATTTGACAAAATCATTTACAGCCCCGCAGCGCTCGGGATACAATAGAAGAAAAACGAGGGGGAGGCTGCAGATGATGACCTTTCAGGCATTTTTGACGATGATCCCCGTGGCATGCGCGATCATCGTATTTGTATGGAACATGAAACGGACGTTTCACAACGCGTCGTCCAAACAGAATTTTATCGAGGAAGCCAAAAAGGACGGGCGCACCGCCAAAGCCGAGCTGGTCGATACATGGATCACCTCCGGCAGCAGCTCCTCTGACGGGGAGGCGCGTTATTCCAAAAAGCACGCGCTGCAGTGCTGGCAGCCCTGATCTGGATTTTTAAATGGCTGGGCTTTGTGGAATAACGATTTTGATTTTGACAGAACAGGAAAGGGAAACAGAGATGATGGAGTTATTGGGGCTTGCCGTGCTTTTGATAGCGGGAAAGCTGATCTATTCAAATTCGCAGAACGCCTTTATCAACAGAGCTGTCCGGAAGGCGTGCGTGTCAAAAGGGACGCTTTTGAATACCTATGAGAACGGCGGAAGGTCCTATGGCACATACGAATATGAAGCGGACGGATGCCAGTATCGTCTTGACGTGGAATACAGCTGGGATTTTTACAGGGAAAATCCTCCGCTCCACATGGGGATCTACTATAAAGACGGCAATCCGGAGCAGGCGTGTGTGCGGGAACGGTCGGTAAAAAAAGAACGGGGGCAGAACATGAAGCGGCACGCGCTGTTCATGGCCGTGGTCTGCGTTGTGGTATTGATGTTGGCGTGGTAAACAATGAAATATCTTTGGAGCGGATTTGCGGTAAAATCGCTGTGCCATGGCTTTTAAAAGCCGTCGCACAGCGATTTTGCGTTGGAGGGGGGAGGGCGATCATGCCGCCTCCTTGAATAATATATAAAATATAACACAATATAATTTTCGTGTTACAAAAACAAAACATTTCGATTGACTTTGCGCCGGCTTATGATAAAATAGTAGTATGTAAAAGGGAGGAATCATCATGAATGAACGGTTAGGAAGCCGCATTAAGGCATTCAGAAATGCGAAAAATTTTACCCAGGAGCAGGTTGCCGACAAAATTGGCGTCAGCAGACAAAAATATGCAAGGATCGAGAGCGGGGTTAATAGTATTACATTGGATATTCTTCTTAAAGTCGCGGAGGTTTTGGATGTGACGGTCGGGGATATAACAAAAGTACTGGATGAGACACCTGAAGTTGCATATAGAGCCGGAGAACAAAGCGGATCTTCTGAAAAGATCTTCGATATGCTGGATTTATTTTATGCCAATAAGCATATGTATGAGAAGCTTCAGTACAAGGATATGATATAAGGGGGCGGTCAAATGCTGAACAGCAGAAAACTGGAAATACGCAAAAAGGCGGATTCTTTCAGGGGGGAATGCAGGCTTAGCAGGTATGGGATCATCGATCTGTTCAAGGAATGCGAAAGACTGGGATATAAGTTATTCAGGTATCCGCTGGGAGAAAGCGCAGATCTTGGCTTTACCGTGAAAAGGGACAGCGATATTGTAATCTTTACAAACAGCTGCAGCCGGTTGTCCCGGGAAATCTTTACGCTTGCCCACGAAATAGGTCATGTTATTTTGCATTTAACGGATACTGCTTCTTTTATTGACGATACGGTTACGATCACCGGAAGAAGTACGGACACAAAAGAACAGGAGGCAAATTATTTTGCGGCTTGTCTGTTGATGCCGTCGGAGAATGTGAACAGATTCATTGATCTGGAAATTCAGAATTTCCGCGAAAACGGATTATCGGCAATGGACATTGCGCGGGTCATGTCTGCATTCGGCGTCAGTTTTGACATGGCGCTGAACCGTTTGGAGAGCCTGGACGTTATAAACTTAAATCAGAAATTGTGTCTTGATAATGAAAAAACCAAAAAGAAGGTTGGGAATCTGCTGAGAAGCGTTGGGGGAAATGCACGGTTAAACGCCCCAAGTCAGGAAATTGACATTCCTCATGAGTATATCGATTATGTTATCTATAATTATAATCATAATGCAGTTCCGAAGGGAACATTGGAACGGGTTTTGTCTTATTACCAGCTTAGCATAGAGGATGTAAACGATAAGCTTGCAAAACCTCCGGTTGATGACAATGATGATCTGGATGAGCTGATAGGAGGTTTGGACATTTGAAAGCCTCTTTGGATACAAATGTAATGATCCATTTTTACCGGGCAGGGAAACAGGATATTTTGTTTGCATTCTTTGATAAAGGTGTATTTATCTATGAGCAGATCCGTACTGTTGAATTAGAAAATCATGGTCAGGATGTGCTGACTCAGATCGATGCAGATATTGCTGCCGGTAAACTGGAATTATATACGGATCAAAAATTAAGGGATTTGGGTGTATATAAAATTTTTGAGTATAATGTACGCGAAAATCGAAATTTATACGGAGCAGGCGATTTAGGGGAAGTTTACGCAATATCACTGGCTCAGACACTGGGAGCAAATTCATTGGTAACAGATGACACGAAGCAGGGAGGTCCCTATATGTCATTGTTACAATTTGAAGATGATATTATGCCTTTTACGTTTGCAGATGTTTTGATTCTCAGATATTTGCTTGGAGCTGCAGACGGGAGGCAAACGATCAATGATTTCCATTCAATTAATATGTCCTCAAATCTTAACTGGTCGTTTAAAAGTCAGATGATAAAGTTTGTGAAAAGATTCTTTAAAGATTCCTACAGAAAACAAGATACTGTATGGATCACAGGGCTTGCCGCCGAAAATAATATAAATATAAAATATAGGCTTTCAGAATTGAGCCGGTTATTATCATCATAAAAATATACCAACCGCCTCATTTTTTATTCTCCCCGTTCATATCAATCATTAAGAACGAACCGGAACACATAGGTTTACATAAAAATATTATGTAAACTAAAAGGAGTCATATGACAGATATTGAGCGGAAACTGGAGCTGACCCGTTTTTTGCGGGAAGAGGATCGGGCAAACCGGATGAAGATCAAAAGCCGAGAGGAAATCCTATACGGCACAGGAAAGCCTTCCGATGGAAAAGATCGTCTTCCTCTTATTTATGAGGGGCATTTAGGGAACGGATCGGTGGAAGCGGCAGCAGACAATGTCCGGCTGTTCGGCTTCGGGGTGCGGCTGGCGTTGGCATGCCTGCTTTTTGGAGCGGTCGTTTATCTGGATAAAAATGAGATCAGCTGGAACGGGGAACCGGCGGCAGCAGTGATTTCCGGTCAGGTAGAATCGGATTTTGGTATTGACACCCTTTTGGAAACATATTACGATCAAGAAAAAAAATAAAAAAGGAAAAACTTCCGGGAGAAAAATGAAAGCGGTAAATAACCTCAAAGCAAAATCATATCAAAAAGAAACGGTCAGGACGGCAGTTTCTATGGCGTGGCCGTCGATCATCGAATCCTTTTTTGCGGCATTTGCCGGTCTTGTGGACTCTTTGATGGTAAGCTCTCTGGGTTCCTATGCCGTCGCGGCGGTAGGGCTTACCACGCAGCCTAAATTTATGGGGCTGTCCCTGTTTTTTGCGCTCAATGTGGCGATTTCAGCCCTGGTCGCAAGGCGGCGCGGGCAGAATAAGCAGGAGGAAGCCAACCGTCTTTTATATACGGCGCTTATCTTTTTGGTGGGTGCAGCGGTCGTGTTAAGCATTGCCTTCGTGGCACTGGCAGATCCAATCATCCGTCTTTGCGGCTCCACGCCGGAAACCCATGACAGTGCCGTTGCCTATTTCCGGATCATTATGGGCGGGATGATTTTTAACTGTATCCAGATGGGGATCAATTCCGCACAGCGCGGAGCCGGAAATACAAAGATCACCATGCGCACGAATATGACGTCCAACACGATCAATATTATTTTTAACTATCTGCTGATCGGCGGACATTTCGGATTTCCGGCTCTTGGCATTCAGGGGGCGGCGCTGGCAACGGTGCTCGGAACGGTCGTGGCAAGCATCATGAGCATTGCTTCAATCATGAAAAAAGACTGCTTTATCAGCATCCCCTATCTGATCGAGCATCGGGTAAAACCTGCTTTCAACGCCTTTCGCAGCTTAGTCCGGGTGGGCTACAGCGTGTTTTTTGAACAGCTGCTTATGCGGATCGGCTTCATGATGACGGCGGTGATGGCTGCGGATCAGGGAACGGACGCGATGGCGGCGCATCAGGTAGGTATGAACATTATGAGCCTTTCCTTTTCCTTTGGAGACGGACTGCAGGCAGCCGCCGTTGCGCTGATCGGGCGCAGCCTCGGCGCGAATGACAAGGAGCTGGCAAAGGAATACGGGGGCATCTGCCGGAAATTTGGAGCCTGCATTTCCGTATGCCTTGCGGTACTTTACTTTTTCTCCGCACGTTTTTTGTTCAGCCTCTTTTTCAGGGAGGCGCACATCGTGGATATTGGCGTAAGGATCATGTATGTGATCATTTTAACAGTTATTTTCCAGATCAGTCAGGTGATCTATATGGGATGCCTGCGCGGGGCGGGGGACACGCTTTATACGGCGGCTGCCTCCACGATCAGCGTCACGCTGATCCGTACCGTGGTTTCGTTTGTGTGCGGCTATGTGCTGGGATTTGGGATCATCGGTATCTGGATGGGCGTTCTGGGAGATCAGATGTCGCGTTTCCTTTTTGCGTCGATCCGGTTTAAATCCGGGAAGTGGACGGAGATCAGGATCTGAGCGGAAATGGAATGTTAAGAAATAGCTTCTTTGATACCTGTAAGCCCATCTGCACCAATAATCCGTATCCTCTTAACACCAAGCGTAGGTCTTGATGTACGACTGGATTTATCTGCCGAGTGCTTAAAATGCAGCGGATAATATATAAAATTCGTTGCAAAAGCTGTCTCTGAATCGTGTCAATCGAGTCAGCTTTGTTGACACGATTGACACGATTTGATATGATCGACTTACAAATTTGAAATAGAGGAGATGGCACGGTTATTGGATTGGATAGATCTATTGGAGCTGGAAATGGAAAGAGAGGTTGTTTATCACACTGATAATTTTATTAAACCGTCAATAAAAATACAATATTTGGAGAAATTAAACTTATATGAATTGTACAATTAAAGAGTGCTTAAAGCCGTCAAAACTGGCATTAAGTGATGAAATTTTAATGAAAATCGAGAAGCCTGCCCGCTATATCGGCGGTGAGGTCAACGCGGTCATCAAGGACAGGGAAAAGGTGGAGGTACTATTTGATACAGTATGATACTGTCGCCAAATGGAAAATTGTCGCCGTATGGAAAGATTTATTTGAAGAGAAATTGATAATCCATATTATTTTCAGGCTGAATTATTATACCATTTATATGTTATAAAATGCTATCATGATAATCACAGGGAATGAGTAGGAAAAGAGAATTAAACTCATCTTGAGGAGTTTTTTGAAAGAGGTGCTTTATAGAAGGCATCTCTTTTTTGTTTTATTGCTTTCTAAAAACTTATTCTGACATATTTACTATGTAAAACTGATGGCTGGTGCCTTTAGCAGCATCGAGAAGAAAAAGGAGGAAATATGGTTTTAGAAGAAAGTTATAAGGAAGATGTTTTGGAGTGGGTATATCATTTGTCGGATAAAATTTTAACCCAATATGGATATGACAAATATTCTATTTTGGATGATCAGGACATAGTGTACCAACTCTGGATTTCTTATCAAAAAAATATTGTAGAGTATGAATTGGATAGGACTCAGGCTTTTTTCTGCACATTAAAGGATGTCCTCGCTATCGATATGCCTTCGACAGAGGAAGAAGAAAGAGAAGCACTCGAAAAAATTAAGCATATTTTGAAATCCCTTGGCGAGGGAAGTCACTGCGCGAATGCCTTTAAAGGGTGCGTGGAGCTGGCGGAAAAATACATTGAGGAAAATGCGGCATTTAGTTTTCCAGATTGTCTACAAAAAAAAGACGATAAGATATCAGAACAGTCGAGTCAGATTGAAATGTTGAAAGGACTTATACCTGGTATGAAGAAACCTCTGGATGAAGCACTTTAGGAGCTGGAAAGGCTGGAAAACTGGGTTCCATATGAAATTTCTGAAAATTATGATTAAGAAGCGGATGAGGAACTCGCTAAAAGCAGTATTCCCAAGGAAATGTCCAATTTAGAAGCTCTTGAAGGAGTATCTCATAACAAGAAAGGTTGAAAAATTATGTTGGATTTTGGAATTGCATTGAAACAAAAATCTGGTACAGAAGGGTTGACCAGGAATGAGATTGTTGATTTATATGATATGTTGGCAGGGAAACAGGTGTTTCCACTTGAATTGGAGGCTCATTGCGCGGAATGTAGCGCAATGGGGTTCATTTCTGTTGATGCTGCAGAAATTCTGGACTATGATTACGAAAAGTCTGGTTTACATGATTATATTGCTTCAATCTTAGAGGATATCAACTTGGAAGATGAAGATTCTGAATATGATTTTAAAGGAATCCATGTTTGGCTGTCCTACTGAAAATTTGTCATTATAGGAAGGAGAAAATGCGCCGGCTAAAATAAGCCGGTGCATTTATTAAAAACGATGAAATTTGAAAAGGTGAACATAATAGATGCATTGTATTCTATTTTCCTTCAGAATACAATATTTTACAGGATAGATTTTCGATACGATGTTGAGAAAATATGTAAAGGGTGCCAGAGTAAGGATTATGAAGACAAGCGATTTATCTGGTTATCTCGCCGCTGCGGAACATATTGCTTCAAAGAAAAGGATGTTGTTTGCCAACATACATTTGCAGCAGCTGTGTTGGATTATTATGAAGATGATTCAGAAGTTTTGCTTTATGCAGTAGAAATCACAGGATGCGAAGAAGAAAGAATCGTGGGAAATTTATATCAGCTAGATTATCGGTGGTATTGTAATCAGATTAGAATACACAGAGATATTATAGGCTATGAAGAGCAGGAGATTCTTCGTAAGTTGAGACTGCAGAAGGAATATGCAGGACAGAAACAAGGGGTATTTTCCAAACATTTGCAATCTTTGCATTTGAGATTTTCCAATGAAAAAACAGGTTGTAGAACAAGAGACATCTCAGAAAATGTATCACACCAAAACCTGTTGAAGCATTGTTTTGTAGTACCGATTTCAAAGCAGGTTCAATTTTTTATGGAATCTAAAAAGAAAATAGGCATTTTTCGGTTATCGAAAGGAGTTGTCTTAAAACTTTCTAAAGGTGAAAACACTCTGGGAATTTTTATTTCTGACATGAATGGAACAAGTTCATATTTTTATGATTACATAAAAGATAGTGAGATGACTATATCTGAAGTTTGTATCTGTACAGGGCTTATCCAGAGTATTATGGAAACCATAGGTCGTGTATTGGAAACGAAGAATCATGGTGATATTTTTTGTGTCTGATTGTTTGCAAGGAGGAGTAAAACATAATGGCTGTAGTAATCCAAAAGAGTACGAATATAAAACAGGAAGAAAATTTTCCAGTCAAGGTCCTAGTATCCATAGAACTGGAAGTTTGAGAGGAATGGTCAAGTCTGGATTTTGGCCTAAGGGTGCTGATGTTGTAAGACATGGAAATTATATTTATTTGCAATGAGGTGAGAAAATTGACAAGTTATGTAGAAAAAAGAGAAAAATGCAACATGGTTGTATTATCTGGATGTATCAACAGTGAAATGGAATTTGATCATGTTTCATTAAAAAGGGTCAGATTTTACATCATAAAAGTAGATATTAAACGTCTCAGTAATACTGTTGATACAATACCGGTAATGGTATCTGAGCTGCAGATGAATCCGACCAAAGACTATACGGGAAAAAAGGTGCAGATATCTGGTTTTTTTAGATCTTGTAGGATAGAAAATTTTGATAATGGGAAACGGCATTTAATGCTATCTGTTTTTGCAGATAGCATTGACTTTGTGGAAGGTGAAACAGGGAGGAACGATATTTATCTTGATGGTTATCTTTGTTCGGATCCAGTTTATAGAGAAACACCTAAGGGGAAAATCATTACAGACGCTGTTTTGGCAGTTAATAGTGTTGACAGAAGCAGATCAGATTATATCCCTGTAGTTTTTTGGGGGAGCAATGCAAAGAATGTCGCTTTTCAGGAAAAAGGTGCGCATATTAGAGTGTCAGGACGTGCGCAGAGCCGTATTTATACGAAATGCGATAAATTTGGAAAAACGACAAATCATACAGCGTATGAGGTAAGCGTATTTTCATCTGAGGTAATTGAAACAGCAGATGAAATCCGAAATGCAAAGATAAAAAAACTTATTAAATAAGTGATTGCGAAAAAAGCCCATAATGGGCTTTTTTCTTTGAAAATTTTTTGTTATTACATTTAATCTTACATATTTATTCTGTAATCTGATAGCTGTAAAAAATATAAATGAAGAAAAATGGAATATGGAAAACCATATAAACCATTTCCCGGAATAATGTTCCGGACTGATTTTTTGAGATGGTTTAACATGGGATGTCTTAATGCTGCCCCTTGTAACAATGGTGTTATCAAAGAATCGGTGATTTCTGATTTATATCTTTACAAGGTAGAGATTGCAAAATGAGGATATCACCGTCCTTTAGAAAAACAGAATACTGCTTACTCTGGATCAGATGGAGTGAGGGAACAGCAGCATAATGTGTTAAGCAGAATACATCAGAGGAAAGACGGGAAAGTCGTCCCGTTGTGGAGGAAAACCATGAAAAAAACATTCTTTGCGATGCTTGTTTTTTTACTAAGTCTTACTACGGGAATTTCTGTACATGCAGAAGAAACAGGAAACATAGGATATATGGAGCCAACTTATGTTTTCAAAGAACATCTGGAAGCACCGGAGACAGAACATCTGGAAGTGCCGGAGACAGAGCATCCGGAAGCACCGGAGACAGAGCATCCGGAAGCACCGGAGACAGAGCAGCCGGAAGTG